>ENA-OUNI01000035-OUNI01000035.1-human-gut-metagenome-genome-assembly--contig:-NODE-35-length-44492-cov-10.436087_pt1 | contig 44492 bp, 59 predicted proteins | sample MGYA00242499_ERZ504580 | MGnify/ENA primary metagenome ERZ504580 (study PRJEB26092, sample SAMD00036315) | human gut metagenome | host: Homo sapiens | study: EMG produced TPA metagenomics assembly of... | reverse complement strand
CCAAAGAGCCCCGTCTGCCGGAGCCGGTTCCCGGGATGCCGAACAGGTGCAGATCAACTTTGCGCCCCAAAGCACCACCGGTTTGCCTACGATGCGGCCAGCGGCACCTACGGGATGCTCCGTGCCGACGGCACCGCCCAGCTGGATGCCAACACCGGCGCGCAGGCGCAATTCGACAATCTGCTGGTCCTTTACTCCGCTTCCAGCCTGCGGGACGACGGCACCACGCTGGACTACGACCTGTCCCTTGGCGGCGGTGTCTGGCTGAACGGCAGCCAGCTGTGCACATCACATGGACGCAGGGCACAGACTCCACCTTTGCCTTTTACGATGCCGACGGCAGGCCGCTGACCATCCGCACCGGACGCAGCTACATTGCGCTGGTCTCCAGCGTGACCGGGCAGGAGCTGACGGTATTGGATTCCGCCGGGCAGAATGTGCTGAATTGACAAAACAAAAAAAGACCATCTGAGGCATTTTTAACTGCATCTCAGATGGTCTTTTATTACGTTCAGGAACTCCTTCCGTCATCGCTGACGCGATGCCACTGCTCCTCTCTTTGTCACCTGCGGTGACATTTCTCCCCGGCGCGGGGAGAATCTGTCCCGGCCGGGGGAAGTCTTTCTCATGGAGGGAGGCTTTGGCAATACGGCCAAGTTTTCCTTTTCGCCAGAGGCTCCCTCTCCGAGGGAGCTGTCGAGCGTATGCGAGACTGAAGGAGTTACAGATCCACCACGCTGCCGACCTCGGCAGGAGAGGTGGGCACCACGCCCAGCACGGCGTGGTCAGTGCTGCGGTTGACCGTAAAGGTCACGCTGCGGCCCGCCGCGAAATCCGGGTGATAGGTCAGCTCCAGCGTCTGCCAGTTGTCCGGCACTGCGCAGAAGCAGTGCAGCAACGCGCCGCGGCCTGCCGTCAGGTTCAGGGTGAACACCGAAGCATCCGCCGCGTTCTCGCCGTAGAGCGGCGCAGCAAAGCTGCCGCAGCGCACCGGCTTGCCATGCACACAGCGGTAACCCCGGTGCCCATACTGTACAGGTCGCCAAGCGTGCACACCTCACGGCTCTGCAGATAGCTTGCGCCCACCGGCAGGGTGGATGCGGAGAGGTTCTCCACCGAGAGGTACACCAGCACATTGCCCATTTCCTGCGCAGGGGCATAGCCCAGCAGCTCCACGGCAGCTTTGCCGTCCAGCAGGGCAGGTTCGCCTGCAAGATGCGGCTGCTGTGCCGCTGCAGGTACGCCGGTGAGCAGCGCTGCCGCAAGGCTGACCGCACCGGAGCCGGCACATTTCAGGAATGACCGGCGGGAAATGGACTGGGACATGGAACTTCCTCCTAAAATAATCGTTCTCTTATACAATAAAGGATTGCGCCGCTTCTGTCAAGGGATGGGCCAAAACTGTAACTGTTTCCTTACCCGCACTTTCAACTGTAAAAGCGGCTTCTTATTCAAAGGCCTCGTTTTCCTCGGCTTCGGCCTGACCGCGCAGGGTATCGGCATAGCCAAAGGGCACGATGTCGATGGCTTCCACCAGACGGTCCCGCATCCACAGCTGCACATCGGTCTGCACGGTGTAGCCGCAGCCGGGGTCTGCCATCCACTGCTCCGGGCGGCGGGTGGGCACCGCGCGCTGGCTGAGCATGCTCATGATCACGCCGCCATGGGTCACACAGGCTGCTTCGGTCACATCCATGCGGATCATATACTCAAACAGCTTCATCAGGCTTTCGGCGCAGCGGGCGTGGAACTGGTCGGTAGGCTCTGCGCCTTCGGGCACATAGCCGGAGCCGGGGGTGATCCACTTTTTAAAGTCCTCGTCGTGCACCAGCTCCTTGACCGGCTTGTTCTCAAACTTGCCAAAGCCGGCCTCCCGCAGGTCGTGCACGGTAAAGGTGTGCTTTGCATCCGGGAACAGGATGTTGGCTGTTTCCACCGCGCGCAGCAGCGGAGAGGAGAACACGGTATCCACCTGCGGATACTCGAACCGCTCTTTCAGCTCATTGAGCTGAGCGCGGCCCTCGTCGCACAGAGGGATGTCGGTGCCGCTGCCAATGTACAGGCCCTGCAGGTTGCCTGCAGTCATGCCGTGGCGGATGAGATGAAGCTTGAACGTTTTCATGGATAGTGCCTCTCTTTATCGCTGTGCGGCGGCACGGGAACGGGCGGCAAACCCCCTGCGGAGAAAAATCTGGCAGAAAAACGTGTCGTCTGCCAGATTTTTTGCTCTTTGGCGGCAGCTACGGCCCCGCGCACGCCACAAAATGTATGCGTTAATACCTATAGTTTAGCATAGATATGGTGTCCAGAGCAAGTCTTTTGACAAAAATGACGAAAATCAACGAAAAATATCGTCACTTTTCTTGCTTTACAAAAGGTTTTCCGTTGTGTATAATCAACCTGCTGTAAACCAAAAACAAGGATGTCCCCCTATATCGAACTTTGAGGAGCCAAAAATCATGGAATTCAACCGTATCATCAAGCTGCTGCGCAAGGAACGCGGCATCACCCAGAAGCAGGCCGCCGAGGATCTTGGCGTCTCGCAGGCGCTGCTGTCCCACTACGAAAAAGGCATCCGCGAATGCGGCCTGGACTTTGTGGTGCGCGTGGCAGACTATTATAATGTTTCCTGCGATTATCTTCTGGGCCGCAGTGCAGAGCGCAACGGCATGATGCTCTCGGCAGAAGACCTTCCGAACCCGGACAAGATGAAGGACAACATCTACCACGGCAGCGTGCTGCCCACCATGAACAAAAAGCTGATCTCCAACGGCCTGAACGTGCTGTACGCCAAGATCGGCCAGTGCCACAGCAAGGCCCTTACCACCGAGGTGAGCGCCTACCTGATGATGGCCGTAGCCAAAATGTTCCGCCTGCTGTACTCGGCCGAGCCCCACAACGCCGCCAGTATGTTCAGCATCGATCCCATCCGCTGGCGCGGCTGCTCCGATGCCGTGATGCGCATGTCCGAAGCCAACGTGGAAGCCCTGCTGGACGGACAGGATGTGAACGGCGGCGAGGGCGTAAAGGACCCGGCCTGCCTGACCATGACCACAGAAAGCCTGACCCGTGAGTTCCCGCTTTATACGCCCAGCCTGTTAAATCTGGTCAAAACCAGCGAAACACATGTGAAGGGCCTTACCCACGAAGGGTGATATTCCTGTGAAAAAGCTGTAAATTCAGCCCCCAAACCCTTGCATCTTTCGGGCAGAAAGGGTATAAACAGAATAGAACATTCTGGAATACGGTTTTTCCTATCAAAAGGAGGATTTATTTTATGTCCAACTCCATTTCCCGCCGTACCTTCCTCAAGTGCACTGGCGCATCCGTTGCTGCTCTGGGCGCAGCAAGCCTGCTGGGCGGCTGCCAGCAGAATGGCAGCGCCACCATCGTGGATGTCAAGGTCGGTGATAAGGTCAGCAACTGGAACGGCCTTGGCGTTCAGCTGACCAGCCTGTTCAACATTGATACCGCACCTGCACAGGCCGGTTACGAATACATTGCTGTTCTGGTCACCGTGGTCAACCGCACCAAGAACCAGACCTTCAACATCGGCGCACAGAATCTGGCCGAGATCAATGCTGCTTATCCCGTGCCCCCGCAGGAGAACGTGGATGCAAACTTCCACGCACTGGCAGCAGCTTCTACCGATTTCTCTGCTTCCTGCGACGGCCAGAGCGTGGAGTGCGGTGCCAACATCTCGCTGTACAACTCCAACTCTCAGACCTTCTCGGATTCCACCAATCTGCCCCCGCAGTACCGGCTATCTGCAGCTGATGCTGATGGTCCCAAGCTGGCAGCAGCTGAGCGTTACTTACATGCCCACCTTTGCAGCAGATAAGACCATGACCTTCGTCATGACCGCTGCAGACGTGACCCGCGCCTGATACGCGGCCCGCACAGGACGAAATTTCGTCGCAAAACAACGTCACAGCTCAAAATTTCATCATTTTATTTTGCCAAAAGGCATTGACATCCGGCCCGGTTTCGCCTATCTTATAGGTAATGCCGCAAGGCCGTACTGATCTGCTTTTTAAAGGAGGAACGAACATGTCCTATACATTCTCCCGCCGTGACTTTATGAAATATACCGCTCTTACCGCTGTTGCCATTGCAGGTTCCGGCATGCTGACCGGCTGCTCCAACCCGAACCGTCCTACCGGTGTGCCTGGCAGCACCCTGAAGCCGGGCGACGGCATCTGTGAAGCCACTCTGCTGAACAGTGCTGGCAAAGAACCGAGTTATAATTCTGCTACCCAGACCCTGACCTGCAACTTCAAGATCGTCACCAAGATCGAACTGCTGGAGATCACTGACAGCCATTTCCAGGTCGATGTTACGACTGATGCGGGCACGAAGCACTATTATTATAATACCACTCCTAAGCCCAGTCTGGGCGATACCGCTAACCCCAAAGCTCTCAAGGACAGCGTCACCGAGGCCACTCTGACTCTCAAACTGAATCTCTCCGGTGCTACCAAAGTAGCTGTGCTGTATACTCCCAAGCATGGCGCTACTGGTGAACCCAATGATTCCTACAATGATATCTACGGCACTTGGGATATCACCGAGGCTATCAAGGGTTCGCTCTGACCTGATTTTACTTTTGCATTAAAGACCCGCGCCATATGGTGCGGGTCTTTTTGCGTATACGGGCCATTTGTATCCAAGTTTTGGGCGATATCATGTAAAATGCACAAAGTTTTTTAGTGGATTTATGCCTTGTGCACAGGTTTCTTTTCCGGTACAATAGGGTTATAAAAATGTGCAGGAGCATCGCAGCGATGCGGTGCTTTTTGCATTTGAGGGGCAACCCGGAAAACCTGAAAAGGAGTGTTGTTTCGATGATCAATATGGTAAAGCTTCCCACCAAAAAAGTAACCTGTTCCTGCGCGTAGCAAAGGGCCACTTTGCTACCAGCCACAGCCATATCAACTATTACATCGATGTCACCACCCAGAAGTCCCGCCTTTCCGAGGCCAAGGCCGTGGCAAAGGAGCTGGTGGCCGCTTACCAGCACAGCACCATTGTGGACACCGTGCTCTGTCTGGACGGCACGCAGGTGATCGGCACCTGCCTTGCCAACGAGCTGACCAAGGACGGCTTTGCCAACATGAACGCCCACCAGACCATTTATGTGATCACCCCGGAGTACACCACCGGCAGCCAGATCATCCTGCGCGACAATCTGGCCCCCATGGTCAAGGGCAAGCATGTGCTCATTCTGTCCGCTTCCATCACCACCGGCTACACCGTGCAGGCCGCTGTGGAGGCCGTGAACTACTACGGCGGCACCGTGGCAGGCCTTTCCGCTATTTTTGCCACCACCCATGAGTGCATGGGCTATGAAGTCACCTCCATCTTTGACCCCGCCAGCCTGCCGGACTACGCCAGCTTTGACAGCCGCGACTGCCCCCTGTGCAAGGCCGGCCAGCACATCGATGCGCTGGTGAACAGCTTTGGCTATTCGGCGCTGTAACCCCTTTCAGTCTGCTCACTTTGTTCGCATCCAGCTCCCCCAAAAGGGGGAGCTTTCTTTGTGCTTCCCGTAAAATGCAAAAAGCTCTCCCTTTCGGGAGAGCTGGCATCGCACAGCGATAACTGAGAGGGTTATTTTTTCGGGAACACAAAGGGCTCGTGCAGGTACACCGCCACCAGATATGCCGTCATGAAGAACCAGATGATGGGCTCGCACAGGATGACCGCATTGTACTGGAATTTCGGGATGAACACCAGCACAAAGATCACCTTGCCCACCAGCTCGATCACGCTGGAGAACAGCGGCAGCACCTTCTGGCCAAGGCTCTGCAGCGCGTAGCGGGTGCACAGCAGCACCCCCAGCACCGCATAGAACGGTGCGTTCCACAGCAGGTACCGCGCACCGTTTTCCAGCACGATGGGTTCCGAAGAGCCGGAGATCAGCTGCACCATCCACTGAGCACCAAAGTTCATCAGCACCACGGCGGCGACCATCACCACCACCGAGTACAGATACATCTGCCGCATTCCCCTGCGCACACGGTCGGGCTGGTTTGCGCCGCGGTTCTGGGAAACGAAGGTGGAACCGGCGTTCGCCATGGAGATGCTCTGGCTGAACAGCTCCCAGTAGAGATGACTGCCCACGGCGAAATGCTTTTTCTCCGGGATGAGGATGCACACCCTTGCCAGCACGTACAGAACACACAGCACCACCGAGATGCCCTGTGCAATGACCGTTGCCACCGCTGCGCCCCGCACGCCCATGCCAACCCCGGCAATGAACCACAGGTCCAGCCCCACGTTCAGCACCGAGCTGATGAGCAGGAACACCAGCGGCATTACGCTGTTGCCAATGGCGCGCAGCAGGCCTGCGCACAGGTTATACATAAACATGACCACAACGCCAAGGTCGATCACGATGATGTAGCTGTAGGCATCTTCCAGAATTTCTGCCGGGGTATCCAGCAGCTGCAGCAGGGCATGCAGGCCGAAAAAGCCTGCCGTTGTAATGACCAGCGAGGCGATCAGGCCAATGACGACCGACCCCACCACCGTGCGCTTGAGCAGGTCTTCGTCCTGCGCGCCGTAGGAGCGCGCTGCAACGATGGCAAGGCCATTGCCGATACCAATGCCAAAGCCGACTAAAAGCTCGTAGATCGAGCCGCAGGAGCCAATGGCGGCAAGGGCTGTATCGCCCAGCACATTGCCCACGATCATGGTATCCACCGTGTTGTAGAGCTGCTGGAACAGATTGGAAATCAGAATGGGCAGCATGAACAGCAGCAGGCTTTTTAAAATAGGCCCGTGCATCAGGTCTACGTTCATGTTGAAGAAGCTTTTCTTTTGGGGCTGCGCGTGGGTCATAGGGTTCCTCCAAAATTATAACTTTTAAGATATCTGTACACAAAACAAAACATCTGCAATCCCTTCCCGATTTATAAAAAACAGGAAAAGGCATTGCAGATGATCGATCTTTTTGCGGGCCTGAACTCCTTCAGACAAATCCTCCGGATTTGCCAGCTCCCTCAAAGAGGGAGCCTTTGGCATGACGGTAAGTTTCTGGTTTTGCCAATGCCTTCCTCTCAGAGGGAGGTGTCACCGAAGGTGACGGAAGGAGTCCGTGCCATAAAATTACAGCTCCTGCGTCTCGAAGCCGCTGCCGGTAAGCACCTGCACGCTGGTAAAGCCTGCAGCCTTGATGGCGGCGGCAGCTTCGTCAAAGCCGTAGGTCAGGCTGTTGATATCATGAGAATCAGAAGTGATGATGACCTTGCCGCCCATCTTCTGCCACTCGCCCAGCAGCCACGGGCCGGGGTAGAAGTCCTTGCGGTAGCCGCGGTACACGCCGCCGGTGTTCACTTCCAGCAGGCAGTCGTTTGCCTTTGCGGCCTGCAGGGCCTTGAGGGCAGCGGCCTTGTAGCGGGGCGACTCTTCGTCGAAGAACTCGCCGTTGGCATTCAGCTTCTTGATGAGGTCGATGTGGGCCAGAATATCCGGCTTGAGGGCAGCCACCTTTTCCACCTCGGCAAAGTAGGCTTCCACAGCGGAAAGCGGGTCTGCGTCAAAATCATCGTTGATGCAGTCCCACAGGTCCTGCGGGCGGAAATCGATCTCGTAATACTTGCCGGTGTTCTTGCCGTACAGGTGGTGTGCGCTGCCGATCCAGTAATCGTAGCCGGTGCGCTTGTCCTCGCTGAGGATGTCCCACTCGATGCCGCACAGGATATCCACCTTGCCCCTGTATTCGGCCTTGAGCTTTGCGATGGTGGCCTTGTACTGGGCGGTGCGGCTGGGCTCATGCAGTATTCGCGGTCGCGCTGGGTGTAGCTATGGCCGGTGAAGCCCAGCGTGGTCAAGCCCTGCGCACACGCAGCACTTGCCATATCCTGCAAGGTATTTTTGCCATCGCACATGGTGGAGTGGCAATGGACACTGGACTTCTTATAATCTGCCATAGATAATTCACTGCATCCTTTCCTGTTTGACCTTGTGGTCAATGACGTGACGTTTTTCCAGTTCACGGGTCACATCCTCCACCGTGATGCCGGCGCTGACCATCAGCACCAGAACATGGTAGGCAAGATCGCTGATCTCGTAAACGGTCTCTTCCTTATCCTCTTTTTCGCCCGCAATGATGACCTCGGTGCACTCTTCGCCCACCTTTTTCAGGATCTTCTCCTTGCCCTTCTCGAACAGGTAGGTGGTGTAGCTGCCCTCCTTGGGGCTATCCTTGCGGCCCTTGATGAGCTGGTACAGGCCCTGCCAGCTGAACTGCTTCAGCTCCGGCGAGACGTATACTTCGTTGAAGAAGCAGCTCTCGGCGCCGGTGTGGCAGGCGGGGCCGGATTTGACCACTTCCACCACCAGAGCATCGGCATCGCAGTCGGCGGTGATGGACACCACCCGCTGCACGTTGCCGCTGGTCTCGCCCTTACGCCAGATCTCCTGACGGCTGCGGCTCCAGAACACAGTGCGGCCCTCGGCAATGGTGAGCGCCAGCGTCTCGGCGTTCATGTACGCGAGGGTGAGCACCTCTTTGGTGTAGTGGTCCTGCACGATGGCAGGGATCAGGCCCTTTTCATCAAATTTCAGATTCATAACGGTTCTCCCTCCCCGGATGGGGATATTACTAGTTTAGCGTATTCGGTGCGCAAACGCAAGAGTTTGCGGGTTGTTTTTGTGGAAATCCAGTTTCGCGTTACGGCTTCTCCCCGCGCCGGGGAGAAATACCCCGGCGTTACAGCCGCATCTCCACGCCGTTTGCGTTGAGGTATTCTTTCAGGTCGCGGATGGTCAGCAGCTTCTGGTGGAAGATGCCCGCCGCAAGGCCTGCGTCGATGCCCTTGTGGTGGAACAGCTCCAGAAAGTCTTCCTTTTTGCCTGCGCCGCCGCTGGCAATGATGGGCACGTTCACCCGCGCCGCAACTGCATCCAGCATCTCAAGGTCGAAGCCGCTGCGCACGCCGTCGGTATCGATGCTGTTCAGGCAGATCTCGCCCGCGCCGTGGTCCACGCACCAGCTGATCCAGTCCAGTGCATCCCGGCCGGTGTCCTCGCGCCCGCCCTTGGCGAACACCCGGAACTGGCCGTCTACACGCTTCACATCGGCAGAGAGCACCACACACTGGTTGCCGTAGCGCTGTGCTGCCGCCGGGATGAGGTCGGGATTTTTGAGTGCGCCCGAGTTGACGCTGACCTTGTCCGCGCCGCACTTGAGCACCCGGTCAAAATCTTCCAGCGTGTTGATGCCGCCGCCCACCGTGAGCGGGATAAAAATTTCGCTGGCGACGCGGGTCAGGATATCCGTAAACAGCGCCCGGCCCTCGAAGCTGGCGGTGATATCGTAGAACACCAGCTCGTCGGCACCGGCAGCGTTGTACATGCGGGCCATTTCCACCGGGTCGGCCACGTCCCGGATGCCTTCAAAGTTCGTGCCCTTGACCACGCGGCCATTGCGCACATCAAGGCAGGGAATAATGCGTTTGGTGATCATGTCATTTTCCCTCCGTTCACTCCTGTACCAGCTGCACGCAGCGCGCAAGGTCCAGTGCGCCGGTGTACAGGCTCTTGCCTAAAATGGCAGCGGCAGTGCCCATTTTTTCAGTTCCAGAAGCTCTGCTTCGGACGAGATGCCGCCGCTAGCCGTAAAGGCCACGCCGGGCACCTCTTTGGCAAGCGTGCGGTACAGGCCGAGGTTCGTGCCCCTCATGGCACCGTCGCAGGCAATGTCCGTGTAGATGATGGCGGTGCATCCGGCATCTGCCAGCCGCTTGCAGAAGTCCACACCCGGCTCGGCGCTCACTTCCTTCCAGCCATGGATGGCCACATAGCCGTCCTTTGCGTCCACGCCCACGGCAATTTTATTGCCGTATTTCTGCAGCATCCGGGCGGTAAAGGCAAAATCCGTCACCGCCACGCTGCCAAGGATGCAGCGGCCCACGCCGAGGGAAAGATATGTTTCAATGCGTTCCTCGGTGCGGATGCCGCCGCCCACCTCAATGTATAAGCCGCCCTGTTTTGCCAGCGCGGCAATGGTATCGTAGTTGGAAAGGGTGCCGTCCTTTGCGCCGTCCAGATCGACGACGTGCAGATTTTTGGCCCCCGCTGCAAGGAACTCCCGCGCCTGTGCACAGGGATCCTCGCCGTAGACGGTCATGCGGCTGTAGTCGCCCTGCGTCAGGCGCACCACCTTGCCGCCCCGCAGGTCAATGGCTGGAAATAATTGCATTTAAATCTCCTTCAGAAACGAACCCTCTCAGGCTCGCATTCGCTCGCCAGCTCTCCCGAAGGGAGAGCTTTTTACATTTTACGGTTCACTCTTCAGAATCACTCTTTAGAAGCTCCCCCTTCGAGGAAAGACTTCCCCCGCTCCGGGGGAAGATGTCACCGTAGGTGACAAAAAGAGGAATCTGGCAACGCCGCAGGCGTTGACTGAGAGGGTTATAGCTCCGCAAACGCCTTCAAGATCCGTAGTCCGGTATCCCCGCTCTTTTCCGGGTGGAACTGGGTGCCATACACCCTGCCCGCCCGCACCGCGCCGGTGACGGGAATGGAATAGTCGCTCACAGCCAGTGTACTCTCCGTACAGTTCTTGCCGTAGTAGCTGTGGACGTAATAGACGTATTCGCCCTCACGGATGTACTTGAACAGCGGGTCGTCCTTTACAATGTGCAAGGCGTTCCAGCCGATCTGCGGCACCTTCAGGCTCTTGTCCGCAAGGTCGGGCTCCAGCGGGCAGACCTCGCCCTTCACAAAGCCGAGGCCTTCGTGCTCACCGTACTCGTAGCTCTTTTCAAACAGCAGCTGCATGCCAAGGCAGATGCCCAGCAGCGGCTTCCTTTCGGCTTCTTCTTTCATGACCGGTACAAGGCCCGTCGCCTCCAGCTTGGCCATGGCATCGGCAAAAGCGCCCACGCCCGGCAGGATCAGCCGGTCGGCTTTGCGGATGGTGTCCGCGTCGGCGGTGACGACCGCTTCCAGCCCCAGCTGCTTCAGGCTGGACTTCAGGCTGAACAGGTTGCCCACGCCATAATCGATAATTGCGATCATACCAGCAGTCCTTTCGTGGAAGGAATTTCGTCCTTGTGGGCTTCGTCGATCTTCACGGCCGCGCCCAGTGCATGGCCTGCGCCCTTGAAGCAGGCTCGAGGATGTGGTGTGTATTTTCTCCCGCAAATTGTACAAAGTGGATCGTGGCGGGCACGCTGCGGGCAAAGCCCAGCCAGAATTCCTTAGCGCACTCCACGTCAAAATCGCCCACCTTTTCGGTGTTGCAATGGACGTCCCAGTTCAGAGTACAGCGGCCCGAGAGATCGACGGCACACAGGATCAGTGCTTCATCCATGGGCAGATAAAAGCTGCCGTAGCGCTGGATGCCACGCATATCGCCCAGCGCCCGTGCAAAGGCCTGACCCAGTGCAATGCCCACATCCTCGGTGGTGTGGTGGTAGTCCACCTGCACATCGCCGTGGCAGGTGAGCACCAGATCGAACCGGCCATGGCGGGCGAACAGCTCCAGCATGTGGTTCAGAAAGCCGCACCCGGTGTCCACCTCGTAGCGGCCGGTGCCGTCCAAATCAAGGGTAAGGTCGATCTGGGTCTCATTGGTGTTGCGTTCCAGCGAGATCATTCGGTTCGGCATGGTTCATTCCTCCATGATCTTATCCAGCGTTTCCATAAACGTCTGCATCTGTTCCGGCGTGCCAATGGTGATGCGCAGCCAGTTCTGGATGCGGGGCGCGTCAAAATGGCGCACCAGAATGCCGTTTTTCTTCAACTCTTTGTAGAGCGTCTCGCCGTCTTTCCTGTCGGTACTTGCAAACAGGAAGTTGGAGCGGCTGTCCAGCACGGCAAATCCGCGCTGTTCCAGCTGTTGTTTTGTCCATGCGCGGGTGTCCACGATGGCGGCGCGGGTCCTGTCAAAATAAGCGGTATCTTCCAGCGCGGCCTGCCCGGCCTTCAGGGTCAGGCGGTTGATGTTGTAGGGGTTCAGGCTGAACTTGACCCGGTTCAGGTCGGCAATGAGCTTTGCATTGCCCATGGCAAGACCCAGACGCGCACCGGCCAGCTGCCGGGACTTGGAAAAGGTCTGCACCACCAGCAGGTTCTCGTACTGGTCGATGAGGGGCACGCAGCTCTCGCCGCCAAAGTCCACATAGGCCTCGTCCACGATGACCACATTGTTCGGGTTTGCCTTTAAGATGCCCTCAATTTCCGCCCGGGGCAGTGCAATGCCGGTGGGGGCGTTGGGGTTTGCAAGGACGATGGTCTGGTTCAGGCCGTAGTAGTCCTTCGGGTCAAGGGTGAAATCCTCTTTCAGCGGGATGATGTGGCTGGGAATGTGCATCAGCCCACACCACACGCCGTAGCAGCCGTAGGTGATGTCGGCATAGGCCAGCGGGTGGTCTGCGTCGCAGAAGGCACGCAGCGCAAAGAAGAGGTTCTCGTCGCTGCCATTGCCGGGCATGATCTGCTCCGGCTGCAAACCGAAGTGGGCTGCGGCCGCCTTGAGCAGGTCGGCACAGGCGGGGTCGGAGTAAAGGCGCAGCTTTTCCACCTCGTGCTCGCTCACGGCGCGATCACCGCCGGGGAGGGCAGATAGGGGCTTTCGTTGGTGTTCAGTTTGATGTACTGCTGATCCTGCGGCTGCTCACCCGGGGTGTAGGGGGTGACAGCGGCCAGCGTGGGAGAAAGAAAACGACTCATAATGGTTCCTCCGGCTTATTCTGTTATGGTGAACGGCCTTGCCTCTCAGGCCGCTTCGCGTCCAGCTCTCCCAAAGGGAGAGCCTCTGGCGAAACCGAAAACTTTGTGTGGACTGCAAGGGCTCTCCCTTTGGGAGAGCTGGCAAATCCAAAGGATTTGACTGAGAGGGCGAGCCGCCTTTATTTCTCATACCGGATGGTCACGCTGCGGGCGTGGGCGTGCAGGCCCTCGCGCTCGGCAAAATCGGCGATGCGGGGGGCTACTTCGCCCAGCGCTTCCCGGGTGTAGTAGAGGAAGCTGGACTTCTTTACAAAGTCGTCTACGCCCAAGGGGCTGGAGAAGCGGGCGGTGCCGCTGGTGGGCAGGGTGTGGTTGGGGCCTGCAAAGTAATCGCCCAGCGCTTCCGGCACGTTGCGGCCAAGGAAGATGCTGCCTGCGTTTTTGATCTCGTTCAGCACGCCGAAGGGATCCTCCACGCACACTTCCAGATGTTCCGGTGCAATGATGTTGCAGGCTTCAATGGCCTTGTGCAGGTCGGTGCAGAGGATGATCTTGCCGTTGTCGTCCACGCTGGCGCGGGCGATGGCGGCACGGGGCAGCTGCGGGATCTGCACCTCCAGCTCCGCCTGCACGGCTTGGCCAGCTCCGGGCTGTCGGTGACGAGGACCGGGCTTGCCAGTTTGTCGTGCTCGGCCTGACTCAGCAGGTCCGCCGCCACCCATGCGGGGTTGCAGCCGCCGTCGGCCAGCACCAGAATTTCGCTGGGGCCGGCGATCATATCGATGCCCACCTTGCCGAACACCTTGCGCTTGGCGGTGGCAACGTAGATGTTGCCGGGGCCAACGATCTTATCCACCGCGGGGATGCTCTGGGTGCCGTAGCGAGAGCCGCCACAGCCTGTGCGCCGCCGGTCTTGAAGATCTTGGTCACGCCTGCGGTGGCAGCGGCGGCAAGGATGACCGGGTTCACCCTGCCGTCCTTTCCGGCGGGGGTGGTCATGACGATTTCGGACACGCCTGCCACCTTTGCCGGGATCACGTCCATGAGCACGGTGGAGGGATAGGCCGCCGTGCCGCCGGGCACATAGACACCGGCCTTTTCAATGGGGGTATATTTCTGGCCCAGCACGATGCCGGGCTTATCGTTCACCACAAAATTCTTGTGCACCTGCTGGCGGTGGAAGCTCTCGATGTTGGCGGCGGCTTCGCGCAGCGTTTCGAGGAAGTAGGGGTCCATGCCCGCAAAGCTTCGTCGATCTCCTCCTGCGTCACCTGCAGGGCATCGATCTTCGCGCCGTCAAATTTCAGCGCATAATCCTTCAGGGCTTCATCGCCCCGGGCGCGCACATCGGCAATGATGCCGTCCACCACATCCTCCACGTTTTTTTCCGCGCGGATATCGCGGTTCAGGATCTCTTCGAGCTTCAGCTCGTCAAAGTTATACAGCTTGATCATTTTGCTTCCTCCTTGTTCTGCAGTTCCGCCCGCAGCTTTTCCAGCATGGTGTCCATTTCGGCGTGCTTGAACTGGTAGCTGGCCTTGTTGGCAATGAACCTGGCCGAGATGGGCATGAACTCGGTGACCACCTTCAGGCCGTTCTCCCGCAGGGTGGTGCCGGTCTCCACGATATCCACGATGACGTCCGAAAGGCCCAGAATGGGGGCCAGCTCAATGGAGCCGTTCAGCTTGATGATATCGATGTCCCGCCCCATGGATGCGTAGTAGCTCTTTGCAATGTTGACGAATTTGGTGGCCACCCGCACCGGGCGGCTGGGGTCGTCCTTGTAATCGGCCGGGGCTGCAACGCACATGCGGCATTTGCCAAGGCCGGTGTCCAGCAGCTCGTACACATCGGCAGAAGCCTCTGTGAGGATGTCCTTTCCCACGATGCCCACATCGGCGGCACCGTGCTCCACATAGATGGCAACATCGCTGGGCTTGACGAGGAAGTAGCGGATGCCGGCCTCCGGGTTTTCCACCACCAGCTTGCGGGTTGCGTTGTAGTCCTCCGGGCAGCCGTAGCCGATGCCCGCCAGCAGGTTATACACCTTATCGCCCAGACGGCCCTTGGGCAGAGCCACGTTCAGCATCACCCTGTCAGTGCTGTTCTTCTGCACCGGCGGCAGCGGGGCGCTCAGGCGGTCCAGCTCGTCCAGATAGACCGCAAAGCCGATGGCACCGGCACCGGGGGTGAACTTCTGCATCAGCAGGTCGTAGCGGCCGCCCTTGAGCAGGGGGCGGGGCAGGGCTTTCAGATAGCCCTGAAACACAAGGCCGTTGTAGTATTCCATCTCACCGGCCAGCGTCATGTCCAGCCGGATCACGCCGCCCGCCTTTTCCAGCGGCACAGCCAGCGCTTCCAGCTCGGCCACCGCTGCGCGCATGGCATCGTTTTTGCACAGGGCTGCAGCCTTTTCCATCGTTTCGGCATAGGTACCGGAAAGATCCAGCACGCTGCACAGGGTATCGGCGGCATCGGCAAAACCGGCAGCTCCGGCGGCGGCCCGCAGCTCGTGGGCGTTTTTCTCCCGCAGCTTTTCCAGCAGCTTTGCGCGGGCGGCATCCGGCACGCCCAGCGCGTCGAACAGGCCGAACAGGTAGCCCATGTGGCTCACTTCCAGCACCCACTCGGCCCCCAGCGCATCCAGCGACCGCGCCGCCAGACACACCGCCTGCTGCACCTGTGCTTCGCCCACCGCGCCCAGCATCTCAAGGCCCATCTGGCTGATCTCTTTAAAGGTGTGGCTCTCGGCGGAAGGGCGGTAGACATTCTCGTGATAGTAGTAGCACAGGGTCTCTCCGGGGGCGGGCTGCGCCGTCTTGGCAATGGAGAGGGTCACGTCCGGCTTGAGGGCCAGCAGACGGCCATCCAGATCGGTAAAGGTGATGACCTGCTCGGACGACAAAAAGCTGCGGTTCTCCTGATACAGGCCGTACTCCTCAAACCGGCCCATATGATACTTGCGGCAGCCCGCCGCTTCGTACAAGGCGCGCAGCGCAAAGGAGGCGCGCTCCTTGGGCTGCAGGTTTGCAATGCTGAATTCCATTGTCGGTTCCCCCATTTCTTACTTGAGTTTATTTTACTTTATCTAGGTAAAGTTGTAAAGTAGGAAAGTGACGGTGTTTTCAACTCAATGATACGATTTTTCTGTGCGATTGTACAGGGAAAAGAAGAAAAGGAGCCGTTGCATGGCGCAACAGCTCCTTTTCAGCACACATATTTACCCAAGCAGCTCCAGCACACTGGCCTTCGGGCGGGCACCCACGGCCTGACGCACCAGCTTGCCCTGCTCAAACACCAGCAGGGTGGGGATGCTCATCACGCCGAACTGGCCTGCCAGCTCCGGCTGCTCGTCCACGTTCACCTTGCCCACCTTCACATCGGTGCGCTCCTCGGCCACCTCGTCCACAACGGGACTGAGCATCCGGCAGGGGCCGCACCAGCTGGCCCAGAAGTCCAGCAGGACGGGCTTTTCGCTCTGCAGCACTTCCTGCGCAAAGTTTTCTTTCGTGATGGTAATGACTGCCATATTTTTACCTCCTGAAGGGTGTTTGTAATTTCACTGACAGCATCAGTATACCCCGTCGGAGTGTGTTTTTCCGTGACCGGGTCACACAGGGGCGCAAAAAAGCCCGAAGCAGGAAGAAAGAATACTGCTCCGGGCAGGGAAACGCTTATTTCAGTGTTCTGTCAGCAGGGTATCAGACACCGGCCACGCAGTTCTTGCCGGCGATGTAGCCGTAGTAGACGCACAGGCTGTGGCTGATGCCGCGCATGCAGATGGGGTATTCCACTGCGTAGCGGCTGCCCTGCACATTGCCGCAGACATACAGGCCCTTGATGATGTCGCGCTTGGGGCTGGCGGGGTCCTCCTCGGTGAAGGTGTGGCAGTTCTCGTCGCTCTCCAGGCCGCCCACGCACACCAGCATGGAAGTGGTGCCCCACTGGCATGCATAGTACGGGGGATTCTCCAGCGCGAACATCCGGCTTGCGGGCTTGCCGAAGTCATCGTCGGAACCGGCCTTGGCCAGCTCGTTGTAGCGCTCGACGGAAGCCAGTGCATTATCCAGTGCATCGCCCTCAAAGCCGCACTGGGTCAGCAGGTCTTCCAGTGTATCGGCCTTGACTGGTAAGCCTCGGCCTTTGCGCTGATCTTGGTGTACTGACGGTCGGTGTAGTTGGGGTTGGACTCATCCTCATCCTCGGGGATGATGTAGCACAGGCCGCCGTGGTTTGCGGGCATGTAGGGCACCTCTTCGCCCCACTTGGAGTCGTACAGCTGGAAGGAGGTGCACTCGGGCTGCAGCTCGATCTGGTTTTCCAGCTGCTGGCCGGGGATGCACTCGTTCATGAAACGGTCGCCGCGCTTGTTGATCTGCAGGAAGGGGGTCACGCCCATGCCGCTGCCCATGTGGTGGGTCATCGGTGCGTGGAAATCCTGCACCTTTGCGCCGATCCATGCGCCCATGCGCAGGCCGTCGCCGGTCTCCACGGTCTTGCCCTCCACGTCAACGCCCAGCATACCCATGGCACCCATGTTGGCGATCTTCTTCTCCACGATCTCGGGAGCAAAATGCTTCATGATCTTCTCGTCGCCGGAGTTGTCGCCGGTAGCCAGGATCACGCCCTTGGAAGCGTTGAGCTGGATGTACTTGTTGTCATTCTGTGCGTCGCGGATGATCACGCCGGTCACGCGGCCGTCGCTGTTCTTCAGCAGCTTGGTGCCGAAGCAGCCGAAGAAGGTCTGTGCACCGTTCTCAACGGCCTTGTTCAGGTTGGCTTCCACTATAAAGCCCTGCTGATCCTTGCGGGAAGAGCGGAACTCCATGCTGGAAGGAAGGTGGGGAACTCTTCGTTGCGGTAATCGTAGTGCTCGGGCTGAGGCCATGCCAGCGGCACCAGAATACCCTTGTCGAACTGCTCCTGGGTCACGGCCTCACGGGTGGAGTCGCAGATGGTCAGCTCGGGGTAAGCCTCGATGAACCAGTCCATGACCTCGTGTGCATGGGAAGCCCACTTTTTCAGGATGGAGCGCTTGTTGCGGTAGGTGCACTCGCGCATCAGGCGGTCGACCACAACATCCTCGTCCACGATGTTCTCACGGCCCCAGCGCTTGTTCAGGCTGCCGTTCAGCAGGGCATACTCGCCGCTGCGGCAGTTGAAGGAAGAGCTCTTTTCCACGATGGCAACTTTTGCGCCCTCCTCGGCAGCCGCACGGGCAGCGCAGACGCCGGACAGACCGGCGCCGATGATGACCACATCAAAGTCCTGGGTCTCACTGGCCTGCACGTCCGGCTCTTCGCCCAGCCAGTCATCGCCGGTATCCCCGGCGGTATCTGCAGCAGGCTCTTCGGAAGCAACGCCCATAGCCTGCTCGATGCAGCTGGCGGCAGCCTTCTTGACCGCGTTGGTGGTGACGGTGGCGCCGGAAACATTGTCGATCTCAGCGTTCTGTGCCGCCATGATGGCATCCTGCAGGGTGGGAGCAGCCACGCCGCCGATGCTCTCGGTCTCGTTGGAAGCATCGATGACCACCTCGGTGATGGCGGTCTCGCTGAAGGTCATGGTCACCTTCACCTCACCGATGCCGGTGGCCGTGCCGGTGTAGGTACCGGCGGTGTAGATGGCATCGCCGGTAGCGGCGGTGCTGGAAGAAGCTGCGGAGTTGCAGGCAGCCAGTGCACCGGCGGTGACGCCGCTCATGGCGGCAGCGGCGGCGACCTTCAAAAAGCCTTTGCGGGAGATCTTTTCCATTTGGATTTCCTCTTTCTTCTCATCAATTTCTCTTCGTCTCTGCGGGAGTTTTTCCCGCGCCGCACTTAGTATAAAATATAACGAAGTAAAAGGGAAACAAAAAAATTTTGTCATCCCAATAAAAAGTGTTTATAACTGTCTCTCGCCATGCTATACTGAGAGCAGACGGATCTTCCCCTGCACAGAAAGGAGCTTTTTTCGGATGAACGACCACCAGCTGCTGTGTTTTCTCACCGTGAGCCGGACCCTGAATTTTACCACAGCCGCCCGGGAACTGTACTGCACTCAGCCCGCCCTCAGCTACCAGATCCGCAGTCTGGAAAAGGAGCTTGATCTGGCCCTGTTTGAGCGCAGCACCACCCGCGTGGCTCTGACCGAAGCAGGCCGGGCCTTTGTGTCGCAGGCGGAGGGGATCTATCGCAGCATCCTGAACGCCCGCACCGCACTGAAGGGCTTTGCCCGGCGGCGCACACTGACCCTGCGCCTGCCGCCGGTGCTGCTGCAGCGGGATCCCATTTATCCCATCCTGATGGCACGGCTGCACGCCGCGCTGCCGGGATATGAGTTTGCTGTGGACACTCGGCCCGTGTCACGCAATCCCCACGAAATGCTCTGCAGCGAGGCAGACGCAGCCCTCTATCTGCTTGGGCCGCTGCAGCCGGAGATCGAGCGCACCCCCATCCTGCACAACACCTTTTACCTGATCGTATCGCCGGAGCACCCGCTCACAGGGCGCAGCACTCTGGCACTGGCCGATCTTGCCGGGCAGCAGCTGTTTTATGAGCCGCTGTATCAGGAAATGGTGGATCTTGCCGTTGTTCAGCCCGGCCTGCCGTTTTCCGCACCAAGCTGGCACATGGTGGAAAACTACGAATGTGTTTACAACGATCTGCTTGCCGGGCGCGGCATGTTTTTGTGCCCGATGAAATACCCGGCCTTTCCGGCGGCATGGTACCTGCCGCTGCAGCTGCCGTTGCCGGACACCTGTCTGCTGACCCTGCGGGACGACCCGCGTCCGAGATCCAACGGCTGCGGGAGGTATTTACCGCTGTATACGCCAGCCGCGCAAAGCTGCTGGGAGAGGCGTAAAAAGCAGCGCCGGAACGCAAAATCGTTCCGGCGCTGCTTGTTTCAGAAGAGATCAGGCTTCTTCCGGCACATCATCAAAACCGATGAACCAGAGGATCGCAAAGGTGGCCACAAAGGCGATCGCGGCAGAGATCAGTGCGTTGATCACGTTCATGGGATTTTCACCGACATACAGGCCGATGGCTGCCAGACCGGCACCACCGCCGCCAAAACGGCGCACACCGGTCAAACCGGCATACAGGCCGCCCAGACCACCGCCGATGGTGGTGGCGATGAGAGGCTTACGCAGACGGACGTTGACGCCGAACAGAGCAGGCTCCGTCACGCCCAGCAGAGCGGTCACACCGCCGGAAACGGCCAGCTGACGGAAGTTCTTGTTTTTGGTCTTGATGGCAACGCAGAGGGCTGCGGCACCCTGTGCAATGTTGGAAGGCAGATTACCGGGGCCGATGACCGTCTCATAGCCCAGCATAGACAGAGAGTTGACATAAGCGGGCAGCAGGCTGTAGTGCATACCGGTCATGACCAGGAACGGCATAAAGGCACCGATGACGGTGGGCAGTGCCCAGGGGCAGACCTTTTCAATGGCCAGCAGGACGTTGACCAGACCATCGCCGATGATGCTGCCCAGAGGGCCAAGCACGCACAGGGAGATGGGAGCCATGATGAGGATGGTGAGCACCGGCCGCAGGATGAACTTGACCACAGAGGGCACGACCTTATTGACAAATCGTTCCACGTATGGCAGTACCAGCGTGATAAGGAAGATGGGGATGACTGAGGAAGAATAGGTTACCATCTTCACCGGCAGACCCAGCACATGGACCACATCGGCATCGGCTTTCAGGGCGATGAAGTTCGGGTGCAGCAGGATGGCCCCCAGCAGCATGGCCATCTGCGGGTTGCAGCCGAACTTTTTGGCCGCGGAGTTGGCCAGGAAGATCGGCAGGAAGTAATAGGAAGAGTCTGCGATGAAGTTGAGGAAATAGTACAGATTTCCGCTCTTGTCGATCCAGCCGAAGAGGGTCAGCACAGACAGCAGAGCCTTGATCATACCGGCACCGGGGCCAGCGTGTCCAGAATGATGCTGACCCTGCTCTTCTTTTCCTCGGCCGGGGCGGCAGGCTGTTTGACTTCCTTACCGCCGAAGTCGCCCAGTTTCATCAGTTCATCGTACACGGCAGCTACTTCGTTGCCGATGATGACCTGATACTGGCCGCCTTTGTTCACGACACCCACCACGCCGGGTACGGCTTTGACCTTGGCCTCGTCCACGCCGTCCATTGACTTGAGGTTGAACCGCAGGCGGGTGACACAGTGGGTCAGAAATGTAACATTTTCTGCGCCGCCGACCTGTTCCAGCACCTGCTGGGCAGTTTTCTTTGCATCCATTTGTTTTGCCTCCTTCAATATCCTAAAAAATGCATTGCTTACAGGGCGGTGTCTGCGCCGTTGCTTGCAATGACTTTTTTGTACCATGCAAACGACTTTTTCTTTTTGCGGGCCAACGTGCCGCTGCCGTCATCCTTCTTGTCTACGTAAATGAAGCCGTACCGTTTGCGCATCTCGCCGGTGCCCACCGAAATAATGTCGATGGGACCCCAGCAGGTGTAGCCGATCACCGGAACGTCATCCAGCTCAATGGCCTGCCGCAGCGCATCAATGTGACTGCCCAGAAAACGGATGCGGTAATCGTCCTGAATGCTGCCATCCGGCTCTACGGTGTCGATGGCACCCAGACCATTTTCCACAACGAACAGCGGCAGTTCATACCGGTCATACAGCTCATTCAGTGCGATGCGCAGGCCGTCCGGATCGATGGGCCAATCCCAGTCGGTACGCTGGAGATACGGATTGCTGCGTTCTACACAGCAATCCGTATCTTCCGTTGCACGGGCAACTGAAGAAAAATAATAGCTGAATGCGATGTAATCCACAGTTCCTGCGGCCAGCAGCTCGGCATCGCCCGGCTGCATCTCTACCGAAGTGCCCATGCGTCGCAGCTGTGCCGTGCACAGGCTGGTGTAGTGTCCGCGGCACATCACATCGGTGTAATAATAGTTCGGCATCATCTGGAATCTCTGTGCCAGCACATCCTTGGGTGCGCAGGTGCGCGGGTAGGTGGTGGGATACTGGATCATGCAGCCGATTTTATTTTCCGGGTCGACCGCATGCCCGATCTGCACGGCCTTTGCACTGGCAAGGAACATGTTGTGGCTGACCAGCGCTTTGACAGCGTTGTGCTCCTCGCCTTCGGCAAAGAGCACGCCTGCCTGATGGTATGGCTCGCTCTGGTTCATGGTCTCGTTGATCTCATTGAAGGTCATCCAGTACCGGACCTTTCCCTTGTAACGCCGAAACACCGTTTCACAGTACCGGGCAAAGAAATCGATCAGGGCTCGGTTACGCCAGGAACCATAGTGCTGCACCAGATACAGCGGCGTTTCGTAATGCGAAAGCGTGACCACCGGTTCGATCCCGTAGCGGTGCAGCTCGTCGAACACACGGTCATAGAAAGCAAGCCCGGCCTCGTTCGGCTGCAATTCATCGCCCTGCGGAAAGATGCGCGGCCAGTTGATGGACATTCGGAAGCACTTGAAGCCCATCTCGGCAAACAACGCGATGTCCTCTTTGTAATGGTGGTAAAAATCCACGGCTTCATGGCTAGGGTAGTAGTTGCCCTCCATGACCTGTGTATGAATCTCGCGCGGGACGCCGTGGCGTGCACCTTTTTCCACGTCGCAATGCTCAGGCCCTTGCCATCCGTCTGGTAGGCACCTTCGTACTGGTTGGCGGCGGTCGCACCGCCCCACAGGAACTTTTTTGGCATCTCCATAAGCTTGAAAACCTCCTTGCAGGTATAGAATACTTGCAGGGAGGTTTTTGTGCAATATTTTTTAAACTTATTGGTACAGTGTTAATTTTTCCGTTTCTTTTTGCATGATCAAAAACGGAACAGTGTTTCATTCCGCATTTTCTTTGTGCAGATTCAACAAAATAGGATTGGTGGAGGTGCGGTGCTGTTCCAGCTCTCGGGCGCGTTCCAGCTTGTAGGTATAATTCTTCTGGTAATTCTGCCGGAAGTACTCGGAATACAAGATGTCCAGTAGAAGGGTCATGGACAGATGGGAAGCATAGTCCCCAAGATTCTGATAGATGCTTTCTTTGGTGGAAAGGGTCAGCTTGCAATCCGCATAACAGGTCAGGCTGTTTTCGCCAAAGCTGGTCAGCGCAAGGATGGGTGTTCCGGAGCGTTTGCACTGCCGGGCAATCTCCAGCATCTGCGCCGTTTCGCCGGAATAGGAAATGATCATGGGAAGGTCCCTCTCGGACAGACAGCAGGCCTGATACCGCTGGTAGTTCAGATTGTTGAAAATGACCACCCGCTTGCCGATCTTGAGCATCTTTTCTCGGAAGGATTCGGCCTGATTGATGGCCGTCCCGGCGGAAAAAATGTGGATTTCCTCGTGATATTTGAGCAGGAGCACCGCTTTGTGCAGGTCTTCGTACCGGAGAAGCTGCATAGTGTCCTTGACGGCTTCTTCGTACAGCTCGCCGATGTTCTGCGCCACCCGCATGGGGCTGTCGTTTTCAGCAAAGGGAAAATTGAAATCCACCTTGCCCTGTTGCTGGTCGAGATATTCCAGTTCACGCACAAAATTTTGCTTGAAGTCATCAAAGCCGGTAAAACCCAGCTTTTTGCAAAGGCGCAGGACGGTCGGCGGAGAGGTGTAGGTCACTTCTGCCAGACTGCGGGTGGAATATTTGGCAATTTCCATCCCATGCGCCAAAATATAGGCGGCCAGCGTTTTTTCCCCTTCCGAAAGTTTTTCCTGAAACGCAAGTTTGTCCACGATCAGCATTGCGATTCTCCCTTCCGCTTTTTCTGTAAGCATATCATATCCTGCAGTATTTGGCAAAAAAATTGCGGCATGCAAAAACGCGCCGCGTCAGCAAATGACGCGGCGGCGCAGATACAGTGGGAGAAGCGCTTATTTGCCCAGCATTTCGTGGGCAGTCTTGCAGATGGTGGCAGCATCCAGACCGTAGAACTTCAGCAGGTCCCATGCCGGGCCGGAGCAGCCGAACACGTCCTGCACGCCTACGCGGCGCACCGGAGTGGGCAGCTTTTCGCTCAGCACGGCGCAGACGGCCTCGCCCAGACCGCCGATGACGTTGTGCTCCTCGGCGGTGATGACCTTGCCGCACTCCTTTGCAGCCTTGAGGACGATCTCCTCGTCCAGAGGCTTGATGGTGTGGATGTTGATGACCCGGGCGTGGATGCCCTCAGCGGCCAGCTGCTCCGCAGCCATGCGGGCTTCGTTGACCATCAGCCGGTGGCGATGATGCAATGTCGCTGCCCTCAGTGATCTGCTCACCCTTGCCGATCTCGAAGTGATAGTTTTCGGCATCGTGGAACACAGGCACAGCCAAACGGCCAAAGCGCAGATAGACGGGGCCTTCCATTGCGTAGGCAGCACGCACAGCGGCGCGGGCCTCCACATCGTCGGCGGGGCAGATCACGGTCATGCCGGGGATGCTGCGCATGAGGCAAAGTCCTCGCAGCACTGATGGGAAGCGCCGTCCTCGCCCACCGAGATGCCGCCGTGGGTGGCACCGATCTTCACGTTCAGGTGGGGATAGCCAATGGAGTTGCGCACCTGCTCAAAGGCACGGCCGGCGGCGAACATGGCAAAGCTGGAAACAAAGCACGTAGCCCATGGTGGACAGGCCCGCAGCCACGCCCATCATGTTGCCCTCGGCAATGCCGCAGTCAAAGTGACGGTCCGGGTAAGCCTTGCGGAACATACCGGTCTTGGTGGCAGCAGCAAGGTCTGCGTCCAGCACCACCAGATCCTCGTGGCCTTCGGCGGCCAGCTCCTTCAGGGTATTGCCGTAGCTTTCACGGGTAGCGATCTTCTTCACATCTGCCATCTTAGTTTTCCTCCTGCTCCAGCGCGGCGTATGCGGCGTTCAGTTCCTCAATTGCGATCTTGTACTCGTCATCGTTGGGGCCCTTGCCGTGCCAGTCCACAGAGTTGGTCATATAGGAAACGCCCTTGCCCTTTGTGGTGTCCATGATGATGCAGGTGGGCTTTGCAGTCTCTGCATGGAACGCCTGCATGGCGGCTTCGATCTGGTCGTAGTCGTGGCCGTCGATGGTGACGACATTGAAGTTGAATGCCTTCAGCTTCTCTTCCAGCGGGGCGCTGTTCATCACGGTCTCGGTGGTGCCGTCGATCTGCAGATGGTTGCGGTCCAGCACAACGCACAGGTTGGAAAGGCCGTAGTGGGCGGCAAACATGAAGGCTTCCCAGCACTCGCCCTCTTCCACCTCGCCGTCGCCCAGGATGGTGTAGACGTTGATGGGCTTACCGGCGTGCTTGGCACCCAGTGCCATGCCGCAGGCGGCAGAGATGCCCTGACCCAGACTGCCGGTGGACATATCCACACCCGGGGTCTCGTTCATGTTGGGGTGGCCCTGCAGATAGCTGCCGATCTTACGCAGGGTCTTGAGGTCTTCCACCGGGAAATAGCCGCGCTCTGCCAGCGCTGCATATAGTGCCGGTGCAGCATGGCCCTTGGACAGCACCAGACGGTCGCGGTCGGCCTTCTTGGGGTCCTTCGGGTCAATGTTCATTTCCACGAAATAGAGGTAGCTCAGCAGCTCGGCGATATCCAGACTGCGCCCGGATGGCCGCACTTTGCGCTGTGCGTGCCCTCGATCACGCCCATGCGGATGTGGCAGGCGTGCTTGGCCAGAGTAAGTTTTTCTGCATTTGTCATGATGGTCCTCCCGTATGAACCTCAGATTTGCACATGTTCAAAAAAGCCTTTCGTCAGCGCCGGTGCAGTCCTGCTGCCCGCAGCGCGCTCTTTTTCAAGTTTATATTAGCTATTCTATGCAAAAAGGTCAAGCTTCTTCATGCAAAATGTACACACGCGGGGAAATATGCATGGAAATTTGCCGCTTTTTGGTTAAATTGCAGGCTTTTTGCCGTATCTTGACAAAGCCAGAGGCATCTGCTATATTTTTCACAGATTCCGGTACGAAGCCGGGTGTGCGGACAGAAGCCCGTGTTCTCCATCCTGATGGAGCATTTTATCCACCGCTGCGCTTACGCAGCGGTGCAGCGCAAAGCCCACAGGGGGCCTTTGCGTTCTGCCATCTCATTTTTGCTGCTATAGACACCACGAAGGGGTCTGCCGTTGGCTTGTAAGCCGGGCAGACCCCTTTTTTGTCTGGCCAAAGGAGGAAGCTTTTTATGAAAACGAACCCCCATTCCACCACCCGCAGCCTCGTGCTGGCTGCACTGTTCCTTGCACTGGCCTTTGTGCTGCCCATGATCACCGGCCATGTGCCGCAGGTGGGCAACATGCTGTGCCCGATGCACTTTCCCATTCTGCTGTGCGGCTTTGTGCTGGGCGGCCCATGGGGCCTTGCCGTGGGCTTCATTGCTCCGCTGGTGCGGTCGGTGCTGTTCGGCATGCCGCCGATGTTCCCCATCGCCATTGCCATGGCCTTTGAGCTGGCCGCCTACGGCCTTGTGTCCGGCGTGCTCTGGCACAAGGTGAAGCACACCGTGCCCATGATGTACGCTTCTCTCGTCACCGCCATGGTGGCAGGCCGTTTGGTCTGGGGTGCAGTACGCTTTGTGCTGGCCGGCCTGACCGGTTCCAGCTTCCCGTTCAGCGCGTTTTTATCCGGTGCGCTGCTCACCGCCGTGCCGGGCATCGTGGCTCAGCTGGTGCTCATCCCGCTGATTCTGATTGCTCTGCAGAAGGCAAAGTTTATGGATTGACTTACTATTTAGGCTGCCCTCCGCTTTGCTCTGGGCATAAACAGCGGAAATTTATTTTTATTATTACAGAAGAGCAGCGGCTGCGGTCGCTGCTCTTCTGTTTTTCACGGGAGGGGCCGTAATGAAAACGCCCTGCTGCCCGTTACATCTTTTCCCGTAAAAAGCGAAGGGGCTGTTGCCAAGAACTCCCTCCGTCACGGAGGGAGCCTGACATGACGGTAAGCTGTGAAGCCTCCCTCATTGAGGGAGGTGGCATCGCGTAAGCGATGTCGGAAGGAGTTTGGCAACAGCCCTTTTCTATATTTTTAAATTTTTCAGATCTTCTTACCGGTCAGGAACTCCGGCAGGGACTTGCCCTGCTTGCGCCACTGATGATACTCAGCGGTGGCAGCGAACTCCACGTCACCGGCAGAGTTCAGGGCAGTCTCCACAGAGTCCTGCACCACGCCGATGATGAAGCCGACGCTACCATCTGCATGGCGACATCGTTGGAAATGCCGAACAGGGAGCAGGCCATGGGGATCAGCAGCAGGGAACCGCCGGCCACGCCGGAAGCACCGCAGGCACCCAGAGCGCTCATAGCGCTCAGCACGATGGCTGCAGGCAGAGACACCTGAATGCCCAAGGTGTTAGCAGCGGCCAGCGTCATGATGGTGATGGTGATGGCGGCACCGTCCATGTTGATGGTGGCGCCCAGCGGGATGGAGACGGAGTACATATCCTTGTCCAGACCCAGCTTTTCGCACAGGGCCATGTTCACGGGGATGTTGGCGGCGGAGCTGCGGGTGAAGAAGGCGGTCAGGCCGGACTCACGCAGCAGCGGAACACCAGCGGATAGGGGTTGCAGCCCAGATAGAGGAACATGATGAAGGGGGAGACGATGAGGGCCATGAACAGCATGGTGCCCACCAGCAGAGCCAGCAGCTTGCCGTACTGGGTAAAGATGGCAAGGCCGTTGCCGGAAACATTGGTGTAGACCAGACCCATGATGCCGAAGGGTGCCAGATTGATGATCCAGCGCACGATCTGGGAGACCGCATCGGCGGTGTTTGCCATAAAGGTCTTGGTGGTGTCAGAGCCGATCTTCTTCATGGCCACGCCGAACATGCAGGCCCAGAACAGGATGCCGATGTAGTTGCCGCTCATGATGGCACTGACGGGGTTTGCCACAAAGTTGGTGAGCAGAGTGCCCATCACTTCGCCCAGACCCTGCGGCACCACGTCCGACTGGGCAGCGTCTGCCAGCACGACCGTGACCGGGAACATAAAGCTGGTCACCACTGCGATGGCCGCAGCCAGAAAGGTGGTGAGCATGTACAGCCAGATGACCGTGCCGAAGCGGCGGTCCAGCTTGGAAGAGCCCTGTGCCAGAGCACTTGCCACAATCACGAACACCAGCACCGGGGCGATGCCCTTCAGCGCGCCAACGAACAGGTTGCCCAGTTCACCCACCCAGCCTGCACCGGGGGCCACCAGAGCCAGCACCGCACCGATGATCAGGCCGATCAGAATGCGAATGATCAGGCTGATGCCGTTGTAGCGGGCAACTGCCTTATTCAACGTTTTCATATAGACACTCCTCTTTCCTATTGTACGCCAATGGCGCACAGCTTCCTGTCTCTTACACAAGGACGGGTGTTATTATAGCACATACGGCAGAGAAATGAAAGCGTTTTCAGACATTTTTCGTTCACAAATTTGCATTCAGGTCGGCGCCATGGGGGTTTTCCGTTGATCTGTATTTGTAGCGAGGACAGGTTTGGCCATTCGCGGCTTCGTTCTCTCCGTCACCGTCGAGCGGCGCAGGGCGGAGCGAGCAGGGGCAAACAAAAAAGCCTGCGTGCGCAGTCCTGCATGGCAGGCTCTGCATCCGCAGACCGGGGCTCTTTGGGGGTGTATTCTGTTTTCAACCCAGCGGCTGGTGGGGGCAAGCTTCTGGTAGGCAAAGCGGGGCGAGCCGTCTGCCACATGGATGATGCCGCAGCGGGTAAAGCCGTTCTTTTCCAGCAGATGCTGCATGATCTTGTTGTCGGCGTGGGTATCGGCACGCAGGCTCTGGCAGTGCTCCATGCTCCAGTCCAGCACGGCCGATGCCACGCCCTTGTGCTTTCCGGCCGATGCCAGACGGTGCACCGTGCCATAGGGCAGGGTATCGTCCAGCCACTGGCCGTCCTCAATGGCGGCGTAGGTGGGGTCCGCCCCCAGAATAAATGCAAACACGGCCTCGATCTGGCCGTTGACCACATAGAGGAACAACCGGTTCGAGTCGATATCCTCCTCCAGCAGTTCCTGCGGCGGGAAATTATCCCCCCACTGGTCGGGTTGCCGGATGCTTCATGACTGCACGTGCATGGGCATAGATCTTCAGGATCTGGGCAGATCCCCTCTCACTGCTCCACGAAACATTCATTCCACCTCGTCTTTTCTGCGCTGCGCTCGGTCCGGCACAGCACTTTGAGAATTGTTCTTATTGTACTACAAATTACCATAAAAATCCAGTTCCCGCACCAAAGCACCTTAAAATGCTCCGAAACGGCAAAAAGCAGGGGCTGCTGCACTTTCGGCTAAAACGATGTGCAGCAGTCCCTGCTTTTAGAGCAAGTACCTTATGCGCTGGCGCGGCCATGGCCGGTGCGCACCAGCCGGTATTCCCGCGGCTGAGACCATACCGCTCGTGGAACAGACGGTAGAAATAGCTGGTGTTCTCGTAGCCCACCAGAGAAATGATCTGCTGGATGTTCATGTCGCTGCGGCGCAGCAGGCGGGCAGCGGTCTCCATACGGTGCTTTTGCAGCAATTCCTTATAGGTGCGTCCGGTCTGGGCACGCACGCACTCGCTGACATATGCCAGCGAAACGCCGTACTCCCGTGCCACGTTGGAAAGGCTTGCTTCGCGGTAATTCTGGGTGATCTCTTTGAGTGCCGCCTGCACCAGTGCTTCGCGGCTGACCGTTCCGGCCCTGACTTCCGGCAGGATAGGATTCGTCTGTGTCATCTGCGTTTCCTCCGTAAAGGGTGCGGCGGGCGGGGACTGGGGGATGTCGGACGCCCGCCGCACAGGGAATGGCGGCTCCTGCCGCCCTACACCTCAGATACGAACCGACGCACCGGAATATTGCAGAAAGCTAAAAAATTTTTAGTCAATTTTCGTCCTGCAGAAAAAGACCGCTTCCGCACCGGGCAGAAACGGCCTTTTTCAGGAGAAATAAAGAAAACACGAACCCTCAAAAATGAGGAAGGGAAATGCTCAGAACATGCTCTCGTCCTTATAGCGGCCGGTACGCATGAACTGCACCCACTCGGCCACATTCACGGCGTGGTCGCCGATGCGCTCCAGATACTTGATGACCATCAGCAGGTCCAGCGCTGCATCCACCTTGCCGGGATCTTCGGCGATCTCCTGCGCCAGCTGATGCTTGATGGCGTTGAAGTCGTAATCCACCTCGTCGTCTGCGGCGATCACCCTGCGGGCGGCATTTTCGTCCTCTGCCGTCATGGCATCGAGGGCATTCAGGATCATCTGGTGAGCCTTTTTGCCCATGGCAATGGCCTGACTTACCGCCGCGTCGCCCTCTTTGCGGACGGTGACAAGGTGGGGGATGATCTCGGCGATGTCGGCGGCATGGTCGCCGATGCGCTCGATGTCCGTGACCACCTTCATGGCAGTGGAGATGCGGCGCAGATCGCCTGCCACCGGCTGCTGACGCAGCAGCAATGTCATGCAGCGGTGCTCGATATCCCGCTCCATATTGTTGATGCGGGCATCCCCCTTCACGATGGCCGCAGCCGCATCGGCATCAGCAACGCAGAGCGCTTCCAGAGCGTTCTCCACGGCATCGGCAGAGTTGCGGCCCATTTCGGTCAGCGAATTTTTCAGCGATTCCAGATCGGTGTCGTACTGTTTACGGATACTCATAGCTGTTTCCTCCTTTAACCGAACCGACCGGAAATGTAGTCCTCGGTGCGTTTATCCTGCGGTGCGCTGAAGATCTGCGCCGTGGGGCCCACTTCCACCAGCTCGCCCAGCAGGAAGAAGGCGGTGCGGTCGCTGATACGGGCCGCCTGCTGCATGTTGTGGGTAACGATGACCACCGTGTAGTTCTTCTTCAGCTCACTCATCAGCTCCTCCACCTTCATGGTGGAGCCGGGGTCCAATGCGCTGGTGGGCTCGTCCATCAGCAGCACTTCGGGCTTCACCGCCAGTGCGCGTGCGATGCACAGACGCTGCTGCTGTCCGCCGGAAAGGCCCAGCGCGCTCTTTTTCAGGCGATCCTTCACCTCGTCCCACAGGGCCGCGCCCCGCAGCGAGCTTTCCACCAGCTCGTCCAGCTCGGCCTTATTGCGCACGCCGTGCAGCTTGGGGCCGTAGGTGATGTTGTCGTAAATGCTCATGGGGAAGGGATTGGCCTTCTGGAACACCATGCCCACCCGGCGGCGCAGGTCGGTAAGCTGCATTTCCCGGGCAAAGATGTCCTCGCCCTTCAGCCGCACATCGCCCTCGATGCGCACATTCGGCACAAGGTCGTTCATGCGGTTGAGGGTCTTTAAAAAGGTGGACTTGCCGCAGCCGGAAGGGCCGATGAGAGCGGTGATCTCCCGCTCGCCCACGTCCAGCGAGATGCCTTTCAGCGCCTTGAAGTCGCCGTACCAGAGGTTCAGGTCTTTTGCCGATATCACCGGCATGTTCGTGTTTTCCATAGAGTACCTCATTGTTGAATTTCAACAGGAAGTTTACCGTTTCGACCCTTCCCGTGAAAAGGTAGATTTGAAAAATCCGCAGATTTTTCAAATCTACGAAATTAAAAATAATTTTTCCGCGATTCATGGCCAGAGCGAATGCGGAGGCCATTTTGAACAGTAAAATCAAATTTTACTGTTTCTGTTTCAGCTTAGTCTTTGCCAGCCGCGCCGCAAGGTTGATGGCCAGCACCAGCACCAGCAGCACCGCACCGATGCCCCATGCGGAATCAAAATCGCCGTCCTCAAAGGCACGCAGGTACAGCAGCACCGACAGGGTGGCACCGTTGGAGGTGTAGGCTTTGGCCACGCTCTTGGCAATGACCTCTGCGGCACCGGCGGTGAAAAGCAGGGCGGCACTTTCGCCCACGATGCGGCCCACAGCCAGAATGCAGCCGGTCACGATGCCGTCGATGCTGCAGGGCAGCACGATGGTGCGGATGATGTGCCACTTGCCTGCACCCAAGCCCATGGCACCCTCCCGGTAGCCCTGCGGCACCGTCTTGAGGGATTCCTGCGTGGTGCGGATGATGGTGGGCAGGTTCATGACCACCAGCGTGAGTGAACCGGACAGCAGACAGGTCTGGAAGCCCAGCGCCTGACTGAACACCAGCATGCCCACCAGACCGTAGATGATGCTGGGGATGCCCGCCAGCGTTTCGTTGGTGAACTCAATGACCTCGATGAGCCGCCGGTTGGAGCATACTCGGTCAGGTAGACCGCCGCGCCCACGCCCAGAGGCAGTACGATCAGTAATGTCAGCACAATGACATACAGTGTGTTGAGGATGGCAGGCAGGATGCCGTCGGTCTTTTTCAGCACACTGGCGGTGGTGGAAAGAAACTTCCAGCTGATGTGGGGGATGCCCCGCACCAGCACCATGCCGATGATACCGGCCACCAGCACCATCACCAGCACGGCGCTGGCCCAGACCAGTGCGGTCATGACCCGGTTCCACATCTGACGGGAAGGCGAAAGGCCCTTATTCATCCCGGCTTCCTCCCTTCAGCACAACATTCAGCACAACATTGATGATCATGATAAAGACGAACAGCACCAGCGCGATGCTGAACAGTGCCTGCCGCTGTAGACCGCCGGCATAGCTCATCTCCTTGGCGATGGCGGTGGTCAGGAAGGTGACGCTGCGGAAGGGGCTGTCCGGCATGTTGGGGCTGTTGCCTGCCACCATCATCACCGCCATGGCCTCGCCGATGGCACGGCCGATGCCCAGCACAACGCCTGCGGCAATGCCGCTTTTGGCTGCCGGAATACTGATCTTGAACCATGTTTCGGTGTCGGTGGCACCCAGTGCCAGACTGCCCTGCTCATACTCCGGCGGCACGGCGTTGAGGGCCGTGACCGACACGGACACGATGCTGGGCAAAATCATGATGGAAAGCACCACGATTGCGCTCAGCAGGCAGGCACCGGAAGCCTTGCCGAAGGTCTTTGCCACGGCGGGCACCAGCACCTGCATGCCCAGCAGGCCGAACACCACGCTGGGGATGCCGGACAGCAACTCGATGGCGGTGACCACCACGGTGCGCAGCTTGGGGTCGGCGGCCTTGGAGAGGAACACCGCCGTCAGCAGCCGATGGGCACACCGATGATGCAGCGCCCAGCGTGCCGTAGATGCTGGAAAGGATGAACGGCAGGATGCCAAACAGCGGCTGGGCTGCCGTGGAGGCCCACTTTGTGCCGAACAGGAATTGGAACAGACCGATCTTGTGGATGGCCGGCACGCCGGAGATCACCATGTACACCGAGATGAGCACCACGCAGCCCACCGCCAGCATACCGCACAGGAAGAAGATGAAGTTCATCACCGCTTCCAGCCATTCGGCGGGGGTGCGGGGCAGCCGCACCCGGCTCAGATAGGATTTTTTGTTCATAGCTGAAATCCTTTATAAAAGCCGCGTCGGCCCGCAGAAACGGCAGCCCGACGCGGCAGTACTCTTGTTCAGATGCGGGGCAGGCGGTTCACCGGGGAGCTTTCCCCGGCAAACCACCCGGTAATTACTCGTTCACCGGCACAGCGCCTGCGGTGCGGATGAGGTCGGCAGCGTCCTTGCTGGTGGCAAAGTCCACAAAGGCCTGTGCCTGCTCCGACAGGGTCACGCTCTTGTTGGTGACGAACACGAAGGGACGCTGGATCTTGTAGCTGCCGTCCTTGACGGTATCCTCGCTGCACTCCACACCCTCCACGGTGACCATGGCAACAGTGTCGCCCACAGCGGACAGGGAAGCGTAGCCGACGGCCAGAGGATTGGCCTCCACAGCGCTGATGACAGCGCCGGTAGCGGTCAGCTCCTGTGCGTACTTGCAGCTATCCTTCACGTCCACGATGCTCTCAAAGCCATCGCGGGGTGCCGGAACCGGCCTCGCGGCCCACCAGAACGATCTCGCCGTCGTCGCCGCCCACATCCTTCCAGTTGGTGATCTCGCCGGTGAACATCTGCTTCAGCTGGTCCACGGTCAGGTCTGCCACCTTGCTGTCCTTATTGACAACGATGGCGATGCCGTCCAGAGCCACGGTGGTGCCGTCCACATCGTTCTTCTCGTCGTCCTTCAGGGCGCGGGAGGACAGGCCGATGTCCAGCGTCTTATCGGTAGCACCGGTGATGCCTGCGCCGGAACCGGTGGGGTCGTAGCTGACGGTGACACCCGGCTCCACCTCGCAAAGCCCTCGGTCAGGGCAGCGATGACGTTCTTCATAGAGGTAGAACCGCCGGTAGCCACATTGCCGGACAGGGTGCCTGCAGCGGTCTCAGCAGCGGCAGAAGAAGAGGTGGACTCCGCAGCAGAGGATGCCACAGTGGAAGAGGCTGCGCCGCCGCAGGCGGTCAGAGCCATAGCCGCAGCAGCAGCGCCGCAGACAGTGATAAACGAACGACGAGTGATCTTTTTCATAACTCTTTTCCTCCAATAAATGCCGAAATGCAGTTTCGGCCGATGTTTTCTTGTTTCTCTGTGTTTTCCTTGGGAACGGCCTTATTGTACCGCACCGCCGTGTGCGCTGCGACCATGTACGCGCAAAATGGAGGTAAAGCTTTTGCACAGGCTCCGGCGGCTGTGTCAAGCCTGCGTAAAGCCGGCATGAAAAGCCTGTACTCAAATTTTACAAACAGGATAAATATGCCGAAAATGCCATTTTCTGGCTGGGCAAAGTGACAAAAAAGAAGGCGCTCTCTATGGAGCGCCTTCTTTTTTGATCGCTGTCTAACGTGATCTGCGTTTAAAATCACCCTGCGGGCGTCGGGTCTGTATTCAGCACAAGGAATGTTTTACCCTTTTGTACGATATACAGCTTTCCCTCTACATTGTTGAGCTTGATCGTCACCTCCACCGGGGTTCCGGCGGCGATCTTCTCATAGGCTTCCTTTGTCGGGATCGTCATTTCGACATCGACGGTCGCCTTGCTCATGAACCAGTTCAGACCTGCGAAATTCGACATCGTAAGGCTGCCGGTCGGTTTGGTTGTATTCAGAGAAACCGCGCCGATCTTACCCGTAAACATTCCTGTACAGGGCAGTTCCTGGAACGTGCTCCCGCATTCTTATCAAATGTAATATCTGCCTTTGCCGTGATCTTATACGAAGAGCCGCCGGTGCCCTGTACTTCTGCATGTGTATTCGCACTGTACAGTTTCACCGTATATGCGCCCAGCTTCACCTCATCCTGTGCCAGACCGCCGCCGCAGCCTGCAAGAATGCCAGACAAAGAGATTGCTGCAGCCGCAGCTGCTGCGCTCTTCATAAAGGTACGCCGGGTCATTTTTTCTGCCATAATATTGCCCTCCTCTAAAAGCGTTTTTCTGTGCTTTTAGCGTACCACTTTTTGGGAGTCTGTCAACAAAAATATGACAAAAAGGCGCTCTGTACACATAATTTGCACAGAGCGCCTTCTGCTCAGCAGTATTTTGTTCCGTCCGGGCAGTAGAACTGCACGTACTTCTGCCACTCGGTCTCACTGATGGTGCGGCGGTAGCAGTCCACCAATGCATCCACGGCCTGCCGGTCCGCAAAGGTACCGGCACCCGGGCAGTCCAGCACCAGAATGCGGAACCATGCATCGAACAGGTGCTCGGTGAAGCCGGTGTCCCGGGCGCGCACCGGGAGTAAAAGCCAGCCGCCGCACAGCCATAGCTTCGTCCTCCGCCTTATCCGGCATTCGGCCTCAATGAGGATGGCCTGCGCACCCCGCTCGTGCTGCGGCAGGTCGGCCAGCAGCTGCGCGCCCAGCCCTGCAGAACGGTATTCCGGCAGTACGGCAAAGTAATCCAGCTGGCTCACCCTGCTGCCTGCCGGGCGCACCATGAGCAGGTACGCCGCCAATGTTTCGCCGTCGAACACGCCCCATGTGTGGGCTGTGCCGTCCGCTTCGCTGTTCAGGATCATGCTCAGGGGCTTTAGCTCCGTGGGCGGAAAGTCCCGCCGCATTTCGTCCAGATAGACCTGCGTCAGTTCTTTTTCGTTCAGTTTCCGCCAGCTGTACACTTTGCTCATGGTTTTTCCTCCCGTATCTGCCTTTTGAACCAGTATAGCACACTCCGCGCAGGAACGCAAAAAGCCGCCGGGAGCGGCAGGCTCTGCCCTTCTCCCGGCGGCTTTTATGGGAATGCAGGAGCAACCAGTCTCCCGCACAAACTCCGTTCAGAATGCTGTGTGCGTTACAGCATCTTCTTCAGCTCGTCGTACACGAACTGGACCTTGGTGCCGATGATCACCTGGCAAGCGTTCTTGCTGGGGCGGATGACACCGGCAGCACCAGCGGCCTTGACAGCCTTCTCGTCCACCTTGGCGTTATCCTTGACCTCAAAGCGCAGACGGGTTGCGCAGTAACCAACTTCCTTCACGTTCTCCTTGCCGCCGACAGCAGCCAGAACAGCGGAAGCAACTTCGGTATAGTTGTTGTTTGCCAGAACGACCTTCTTCTCGGCCTCTTCGTCCTCGTCCTCACGGCCGGGGGTCTTCAGGTCGAACTTGGTGATGGCAAAGTAGAACACTGCGTAGAACACCACGAAGGCTGCGATGCCCAGAGGAATGATCATCCAAGTCTTGGCAGCTGCGGGCAGGGAAGCGGAGAACACCAGGTCGGTGGCACCTGCGGAGAAGCAGAAGCCGGCACGGAAACCGGAGTAGTAGGTGATGACGGTAAAGATGCCGTACAGAGCAGCGTACACAACGTACAGGGGGAAGCACAGGAACATGAAGCCGAACTCGAAGGGCTCGGTAACGCCGCAGACGAAGGCGCAGATTGCAGCGGACAGAACCAGGCCGATGGCAGCCTTCTTGTTCTTAGCGGTCTTGACCATAGCCAGAGCAGCGCCCAGGACACCGAACATCATGCAGGGGAAGAAGCCGGACATGTACATACCAAGGCTCCAGCCCACATCAGCAGAGGTCTCGCCAGCCCAGAAGTGGCTCAGGTCGCCCAGACCGATGGTGTCGAACCAGAACACGTTGTTCAGAGCGTGGTGCAGGCCGGTGGGGATGAGCAGACGGTTCAGGAAGGCGTAGATGCCGGCACCGATGCCGCCCATGCCAGCGATGCCGTTGCCGATTGCGACCAGAGCGTCGAAGATGACGGGCCAGACGAACAGCAGAACAACGGACACCAGAATGGAGATCAGACCGGTAGCGATTGCAACGAAGCGCTTGCCGGAGAAGAATGCCAGCCAGTCAGGCAGCTGGATATCCTTGAACTTGTTGTAGCAGGCAGCGCCCACAACAGCGGCCAGAATGCCGATGAAGGAGTTGCCGGCGACCTTCTGGAAGGCGATGTAGGTAGCAGTGCCTTCTTCCAGGTGACGGACCATGCCGACCACACCGGGGTTCAGCAGCTGCTGCATCATCAGGAAGCTGACCAGACCGGCCAGACCTGCGGTGCCGTCGTTGTCAGCAAGGCCGACAGCGGCACCAATGGCAAACAGCCATGCCATGTTATCGATCAGAGCGCCGCCTGCCTTGACCAGCAGGAAGCCAACGGTATATGCTGCGCCGGAGGTTGCTGCACCGGGAACGCCCATAACGCCCGGAGCAAGGGCATAACCAAGACCCATCAGGATGCCGCAGATCGGCAGGACCGCGACGGGAAGCATCAAAGCTTTGCCCAGTTTCTGGAGATACTTCATCATAAAGCACATTCCTCCTTAAGAAATGTTTGTGTTTACAGACGCCTCTGGTTGCAGGCCGTCCATAATTCCGTAATAGAATAGTAACATATTTCCGCAAAAAAAGAAAGTCCCTTTCGTCTTTTTTCTATCAAAATGCATCAAAAGTCCTCATTTGGCAGTTTTTCAGTCGATAATTTTTGGGTTTTCCGCACAAGGGTCGTCTTTGTGTTGAAATTCTTTTCTTTTTACGTACATTTTGCCCAAAGGCTTGCATCCCACAGCCGAATCGGTACTATACTATTATAAGAAAAGCGGGAACCCGAAGGAGGTTTATTTTATGGAATGGACTGATATCCGCCTGACCGTGGCCAAGCCGATGCCGACAACGCCGAAGCCGTTGCCACCATGATCGCCGAGGGCGGCATCTATATCGAAGACTACAGCGACATCGAGCAGCAGGTGGCCGAGATCGCCCATGTGGATCTGATCGAGCAGGAGCTGCTGGACAAGCCCCGCGATACCGTTATCATCCATATGTATCTGGAGCCGGGCGCTTCCCCCGTGGAGACGCTGGCCCTCATTGCCGCCCGCATGGAAGCTGCAAACATCGCCTACACCGTGGAGACCGAGGGCGTGGAGCAGGAGGACTGGCAGAACGGCTGGCGCAAGTATTATCACCCCCTGGAGATCGGCAAATGTCTGGCGGTGGTGCCCTCGTGGCAGCAGTACGACACTGACCGGGTGAAGCTGATCCTTGACCCGGGCCTTGCCTTCGGCACCGGCGGCCACGAGACCACCAGCCTGTGCATGGAAGCGCTGGACGAGCGGGTGACCGGCGGCGAGCGGGTGCTGGACATCGGCACCGGCAGCGGCATCCTTGCCATTGCGGCGCTGAAGCTGGGCGCTGCTGTGGCCGAGGGCGTGGACATCGACCCTGTGGCCGTGCGCACCGCAGGCGAGAACGCCGCGTTGAACGGCGTGCAGGACAAGCTGACCGTGCTGGTGGGCGACCTTTCCGATAAGGCCAGCGGCAAATACGACATCATCACGGCCAACATCGTGGCCAACGCCATTCTCAGTCTGGCACCGGCTGTGCCCGGCCTGATGGCAGAGGGTGCCACCTTTATTGCCAGCGGCATCATCGACAGCCGCAGGGATGAAGTGATCGCCGGGCTGGAAAAGGCCGGTCTTGCCGTGGTGGAAGTGAAGGAGAAGCGCGGCTGGGAGTGCATCATCTGCAAGAAAGCGTAAGGAGATTTTATGCCGCACCGTTATTTTACCACCGAGATCTCTGACGGCACCGCCACCCTGCGCGGGGCCGATGCCCACCATCTTGCCCGTGTGATGCGCGCAAGACTGGGCGATACTGTCATTCTATGCGACGGCAACGCCGTGGAATACACCGCCACCATCACCGGCTTTGGGGACGAGTGCGTGGAGTTCCGGGTGGAGCCGGGCTATCCCAGCGCCGCCGAACCCGGCGTGGAGGTCACTCTGCTGGCCGGCTACCCCAAGCAGGACAAGCTGGAGCAGATCATCAAGCACGGCGTGGAGCTGGGCGCAGCCACATCGTGCCCTTCTTCAGCCGGTATTGCGTGGCCGCGCCCAAAAAAGAGGAGCAGAAGAACGAGCGCTACAACCGCATTGCAGCGGAAGCCGCCAAGCAGTGCGGCCGGGGCATTCTGCCGGATGTGGCCCTGCCGCTGGCAAACTTCGGGGCCGTGTGCCGCACCTTTGCACAGTACGACCTTGTGCTGTTCTGCTACGAGTGCGGCGGCGCGCCCCTGCGCGACCTGCTGGCCGCAGCAAAGCCCGCCGATGGTGAAAAGCTGAAAATCGCCATCGTGACTGGTGCCGAGGGCGGCTTTGCCGCCGAGAAGCGAGATGGCCGCAAAGGCCGGTGCCAGAACGGTGGGCCTTGGCCCCCGCATCCTGCGGTGCGAGACCGCCCCGCTGGCCGTGCTTGCGTCCGTCATGACCCTGACGGGGAATCTGGAATAACAAAAAAGCAGCTGCGTTGCAGCTGCTTTTTGTTATTTTCAGGGTTTATGTCTCTGCTTCCAGCAGAGCTTTCTTCACATTCAAAAGGTTCTGCGGGCTCACCGAGAAGCTGCGCAGGCCCAGCTGCAAATACTGCACCGTGTTGGCCGGGTTGCCCACCGCAAGGCCGCAGATGGTCACCGGCACATTGCGCACCTTTGCGGCATCCATCACCATAGTGATGAGCTTTTTCATGGCCTTGCTGGCCGGGCGGTAGTAGTGCTCCGCGCTGGCAAGCTCCCGGTCTGCCGCGTGGGTGTACTGGGTCAGGTCGTTGGTGCCGACCACAAGAAAATCGACCCCGTGCTCTACAAATTCCTCAGCGGTCAGGCAGGCAGCGGGTACGCTGAGCATCACGCCGAACTTTGTATCTTCGTTGAACGCCACGCCGCGCTCCCGCAGGTGCTCGCGGCAGCGCTCCACCACACGCATGGCTGCGTCCCAGTCCTCCACATTCGTCACCATGGGGAACATCACCCGCAGCGGGCCGCGGGCGGCGGCGCGCAGCAGCGCACAGAGCTGCGTCTCGAACTGGTGGGGCTGGCGCAGACTGTTGCGGATGCCCCGCAGGCCAAGCTTGGAAGACTGCAGGCCCTGATAGCGTCGGAAATGGTGCGGTCTGAGCCAAAGTCGAAGGTGCGCACCGTTACCGGGCAGCCCTTGGCGGCAGCAAGACAGGAGCAGTAGAAGAAATACTGTTCCTGCTCATCGAGGATGCGGCCCGGCAGCATCATGTAGCCGGTGCGCAGCAGGCCCACGCCCTGTGCACCGGACTGCATGGCCGTGTCGATGTCCTCCGGCCCAAAGCAGTTGGCCAGCAGCTCAAAGGGCTGGCCGTCCTTTGTCCTGCTGGGCAGAGCATGCAGCTGCCCCATCTCTTCGTTCTCCCGCTGCAGCTCGCAGATGCGGGTCTCGGCCTGCTGGCGGGCGGCAGCGTCCGGGTCCAGCGTGCACTGGCCCCCGGTGGCATCCAGAATCACGGTGCGGCCGTCGCAGTCGTCCAGAAAATCCCGGCCCACCTGCACGATGCCCGGGATATTCATTGCCCGGGCAATGATGGCCGCGTGGCTCTGGCCGCTGCCCTCTGCCGTGATGATGCCTAAAATCATGCCGGAGGGCACGCTGAACAGGTCGGTGGGCATCAGCCGCTCTGCGGCAAGGATCACCGGGTGATCCAGCGCCAGCCACATGCGGGGGCGGTTGGTGATGATGTTGATGACCCGGCGGCTTGCGTCGAGAATATCCACACTGCGCAGCTGCATGTAAGGGTTATCCTTCATGTTGGCCAGTTGGTCGGCGTAGCGCTGGCCCACCTGATTCATAGCCGCTGCCGCGCCAATGCCTGCATTGATGCAGAAGCGCACCTCGTTCATCATGCCCTCGTCGTCCAGCATCATGCTCTGGAACTGGAAGATGGCCTGCTCGCTGGGTGCGGCACGGTCTGCCATGGATTCCAGCTCGTCCTGCGCCGTGCGGATGGCATCGGTGAGCAGCTGCAGCTCCCGGGACGGTTTAAAGGGGCCCACGGTCGTGGTCTCCACATGGTGCTCCAGACGGCTCACCTGCCCCAGCACAAGGCCGGGAGAAGCGCAGGAACCTTTATACACTTTCATGTTCGGTCACCTCCGGCAAAAGCTCGGCTTCCGGCGTGGTCAGGGTGCGCCAGACCAGCGCCTGCAAAAAGGTATTGGGCAGCAGCGCGGCCAGTGCGGCCCGCGCCGCATCAGCACTGCCCTCAAACAGCGGTGCAAAGCTCTGCATCCGTGCCTGATCGCACTTTGCAAGGAATGCATCGCACAAAGTATGGGTGGTGTAGTAATGGGCCGGGTCCACACCGGCATCTTCCGCGGCGGCTTCCAGCGGGGCAAGGTCGGCATCCTTCATCTTGGCCAGCAGCAGGGCCGCATCCGCCGTCAGGGTGACCGGGTATTTCTCCCGCACGGCCTTTTGCACCCGCTCAAATTTTGCGTGGAACGCAGCAGCGTCCGTGCAGCTCTGGGCATCACAGGAGACAGCATAGGCACACCCCCGCAGATATCCCATAGCGCGGCGGGTATCATAGTAGCCCAGCTCGATGTTGCGGCGGGCGGTGTCGGGGTCAAAGTGCAGGATATCGCCCAGCTCCCAGTAGCTGCGCACCATCACGGTGGGCAGGCCGGTGAGGTTGGGGCGGGTGATGCCCACGCCTTCCAGATCGACGCACACCAGTTCATCCGCGCCCATGCGTTTGGCAAGACCGGTGGGCATGTTGTCGCTGTAGCCGCCATCCAGAAACTTGACCCCGTCGATCTCCCGCGCACGCAGCGCCGGGAAGCAGGCAGCGGAGGCCATCAGGTAGTCCTTGACCTTTCCTGCCGGGATCTCGTCCAGCGTCAGCTCCCGAGGCTTTAAGCCCCGCTGCTCCACCGTGACAAGGCCGAAGCGGATGGGAGCCGCGCGCAGGGCATCCTCGTCCAGCACCCGCTCCACGATCTCTTCCAGCGGGGTCACATCCATGCCGCCGGCTTTCACCACGCTGCGCAGAAACTGGTGCAGGGCCGAAAGGTCGGCATCCTCCTCCGGCAGCTCCATCACATCCTTGCTGCGGATGGCCAGCCACATATCGCGGGCCGTCTCGTACTGGTCCAGCACGAACATGGCACCGTTCAGGCTGCCAACGCTGGTGCCGGTAATGATCTGCGGGTGCCAGTCCAGCTCCATCAGCGCGCGCCACACACCCACCTGATAGCTGCCCCTGCTCCGCCGCCCGCCAGCACCAGAGCTTTGCACGGAGCACTGCGATCATCCATTGCATCCGCCTCCTTTGATCGTTTCCGGTTTTGTTCAGATTATAGCATATTTCCAGAGAAATTTCTTCCGTTTTTTGTAAATTGATGCCTTTCTCCCGGCAAAGAAACATGGTATACTTGTCAGGATTTCAAAAGGAGGCATTCTAATGCACTGCAAGCAATGGATCTTTGATATGGACGGCACCCTGACCGACAGCATGACCGTGGTGTGGGAGGGTGCCCCCGACGCACTGCTGCGCCGCTATGGCCGCACCCCGCGGGGGATCTGCGCGCCACACTGCTGAACATGGGAATGCAGGAGGGCGCACAGTATCTGATCCGGGAGTACGGCCTGCCGCTGACCGAGGAAAGCTATTTTTCCGTGATGCGCGAGGTGATTGCCGAATTGTACGAGACCGTGGAGCTGAAACCCGGCGTGCGCACGATGCTGGCAAAGCTGCAGGCCGAGGGCGCACGCATGTGCATCTGCTCCAACACCTGGCCGAACAGTGCCGCACCGTGCTTACCCGGCTGGGCATCGCGCAGTATTTCTCCTTCATCGTGGAAGCGCAGGGCGTGCTGCACAAAAGCCGCCCGGAGGTGTTCTTTGAGTGCATGAGCCGTCTGGGCGGTGCAGACCCCGCCGCCTGCGCCGTGTGCGAGGATGCCGTATACGCCGCCGCCACCGCCCACAAGGCCGGGTATTACGTCATTGGCATCGCAGACCGCACCTCTGCCGCCGACGAGCCGGAGATGCGCCGCATCTGCAGCCAGTTCGTGCCCCGGTGGGATGCACTGGACTGGACACGTGTGTAAGAAAAAAGGGCCGCAGCGTGCGGTTCTTTTCTTTATCTGATCCTTCTTTGCTCTTGCATTTTGTGCGCAAGAAGAGTATGATATTATAAATAGGACTGCCCCAAGGGGGAAGTGTCCTCATTTGTAAGAATACACTCTGTGATTTTTAATATAAAGGTATAATATCCGTAAAGAGGAGACCTTCCGTCATGAACAACCCACTCGTCAGCATTATCGTGCCTGTGTACAACGTGCAGAATAGTGTTGCCCGCTGTCTGGAGAGCATTTGTGCCCAGACATGGAAGGATATCGAGGTCATTCTGGTCAACGACGGGTCCCGGGACGAAAGCTTTTCCATCTGTGAGCAATTCCGTGAAAAGGACCCCCGCATCGTTCTGGTGGACAAATCCAATTCCGGTGTGTCGGAGACCCGCAACTGCGGCATGTCCCTTGCAAGGGGCAAGTATGTGCAGTTTGTGGACAGCGACGATTATCTCGACCCTGATTTTACCGAGCGGCTGGTGACTGCTGCCGAAGCGAACAACGCCGATCTGGTCATTGCACCTTACTGGATGGTGATTCCCGCCAACTCTTCCAAGGCCACGCAGGCACTGGAAAACCTGCAGGAGAACCTTGGCATCGATACCGAGAAAAAGCCTGATGATATCCGTGAATACGGCTTCCTGCCCGAGGGCATCTACGACCGCGATACCTTTGCCCTGCGCCTGATGGAGAAGCCCGCATCCTTCTTCTACAGCGTGCTGTGGAACAAGCTCTACCGCCGGGATATTCTGGCAGACCATCATCTTCAGTTCACCAGCGAGGTGCGCTGGGCCGAAGATCTGGTTTTCAACCTGGAATACATTTTGTACGCCAATGTTTTCGTATCCATTTCCAAAGCGGGCTACCACTATGTGCAGAACCCCCAGAGCATCTGCCACACCCAGATCAATCTGGCTTCCATCGTGCAGAACAAACTGCAGGTGTTCCGCTATTACAAGGAGCTGTACACAAAGCTGGGCCTGTACGATCAGGTGCAGCCGCAGCTGTATAAATTCCTGACCGCGTTCTCCGAGAACGCCTATCCCTCCGGTTCTCCCCAGAAGATCATCATGGACATGGCCAACCACTGGGGCTTTGGTGTTCTGGATGCTTCCGACAAGGAAAAGAAACACAAAATCGAACCCGATGCCTGATCTCCGGGCACGAAAAAAAAGAGCCGTGAAAGCGGCTCTTTTTGTTTGCCATTTTACCGGTCGATCCAGCTGCGGAAGGCTTCGCGCACTGCCCCCTCCCGTCCGCGCGGGATGGGGATGCGCGCACCGCTGCGCATCTGCAGCTCGCCCGCCGTCAGCAGCTGTGCCGCCGCCAGATTGACCACATAGGAGCGGTGCGGCTGCAAAAAACGCCCGTCTTCCAGCAGCGGCTTTGCTACCTCGGCAAAGGACACCCGCAGCGAAAGGGACACCACATCCTCGCCGCTGAGCAGATGGAAGTGCACCACATGGTGGGTGCACTCCAGATATTCGATCTGCGCATAGGCCAGCGCCCGCAGCCTTCGGCGGTGACAACGGTCATTGCCGGGCCGTACTCCGGCTCGGTGGCGCGGGCAAGCAGGGCCGAAAGCTCCTGCTGGTGCACCGGCAGAAGCAGATACTGCATGGCATCCACCGGAAAGCGCTGTAGGCGTGGGCCGGTGTGCGGGCC
>ENA-OUNI01000034-OUNI01000034.1-human-gut-metagenome-genome-assembly--contig:-NODE-34-length-44655-cov-3.494206_pt1 | contig 44655 bp, 39 predicted proteins | sample MGYA00242499_ERZ504580 | MGnify/ENA primary metagenome ERZ504580 (study PRJEB26092, sample SAMD00036315) | human gut metagenome | host: Homo sapiens | study: EMG produced TPA metagenomics assembly of... | reverse complement strand
CATTCAAAAAATTTTAAACAGCAAGTTATTAACAGTTAAATAAAAAAGAGTTGCCAGACAAATGAACACTATAAGTACCTTGCTACGAGTTTTATTTTCGTAGCAAAGTACAAGATAGTACAGAGATAAAAATATGTCTCATTTGTCGTTTAACTCTTTACATTGCGCTTTTATTTCTTCTATCGAATCCTTCAATAACTTTAATCTGGCAGGCTACTTTCTAAACAAAGTCGTCCCCATCCCACCCGCCTGTTCGGGTATTCGCTCTCGGATGCGATGGGTTTTGTGCCTGCAATGAGATAAGCTTTCAGTTTTTCGCCATATAAAAACGGGTCATTTCCGCGCAGAATGCCCCATTCCATCATAAGCGCGGCGCTTCCCGATACAAAAGGCGTGGCAAACGAGGTGCCGGTGAAGGAAGCATAGCCGCCGCCGGAACGGGGAGCTGGGATATTGACACCCGGGGCGGCGAGATCAGGTTTAATTTCGTGGAGAATACGGGTATAGCCGCGGCCGGAGAAGCTGGCATAGGAGGAAAGGCGGGGATCGTAGGCACCGACCGTGATGGCGGAGCGGGCGGTGGAAGGGATGGTGAGTGTGGTGTCGGCAGTGGGGGAGAAGAAGCGTGTCTGTGAACCGACGGCGTTTCCGCCGGGAAGCCAGAGGTCAAAGGAACCGGAGATCAGGCGGCCGGGGGTGAGACGCAAGGTCCAGATGCCGTTTTCGACGGACAGATGGTTTCCTGCGCCTGAAAGGTCAGGTAAATTTCCTGCGCCTGGCTGTAGGGGGATGGCATGCCATAAACAGGAGAAGTTCTGTCGGACCAAGCGTCAGACGCGCCGTGCCGAGGACAGGAGAGAGCGTGCCGGAGCGGATGCCGCCGGGGGAAATCAGTTCGATCGAGATTTCATCCCCATAAACCTTCCAGATCTGGAGACTGAACGAGGATTCATAAGCACCGACCTGAAATTCAACGGAGACAGCGCGGTCAGCCGTTGCCGAGACCGTAGACGTCGCAGCCGGATCAGATGTCGCACGGACTGTTTGCGTCTGACCGGACGACTTGCGATCCGACTTTAGGTTCCCGGTATAATGGCGTCCGGTATCCCCTTCATTTCCTGCCCCGATACAGATCACGTTCTGCCCTAAATTTGACACTGCATTCAAATACGTTTCAAGTAAGGAATCCCCGCTGTGCGAACCGTAATTATTCCCGAAGCTCAAATTAATCACAAGCGGCCGCTCCACCAGAAGTGCATATCTTACGCAGAAATCCACCGCCTGCAGCAATTGCGATGTCCGCGGCAGATCCGCCGGATCAGGATTCCCAAGCTTTACGACCACGAGTGTTGCTTCCGGTGCCACGCCCCGCATGGCCGCATCTGCCGAGGATCTTCCATTTCCCGCTGCGATTCCGAGCACCGCTGTCCCATGCCCCGTCACATCGCGGGACGGCACGAGGGCAAACCGTTCTTCCGGCGTAGAAGATGCAAGTGCCTCATTGATCTGCCGCCGTGTATATACCGACCCAAGAGCATACCCCATCGGAGGATTCCCCGGAATCGTCTGATCCCATAAAATTGCAATTCGGCTTGTCCCGTCCGGTGCGCAGAAATCAGGATGCGCATAGTCCACGCCGGAATCAATGCATGCAAGTAGCACCCCATTCCCATACAGACCTGAAATCCCCTCCTGCACAGGTGTAATACAGGATATGCTCCGCATAAACGCATCCGCGAAAAACAAAGGTTTTGGCTTTTCCAGATACGTAATCTGCGGCAGTCCCGTCACGTAATCCATCAGGGACTCCGGAACCAGAAGAATGGCATACGAAAACAGCAGCAGCGTCACACGAACTCCCTGCCCCTCCAGAAAAGCCAGGTCTCCCTGATACTGTACAATTACTTCCCATGTTTTGCTGTAAGAGTTATAACCTGCCGAAAGCTCCGGCACACGCCGCCGTTCGACTTCCGTTGCGGCCAGCGCAAGGTTCAACAGGTTTTCCCTTTTTTGATTAGTCATTACAAAAACTCCGTCCAAAATGTTGTTAAAATCTATTCCGCTTTTCCGGGAAATATGATATAATCGCCATCGTACAATAGGGGTACAGATCTGCTTTTTGGAGTGCATCGAAAAATGGTTTTACGATGCCGCCTGGCGGGTCTTTACTATTTTACGCGAAATGCTTTTGCATTGAAGGGAGAGAACATGAAAATTATCATTGTGGGCTGCGGAAAAGTCGGAACCGCACTGACCGCCCAGCTGAGCCGCGAGGACAACCTTGTGACGGTCATTGACACAGACAGTATTGTCGTCCGCAACGTCTCCAACACCTACGACGTTATGGGAATTGTAGGAAACGGAGCAAGCTATCAGGTGCTTCAGGAGGCAGATATTGAGCATGCGGATCTGATGATTGCCGTAACCAAAAGTGATGAAATGAACCTGCTTTGTTGTGTCATCGCCAAACAGGCAGCAGACTGTCACACCATCGCCAGAGTTCGAAATCCGATGTATCGGGAGGAGAGAGAATTTATTCGTAAAAAGCTGGGTCTGTCCATGATCATCAACCCGGAGCACGCGGCCGCCATGGAAATGGCAAGACTGCTGCGGTTCCCATCTGCGATTGAGATCGACAGCTTTTCCCGCGGAAGAATCGAAATGCTGCGCTTTAAAGTGCCGGAAACATCGAAAATTGTCCATATGTCGCTGCGTGAGCTGGCCGGAGCGCTTCAGTACAGTCTGCTGGTCTGTGCTGTTGAGCGAAACGGCGAGGTTTACATACCGGATGGAAATTTTGTGATCCAGGCAAAAGACAGCCTTTCCATCATTACCACACCGCAGAACGCAGAGAGCCTGTTTAAGAAAATTGGTGTTCATACAAACAAGGTACACAGTACGATGATCGTCGGCGGCGGTGAAATTACGTATTATCTCGCAAAATCACTGGCAAATATGAACGTCGATGTCAAGATTATCGAGAAAAATAAGGATCGCTGTGAGGTTTTAAGCGAAGCACTGCCGGATGCAACCGTTATTTACGGTGACGGAAGTGACCAGGAGCTCTTAAAAGAGGAGCGCATCCAGAATATGGATTCCTTTGTGGCCTGCACCGATATGGATGAGGAAAACATCATTCTGTCGCTGTATGCGAAAGAGAAGGTATCCTCAAAGGTTGTAACGAAAATCAACCATCTGGAATTTAATGATGTTATCCACAGCCTGAACCTGGACAGCCTGATCTACCCGAAACACATCACCGCAGAGTACATTCTGCAGTATGTCCGGGCAATGAAAAACTCCATCGGAAGCAACGTTGAGACGCTGTATAAGCTGATGGAAGACCGTGTGGAGGCTCTTGAGTTTATCGTGAACCAGAATTGCCGTATGATCGGCATCCGTCTGCAGGATATGAAAACACGGCCAAACCTTCTGGTAGCAGCGATTAACAGACGGGGAAAGGTCATCATTCCGGGTGGACAGGATTCCTTTGAGGCAGGAGATTCCGTCATTATCGTAACAACGGAAACCGGTCTTCAGGATATCCATGAGATTCTGGCAGAGTAACGGGGGAAGCGGATTATGAACTATAAAATGATTCGTTTTGTCATCAGCTGGGTGCTGAAAGTGGAAGGTATGCTGATGCTGTTTCCGGCGCTGGTCGGAGCCATGTATCAGGAAAAGACAGGCTTTGCGTATCTTATCTGGGGACTGCTCTGCATTGCGGCCGGTCTGATCCTCTGCTTCAGAAAACCGTCCAATATGGAAATCTATTCCCGCGACGGATTTGTCTGCGTTTCGTTAAGCTGGGTTGTCCTTGGTGTTTTCGGAGCGGTGCCGTTTGTAATTACGGGGGAAATTCCGTTTTATATCAATGCGCTGTTTGAGATCGTTTCCGGTTTCACAACGACAGGAGCCAGCATTTTGAGCGATGTGGAAGCACTTTCACACGCCAGCCTGTTCTGGAGAAGCTTTTCCCACTGGATTGGCGGTATGGGCGTTCTTGTGTTCATTCTTGCATTGCTTCCGATGAAGGGCGGTTCCGTCATGAACCTGATGAAGCAGAGAGCCCGGGACCGACTGTTTCCAAATTTGTTCCGAGAGTGCGCGGAACCGCTAAAATTCTGTATCAGATTTATCTTGGCATGACACTTTTTACCATTGCTGCCCTGTTGCTTTCCGGCATGAAGACATTTGATTCTGTCACACTCGCATGGGAGCTGCCGGAACAGGAGGCTTTGCCGTGTTGAACAGCGGTTGTGCAGTGTACACACCACTGCAGCAGTGGATTCTGACAATCGCCATGATTGCGTTCGGTGTGAATTTTAACTTTTATTATCTGATGCTTTGCAAAAGGGAAAGGCCGCCATTTCGTCCCAGGAGGTAAGAGCGTATTTCCTGATTATCCTTCTGGCAGGAGGCGTGATTTCCTGGAATACCTATCCGATGTACCATTCCATCGGTGAAGCGGTGCGGACTGCCTTTTTCCAGGTTGGATCGATTATCACGACAACGGGTTATTCCACGACGGACTTTGACCTCTGGCCGGAGCTGTCAATGTATTCTGGTGATGCTGATGTTCATCGGAGCCTGTGCCGGTTCAACGGGAGGCGGAATCAAGGTTTCGCGAATCCTGATTCTCTTAAAAACCGTGAAAAAAGAGCTTGGTTCGATCGTACATCCGCGCAGTATCAAACGCATCCGTTTCGACGATCACCCGGTAGAGCATGAGGTTCTGCGGGCGATCAACGTATTTTTGATTGTTTATCTGGTGATCTACAGCTTTTCCATGCTGATCATCAGTGTGGATGGATTTTCCTTCGAGACAAACTTCACGGCAGTTGCCGCAACACTGAACAACATCGGACCGGGTCTTGACCAGGTAGGACCGACCAGTAACTTCTTTGGATACGGTCCGGTTTCCAAGCTGATTCTGATTTTTGATATGCTGGCAGGCCGTCTGGAACTGTTTCCGATGCTGATTCTTTTCTATCCGTCTACCTGGAAGAAGAGAGGATAAAGCGGTTCACCGGGAAGAAAAGGGACTTTGCGTCGGCGGGAAACTGCCGGGAGCAGAAGGAAAAGAAAAAATGGTTACGATTCACAGGGTTTTCCAAAAAAAACAGAAAGACGGAATAAAGTCAGGGTGCATTTCCTGACCACAGGCAGAAAGGAAGGAACTTATGAGTAACTGGGAAAAGAATGTAAGAAAAGTTGTGCCGTATGTACCGGGCGAGCAGCCGCATGAGGCTGATATGATTAAGCTCAATACGAATGAGAATCCGTATCCGCCGTCACCAAAAGCCGCAGAGGCGATCAGACGGGTAGCAGAAGAGGATACCCTCCGTCTCTATCCGGATCCGACCGCGGCAGAACTGGTGCAGGCGATCGCGGATGTCTACCACGTAAGCCCGAAGCAGGTTTTTGTCGGCGTCGGTTCGGATGATGTTCTGGCGATGGCGTTTATGACGTATTTTAACTCTGACAAACCGATTCTTTTCCCGGACATTACGTATTCCTTCTACGATGTCTGGGCGGAGGAATTCCGTATTCCGTACGAGCAGATCCCGCTCGATGAAAATTTCTGCATTGTGCCGGAGCAGTATTTTGCAGAGAACCATCCAAATGGCGGAATTGTGTTCCCGAACCCGAATGCACCGACGGGTGTGGAGCTTTCGCTTTCTGCGATCGAATCGATATTGCAGCATAACCCGGATGTGGTTGTGATCGTAGATGAGGCATATGTCGATTTCGGAGCAGCCACTGCGCAGCCGCTGCTGGAAAAATATGAAAATCTGCTGGTTGTGCAGACAACATCAAAATCCCGTTCGCTTGCCGGCATGCGCATCGGCTATGCAATCGGAAATGAGAAGATGATTTCGTATCTGAACGATGTGAAATATTCATTCAATTCGTATACCATGAATCAGACCACGATCGCAGCCGGAGCCGCAGCGATCCGCGATGTGGAATATTTCCGCAAGACGGTGAAAAAAGTGATGGAAACGAGAGAGTGGTCGAAGGAGGAGCTGAAAAAGCTGGGATTTTCTTTCGAAGATTCGAAATCGAACTTATTTTCGCAACGCACAAAAGCGTACCGGCCGGGAAGATTTTTCAGGCACTCCGGGAACGCCATATTTATGTGCGGTATTTTGAGAAACCCCGCATTGACAATTATCTGCGTATTACGATTGGCACGCGGGAAGAAATGCAGACGCTGTTTGATTTTTTGAAAGATTACTTAACCGAATCAAGCAAGTAGCGAAGCGGATTGCAAATATCCGCTTGCCAAGAGGGATGAAGCAGCTGAAAATATAAAACAGAAGAAGAGTATCTGCAGAGGAGCAGAAGAAAATTTTAAAGGGGGACTGCCCGTCGGAATCAGCCATGAGATCCGGCGGCAGTTTTAGAAGGTATTTGGGTATGAACAAAGAGAAGAAAGAAGTAGTAAAGGTAAATCAGATTACGGAAGGTGTTATCTGGCAGCAGATTCTGATCTTTTTCCTGCCGATTCTGTTTCGGAACGTTTTTCCAACAGCTCTACAACACGGCGGATGCCATGATTGTCGGACACTTTCTTGGAAAACAGGCACTTGCGGCGGTCGGCGGAACGACAGGTACGCTGATCAATCTGCTGGTCGGATTTTTCGTCGGCCTTTCGAGTGGTGCGACGGTTGTTATTTCACAGCATTACGGAGCCAATAAAGAGGACAAGGTGCAGTGGGCAGTGCACACGTCCATTGCCTTTTCCATTCTCGGAGGTATTGTGCTGACAGTAGTCGGCATTGGCTGTTCGAGATGGATGCTCGATCTGATGAGCACGCCGGATGATGTTGTAAATCATGCGCTGATTTATATGCGTGTTTATTTCCTTGGAACCATCGGAAACCTGATTTACAACATGGGTTCCGGTATTCTGCGTGCGGTCGGCGATTCGAAACGTCCGCTGCTGTATCTGATCATCTGCTGTATGACCAATATCGCGCTTGACTTTTTATTTGTTGTCGGTTTGCAGATGGGTGTTATGGGCGCGGCGCTTGCGACCATTCTGTCTCAGATCATCAGTGCGGTTCTTGTTATGGGCTCTCTGATGCGGACCAGAGACATTTACCGGCTTCATCTGCGGAAAATCAGCATTGACTGGATTATGCTCAAACGGATTATCCGCATTGGTTTTCCGGCAGGCGTACAGTCAATTCTGTACTCGGTATCGAACGTGATTATTCAGTCTGCTGTCAACTCGCTGGGAACCAACAATGTGGCTGCGTGGGCGGCTTACGGAAAGGTGGACGGTCTTTTCTGGATGATGATCAATGCGCTCGGTATTGCGGCGACAACCTTTGTCGGTCAGAACTACGGTGCGAAAAAGATGGATCGTGTACACCGCGGTGTGCGCACCAGCATGATCATGGCATTCCTGATGACGGGTCTGATGGTTGTGTTTATGTGGTTTATCGGTGATACACTGATTTCTCTGTTTACCACAGATACGGCGGTGCGTGAAATCTGTCACGGACTGATCCATTTCCTGGTTCCGACCTTCTTTACCTACATTTCCATCGAAATCCTTTCCGGTGCACTCCGCGGTGTCGGAGATGCATGGATTCCGATGTTTATCACCGGAATAGGAATCTGTGGAGTACGTATCGTGTGGATGACGGCGGTTCTGCCGCATTTCCACTCCTTAAAAGGAGCTGCCTTCTGCTATCCGCTGTCGTGGGTAATCACAACGATTGCATACTTTATTTATTACCTGTTCTTCAGTCAGCTGAGTAAGCGGAAAGAATTGAGGAGTATCTAACAGAATGTTCAAACTGTATTAACAAAACTGTGCTATCATGAAAATATCAGTGTCAAAAGGTCAAAAAACCGATGCAGGAGAATTTTTGAACTCGGGACACGGCAAAAAATGAGTAAGTAGCCATTTTTCGAAGAAAAATGAGCGGATTACAAAGGAAAGACAGGTGGAACGTAAGATGGTAAGTGAAAAAGTAACGATTGTCAATCCGTCAGGTCTGCATCTTTTAAACGCGGTAAATTTGTCAAACAGTGTAAGCCGGTACAAATCTTCCATGTCGTTTACCTATGAAAACAACGGGATGCAGGGAACGGTTAATTTAAAGAGTATTTTGAGTATCGTAGCTGCAGGAATCAAGCAGGGAGAAACCATTGAGATCTGCAGCAGCGGGGAGGATGAAGAGGAGGCACTTCGGGCGGCTGTTGCCGCAATTAAAAGCGGGCTCGGAGAGACGCCGGAGTGAGGAGATAGAACATAGAATAGAAATAAAGAAAAGGACCTCGCTTTTTGAAAAAACGGAATGGGAAACCGGACCGTATTTCAAAGCGAGGTTTTTGTGTGGCGGCAGATAAAAGATTCCTGCCTTCGGGGGGGGGATTTCGAAAGCAGGGATGAAAAGATAAGCTGCGAAGCAGCTCTTCGGCTATGAGCAAGCAGCGAAGCGGATTGCGAATATCCGTTTGACAACAGGAGGTATAAGGCCGGAAAAAGTGTCTACACTCTGGATAAAGCAAAAATGCAGAGAAAAGGAGTGTAGAAAAAATGGCAAGGCAGAAGAAAATTGATCTGGAACATATGACGGAGAAGGAGAAAATGAAATACGAAATCGCAGGTGAGCTGGGGCTTTTAGAACGCGTGCTGAATGACGGCTGGCGATCACTCACGGCAAAAGAAACGGGACGGATCGGTGGCCTTGTGACACGGAGGAAGCGGCAGATGGCGGCGGAAGGAAAGAACGAAAACGAAGAAAAATAAGCGGTACCGCAATTTTTGCAATATCCTCAACAGTTTTGACCATAGATTTTTCCTGTGAAAGCGTTATAATAAAAACAAGGAATGGGTGGTGCCGCGCCAAAGTCCGTGTCTGCACGAGACCCGGCGACTGCCGCGATACCCTGAGAAACTCGCAGAGCGTGTTTCGGATCGTTTGGAGAAGTGAGGGAAAAGTTTATGGAAGCAAAAAAAGAGAAAAAGTATATGTCGGATATCCATCTCGAGGATTATACCGAACAGTACGAAACGGGATTTGCCACAGTGGACACGATGATATTTGAAGGGGGAAGAAGAGAGGAGCTGCTGAACGGCGGCTGGCATTATGCAGTCGATCAGTACGATACCTGTCTGCGCCAGAAATGGTACAAAGAGAGATACCGCGACGAAAAAGGCTTCACTGTGCCAATCGACTATTCCTTTGACGAGTGGCCGGTGATGCAGCTTCCGTGCAGCTGGAATACCATCGATCCGATGTATCTCCTGTATGAGGGAAGCATGATCTTTACGAGAAAAATTTCCTATATCGCAGAAAGAGAGGAAACAGTTTTTCTGAAGGTGGGCGCAGCCAATTATCTGTGCCGCGTTTTCTTAAACGGAAAATACGTCGGTATGCATCGCGGCGGATCGACACCGGCGTTCTGGAATATCACAGAATACCTGAAAGCGGAGAACCGCATCGTGCTTGCTGTTGACGGAACGAGACGGCCGGAGCAGGTGCCGACCGAGAATACCGACTGGTTCAACTACTGCGGCGTATACCGCGATATCGCACTGATCCGTGTTCCGAAATGCCATATCAAAACTTTTAAAATTGCGCTTGTGCCGGACGGAACATTTGGACATGTTATGGCGAAAGTGACACTGTCGGAAAAAATCACAGCCAAGGCAGAGCTTGTCATCGAGGAGCTTGGCGTGAGCCGGAAAATCCAGCTGGAAAACGGAGCCGGAGAAGTTGTTTTTGATGCAAAACCGGAGCTTTGGACACCGGAAAAACCGAAGCTGTATGATGTAAAAGTAACCTGTGGAACCGATACCGTCAGCGACCGGGTCGGCTTTCGTGAAATTCGCGTGAACGGCAGAGACATTCTGCTGAACGGAGAGCCCGTTTTCCTGCGTGGTATCAGTTGCCACGAAGACAGCGTGGAAAACGGAAAAGGCCTGACAAGAGAGGAACGGATCGAAAATATCCGCATTGCGAAAGAACTGGGATGCAACTTCATGCGCCTTGCACATTACCCGCATAACGAAGAAATGGCAAAACTCGCCGACGAGCTTGGGCTTCTTTTGTGGGAGGAAATTCCGGTTTACTGGGCAATTCGTTTTGAACGTGAAAAAACATATGAGGATGCCAAAAATCAGCTCCGCGAACTCATCAACCGTGACTGGAACCGCGCGAGCGTGATCATCTGGTCTGTCGGAAATGAGAATGCCGATACGGATGAACGGCTGAAATTCATGAGCGCACTGGCAGAATGCGCGCATCGGGAGGATGAGACGCGAATGGTGTCTGCGGCCTGCCTGGTTAATGCTGCGAAAAATAAGATTGAGGACCGTCTGATGGAATACCTTGACATCATCGGCATCAACGAGTACTGCGGCTGGTACACCCCGGATTTTGCGATGCTGCCGGCACTGATGGAAAACAGCCAGCCGGACAAGCCGGTTATCGTAACGGAGTTCGGCGCAGACGCGCTGCCGCATCACCATGGAACCATCTCGGACAAAGGAACCGAGGAGTGCCAGGCGGATGTGTACGAAAAACAGATTGCAACGCTGCGGAACATTGACTACATCAAGGGCATGACCCCCTGGATTCTCTACGACTTCCGCTGCCCGCGCAGAACAAGCCTGATCCAGAAATATTATAACCGGAAGGGGCTGCTCTCTGAGGACAAAAAGTACCGCAAACCGGCATTTTATGTGCTGCAGAAATTTTATGAAGAGCTGAAAAGAAAAGAACAGTAGGGGCAAGAGCTTTTCAAAAAGATCAGCCGACTTGCACGGTTGATGATATCAAACGGAACAGAGAAAAAAAGACAAGAACAGACAAAAACAGATGGTATGAAATCAGCTTTGAAGTCCGATTTCATACCATCTGTTTTTTTCACTGCAACAATCCGCCGTAGGCGGAGAATCCAGCAATTGCTGTGTTATGCTTTTTTCTGTGCAGCCATCCACTCCAGAATCGGAGTCTCTTTTCCGTCCGTCATAACCGGTTTGCCGTCATAATCGAGGACACACTCATCGTTCAGCATCGGGATCCAGGACCAGTGGCCGATGTATTCGAATGGGGTGCCGTCTGCATTTTTCTGTGTTCCGGTGTGATCGAGTACCTTGTCCCAGTAGGTGAAGTGTGCATTCGGATTGACCTTTGCCAGACGTTCATAGGTCGGAACGACAAAATCATCCGGAACGACAACGGGGTCGGTTTTTGCGTGTGTAAACCAGATCGGCAGATCTTTGAGCTTCAGGATGTCTTCATCGGAGATAAATGCATCCGCCAGAGCCTCGCAGACCGGATATGCGGCAGCGTAGCGGGACGGGTTGAAAATGATCTGTTTCATGGTCATAAAGCCGCCGTTGGAGCAGCCGCCGATGTAAATGCGGGAGCGGTCGATCTGCGGATGGGCATCCACGAAAGCACCGATCAGGGCATCGAGAACTTCGGTATATTTGGAAGAACCGTCTTTGGTATATTCTCCGCTTCCGTCATCCATCCACATGGTTGGCGCCTGTGGAGCGAGCAGGTAGGTCTTGCCGCCGAAAATTTTCTGAACCTTTGGGGAAATCAGGTTTACAACTTTATTTCCGATTGCTGCAATCGGCGGTTCCTGTCCGCCCTCACCTGCGCCGTGCAGCCAGATGATCAGCGGGATTTTTCATCCGCATCCATTTCCGGCTCGTAGTAAACGTAAGAGAGCGGAATCTGCGGATCCTCGTAGCGGTCTTCTTTGAGCCATTCACCGTAGATGACGCGGTTTCCGCCGTCTACGTCGAACGTCTGCGGAGAAATGGCACCATCGTCTGTTGCAATTTCAGAGACTTGTGCTACATCGTAAGCAACATTGACAAATACATTAAAATTACCATTGAATTTGATGATCGAGCCGATTCCTTCCATGATGAAACACGGCAGCTCCAGCGTCAGACAGGTACCGTCCTCGCACGGTGCACCGGTTTTGTCAGAAACGTAAACGTTCGAAACGCGGCGGGTTCCGTCCATCGAGTCATCCGGTTTGTCGCCCATAAAATTCGGCCATACAAAATCCTCGCCCTCGGTGGATGTACGGGTAACGTGTACCGTAAACTGCTCCGGAGATGGGACCGCACCCTTCATGCTTTTGCCATAATCCAGAATTACTTTCGAAATATGCGGACCGAAATCAAAAACTTCGGTAATGGTATAATAAGTTCCGTTCATTTGTAAAAACCCTCCTTTGGTACGGAATGTACGCTCAGAGTCTTTCTGCACTTGCTTTTGCGACTGACAAAAATCATCTCACAAAATCAGGTACAGAAAAAGCTTGAGAGTACAGTTGTTTGCATGGGCAGAAAAGACGGTATTGGGAATGATAGATTTTTTCTGCCCTACAATACCAGTCTACTACAGACATTCCGAAAGAAAAAGTACAAATCAGAGATAAATTTGCACGGAGATGCTTTTTCTGTGTTTTTGTTTCCGGAACGGAAAAAGTCTGATCGAAACAGAAACAGCAGAAAAGTGTCAAAAAACAGCAGAATCGTTGTTTTTCGTATTGGAGCCGTATGGAATAATAAAATCATACAAGGAAAAAGGGAGGTTTTACGAGATGATTACAAGACTAGAGGAGATTCCGGTAACGAAAGAAAGCTATCCGTTTGCCAGTGCGGAGCGTTACCTGAAGCTGTCGGAGCGCGGCTATGTGGAGAAGGAATATTATATGTATGGAACGGCAAATGTCTACGAGACAGCGACGAGCGCGGCGGCGTCCGTGTGCGCACTGCGGATGCGCCGTATACAAACCGCATCATTGTCCGCGCACCGCAGGACACTGCAAAATGCAGCGGAAACGTTGTAGTGGAGATCATCAATCCAACGAGTTTTATGGAGATTGACCGCATGTGGATTCTCGGCTGGAAGAAATTTGTGCGGGACGGAGATATCTATGTGGGAATCACAAGCAAACCGAATACGATCGCAAAAATGGTAGAGTTTGATGAAAAGCGTTACGGCTGTCTTTCCTGGCTAACCCGACGCCGGATGTGCCGTTCTCGGAGCGACTGCAGGTCACAGGCGGACTCGGCGATCTGAATCATGATTACGAAACGGGTCTTTTCTGGGATATGCTGACAGACCTGGCGTGGCTGCTGCGCGGCGATGAGGAGCAGAATCCGATTCGGGAATATAAGAGAGAATACGTCTATTTGACGGGCTGGTCACAGTCGGTTCGTATCTGTTCCGCTATCTGAACAGCTTTGCGTATCGTCCGGAGGTGGCACGCGGTGCGTGTGTATTTAATGGTTACCTTTCCGGAGGAGGAGTCCATTCCCTTGGTATTCCGGTCAACCAGTATGAAACCATGGCTCCGTACCATTACAGTCTGACACGTGTGGAAAAGGCGCGCGAGCCGTTTATCGCTGTGCAGACGGAGAGTGAAAACGGAAGAATGGAAGCATGGCGCATTGCCCAGCAGGACAGCGATGATCCTGAGTTCCTGTTCCGCCAGTATGATGTGACGGGTGCAAGCCATGACACTTCCTATAGCTATGTGGACTACTATCAAAACGATCCGGATCTGGTGCGGATCAACCATCTGCCATTCTATATGGGAAAAAATGAGGAAGGAAACGACTATCCGTCCCAGATTCTTTTTGCGGCAGCATTTCGGAATCTCTTTACCTGGGTACGGACAGGCGCAGCTCCGGCGCACTGTGACCGGATTGCGATTGACAGCGACGGAGAAAACAAAAAGGATGCGTTCGGAAATACAATCGGTGGACTGCGTACCTGCCTCCTTGACTATCCAACCGGAAGATACAGCAATACCAGCGACATTGAAAAAGGCCAGAATTTCCTGGATCCTGAATCGGAAAAGGAAGGATTGTTCGGTTATCAGCAGGCGTTTTTCGAAAGAAATGATAAAAGAGCTGTACGGAACATTGGCACATTACCGGGAAATGGCGGAGAAAAACACGAAAGAGCAGGTAACGAAAGGCTTTGTCTGCCGCGAGGATGCGGCGGAGCTGGTTGAGATTGCCGTGCAGCTTGCAAAGAAACGCGGACTGGAATAAAAAACAATAAACAGTTACAGTAAAATCAGATTCGAGGAGCGTGCCCGAAAAAACCGGGCGCGCTCTGCGCAGATAAAGGAGAAAATAAAATGGGGATGAAAGCAGAACAGTGGCGACAAATTATTTTATCATTTGAGAGCAAGAAAACATACAACAATCCATTCCTCGATGTTTCCATCTGGAGTGTTTTTACGGGACCGTCGGGAAGAAGGATCAGAAGAGAAGCATACTGGGACGGCGGAAATACCTATCGGATTGCCTTTGCGCCGACCGAAATCGGAATGTGGAGTTATAGACTGGAAGCACCGGAGGAGACGGGACTTTCCGGAGTGCAGGGAACGATCGAATGTATTCCATACGAAGGAGATCTTGCTATCTATCAGCACGGATTTCTGAAAGTGCATCCATCAGGAAGATATCTGACGTATGCAGACGGAACACCGTTTTCTGGCTTGGCGATACGCACTGGGCATTTGCCTTTGGTGAGCGGTGGGACGAGTCGAACCATCCGCAGATGACGAGCATGTTCCGCGGCATGGCAGACCGCAGGAAGGAACAGGGTTATAACGTTTATCAGACAAACCTTCGAAGTGACAGCTGGAAGGAGCACAAGAGCCGTTACTGGAAAACGGATGCCGCAGATGATGTGCCGGATGTGGCATTTTACCAGAACGAACTCGACCGCCGCATGCAGTATCTCGCTGACCTTGGCTTTATCAACGCGCTCGGTTTTGCCTGGTCCGGCTCGATCGAGCAGGGCGTGGAGCACCAGAAACATCTGGCACGCTATATCATTGCCCGCTATGGTGCCCTTCCGGTTGTGTGGACGCTGGCAGGCGAAGTGGCAGGCTACTTCCCGGGAAAGCCGCGGGAAACAGCCATCAAAGGCTGGCGCGAGGTCGCAAAGTATGTGGAAAAAATGGACGGATATGGAACACTGCAGACCGCACATTATACGAATGAGCGTCCGTTTGCAGATTACTATTATGACGAATCGTGGTTTGATTTTGTGCTGAATCAGGCCGGACACGGCGATTTCCCGATCAATCCGTCCTGGTACCGTGCCTATCGGAAGGAACACGGAACAAAACCATTCATCGAAGGCGAGTCCCTGTATGAATACTGTTCCACACTGGAAGAAAACGGAACCCGGCTCTGCACCGATGCAATGCTGCGCCGCGTGGCATATATGGCAGTCCAGACCGGCGGCTGCGGCTATACGTACGGTGCGCAGGGAATCTGGGATAATATCTGGGAGGTAAGTGACATCAACCGGATTTTAATGCATTCAACAAATTTGGCATCACCTGGCGAAAGCCATTGACGGCCCCGGAGGCGCACAGATGGGATATCTGAAACGTTTCTATGAAGAACATCATTTTGAGGAGATGGTGCCATATGAACCGGCAGAAATGGAAGAGAGTATCAGCCCGTTTGCCAATAAGCTTGCGGCTGCCACGATCAGCCGGGATAAAACGAGAGCACTGATTTATTACGGAGAGATGGATGGCATGAGTACACCGCTCGCGGGCCTTTGCGACGGAATCTATGCAATTTCCTGGTTTGATCCGAGAACGGGACAGACAGAAAAAGCAGAAATCCAGGTGGAAGTGCGTGGAAGTCGTGCATTATGCCAAAGAAACCGGCGGCGGGAGATTGGGTGCTGATAGCAGAATGCATAGAAAAGACTGAAAAGTGATCATAAACTATACAAAATGCGGAAAGAAACCGCAGAAAAGTGCAAATTCATCGCAGGATTGTTCTTTTTTGGAGGTAAGAAAGCAGATATAATAAGATCATCAAATGAGTCACGGCCGAAACTCAGAAACGAAATAAAGCAGCAAGACAAAAAGATAAAAAGCGAGGACGAAAGAATGAAAAAGAAAGTAGCAGCGATTTTCATGGCATCCATTATGGCATGCTCCATGGCTGCATGCGGAAGCAGCGGCGGAAGTTCAGATTCCGGAAAGACAGATTCTAAGGATAAGAGTACCGCATCCAGTACAGCAGAGAACGGAAGCGGAGAAGTGGAAAAAATCATCGTAAGCTTCCCGACCTGGACGGGTGCTCCGGCAGACACGGAGAAAGTACAGGAAGCCATCAATGATATCACAAGAGATAAGATTGGCGTTGAAATTGAGCTTTCTATTACCGATTTCGGATCCTTTAATCAGAATACGACACTGGCGCTTTCCGCAAATGAGGAAATTGATGTACTTGCATGTGTAGGTTTCCCATATGCAACCGGAATTCAGCAGGGATATCTCTCCGACCTAGAAGAAAATGATCTGATTCAGACTTACGGACAGGGAATTATTGATGCGGTTGGACAGGAAAATGTAGATGCCTGCCGTGTAAACGGAGTTTTATATGGACTTCCAAGTAACCGAGACATTGCACAGGGACGTGGATGCGCAGCGATCGCAACCGAGTATCTCGATGGTATTGGCTACGAAGCAAACACAGACGATGAGATCGTAAAAATCAGTCTGGATGAATTAAATGACATTTATGCACAGCTGCATGAGAAGTATCCGGACAAAGAGGTTTATCGTCCGACAACAGGTTCTATGTCGCAGTTCTCTAACGTAGACTCCCTTGGAGGAAATGTGTTCGGTGTGCTGCTTGACTATGGCCAGAACCTTGATGTTGTAAATCTCTTTGAGAGCGATTTCTACAAGGATTATTGTGCAAGACTGTATGACTACAATCAGAAAGGCTATATCAGTGCCGATGCATCAACCGATACAACAGCAGTCGGAGAGCTTGTAAAAGCCGGAACTCTGATGAGCTATACCACAGGCGGAAAGCCTGGCATCAAAGCGCAGGAGACTACACTGACCGGTCGCGATATGACCATCTTCCAGACACTGGATGACTATATCAGTTCCACATCTGTGGCTAGTATGCCTTGGACCATTCCGATCTCTGCACAGCATAAAGAAGCAGCCATGAAATTCCTGAATGAGTGCTACACAAATGCCGATATCGCAAACCTTCTGGCATGGGGCATCGAGGGAACACATTATAAAATTGGCGATGACGGACTTGCTACTTATGCAGACGGTGTAGATGCATCCAACTCCGGATGGAATCATTCCATGGGATGGATGATGCCGAACCAGTTCCTGACCATGTATGGGAAGGAAATGATCCGGATCTGTGGACAGAGATGAAAGAGTTTAACACCAATGCAAAGGTTTCCAAAGCAAGCGGTTTCTCCTTTGACAGCACAAATGTGGCAAACGAGCTCACAGCAGTACAGAACGTATACAACGAGTATCAGACCAGCGTAGAGTACGGCTTTGTAGACCCGGAGACCGGAATTGCTGAGATGAATGATAAGATGATGACTGCAGGCCTCCAGAAGATTATCGACGAGAAAAAGGCACAGCTGGAAGCATGGCAGGAAGCAAACAAATAAAGTTTAAGAATTTAGATCAAAAAATGACTGCGCGTCCCAAAAACAGGACGGCGCAGGTTGTAAGAAGAGAAAAATCTGTCAAAACCGGAACGCGTCATGACCGGCTGCGGATAAGAAAAAAGGAGAATGAAAACATGGCAAGAGTGAAAAGTCAGAAGAGCCAGAAAAGACGAAAAACATTTGTACGCTTTCTGCCGATCTATATTCTGATGCTGCCGGGCCTCATTTATCTGTTTATCAACAATTATATGCCTCTGCCGGGCCTTGTAATTGCATTCAAACAGTACAATGCCGGAAAGGGCATCTACGGAAGTCCATGGGTAGGACTGAAAAACTTTGAATATCTGTTTACGACAAGCGATGCCTTTGTTATTACACGAAATACGATTCTCTACAACGTGGCCTTCATTGTAATCAATACAACACTGGCAATAGCAGTAGCTATTATCTTGAGTGAACTGGAAGGAAAACGGAAGAAAGTTTACCAGAGTGCAATTCTTCTTCCGAACCTCCTCTCCACCGTTATCATCGGATATCTTGTTTTTGCATTCTTCAGTGTAGAAAACGGATTCATTAACAACACGATTTTAAAGGCGCTGGGAAAAGATCCGGTTTCCTGGTATTCGGAACCGAAATACTGGCCGTTTATCCTGGTTTTTGTCAGTGCATGGAAGTCGGTTGGCTACAACTGTATTGTGTATCTGGCAACACTGATGGGATTTGATAAATCCTTCTATGAGTCAGCCAAGATCGATGGTGCAACGAGATGGCAGCAGATCAAATATATCACCCTGCCGCTTTTGCGTCCGACCATTATCATGCTGACCATGATGGCAATCGGAAGAATTTTCTACTCTGACTTCGGTCTCTTTTATCAGGTGCCGATGAACCAGGGAGCTTTGTATTCCACAACAAACACAATTGATACCTACGTATACCGCGGACTGCTTCAGATGGGCAATGTTTCGATGTCTGCCGCAGCCGGTGTTTACCAGTCGATCGTAGGATTTATTCTGGTGCTTGGCGCCAACCTGCTGGTACGTAAAATTGACCGCGACAGCGCGCTGATCTAGGAGGAACGGTATGAAAACAAGAGAAGATAAAATTTATAGCTTTTTCGGCCATCTGATCATGACAATCCTGACACTGCTCGCGATCATTCCGATTCTGTTGATGTTCATTTCCTCATTGACTGACAATGCAACTCTGTTACAGAATGGATACTCTTTTCTGCCGGAAAAGTGGAGTACCTATGCTTATGAGTGGGTATTCACATCCAGCAGTTCCATGGTAATCAAAGCCTATGGAATGTCCTTTATCCTGACCGCAACCGGCGTTGTATGCAGCCTTGCACTGACAACCTGTCTGGCCTACGGCCTTTCGAAAAAGGGTCTGCCGGGACGAAATGTCCTGACCTTCCTGGTATTCTTTACCATGCTGTTTAATGGAGGCCTTGTACCGACTTATATCAATTACACGACCGTATTCCATGTGAAAGATACGTTCTTCGGGCTGCTGGTTCCGTCTCTGATGATGAGCGCATTCAACGTTCTCCTGATGAAGAGCTACTTTGTCACCGGTGTGCCGGATGAAATTCTTGAGGCTGCCTATATTGACGGTGCAAACGAATTCCAGACTATGTGGAAGATCGCCATTCCGCTGTCCAAACCGATTATTACCACCGTTGCCATGTTCTCCGGTATCGCTTACTGGAATGACTGGAACAATGGTTATATCTATCTGACAAAGAGAACGGATCTCTACAGTATCCAGAACCTGCTGAACCGTCTGATGCAGAATATTCAGGCGCTGACGCAGAACGCCAACAACATGGCGCAGGCAGGCGAAGGCCTCTCCCAGATCCCATCCGGAACGGTTCGTATGGCGATGGCAGCACTTGGTATTCTGCCGATCATGATCATTTATCCGTTCATCCAGAAAAACTTTGTAAAAGGTATTACCCTTGGCGGCGTGAAGGGCTGATAAAAAAGTAAGTGAATCCAAAAAATCCGGCTTTCCGATATGCAAAAGGAAGGCCGGATTTTTTTAATTTCTAAACTGCCGTGGTGTCATGCCCGTCGATTTTTTAAACTGGCGGGAGAAGTACGAAATATTCTGGAAGCCGCAGGTGATGGCAATGTCGCGGATGCTCATTTCGCCCTTTGCGAGAAGCTCCTTGGAGCGCGCAATCCGGCGATCGATGACGTAGTTGATGAGAGAACTTCCCGTGTCTTTTTTGAAGAGATGGGACAGATAATCGGCGTTCAGGTATACCATGGCTGCAAGCGTATCGCGGTCCAGCTCGTCGGAGAGGTGCGATTCGATATATGCTTTCACGGTGGCAACAGCCGTGTCCTGGGAAGCGGCTGCCTGACGGCTTTGTATGAACAGCAGAAGACTGTTGGAAATCCATTCTCGTAAAGCACCAAACGAGGAGAAGGTCTGCTCCGGGGAAGCAACGGTAATCTGGCGGCGGAAGGCTTCGTCTTCGCTGCCGGATGATCCATCTGGCGGAACAGCAGCTGCAGGAACTGATAGTAAAAGCCGGTCAGAAATTCCCGTGTAGCAGTGCCGGAGCTTTTCGTCTGATTTAAGAAAGCGAAAACCTCAATCTGAAGCTGTTCCGTTTTTCCGGATGTGAGAAGATCGGACCAGCGGTCAGATGGAATCGGCTGAAAAGGCGTCTGAACAGGAGCTTCGGTTTCAGCGGCAAGATCGAAAACGTGATTTTCGTAGGTGACGTTCTTTCCGGCGAAGGCTTTCATGGAAAGAAAAGCTTTTCGCAGGTCTTCCGGGAGACAGACCTTCTGATCAACGAAAAAGTTGATCGAGAACGGAAAGTGTGTCACAAAGTCGGTCAGGGCCTGACGACATCGGCCAATCACGGCGTCCCGAGAGTGTGTGGAGGCCGGGAGAAGCAGAAGATAAAAACCGTCCAATGCGCGGATCGTCAGGGGAAGCTCGGAAGCTTTGAAAAAATATTCACGGACAATGTTTTTTAAGGCAAATTCATACAGGGTACGGTTGTCGGTCGGAGAAAAGGAGTTCGTCTGTCCGGGCTGGATCAGAAGCGGACAGAAGGCTGATGAATCAGTTCGACATTCAGACGGCGATAGCGGATTTCATCCATCACTTCGGAAGGAGCAGAGGAAATACTGCCATTTAACAGGTCGAGGAAGAACTGTTCCGCAAGCGGGAGCTCACTTTCCTTCCAGTAATTGGCATGAAGGGTGTTGACGCGGTCCTTCTGCTGCTTTTCACATTGCGCACAGGCTTTGTCAAGAGCTTCCAGAAGAGCATGGTCGTCCAGCGGCTTCAACAGATAGTCACTGCTGGAAAGCTTCATAGCGCGGGAAATATATTCAAATTTTGCATAGGCGGTCAGAAAAATGCAGACGGTTTCGTAGTGTGCCTGGCGGATCTGGTCCAGCAGTTCGAGGCCGGAACCGCCGGGCATCTCGATATCACAAATCATCAGATCAATCGGATGCGCGGAAAAGGCTTCCAATGCCTGTGTCAGATTGTAGGCACAGAAAATCTCAAAAAAGTCCGGTCGCAGTGTGCGGATTTTGTTGGAAATGCTTTCGACGGTATAATATTCATCGTCTACGATTAACAGGTTCATAATAACCTCCCCAAAACATATTTTTAGCTGTTCCGGTTATCCGTCGATGCGGAAAAAGGGAACGTAAGGAAAATCAATGGTAATCTGAGCGCCTGCGCCGGGGCGGTTGCCAAAAGCAAAAGCCGCGTCGGGAAAAATCTGGCGGAGGCGGAGCACCACGTTTGTGATGCCGATGTGTTCCTGCTCGGAGTTTACATAGGTATCAAGCTTTTGCAGCACGGCAAGTATATCCTCGGAAAAACCGCATCCGGTATCCCAGATACAGATATGAAGACGGGTACACTGATTTTCTTCCTGCGCGGTGATATCGATATGCATGTCCAGCACTTTCCCCATAACGACCTCATATTTGATCGTGTTTTCCACAAAGTTCAGGAGTATAAGCGGCACAACCGTTGCATTTTGCAGCGATTCTTCGCAGGAAGGGAGCAGGCGCAGCGCGCCGGGATAGCGGATGGAGGAAAGCTCCACGTAGTTTTTTACAAGGTTTAGCTCTTCTAAAAGCGAGACGGTCTGGCCGGAGGAAAGCGTATAGCGCAGATGTACACTCAGGTTCTGAAGCATCTGCCGTGCCAGGTCCGCATGGTTATTTTCAGTCAGCTGATAAATGGTGTTCAGGCAGTTGATCATAAAATGCGGCGTGATCTGCTGCTTCAGGTAAAGCGCTTCCAGCTTCTGACGGGCGAGCTGTTTTTCGTAATTCGCGATTTTCAGATCATCGATCTCTTCGACCATATCGTTGAAAGCGGTCGTCATTTTCCGGAATTCGTCGAGCATAGCGTCATCCGGAATCCGCACCTTGAGATCACCGCCGCGGAGCTGTTCCAGCGCATGCGTCAGCATGTGAACCGGGTGAAGAACCCAGCGGTGCAGGGAAGCAGACAGGAGCAGCCAGATTACGAACAGACCGAGCGAAACGATCAGGGCGAGAAGATAAAAGCTGCTCTGATATTTGGTGTATTCCGAAGCCTTTAAAAGCAGGGTCAGCGACAGCGGTGTTTCGTTCAGTTCATGTGAAACAGCCATCCAGGAGGTTCCATCAATGTCGTAGGAAGGATATCGTCGCCATTTCAAGCGGGGAGCCTCCAGGCGGACATCGTTTGACGGGGTGCGCAGAAGAAGGGGACCATCGGAAAAATACAGAAGACTGTCCTGCGTTTTTGTATCGACCAGAGTGCCAAGGAGTGTATCCGTGGAAATGTACGCGCCGAGCAGATATCCGTTCAGGTTCAGAATACGGACAAGGTAATATTTCCCGTTGATTTCGTTGAGATTCCATACAGAGGACGGATCCTCTGTTTTGGCGATTTCACGGATATAGTTCCAGAGGAACGGTGTCGGGTTGGTGGTCTGGTCATAGAGGACCAGGGCATCTGTGGCTTCCTGATAGCAGAAAAAGCCGTCTACGGTATAGTTTGGCGTTGCGTTTTCAAAGCTTTTTTTGATTCGGTTTAATGTGATATACCAGTTGGTTGTCTGTGGTTCTGCTGCGCGGAGGGAAAGAAGATCGGCATCATTTAATGCGAAAACATAGAGGTAGGTTTCCGTGCGGGAAAGATTTTCATCCAGGCTTTTCTGGTACAGAACCAGTGTATTTTCCGAGTTCTCATGGATCCGCTCAAGCATCAGACCGAAAGCGGCTGTGTTGTTGTACGCGACAAGCGCGCAAAAAAGGACGATCATGACTGCAAGCAGAACAAAAATACGAAAACCAAGTGAGTGTATGGAAATTTTGGAAAAGCGTTTTTTCAAAGGACCATCTCCTCTCCTGTACATGTTAGATATATGCTGAATTTTGAGCCAGATAAAAAGAAAATGCCGGAACTGTTCAGCAAAAAGTCCGGCAGACTCTATGGGAAAGTTTACAATAAAAGTGAAAAAACGTCAATAAATACAAGGAAAAAAGAAATAGATATCGGCAAAAGTGATAAAAAAACAACTGAATTATTGTTTAAAAGTTTAATTTAAAAAGATTGACTATTCAAAATACATTTAGTAAAATTAAATTATCGCGATACGAAGCAATACTTATTTTAGAAAGGTGGAACGTATGTTACAGTCTTATACCGAATATGTAAAACGATATGGAATTGCAGAACTGGTTTTCCGGGGACCGTCCGAGGGAAATCCGTTTGCGGAGCAGTGGGTGAAAGGAACGATGGCAGGCCAGGCAGAGGAAAAGCGTGCCGAGGGCTTTTATGATGGAAACGGCGTATACAAACTGCGCTTTATGCCATCCTGCGAAGGAACGTATGAGATTACCGCAGTAACAAGCTGGGGCGATGAGGCAAAGGTGACGGTGGAGGTCAGCGCAGCCGATGAAAACTGCCACGGTCCGGTCCGGGTAGCAAACACCTATCATTTTGCTTACGATGACGGAAAGGAATACTACCCGTGCGGTACGACCTGCTATGTGTGGGAGCTGCAGAGTAAGGAGACTCAGGAGAAAACGTATGAAAGCCTTGCTGCTTCTCCGTTTAATAAGATCCGCTTCTGCGTTCCCGAAGCACTATGTCTACAATTTAAAAGAGCCGGCACAGTATCCGTTTGAAATTCGTGAAAATTCTCCGTGGTCTCCGTCTGACTTTGAGACAGAGAAGCTGGAAAAAGCGCCGCGCAATATGTTCGGCGGCATTGATGCCATGATCGAAAACCCGGATGAAGTATGGGATTATACCCGTCCAAATCCTTCTTATTTTGAACACATAGAAAATACGATCGTACGCCTTGGCACCATGGGAATCCAGGCTGATCTGATTTTGTTCCATCCGTACGACCGCTGGGGCTATTCACGCATGAATCTGGAGCAGCAGAACTTTTATTTAAGATACGTTGTTAACCGTTTCAGCGCATACCACAATGTATGGTGGGCTATGGCAAATGAATTTGACCTGTTCCGCTGGAAACCGGTATCCGAGTGGGAGTCCAATGCAGAAACCGTCTGCCGTCAGGATCCGTACCGCCATCTGCGCTCCATTCACAACTGTATGACCATGTACGATCATTCCAGGGGATGGATCACGCACTGCAGTCTGCAGAGAATCGATCTGTACCGTACCGCAGAAAATGTGGAAATCTGGCGCCCGCAGTATGGAAAACCGTGCGTACTCGATGAGATTGCATATGAAGGAAATCTTCCGTTCGGCTGGGGAAATATCAGCGGCGAGGAGATGACACGCCGGTTCTGGGAGGCATATACCAGAGGTGGATATGCCAGCACGGCGAGACGTATGAAAATGAAAACGGTGTGATCTGGTGGTCACACGGCGGAGAGCTGAAGGGCGGAAGCCCGGCGCGAATCCAGTTCCTGCTGGATATTATGGAAGAAAACGGGGGCTATATGGAGCCGCTTCCGGCATTCTTTGATGAGACCTGCTGCACAAACAGCGCAAGCCATCCGAGAAAGGACTGCGTGATGTACTATTACGGTGCCAACCGCCCATGCCGCCGCCCGTTCTACATGCCGGAAGGCAGGAGTTTGATGTGGAAGTCATCGACACCTGGAACATGACGATCACCCAGGCAGGCCGTCACAGCGGAGAATTTACGATCGACATGCCGTCAAGACCGTATATGGCGGTGAGACTGGTGAAAGTGAAATAACAGATTAGAACGATGTCCCCCGGAGAGGAAAGTCTTCGGGGGGATTTTTTTGAAAAATATGAAAAAAATTCATTTTAATCTTGACAATACTTGGCTCCTATGCTATCATACCACCTGTATCACGCCGAAGACAGCAGGTGCCGCAAGGCGTAAGTTTCAAACGCCTGCCGAGGAGAAGTTACACAAGGTTCATGTTATGGAATTTTGAGATCTCTTCGCCAATCTTCGCGAAGAGCTTTTTTATACTTCCAAAGCGTAGGTACGAAATACTACAAGGAGGTGCAATCATGGCAATCAATGCAAAAATCGATCTGAAGAAGCCGGTCCTGGAAGAGATCAGCGCACAGGTAGAAGGCGCACAGTGCGTGCTGCTGGTAAACTACAGCGGATTAACCGTTGCTCAGGATACTCAGCTGCGTAAAGAGTTAAGAGAAGCAGGCGTTCATTACAAAGTATACAAAAATACAATGATGAAACGTGCATTCGCTGGTACTGCTTTCGAGTCTCTTACCAAAGACCTGGATGGCACAAACGCTATCGCAATCAGCAAGGACGATGCAACAGCTCCGGCAAGAATCATCGCTAAATTTGCAAAAACCGCTCCGAAGCTGGAGATGGTTTCTGGTGTTGTAGAAGGAAACTACTACGACAAAGCTGGAATGGAAGCACTGGCAAACGTTCCGTCAAGAGAAGAACTTCTTGGCAAACTGCTTGGAAGCATCCAGTCCCCGATCGCAAACCTGGCTCGCGTCCTCAACCAGATCGCAGAGTCCAAAGGCGGCGCAGCAGAGGCCTAAGCCTCAAGCGGGCAGCGTGAAATACGCAGCCTGAGAACATTATTCAGAAAATATCCAAGGAGGAAAATAAAATGGCAAAGTTAACAACCGCAGAGTTATTGACGCTATCAAAGAGTTATCTGTATTAGAGTTAAACGATCTTGTAAAAGCATGTGAGGAAGAGTTCGGCGTATCCGCAGCAGCAGGCGTTGTAGTTGCAGCAGCAGCAGGCGATGCAGCAGCAGCTGAGGAGAAAGACGAGTTCGACGTAGAGCTGACAGAGGTTGGCCCGAACAAAGTTAAAGTTATCAAAGTTGTACGTGAAGCTACAGGACTTGGCCTGAAAGAAGCTAAAGAAGTAGTTGACGGTGCTCCGAAAGTCCTCAAAGAGGGTGCTTCCAAAGCAGAAGCTGAAGAGCTCAAAACTAAACTTGAGGCTGAAGGCGCTAAAGTTACTCTTAAATAATTTAAGCGTAAATCAGAATCTATGGACGCACGGCGGGATTTCCTGCCGTGCGTTTTTTTCTTCACAGGATACTTCGTTGAATTTTTCTGTAAAGTAAAAAGCCATCCGGGCAGGAGCGCACTGTGGCGGAGGCAACGAGATAAAGTCCTTGCCGACGCTGCCCGTGGTGTCTGCAGTGATAACGAAAGAAGCCCACAGAGAGTGTTTTTTTGAGTACAAAATGGATGAAAGTGGGAGGGAGAAGAAATGCAGGTACATTCCATTCTGGAATCTCTACAGCAGGGAATCCTGATCTGCGATCAGCACAGCAGGATTGTGTTCTTTAATCAAGTCTACAGCGATTTCATCGGCGTTCCGCTTGAAACCGCGAAAGGTCATAAAATCACGGATTACCGCAAATCTGCCATTGCTCCGGAAGTCATTTGGAGCGGCATCCCGGTCGAGGGAATGGTGCGGAGAGAGGGAACACAGGAATACTTTGCAAGTGTTTATCCGATTCGGGAAGAGCATCATATCCGCGGAAGCATCTCAATTGTGACGAGTCTCGTACAGTTTGAAAAACGGGAATCAGAGGCTCACATGACGCTGGAAGAGCGGGTGCGCCGCTTTGAACGGCAGGAGATCAAAAATACGTTGTTGCTGTACGGACGGGATATGGAAGGGAAGCAAAAAGCGGCAAAGGAACTCGGAATTTCGCTGGCAACGTTATATAATAAAATCAAAGAATAAGACAGAAGGAGAATGAAATGCCGGAATTTCTGCAGCTTTGGGGCTTTGTGGTATTTTCTGTCTTTGCTGTAACAGAACTCACATAAAAGAGGGATCATGATTTCTAAAATTTTAGAAATTACGATCCCTTTTGTAGTATCTGCCCGGATATCGCATTACAATGATCTCAGATCAAAGAAAGCGAGGCCATAGAACATGAAAAAAATCAGAATCGGAAGCGGCGCAGGCTATGCGGGAGACCGCATTGAGCCGGCAGTGGAACTGATGGAAAAAGGAAATCTGGACTACATTATTTTCGAGTGTCTGGCGGAACGCACCGTTGCGATCGGGCAGCAGGACAAAGAGAAAGATCCGTCGAAGGGATACAACCAGCTGCTCGACTACCGAATGGAAAAAATTCTCCCGCTGATGGCGAAAAACAAAGTAAAAGTTATTACCAATATGGGAGCTGCCAACCCGGTATCTGCTGCAGAACTGACGTGTGAAATTGCCAGAAAACTGGGTGTCAGTGGATTGAAGATTGCCTGTGTGACCGGCGATGATATTACAGACGAGCTGGACAAGTATGAAAATGAAACAGTGCTGGAGGATGGCACGCTGTTAAAAGAGAAAAAAGATGTTCTGATTTCTGCGAATGTCTATATGGGTGCGGAGGGCATCACAAAAGCGTTGGAAGAGGGTGCCAATCTTGTCATTACCGGTCGCGTTTCCGATCCTGCACTGACGATCGGACCGCTGGTACATGAGTTCGGATGGAACATTACCGACAACCCGGATCAGATGGGACAGGCGGTTCTGGCAGGCCATCTGCTGGAGTGTGCCGGACAGGTGACAGGCGGCTATTTTGCGGATCCGGGCTACAAGGATGTGCCGGATCTGTGGAAACTTGGATTCCCGCTCATTGAGATCGACGAGACAGGCGCATTTACCGTGACAAAAGTCGAGGGAAGTGGCGGACTGGTGAGCGTGGATACCTGTAAAGAGCAGATGATCTACGAAATCCACAACCCAAAGGCTTACCTGACCCCGGATGCAACAGCGGACTTTTCGAAGGTGACGTTCCGGCAGATCGGGGAAAACCAGGTTCACGCCGAGCATGCGACAACGCATGGAAGACCGGAAACTTTGAAAGTGAGTGTCGGCTACAAGGACTGCTTCATCGGTGAGGGTGAAATTTCCTACGGCGGAAGCAACTGTATGGCACGGGCGGAGCTGGCGGCGGAGATTCTGGAGAAGCGGATTGAACTGACAGGCATCGAGCTGGAAGAGTACCGTACTGATTTTATCGGATGCAATTCCCTGTATCGTGATGCAATTTCCAAGGAGATCGGAAGTGGAACTCCGTGTGAAGTGCGTCTCCGCGCCGCAGGCAGAACGAAAGACCGGAAAAATGCCGTTCTGCTGGCAAACGAGGTGGAGGCTCTCTATACCAACGGTCCCGCAGGAGGCGGCGGAGCGGTGAAACGGGTGTCCGAGATTGTCTCGGTCTGCTCAATTTTTGTGCCGCGCGATGCAGTAGAAGCAAAAGTTACATTCCGGGAGGTATAAGGCGATGAAATTAAAAGAGATTGCACATGCAAGAACAGGCGATAAAGGCGAGATCTCCAATATTTCGGTGATCCCATATGATGAGAACAATTATGAAATGCTGAAAGAAAAAGTAACAGAAACACGCGTAGCAGAATACTTCCGCGAAATCTGCCACGGAAAAGTAACCCGCTACGAACTGGACGGAATCCATGCGCTGAACTTTGTCCTCGACAAGACACTCGGCGGCGGTGTCACAAGATCGCTGGCGCTGGACAAACATGGAAAGACACTCGGTATGGCACTGCTGGAAATGGAGGTATAGGGCGATGGCAGAAGATTTTATGGCGGCAGTGGTAAAACGCGTGGAGGAACAGTTTGCGAAAAGCGGCGTTTCCGAAAGCTGTGCAGCATTTGAAAGAAAAGACAGCCAGATCGAGATGCGCGATGGTGTGAAGCTGCATACAATCTATTATTTTCCAAGGGAAGGCGGATCAGGAGAAAACAAGAAATATCCCGTCATCCTGACTCGTACCTGCTATCCGGGCAACGACCGTATTCACCGTGCCTACGGCGAGGGACTGGCGTGCAGAGGTTATGTGTATGTCTACCAGTATTGCCGCGGCAGGGAGCAGTCAGAAGGAAAATGGGAGCCAAACATTAATGAGCGGAACGATGGCATTGACACCATGGATTACCTTGTGGAGCAGCATGGTGCGAAATCTTAGGCTACTGGGGCCATTCCTACACAAGCATGACCGGCTGGGCGTTCGCTGATGCCGCGGAGGGGAAAGTTGCCGCAATGTTTCTGGAGGACTATGGAACGGACCGTTTTGTATCAGCCTACGAGAAGGGCTGCTTCCGCCACGATATCCTGACCGCATGGTCGATGGAAAATGCGGAAAAACCAGTGAATGCTGACTATCGTGAAAGCTGCCGTTACCTGCCGCAGATTGAAGTGGACAAGGCACTGTGGGGACAAAAGGTTCCGTCCTACCGCGAATACATCACAAGCCCGAACCCGGGCGATGCGCTCTGGCAGACGGGCTGGTGGAAACAGTTACGGGAAATCCCGTCAAAAACGAAAGTCCCGATCTATCTCTTGAGCGGCTGGTACGATCATCACCACGGCAGCAGTATGAAAACGTGGGAGCGCCTGAACGAGGAGACGAAACAGCACAGCTGGCTGGAAATCGGTGCATGGAACCACTTTTTCCAGATTTGTCTTGAAGATAAAGAGGTGCTGCACCCGCAGAATGAAGAAATTCCAAAGATGCTGGAATGGTTTGAGCTGACGCTGAAACAAAAAGAAATCCCAACACAGCGGATCCGTGCCTATGAAATCGGAGCGGACCGGTGGATTGACATCGTGTCCGACGGACTGGGAGAAAAAGGAACTGCGGGAAGCATGACGCTGTATCTGGATGAGAAAACACTGCGGACAGACACGCCGGAACAGGAAAAAACGAGAAACTACACGTTTGACCCGGCCACTCCCCGTCGAGAGTATCGGCGGAGAAGCCCTTCTGCATACGATGCCGCAGATCGGCAGCCATCTTCAGCCGGAACCGGACTATCGTGATGATGTCCTGAGTTTTGTATCAGAACCGCTGGAAGAAACTTTCACGCTGAACGGAAAAGCCTCCGTCTGCCTGTTCGTGGAAAGTGATTGCGAGGATACGGCATTTACCGCTAAAATCATGGAGGTAACGCCGGAAGGAAAAGCGTACAACATTCGTTCCTCGATTGCAACATTGGAGCAGGGAAAAACGGAGGCCGGAGCCTATGAACCGGGCAGCGTGCAGAGGTACAGATTACTATGTGGAATATTGTATACACGATTCCAAAGGGTTCCCGCATTCGTGTAGATATTTCCTCTTCCGACTTTCCGCAGTACCATGTCCACAGCAATCAGAAAGGGCTGTGGTCGGAAAAGACGGAGAATAAAATTGCTCATCAGACCATTCATATGGGCGGAAAAGCTGCTTCCTGCGTGATTTTGCCGCTGATGAAAAACAGTGAACCGTAACGGTAAGGCGGACATAGGAAAAATCAAAAAGAAAAAAGTAGCACAATCCATTCTTTTGTGATATAGTGAAAACACTATAGGTTTTGCGGTAAACCTAAAGAACGGCCCGCATCATAAAAACAAAATGAACAGGAGAAAAGCAATGGAGAAAAAGTGGTGGCACAAAACGGTTGGATACCAGATTTATCCGAAGAGTTTTCAGGATACCAACGGGGACGGCATAGGAGATCTCAAAGGTGTGATCCGTCATCTTGACCAGATAGAAAAGCTGGGAGCCAATGTCATCTGGCTCTGCCCGGTGTTTGCATCCCCGATGGTAGATAACGGATACGATATTTCCGATTACATGGATATCGACCCGTCGTTTGGAACGATGGAGGACATGAAGGAGCTGATCGCGGAGGCAAAAGGCGCGGCATCCGCATCCTGATGGATCTTGTCGTGAATCATTCCTCTGACCGGCATGCGTGGTTTCAGGCGGCACTCAAAGATCCGTTTGGAAAGTACGGAAAGTATTATGTGTTCCGGGAAGGAAAAGACGGCAAAGAGCCGAACAACTGGAGGTCGATTTTTGGCGGCAGCGCATGGGAGAAAGTACCGGGATATGATAAACTGTATTACCTCCACATCTTCACAAAAGAGCAGCCGGATCTCAATTGGGAGAATCCCAAATTGCGGGAAGAAATTTATGAGATGATTTTAAAATGGATGGATCTGGGACTTGGCGGATTCCGTCTTGATGCGATCAGCCATCTGAAAAAGAATTATCAGTACACCAACCTTCCGCCGGATGGACCGGACGAGTACAATATGGCGTTCGAGTATTTCAACAATGTAGACGGTCTTGCCGATATCTTGTGTGAAATGAAGGAGCGCACCTTTGCGCCGACCGATGCGCTGACGATCGGAGAGTACGATCACATGGGACCGGAGGATGTGGAGGATGTGATTGGGGAAAACGGCAGTTTCTCGTCCGTTTTCGATTTTTGTCACACCCTCGACAATGTGCGTAATCCGAAATGGGGCAATACCGTGGCGCTGTTTGACGATTATCGCGATCAGCTTTTTGCGGCACAGAAAATCGTGGATGGCCGCGGCATGCTCTGTAATTTCCTTGAAAATCATGACAAACCGCGCAGCATCGACCGGTTCCTGATGCCGGAGGATCAGAACCTCTACAGCGAAAAAATGCTTCCGGTCACTAATTTCTTCCTGCCGGGTATTGTGTTCCTGTATCAGGGACAGGAAATCGGCATGCGCGACGACCCGAAACAGTCCATTCAGGGATTCGTCGATAAACCGACCTTTGCTATTTACGACCGCCTGATTGCCGAAGGAAAAACGGATGCGGAAGCGCTCGAGCAGATCAACTGCGAGAGCCGCGAGCACAGCAGAACTCCGATGCAGTGGGATGCATCTGCCGAGGCGGGATTCACAACAGGTACGCCGTGGTTCCCGGTGAATAAAAACTATACGGAACTGAACTATGAGGCCGAGGAAAAAGATCCTGATTCCCTGCTGTGGTTCTACCGCAAAATGGTGGCAGTAAGACGACGTGAAGATCTGGAAGAAACCTTCCTCTACGGAACGCTGATTCCGGAATACGAGACGGTAAGCGGCGTTCTGGCGTACCGCAGGAAGGATGAGAAGAATAATGTTCTGATCCTTACTACTTCTCTTGCGGATGGCATTACATTGCCATTTACAGATACAATCGAAGAAGTACTTCTGAATAACTATGACACCTGCGAGGCAGGCGAGGAAACGATCCGTCTGCAGCCGTATCAGTGTCTGGTGCTGAAGGTGAAGGAATAATTGCAAAAACTAAAACAAAAACCGAAAAATCGGTCCCACAAAAGGAGAAGATCTTTTTGTGGGATCTTTTTTGTGGTACAATACAACAGAAAAAATCTATTATGAGGTGTGGAATGGAAAGAGACGAAGAAATAATGATGAGAGGAACAAAACAGGAAATGCCGGGATTTCGTTTTCGGCTACTCCGGCCGGAGAAGAAACGGGAACTGTGGAATCCGGATTTTGAACTTTTATTTCTGCTTCGTGGGAGCGGAAGAGTCAGCTACGAGGACGGGGAAGTTCACAATCTCCCGATGGGATCTATCTTTGCGATCAACCGGTTTCAGATCTGTGACCTGGATCTGGACGAAGACGGACTTGCTCTGTCGCTCTGCGTTTCAGCGGAGACGATTGATTCATTTCACATTAAGCTGCTGAAATGTGAAGTCAAATGTCAGTCGTTTTTTATATGGAAGATCAGCAGGAAAAATTTGATTTGATCCGGCGGGATATGGCACGGATCTTTCTTGAGATGTACAAGAATAATGAGGAACAACCGATCTATATGAAAAGCCGTGTGACGGCGCTTCTGGAGGATCTGCTTTTTTACTTTACATCCGGGGAAAAGGTGGAACAGGGCCGGGGCGGAAGGGAACGCATTCAGCGGGCATCAGACTATATTCTGCAGCATTGCCGGGAAGAGATTACGCTGGAGGATCTGGCGGATCATCTTTATCTGAGCCGTGCCTATATTTCACGGAGCTTTCCGCAGTATTTCGGTGTATCATTTCGGGAGTACGTGACGCAGGTGCGCCTGGCGCATGCCGTACAGGAAATGCACAGCGGCGCAACGCTGACGGAGATTGCCTATCACAATGGATTTGTCAATGAGACGGCGATGATCCGCGCATTCCGCAAATACCGCGGTATGACACCGAGCGAATACCGGAAGCAGATGGAATATACAGTAAAACAGCGTGAAAAGAAAGGAAAAGAGCGGGAAGAGGCGGCGGGAGACCATGATATTTTCCAGAGTCTCCTGCAGTATGCAGCGGTCACGGAGCAGGAGATTGAGACGATAAATGAGAGTGCCGTTTCCGTGACAGCGGCAGTAAACGGACGGAAACCAAGAGTGGCAGGCCACTGGAAGCGCGTGATCAATGCTGGCTATGCGGCAAGTGTGCTGAACCGCGAGGTGCAGGATGAGCTGGAACAGCTGGTGCAGGAGCTCGGCTATGAGCTGATCCGCGTAAAAGGAATTCTTGATGATGATATGTGCGTACTTCGGCGGAATATGTGGGGCGAGATTCAGTTCTGCTGGAACTATATTGATGAGGTGATCGATTTCATCCTTTCCACGGGAGCGAAGCCGTTGCTGGAATTCGGCCATATGCCGTTGCTGCTGGCAAAAACAGACCCGGGAAGAACGATGCGTCCGGCGCTAAGCAGCTCTCCGCGAGATCTGGCTGAGTGGCGCATGCTGATCAAAAACCTGATGGAACATCTAAGGGAACGGTATGGAATCAACCAGATGCGGCGCTGGATTTTCAACCCGTGGATCAGCGGAGACGTGATCACGATTGATGGAGGAGATGAGTTCTTTGAGACGTGGAAAGCATCGTACGAGGAGATGAAACGTGTGAGCCCGGATCTTGTAACATGTCTTTCCTTTGGTCTTGGACCGGAGGAACATCTCAAAGCCTTTATCGAAACTATGAAGGAAAAGGAATGTGTGCCGGAAATTTTTGCATTCCGCTCGTTTGGCACGGTGATCTATGGAGAGGAAGAGGAGAAAATGAATCTGATCCAGAACAACGAGAGCGTCAATATGATTGTGAGCCGCGACCCGGATTTTCTGCGGAACCGCGGGGAGAAGGTAAAAGGTCTGCTGCAGAAGGCTGGGCTTGGTGCACTGCCGGTTCTGGTGGATGAGTGCAGCAGCAACATCTGGCAGAGGGATCTGTGCAACGATACCTGTTATAAAGCGGCATGGCTGTTTAAAAATCTTCTGGAAAATGAAGAGGCGCTGCAGGGAATTGCGTATTTCTCGGTCAATGACCGTTTGGATGAAGTATTTCCGGCGCGGGAAACGTATCATGGAGGTTTTGGGCTGTTCACGATGAACGGCATTCCAAAGGCGGTCTGCACTGCGCTGCGGCTGCTCGGCAGAATGGGATCTCGTCTGGTGAAGCGTGGGGACGGCTATTTTATCAGCACGGAGCCGGAGAAAAACCAAAGCCAGATTTACCTGTACAACTATGTTCACTACGATATGCTGTACCGCTACCGCCATGCCGTGAATATTTCCCGCACGGACCGTTACCGCGTATTCAATATGGGGGAAATCCGGACCTTTTCAGTGAAACTGACCGGACTGGAACCGGGAAAATATTGCCTGCGGCTGTATAAAGTGACAAAAGAGCACGGCAGCAGCTACGATGCGTGGGTGCGGATGGGAGCTCCGGAGCGGATGAACCGGATGGAGCGCGCGATGCTGTGCACAGTGCGGACCCGGAATACCGTGTCTGGGAGCAGGAAACCGACCCGGAAGGCAGCCTCACGGTGCAGGAACGCCTGGAGCCGCACGAGACGGCGCTGATTGAGGTGGAGCAGATTCTGTAAAATCTTCAAAAAATTGCACTCGCGGTGGGAGAATACAGAGAAAGAGTGGAAAAAAAGCAACAATATAAGAAGATCTTGCGACAATTCGAGTAGAAAAGGACGAAAATATTGTTTATACTGAAAACAACATAAATGCTAAATTCTACAGAAAAGAGGTATTTCAAAATGGGGAAAATATTTGATTACGATGGCGTGCCGGTGCTGCATACCACATCCGGCGATTTAAAAGGTTATTTTTATGACGGTGTTTACATTTACAAAGGAATTCCGTATGCATACGCAGACCGTTTCCAGATGCCGGTTCCGTCCAAATGGGATGGCGTGAAGGATGCGACAAACTACGGCTTTGTATGCCCGCTTCAGAACCAAGATACACCGAACGGCGAGCTTATGGTTCCGCACCGCTACTGGCCGCAGGATGAGCACTGCCAGTCCTTAAATATCTGGACAAACAAACTTGATCCGGAAGCCAAAAAACCGGTTCTCGTATGGTTCCACGGCGGTGGATACGCAGCGGGATCTTCCATCGAGCAGGTTGCGTATGACGGCGTCAGCATCGCAAAGAAAGGTGATTCGATTCTTGTTTCTGTCAACCACAGACTGAATATTTTAGGATATCTGGATCTGTCTCCGTTTGGGGAAAAATACAAAAACTCCGCAAACGCAGGCCACGCCGATATGGTGGCAGCCCTGCAGTGGGTACATGACAATATTGCCCTGTTCGGCGGCGATCCGGAGAATGTAACCATTTTCGGCCAGTCCGGCGGCGGAATGAAGGTGATTGACCTGATGCAGATTCCATCAGCAGACGGCCTGTTCCAGAAAGGCCTTGTCATGAGCGGTGTTATGGAGGACGATCCGCTCGGCGCAGGAGAGAAAGACGGCACGGAGATTATTACGGCAATGATGAAAGCGCTCGGCTTTGACGATGTGGCTCAGCTGGAAACTGTACCGTATCCGCAGCTTGCTGCTGCATATGCAAAAGTGGCTCCGGCGATTGCACAGAGTGGCGGCTACATCGGCGGCGGCCCGAAAAAGGGCGATTACTTCTATGGAAATCCATTCGACGCAGGCTTCCGTGAGCATGCACATCAGATTCCGATGATGATCGGAACCGTATACGGCGAGTTCGCAACGTTTGCACCGGCAGCTTATGATAAGAACAAACTGACAGCGGAAGAGATTCTGGAAATCCTCAAAAAGGTTTATGGAGACAATGCCGAAAAGGTTCTGGACGCTTTCAAAGAAGCATATCCGGAGAAGAACGGCGTAGATGTTCTTGCCATCGACCGTGCAATGCGTGAGCCGACCGTAAAACTTGCCAAACTGTTCGCAAAAGGCGGCGGCAAAGCATATCTCTACAACTTCGCTCTGGAATTCCCGTTCCAGCACGGCAAGCCGGCATGGCACTGCTCCGATATCCCATATTTCTTCGGAAACGCAGATCTCGTAGAAATTTGTGGCATCCCGGATGTCAGCGATAAACTGGAAAGCGAAATCTTCGGAGCACTTCTTGCCTTCGCAAAGAACGGCACCCCGGATCATGCCGGACTCCCGCACTGGCCGGAAACAGAAGCAGAGGATGCGGATACCATGGTATTTGATAAAAAGACCGAAGTAAAACACAACTACGACGATAAAGTCTTTGCAGAGATCAACAAAGTTCTGAAGCCGTGGAGCTTTATGGACATGATGACCGACAATATTCAGCATTAAAAGGAACGGTTCAATGCGGCATAAGCGGAATCTGGATCGGATTGCGAATATCCGCTTTGACAAATAAAATAAAAAACCGCCTGTTTGATTTGACAAATAAAATCAAACAGGCGGTTTTTTCTGAAAATTTGGTGCTTTCAATCACATCTAAAGTATTATTCTAACAGGGTCACGGAAGAAAAACCAGTAAAAAACAGATTGTACTGAAAAAAATACAATCTGTTTTGTTGACACACTTGAAAAACATGATAATCTAGAAAATGCACTATTATGGCAAGATATGCCTAAAACCTTTTGTTCAGGCATGAGCGGTAATAAATATATTATAACACAAGGGGTGACAACGTCAATGGAGAAAAACAGAATACGTCCGATACCTACCGGAAAAAGTATGCGAATGAGTTACCAGAGACAAAAAGAAGTATTGGAAATGCCCAACTTGATTGAAGTCCAGAAGGATTCCTATGACTGGTTCCTGAGAAGCGGACTCAAGGAAGTCTTTGATGACATTTCACCAATCTCCGACTACGGCGGACGGCTGAGCCTTGAATTCGTAGACTTTACACTGTGTGAAGATGACGTAAAATACTCAATCGAAGAGTGTAAACAGCGTGACGCTACTTATGCGGCACCGTTAAAGGTAAAAGTAAGATTATATAATAAGGAAAAAGACGAGATCACAGAGCACGAAATTTTCATGGGTGATCTGCCGTTGATGACAGCAACAGGAACATTCGTTATCAATGGTGCAGAGCGAGTAATCGTCAGCCAGCTGGTACGTTCCCCTGGTATTTATTACGGCATCGCACATGATAAGCTCGGAAAGAGACTGTTCTCCTGTACCGTAATCCCGAACCGTGGAGCATGGCTGGAGTACGAGACCGATTCCAACGACGTCTTCTATGTCCGCGTAGACCGTACCAGAAAAGTTCCGATCACAGTCCTCATCCGTGCACTTGGAGTAAGCTCCAATGCAGAGATCGTAGAGCTGTTCGGTGAAGAGCCGAAGATTCTTGCAAGCTTCACCAAAGATACTTCCACCAACTATCAGGAAGGTCTTCTCGAGCTGTACAAGAAAATTCGTCCGGGCGAGCCTCTCGCAGTAGAAAATGCAGAGAGCCTCATCATGAGCATGTTCTTTGACCCGCGTCGCTATGACCTGGCAAAGGTAGGCCGTTATAAATTCAACAAGAAACTTGCACTGCGCAGCCGTATCCGCAACCAGATCCTCGCTGAGGATGTTGTAGATCCGTCCACCGGTGAAATCCTTGCAGAAAAAGGCACCACCGTTACTCTGGAACTCGCAGACAAGATTCAGAACGCAGCAGTACCGTATGTATGGATTCAGACAGAGGAGAGAAACGTAAAAGTTCTTTCCAACTTAATGGTAGATCTGAAAGCATGGGTAGATGTTGACGAGGAAGAACTTGGCATCAACGAGAAAGTATACTATCCGGTTCTGGAAAAGATCCTGGAGGAAAATACCGATATCGAAGAGATCAAACAGGCGATCAAACGTGACATTCACGACCTGATTCCGAAACATATCACAAAGGAAGATATTTTCGCTTCCATCAACTACAACATGCATCTGGAATACGGCGCAGGAAATGCCGATGATATCGACCACCTGGCAACCGTAGAATCCGTGCCGTAGGTGAGCTGCTTCAGAACCAGTACCGCATCGGTCTGTCCCGTATGGAGCGTGTGGTACGTGAGCGTATGACAACACAGGACATCGACGGAATTTCTCCGCAGTCCCTGATCAATATCAAACCGGTTACAGCTGCAATCAAAGAGTTCTTCGGATCTTCCCAGCTGTCCCAGTTCATGGATCAGAATAACCCGCTTGGAGAGCTGACGCACAAGAGACGTCTTTCCGCCCTTGGACCTGGCGGTCTGTCCCGTGACCGTGCCGGATTCGAGGTTCGAGACGTACACTACTCCCATTACGGAAGAATGTGCCGATCGAGACTCCTGAGGGACCGAACATCGGTCTTATCAACTCTCTGGCATCGTATGCGCGCATCAACGAGTATGGCTTCGTTGAGGCTCCATACAGAAGAATTGACAAATCAGATCCGAAAAATCCGCGTGTTACCGACGAAGTAGTCTACATGACCGCAGATGAAGAGGATAATTACCATGTAGCACAGGCAAATGAGCCGCTGGATGCAGAAGGACACTTCCTCAACAAGAACGTTTCCGGACGTTATCTGGATGAGACCCAGTCCTACGAGCCGCACATGTTTGATTACATGGACGTGTCTCCGAAGATGGTATTCTCCGTTGCTACGGCGCTGATCCCGTTCCTTCAGAACGACGATGCGAACCGTGCGCTGATGGGATCCAACATGCAGCGTCAGGCCGTACCGCTGATGATCACCGATGCTCCTGTAGTAGGAACCGGTATCGAAGCAAAAGCAGCCGTAGACTCCGGTGTCTGCGTCGTTGCAAAAAAAGCAGGAACCATTTCCTATTCCTGCTCCAACGAGATCCGCATGAACAATGATGACGGAACAAAAGATGTTTACCATCTGACCAATTCATGCGAAGCAACCAGAGCAACTGCTACAACCAGAAACCGATCGTATTTAAAGGTGACCATGTAGAGGCCGGCGAAGTAATCGCAGACGGTCCGTCTACCTACCAGGGCGAGCTTGCTCTTGGTAAAAACCCGCTGATCGGATTTATGACCTGGGAAGGATATAACTACGAGGACGCCGTACTCTTAAGCGAGCGTCTGGTACAGGATGATGTTTACACTTCCATCCACATCGAGGAGTACGAGGCAGAGGCCCGTGACACCAAGCTTGGACCGGAAGAGATCACAAAAGACGTTCCGGCGTCGGCGATGAAGCCTTAAAAGACCTGGACGAGCGTGGAATCATCCGCATCGGTGCAGAGGTACGTGCCGGTGATATTCTGGTCGGAAAAGTAACTCCGAAGGGAGAAACCGAGCTGACCGCAGAGGAGCGTCTGCTCCGTGCCATCTTTGGCGAGAAAGCAAGAGAAGTACGTGATACTTCCCTGAAAGTACCGCACGGTGAGTATGGTATCATCGTGGACGCCAAAGTATTTACCCGTGAAAACGGCGACGAACTTTCTCCTGGAGTAAACCAGGCAGTCCGCATCTACATCGCACAGAAGAGAAAAATCTCTGTCGGCGATAAGATGGCTGGTCGTCACGGAAACAAGGGTGTCGTTTCCCGTGTACTTCCGGTAGAGGATATGCCGTTCCTGCCGAACGGACGTCCGCTGGACATCGTGCTGAATCCTCTGGGTGTGCCGTCCCGTATGAACATCGGACAGGTGCTGGAGATCCACCTGAGCCTTGCAGCAGCAGCGCTTGGATTTAACGTATCCACCCCGATTTTCGACGGCGCAAACGAGAAAGATATTCAGGATACCCTGGAACTGGCAAACGATTATGTAAACATGGAATGGGATGCATTCTCCGAGAAATATAAAGATATTCTGCTTCCGGAAGTATATCAGTATCTGGAAGAGCATCTGGATCACAGAGAACTGTGGAAGGGTGTTGATATCGCAAGAGACGGTAAGGTACAGCTCCGCGACGGACGTACCGGTGAGCCGTTCGATGGAAGAACGACAATCGGACACATGCATTACCTGAAACTGCATCACCTGGTAGACGATAAGATTCATGCCCGTTCTACCGGCCCATACTCCCTCGTTACACAGCAGCCTCTGGGTGGTAAAGCTCAGTTCGGTGGACAGCGTTTCGGAGAGATGGAGGTTTGGGCTCTTGAGGCGTACGGTGCATCCTACACGCTGCAGGAGATCCTGACTGTGAAGTCTGACGATGTGGTTGGCCGTGTGAAGACATACGAAGCATCATCAAGGGCGACAATATTCCGGAGCCTGGTATTCCGGAATCCTTCAAAGTATTGTTGAAAGAGCTGCAGTCCCTGGCACTCGATGTCCGCGTACTGCGTGATGACAATACCGAAGTTAAAATTATGGAATCAGTTGATTACGGTGATACCAACCTGAACCACATCATCGAGGGAGACCGTTACTCTGACAGAGAGGACGAGAGATTTGGTGACTATGGATTCTCCAAGAAAGAATTTGACGGAGAAGAAATGGTAGATGTGGAAGAGGATGAAGAAGAAGACGCTTATCTTGATCTGGATGAAAGTTCAGATGATGACATGTAACTTGTAGATCTTCGCTTTGCGAGGAAAGGGGTAATCAAATGCCAGAAACAGCAAAAAAAGAAAATTACCAGATGAGCTTTGATGCCATCAAAATAGGACTTGCCTCCCCGGAGAAAATCCGGGAGTGGTCCCATGGCGAGGTAAAAAAACCGGAGACCATCAACTACAGAACGCTGAAACCGGAAAAAGACGGTCTGTTCTGTGAAAGAATCTTCGGACCAAGCAAAGACTGGGAGTGCCATTGCGGTAAATATAAGAAAATTCGCTACAAAGGCGTAATCTGCGACCGATGCGGCGTAGAAGTAACAAAATCCAGTGTGCGCCGTGAGCGTATGGGACACATTGAGCTGGCAGCTCCGGTATCCCACATCTGGTATTTCAAAGGAATTCCGTCCCGTATGGGACTGATCCTGGATCTGTCTCCGAGAACTCTGGAAAAGGTTCTGTATTTCGCAAACTACATCGTTCTTGATGCAGGCGATACCAAATTACAGTACAAACAGGTTCTGACCGAGAAAGAATACCAGGATGCCAGAGAGGAGTTCGGAAACAGCTTCCGTGCAGGCATGGGTGCTGAGTCCATCAAAGAGCTTCTGATGGCAATCGATCTGGAAAAAGAGTCTGCTGAATTAAAGGCAGGTCTCAAAGATTCTACCGGACAGAAGAGAGCCCGCATCATCAAGAGACTTGAGGTTGTTGAGGCATTCCGTGAGTCCGGAAACCGTCCTGAGTGGATGATCCTCGATGCGGTTCCGGTTATTCCGCCGGATCTGCGTCCTATGGTACAGCTTGACGGAGGACGTTTTGCAACATCCGACCTGAATGATCTGTACCGCCGTATCATCAACCGTAACAACCGTCTGAAGAGACTGCTGGAACTCGGTGCACCGGATATCATCGTGCGCAACGAGAAACGTATGCTTCAGGAGCAGTTGATGCCCTGATCGACAACGGACGCCGTGGCCGTCCGGTTACCGGTCCTGGAAACCGTCCGCTGAAATCTCTGTCTGACATGCTGAAGGGTAAATCCGGCCGTTTCCGTCAGAACCTTCTTGGTAAACGTGTTGACTATTCCGGCCGTTCCGTTATCGTCGTAGGACCGGAACTGAAGATTTACCAGTGCGGTCTGCCGAAAGAAATGGCAATCGAGCTGTTCAAACCGTTCGTTATGAAAGAGCTGGTTTCCAACGGTACTGCACACAACATCAAAAACGCAAAGAAAATGGTCGAGAAACTCGAGCCGCAGGTATGGGACGTTCTCGAGGACGTCATCAAAGAGCATCCGGTTATGCTGAACCGTGCCCCTACACTGCATCGTCTGGGTATCCAGGCGTTCGAGCCGATTCTGGTAGAAGGTAAAGCAATTAAGCTTCACCCGCTGGTTTGTACCGCATTCAACGCCGACTTCGACGGTGACCAGATGGCTGTCCATCTGCCGCTGTCCGTAGAAGCACAGGCAGAGTGCCGTTTCATGCTTCTTTCTCCGAACAACCTGCTGAAACCGTCCGATGGTGGTCCGGTAGCCGTTCCTTCCCAGGATATGGTTCTTGGTATCTACTATCTGACACAGGAGCGTCCGGGCGAGAAGGGCGAAGGAAGCTTCTTCCGCGATATGAACGAAGCCATCCTGGCATACGAGAACGGATACATTACCCTGCAGACCAAGATTACCATCCGCTGCGAAAAAGAGATGGAAGATGGTACTGTAATGCAGCAGAACGTAAGCTCCACACTCGGAAGATTCCTCTTCAATGAGATTCTGCCGCAGGATCTGGGATACGTAGACCGTACGGTTCCGGGTAACGAGCTTGCACTTGAGGTTGATTTCCTCGTTGCAAAGAAACAGCTGAAACAGATTCTGGAAAAAGTCATCAATACACACGGAGCTACCAAAACCGCAGAGGTTCTGGACTATATCAAGCAACCGGATATAAATATTCCACCCGTGCAGCCATGACCGTATCCATTTCCGATATGACCGTGCCGCCGCAGAAGCCGGAGATGCTCGCCGAAGCACAGGCAACGGTAGACAAGATTACAAGAAACTTCAAACGTGGTCTGATTACAGACGAAGAGCGTTACAAAGAGGTTGTAGATACCTGGAAGAAGACCGACGATGCGCTGACAAAAGCACTGCTCGACGGACTGGATAAATACAACAACATCTTCATGATGGCTGACTCCGGAGCCGTGGTTCCGATAAGCAGATCAAACAGCTGGCCGGTATGCGAGGACTGATGGCCGATACAACCGGACATACCATCGAGCTGCCGATCAAGTCAAACTTCCGTGAAGGTCTTCAGGTACTGGAATACTTCATGTCCGCACATGGAGCACGAAAAGGTATGTCCGATACCGCGCTTCGTACCGCCGACTCTGGTTACCTGACCCGTCGTCTGGTAGACGTTTCTCAGGACCTGATCATCCGTGAAATCGACTGTGCCGAGGGCAAGGACGAAATTCCGGGTATGTGGGTCAGCGAGTTCACAGACGGAAAAGAGCAGATCGAGAGTCTGCAGGATCGTATCACAGGCCGTTTCTCCTGCGAGACGATCAAAGACAAGGACGGCAACGTCATTGTAAAAGCAAACCATATGATCACCCCGAAACGTGCTGCCCGTGTCATCAAAGACGGCATCAACGAGAACGGTGAGCATTATACAAAAGTAAAAATCCGTACCATTCTTACCTGCCGTTCCGGTAACGGAATCTGCGCAAAATGCTATGGTGCCAACATGGCAACCGGCGAGGCAGTACAGGTTGGTGAGTCTGTCGGAATTATCGCAGCACAGTCGATCGGTGAGCCTGGTACACAGCTGACCATGCGTACCTTCCATACCGGTGGTGTTGCCGGTGGAGATATCACACAGGGTCTTCCTCGTGTCGAGGAGCTTTTCGAGCAAGAAAGCCGAAAGGACTTGCCATCATCACCGAAATCGCCGGTGTTGCACAGATCAAAGACACCAAGAAGAAACGCGAAATCGTTGTTACCAATCCGGAAGACGGCGTATCCAAGACATACCTGATCCCTTACGGATCCCGTATTAAGATCGCAGACGGAACTGTTCTGGAAGCCGGAGACGAGCTGACCGAAGGTTCTGTCAACCCGCACGATATCCTGAAGATCAAAGGTGTACGTGCCGTTCAGGATTACATGATCCGCGAGGTACAGAGAGTTTACCGTCTGCAGGGTGTAGAAATCAACGATAAGCATATCGAGGTTATCGTTCGCCAGATGCTGAAGAAGATCCGCATCGAGGAGAACGGAGATACCGAATTCCTTCCGGGCGACATGGTAGACTTCCTGGATTACGACGAGACCAACAAAGCTCTGATCGCAGAAGGCAAAGAGCCGGCAGAAGGAAAACAGGTACTGCTTGGTATCACCAAAGCATCCCTGGCATCCGATTCCTTCCTGTCCGCAGCATCCTTCCAGGAGACCACCAAGGTTCTGACCGACGCTGCTATCAAGGGTAAGGTTGACCATCTGGTAGGCCTGAAAGAGAACGTTATCATCGGTAAACCGATCCCGGCCGGTACCGGTATGAAGTGCTACAGCAACATTCATCTGAATACCGACAGCATGATCGAGGAAGAAGAGGACGAGGATCTGATTCTGACCGAAGATCTTGAGGACGAAATTCCGGCAGCAGAAGCTCCGGTTGAAGAACCGTCAGCTGAAGAGGAAGAGCCGATGCTTGACTTCGACTTTGAGGAAATGATTCCGTCAAAGGATGATACCGAGGAGTAAACCCTTTCCGGTTAAAAAATAAATATGTCATTTGTGGAAAGCAGAGAATTCCCGGTTCGCCGGGGTCTCTGCTTTCCTTGTATTTTCGGGAGCATTTTGTTACAATGGAGACAGAAAAGAGGGAAGCCTATGTGGATAAAAAAATTACCTGGCATCGTGGCAAATGCGGCGGTACTGATTCTGAATGTGTTTGCGATTCTGATGATCGTGGGGCTGTTTCTTCATCAGGGAACGACGGGGGAGCGTGTGAAAGAGACGATTACGCGTTTTTCCACGACGTCGCAGGAGTATTATTCCGAGGGAGAGGCATACAGCCAGAAGAGCGACCGGTGCATACGTATGCGGTG
>ENA-OUNI01000033-OUNI01000033.1-human-gut-metagenome-genome-assembly--contig:-NODE-33-length-44833-cov-3.666264_pt1 | contig 44833 bp, 66 predicted proteins | sample MGYA00242499_ERZ504580 | MGnify/ENA primary metagenome ERZ504580 (study PRJEB26092, sample SAMD00036315) | human gut metagenome | host: Homo sapiens | study: EMG produced TPA metagenomics assembly of... | reverse complement strand
CTGGAATACGATGGAATACAGAGAAAGCAGTGTTTCCGGGTCAATTCGGGATACATCCATGCTCCCACGGTAATCTTTCCTCTGTTAATATCCCAGAACCTTGCTGCCAGCCGGGATACGGTTGTTTTTCCGCCGCCAGATGGGCCGACCAAAGCCGTAACCTCTCCCTGTTTTGCCGTAAAGGAACATCTTTCAATACGGTTTCTCCGGTATTGTAGGCAAACCCAACATGGTCAAAGACAATATCATACCCCTGATTGGAAAGCCTGTCGCTGCCCTGCTGGATCGGATGATCGAGAATTTCATTCATACGGGCAATGTTGGTTCGTGTACTGATGACTGCCGCAAGATTCTGGAGTGCGCCCTGCAGAGGGTCATATAAACGGGATACTACCAGAAGGAACATAAAGAATGTAAGCACGGAGAGGCTTCCTTGCATGAGCAAAACAGCTCCCACCAGCGCAACCGTTGCAATACCAAGCTTCAGCACCAGCGATGCGGAAACCACAAAAACAGCAAGGCCGAATTCATTGAGGATGGAACGATGCTCCACGGCACGGATCTTCTTTTCCAGACCTTTTAAATATGCCTGTTCCGCATTGTTCGCTTTCAGGTCACGAACCGTTTCAATGCACTCCTGTATCCCGTCTGCGCAGGCCATCTTTACATCCATGGCTTTCTGATTCAGATTTTCCTGAATCTTTGCGGAAAATCCCACAATCGCAAAGGCAACCGGCAGAACCCATAAGGCAGCCAGCGCCATTCTCCAGTCCGTAAAGAGCAGACCGATAGAAATCAGAACCGTAGAAATGATCGAACCCGCAAGCTCAGGGATAAAATGTGAAAAACTCTGTTCCAGGAAGGTACAGTCCGCCATAATGGTACTGGTAAGATCGGCTAAATCCTTTTTTCCGAAAAAAGAAAGAGGTATTTTGCGCAGATGCTCTGCCAGGGTAATGCGGCGGATACCGCTTTCTTTGTAAGTGGCAAAATAGGTCGCATTGTATTGAAAGAAAGTGGTCAGCAGAATCAAGCCGATACACACCACGCAGCCTGCCACATAAAATGGAATTTCCCACCGGGAACACCCCCGTTCATCAGATCGCTGACCAGGTAATATAAAAGTCCCACCGGAAACATAAAAGACAGATTCTGAAGGACACAGGCCAGGCAGCCTTTGATCAGGTCTTTTGCTCCCTGTTCAGACAGGGCATATTTTTTCTGCAGTTTTTTGATCATATCACTGCACCTCCTTTGTTACCTTCCATTGCACGGAAGTCTGGTAATTTTTCCACATACGGCTGAATATACCGTCTTTTGCAAGCAATTCGCGACTGTTTCCGCACTCGGCAACCCGTCCGTCGCAAATGACAAAAATCTGATCCACATTTGTTACGGTAGAAAGCCTGTGGGCAATCATAATCACTGTCTTACCCTCGGAAAGTCTTGAGAAAGCAGCCTGTACGCGGCTTTCGTTATCCGGGTCAGCAAAGGCAGTGGCTTCATCCAGAATGATAATCGGAGCATTTTTCAGCATCACACGGGCAATGGCAATTCGTTGCTGCTCGCCGCCGGAAAGATAGACACCCTTTGTACCGATGACCGTATCCACACCCTGTGGGAGTTTTTCCAGAATATCATCGCATTGCGCGTGATGAAGGGCAGTCAGAACTTCCTCACGGGCAGCTTCCGGTTTTCCCATACGCACATTTTCCAGAATGGATGCCTTGATCAGACGGCTGTTCTGAAATACGAAAGACACCGTGTTCATGAGTTCCTCTTTCGGGATGTCTTTCACATTAACACCACCGATTTTTACCATTCCGCTCTGGGGATCAAAGAATCGGGAAATCAGGTTGGCAAGGGTTGTTTTTCCACCGCCGGATGGACCTACAAAAGCTACCGTCTGTCCTGCAGGAATGGTCAGTGAAATATCTTTTAATACTTCTTTTTCTCCATCATAGCTGAAATGAACCGATTTCAGCTCCACGGAAGCGTTTTGAGGATGCTTTGAATGTTTCGTTTCCTCCAGAGGCTTCAAATGCAAAACGCTGTCAATTCTCTGTAAAGCGTCGTCTACGATCATGCGTTTTCACTTTGGAACATAATGCGTGTCAGTGTGACAGAAATAACCGGTGTAATGATGATATAGAAAATAAGATCCAGTAAGAAACCGGAAGTCACACCGTCTTGCGTAAGCAACAGTCCTCCGGCAATCAGTGTGGCAAAAACGCCGTTGATCGCAGCTGTATAGAACATCATCGGTGTCCGAAGCTGCCTGGTATAAGCAATCACCCATACTTTATACCGGTCAATGGAGTCTTTAAACTTCTTAAAGGAAAAGATCGTCTGGCCAAAGGTTTTTACCACCGGAATACCGCGGACATACTCTACCGCTTCATTGGACATATCATCCAGCGCATTCTGGTATTCTTTCATCTTTTCCTGCATCTGCTTTCCGGTCATTGCCATCATAATCAGAAAGCCCAGCACAACCGGAACAAGGCTCAACAGCCCCAGTCTCCAGTCAAACACGAACAACAGCACCAAAAGACCGCAGGGGGTTGCAATGGCATTGGCTCTGTCGGGAAGCTGATGGGCGAGATAGGTTTCGGTGGCTGCGCTGGATTCGTTGACGATTTTACGCAGTTTTCCGCTGCCAAATCTTTCGGCAAATCCAAGAGGAAGCTTAACAATATGCTCCATGGTCTGGATACGCAGGTTTGTGGCAATACGAAATGCCCCTAAATGGGAACACATAAGCCCGGCTATGTAAACAAGCACCGCCAGGACTGCAAACAATACTGCCATCCAGCCATTGCCGGTCAGGTTCTGTGCCTGACCAAAATCTGGTGCCACCTCCAGTACTTCCTTGATCATTTTCCAGATGTAATAGAATGGCACCAGAGCAATGAGGGCACTGATGGCAGAAAGCACCCAGGAAGCATAGGTCAGGTACTTATGGCTGCCTGCAATTTCCAGCAGCGTGATAAATTGGATTGTTTTTTCAAAAAAAAATTCCTCCTTTTCTTTGTGTTTATGATAAAGAGAACACGTCTATGTTCTTACAATATCCGAATTTAGGTTAGTTAATGCTAACTTACAGGCAAAAATTATAAGGCATTACTGCCCATAATTTTCATCCATCCCGCCGTATAAAAGGCGCGCATTTCTCTGACGTAGTTTCGGCATCTTTGAGCGGCATTTCGTGGATGATCAATTCAAAAAAAGTATGAAACATTCCGGTGATTAGAATATGCTCCAGCGAGGGATCGATATGAGGAGAGGATCTTCCAAGTCTCCTTAAAACATCTTGATAGGCATGGGTTCCATTTGTTTCAATTTCTACCATTCATCAATAAACTCTGCAAATTTTGTTCCTTCCGAGCAGCAGAGGAGCAGTTTACATTCCTCTAAATGTTCATACGCATAATGAAGAATATCATCCATGCAAAGCCCCGAAATATCACTCATGACTTCCGGCTGCTGTACAGCTGGAAGCTCGGCAAACTCCTGCTGCGCTTTTATAAAACGGTTGAGAATATATTCGTAATGCTCACTAACAATGGCTTCAAAGAGTTCTTCTTTGCTTTTATAGTAACCGTAAAAAGCACCGGTGGTCATTCCCACGGATTTCACAATATTTCGTAGGGAAGCGTCTTTGTATCCTTTTTCTAAAAATTCTGCTTTCGCTGCCCGGTGGATACGTTCTAAAGTAGTCTGACTTTCTTTGATTCTATTCACCTCCATAACACTGTTATATATCACTGTTATATTATATGATGTATAGAGAGTTTTGTCAAGAATCTGTTTCTATTTTACAAGTTCGCAAGCAATGCAATCTTCCGTAAGATTGCGTATTTTAGAGGATTTCCCGTTGCCGTGAAACCCTCTAAATGCTTGTTGGTGACATATCCCCAAACCCCTGAGATCGCCACCTGCGGTGACGGGCTGCGCGTTCCTTCGGAACGCTGAAAACCCAAAGCAACATAAAACTATTGTCGGGATTTTTGCTTGTCTTTCTGCTGCTCCTGAGACGCAGGAATGTCCAGCAGATAGTCCACATTGGCCTTGATATTGTGAAGCTCCTTCATATCAGACCGGGCCTGCTTATAGGCGGCATAGGCTTTCCGTTTCTGTTCCAGCAGACCGGCGTATTCCTCTCGGAGCGATTTGACGGAGGGCAGTTTCGTGATTCCTATGCTGTCAAAATATTTCTTCGCCGCCTGGTGTAATAGAATATCCGCCTCATGCTCCGCCCGGAACTTTTTACTATAACCAGCCTTGCGGTATTCCACATAGACCGCCCGCGTCTTGGCATAGTTCACGATCTGTTTCTGCAATTCTCCATTGGCGGTCATCTGCGATTCCAGTTCCTTGATCTTTGCCGACAGTGCATTAAAGCTGATGGTAGCCGCAGCAGCTTTTCCTGCAAATCTTCATAGCTCATATCTCCATGCTCTTTCAGGTAGATCACCGCCTGGGAGAGCTGTTTTAAGTTAAATACCTTCGCCCAGCGTTCATAGCCCGGTCCCTTGCCGGCCCGGACCGCTGCCTCAATATCCACCAGCAGCCCAACCTTTGGAACGGGCTTTTGCGAAAAAGTACGGCGGGGTTTTGCCGTGCGGGTGCCCTCGATCCGTTCCTGTATCGCCTGCTCGGTATAGTCGCCTTTCAGCGTATTGCACCGGGTATAGTTTTTCTGCCCCGGCACCCGGAGCCGGAGGTTCTTGCGTTCCGGTTGACTTCGATTCCGGCAGCCTCCAGCTTTTTCAGAAATTCCTCAAAGCCTTTCGGCCTTTCTTCCAGGGCCGCGTCGATTGCCCGGCGTAGCTGCTCCTGGAAGGAGGGCTGTTTCGTATTTCCCAGCCATGTGCCATAGTGTCCCTGCTGGGTTTTGGATTTTCCACGATAGACAGACCGTGCTCCAGACACAGCTTGTCATTCATGCGCCGGATCGCCCAGGTAGAGCCCCAGAAGTTGCGGAATTTCCGGGTGCAGTCAAGGGCGGTGGAATTGATGATAATGTGATTATGAACATGGTGCTTATCCACATGGGTACACACCACAAAGGCATGATTGCCCTTTGTCAGTTTCAGTGCGAGCTCCCGCCCGATCTGGTTCGCTTCTTCCGGCGTGACTTCGCCGGGCTTGAAGGCTTGCCGGAGGTGGTAGGCGATCACATCATCTGCGCCCCGGTCCCGCCCGGTCAGGTTCAAATACTGCCGCTTGGAAAGAAGGAACTCCGCATCCGCAATCCGGGTATCACACGCATAGCCATAAATAAATTTTCCAAAATCCGTTTTCTGCGGATTCTCCACATAGTCAATGATGTCCACAATGGCCGTAGACACATCCCGGCCTTTTCCCACATGCAGCGGCATTAGTCTTGTGGTCGCTATCAGGATCACCCCCTTGTCAAAATGAAAGAGCTGCCCGGAAGGACAGCCCTTAGTATGTATTCGTTATAACGCCGGTGTATCTTTTTGCTTTGGCACCCGCCCGCCGCATTTCCATAGCGCCATCGGGTGATGTTCAATACGCGGGAGAATATCAGCATCGTCAAACAAAGGCCCGGCTGATAGTTTCCCTCTGCAAAAGCCTGCCAGAAGGACAGCTCCGTATCTTCCGGTTTTAGAATCGCGGCTAAATAATCCTTTACCTGTTTCTGCGCGGAGGCCAGGTCAAAGCGTTCTCCACGGCGCAGCACCGGTGTAAGGTCCGTCCTGATTTTCCGTGCGGATATGTTGCCAATACCATCAAGGTCAAAGTGTTCCGGCACGGTTTCCGAAGCAATCGCCGCGTAGAACATAATACACTTTCTGAAAAGCGGTTCCTGCGTCTCGTCAAACAATCCATACTTCTGCATATTGAACATATCATATAAATCCCGCGGGGCCGCCCGGTTTAAGAGGGCAACCGTCTTTGCGGAGAAGATTTCCAGAGGATCAACGCTTAATACTGTAAGCTCCTGATCGTTCCACGGCAAATAAACCGGTCTGCGGGAAACAGGCAGCGTATGACAGCGGAGCATATAGTTGATCTCTATTTTCAGGTTGTCTTTCATTCCTCCGGCATTCACATACTCGTACACGAAGGAATCCAGCGCGTGGTATTGCTTTGATTTCAAACTCAGCGTATAGCCGGAAGCCGCCATGTATTTTTGTATGTGTTCATTGATCTGCTCCCGCTCCGCCAGCATGGGTTCCCTTGATACATCCTTTGAGAAATCGAGGTCTATATCAACCGACAGGCGGGGCAGATCAAAAATCGTCAAATTGATTGCCGTGCCGCCTTTCAGGGCAAGGCTGTCCGCAAGCAGCCCATCGCTTTCCATAAAAGAAAGAACGTCCGCGAGGCGGCAGACCTTCTCAAAGGTGTCACGGACAAAGCCGAGTTCTTTGGCCTGTCTGCCAAGCGTAATACGGTCAAAGCGCATCATAATCAGTTACCCCCTTACTTATGATCGTTTTCAAATCCTTTGGAGCAAATAGTTTCCATCTGTTATGAAGGACAAAATCGCCCTGCTTTTCAAAAAGATAGGTTTTACTGGCAGAAGACCGTTTTTCACATTCCGCAAAAAACGGTTCCGGTAAAGACAGTTCCTCTTTCCATACTTCAAGAATATATCCGGCCTTTTGATATAGCTGCGCCCGGCCATACAGTTCCAGCGCGTCAAGCAGTTTGTTACAATCAAGCGAAGGAATCAGGAGAAGGCAGCGCAGCAATTCTTCCAGGCTCCGATCTTTTCAAAATCCGCTATACTGTCTATCACGGTCCGCTCTAAAGAAGTCACGCGGATGCCGGTGTCTATTTTTATGATGTCTGCATTTCCCCGGCAGGCCATCGGGCAGTAATTTACGCGTCATAGAGAATGGGCGGACGCGCTTTTCAGTGGTGAAGTACACATCATAAAAAACTTGGTTCGCATATCCGTAGTATTCAAAGGCGCTGTGGTGGGACACACAGGCATCGTCTGTCACGCGGGAAGCTATCTGGTAGCGGTTCGGGATCGCCTGTCCGGTTTCCATGCTGATGACCGCATATAGATTGCGGCGCACACGCTCGATATATCCTTTTTGCAGATAACTCTTTATCTGCCATACAGCGGAGCTTCTGATCCGGCGAGCTGCACCATATCATCGTGTGTAAAACAGCGCAAAGCGGCAAGTTCTTTGTATAGTTCCATTGCATAGCCTCCTTTTTGTTTTTATTATAACGCAAAGCAAGAGAAAATACAACGGTTTTGAACGGATTCAGAAATAATCGTTTTTTGAACTGCACGAAACAATAGGGAAAATATCTGTTTTGTGCGAATTTGAAAATGTATTAACGTTCCGGCTCTTTCCGTTTTGTTGGTGCATGTACGGCTGCGTCTGCTCTGTATTCTGTTTTATGCTTTCGCGGATCGAGACTTTTTTCCCATGTTCCTTTGTATAATCGAGCCGGGCCTGCGTAAGAAAGAGATCGACAAGTCCGGGGTGGCTGTGGTCCACCACAAAGTAAACATTCCGATCTTGGCCGAAGCCGTCCGGGTTCTCGTAGACCGGAATGGTTTTCGCCCAGGCTTTATTATCGCGGGAAATACGCCCATCCCAATCTTTTTCCCGGACCGTGCCCGCAAGCACATAAAACATCCGGTCATAGCCGAACTGTTCCAAAACCTGATGTACTGCTCCGTGCCGAGGCGGTTATCCCGGTAGTGATCGGCAATGGCCTGTTCGATTGCCTCCTTACAGGCGATATTTGCCTTATAGGAAGCACGGTATTGTTCCAGTTCTCCATGCTCACGCGCATAGGAAGCCGGATAAATATATAGCTGTGTTGTGTCTTTCATTTGATCCCTCCAAATAGAAAATGCTGCCTTGTGAGACAGCCTGAATAGTGAAAAAGAGGGCGGGACACTGAAAATGCCCCGCCCGTAAGTTTATCCAAATACAAAATCCTTGAGCGCGTGGTTTGCTCCGCCAATCATCCCGACCAGCCAGGCCGCCGCCATTGGCAGACCGTAGGGACTTATCAGAAACGCGATCACCAGCCATGCAAGCCCGGCCCACACTCCGGCAGTAAAGAACAGCACCAGCGACGCCAGAAATACAATGCCTGATAAAATCCCCAGCACCGCGCCGGACACGATCACCAGGAACTTGCATATCAGATAAAGAAGCCCCGTAACCAGGACAAAGGGAAACGCCAACAGTTTGAATATCAGACGCATAAGTCAAGCCTCCTTCCGCGGGAAAATATCATATCCCTCTACCAAAATTCTACCGTGCCGGTTTCCGGAAAGCAACGGCTATTTTCACCGTTTACGAAATGTTTGCAAATCCCCGGAGCAGCTTATCCATGCTATTCCACAGGTCATCCAGCCGGGTACGCAGATCTTCCACATCCGCAGCATAAACGCTGCCGGTTTCATTGGCACGCCGGGTGTACTGGTTTAAGTTGTTGGAGCAGATACGAAGGAGGCGTATCATTTCCTGAATGTCGCCCATATCCAGGTGAATGATGTACCGTCCACCGCCATTTTGCGAAGATAAGCGGAAAGGTTGGTGATCCCCAGCTCTGCCATGCGCTCTTTTATCAAAGCAGACTCCGCCTCGGTCAGAACAAACTCCACACGGACAGACCGCTTATCCCGTCCGCCCTTCATCGTTCCAGCCCCTTGTTCGGGGAGGGCGGCTTCGGGGAAGCTGCGGTGGCTGTTCGCGCTTCTTTGAGCCTGCCGCGCATGGACGCCTTTTTTAATTTTTCCATGTATTCCTGAACATTGCCCGGCTTTGCATGGTAATCCCGTTTCAGCCGTTCCCGGCGCAGGATCACCGCCAGCTCCCGCTCGCTTTCCGGCGCGTACTGCATGGATTTTGGCGTGCCGTGCTCCGGCATAAGCTCATTGATCTGCCGTCTCCGTGACTGGTACGGCAAAGTAAACTGTACGCCGTCCTTGAATGTCACCGTTACCCGGTCAATGGGACAGGACAGCAATTTCACCCGCTCCACATGGGAAGGGTAATCCAGGGGGTAGATGGTGCCGGTCACTTTTCCATCCTGCAAACCATCCAATGTAAGGGCATAAGCTAAAATCGGGTCATTCGTCTGCTCATGGTAGAACATCCATACTTTATTTTCATTGCTTTCCTGTAGATACACCTCCCGCTCGCTCAAACAATAGGTGCCGCAGGGCCGTGACATCCAGAGAAGGCGCCGGTCCTCCGGTTCTCCCAATAAGGCCAGTTTTAGAATCAGCTCTTTATCCATATCAAAATCATCTTTATAATGCTGCGTATGCAGTTCTACGACCTGCCCCAGAAAGTCCAGCACGTCAACGCCTTCAAATTTTGTCCCCATACTCAAAGCCCCCTTTCCGGGACAGGCGGTGTGATCTGCCTCGCCTCATACTCCGGGCGCTCGGATTTCAGGCGGTCCAGGACAGAGGGCTTTTCTTTCGGCAAGGTCTCCGGGGCAAGCTCCCGGATTTCCTCGTGGGTCTGGCCGTCTGTCAGGTCCGGTTTTACCGGGGGCTCGTTGTTCATCCTGCCGTCCAGCATATTATAATTGCCGGTCTGTCCTTCCTCGTAAAGCTCCGCGTTCCGTAGATAGCTTTCGGGCGGCTGGAAGGGCTGCCCGGCGAACAGGATTTCCCGCTGCGCTTCAAACTGCCGGAGGAGACCGTTTTGCAGCCGGGCAAACTCCGCATACTGATCCGCTGTAAGCCCGCGCTCCAGCATTTCCGCCTGAGAATGGGCCCAGCCCTCACCGTAGAGGAAATAATACATATCCGCCCGGTCTGTAATAAAGCACAGGGAACCGTCGCCGTTATCGTAATAGGAAGTAAGCCCGTCCTGATAGTGATAGCGTTCCTCACGGCCCAGATAGACCCGGTTGTCTGCCGCAAGCATGGCGACCATGCCGGCATAATTGCTGTGTACCGCGGAACGGATTTCCACCAAAGGGTCCGGCTCTTTCGGAAGCTGCCTGCCGGGAATCTCATTCAGTTTTTCCACCGCCGCGTTTCGTGGCGTCTGTTCCTCATGGGCACGGGCAGCTCTGTCCGGCTGTGTTCCGTCCTTTCGGACAGCACCCGGTTCCGGTTCCTTTTCCTTTACAAAATAGTGGACGTTGGCAGTCGTGCGGCTGTTACATTCCTTTGCGTAAGCCTCGGCTGCTCCTGGGAAGCAAATTGAAGGGGCTTGTCGTCCTCCTTGCACCAACTTTCCGCCCGTCCAAAGATTGAAGCGGCGCTGCGTACCGCCCATACGCCGTAAGTCTTTTCTTTTTCCATCGGCACCTCCTGTTATCGTTCCTGCTGTTTTTCCGGTTTTGGTCGGGCAGACGGTTCCGCTGTTTTCGTTTCTTTAAGCTGCTGCCGGAGGGAGGGCCTTTGTTCCGGCTCCGTATCTGTGATATTGACGTACTCGCCGATGATACAAAGCGCCTCGCCATAGCTGCCGGAAGCAAATACCCGGTCCTTCATTTCCTTTGCCTGGTCTGTAAGCCCATGCTCCCGCAAAGTGCGGGCAGCGATCCCCACCAGGTTAAAAATATTGCCATCCTGCCCGATCAGCGCGCAGTCCGGCTTTTCCGGCTCCGGCGCCGGTTCCCCGATAAACCCGCCCAGGCGGTTGGGAACAAAATCAGAGAGCCATGTGCCGCCGAAAGTATCATGGGTCTGTAAACGCCACATGGCAAGTTTTCCAATCTCCAGGTCCACACCCTCAAAGGGATAGAGCAGACAGGTAAGGCCGTCATACTCAAAAGCGGAAATATCCTGGAACTTCGCGCCGTTTTTCAGAATACCGGCCTCGATGAACATTTCATTGATCCCGTCAAGCCATTCCTGCAGCTCGCCGCCGCAGCCCTGCAAGATCAGCCGTCTTTTCCCTCCATACGGCGAAGGTCCTCTGTTTCAATATGGTTGATACTCAAAAATCGCCTCCTATCGTTGTTGTTGGTTTTCTTTCCTGTGCCGGACAGCTTTGCCCTCCGGCGTTTTCTTTAGCTGCTGCCGGAGGGAGGGCTTTTGTTCCTCTTTCTGTAAATCCGTAAGGATCGCAGATAAGGCTGTTCCCACCGGCTCCCGAAGCCCCGTACACTGTTCCAGCCAGAGCACCGTTTTCCCTGAACATTTCCAGAGTGTCAAAAGCCCGGTCAAAAAGAGAAATGTTTCCGGAATCTACACATGGGGCAAAGTGGATCACCCTTTGGGATAGTTCCTGCCAGTCCCGATCCAGCCCCGTACAAAGCTATCAAAATCCTTTATGATACCAGCAGCCGCCAGTTCTTCCGCATGGCTGCCTGGAAGTCCCTTCGTTTTTCCAAACTGTTTTCCCAGGACCAGCGCACCGGTCTTTGGATTGAACAGAAAGCGCCGGTTGTCGATCTGCTGCATGTCAATGGCCTGCGTCCCGGTATCGATCCGCATGATCTCTGGCACAATCGGTATTTTTTCTATAGGCATCCCTCCAAACTGTCATAAAAATAGAGTGCCAAAAAGCGCCCTTTGTCCGCAACTTAACCCCATTTCAGAGGCCGGGAGTATTCTAATATAGGCGCCCCGTAAACAGGGCCTTAAAACCCTTGAAAACACTGGCTTGATTGAGCTAAGTTGCGGACACATCATCCTGTTTTGCCGCCTGCGCCGTTTCCGTTCCCGCTCGGATTTCCGTCTGGCAAAGGTCCGGCAATAATCGGAGCAATACGCCTGGCTTGTGACCGGAAGGTAAGCCTTTCCGCAGACCGGGCATATCTTCTGCCTGAGAGAAGTATCTTCACCGGTCAGGGCAGATTCCAGCTTTGGCTCCGTAGGCAGCACCGCCGCCCGGAAATAACGGCAGAACGCGCCGGTCCACCATTTATTCAGCATGAAACAGGGACAGTCCAGGGGAAGGCAGAGCTTATCCTGCAGTCATAGTTGGCGCACAGATTCGTTACCAGCCTGCGGACCGCCGCTCGCTCGGATCGTGTCAGTTCCCTTTCCGGTGGGGCGCTCATTTGCGCCCGCCTTTCCTCGCCGGAAATTCCAGCTTGAAATTCACATACTTGCCGCCCGTATCATCCAGCACCACAACCGCGTCATAGGTCCGGCCTGTTTTTTCACTGTAAAGCCCGGACATAGAAACGCGGCCCTCTTTCAGAAGGGCCGCCGCAACGGTTTTTGTCAGGGTTTTCTTCTTACCTGTAAAGAATTTATTGTCTTTCCAGAGGGCAAAGGAGCAGTCCCGATTTTCACAGAAAAATCCCTTTTTGCCCTCATACACAGTGCCGCCGCAGCGGGGACAGGTGCCGACAGCCTCGCGCCGGGTTCCTTTTGCGTAAGGGAACAGGCCGGCAAACCGTTCCTCCGGTGCGGTATGTTCTTTGACAAGCGCCCGGTTCATATCGGCGATCCCTTCCATGAAAGCCTCCGCACTGATTTCGCCGCGCTCCACCTGTTTTAGTCTGGATTCCCATTCCGCGGTAAGCAGCGGGGATTTAATATTATCCGGCAGGACCATAATCAGGTTGGTTCCCTTTTCCGTGGGAATGAGCTGTTTTTTCTTTCTCTGCACAAAGCCGGTTGTTACCAGCTTTTCCAGTGTAGCCGCACGGGTAGCCGGGGTGCCTAAACCCTTGCGCTCTGCATCCTCCGGTGCGTCTGCCGCGCCTGCCGTTTCCATAGCTGCCAACAGGGAATCCTCCGTATAGTGCTTTGGCGGGGAGGTCTTGCCTTCCCGGACGCTTGCTGCCACCGGTTCAAAGGTCTGGCCCTGGGTAAGCTCCGGCAAGGCCGCGTCTGCGGGGTCCTCCTTTTCCGGTTCCGCCTGTTTCAGCCCCATGCGGTAGAGCCGTTCAATTTCCTTCCAACCCGCCTGCAAGACAGTCTTTCCCTTTGCCGTAAAGGAATGACTTGCACAATCCAGTACCGCCGTGACCGCCTCAAAGCGGTGCGTCTGGCCGGTGGCGCAAAGGAGCCTCATGGCGATCAGCGCCAAAACATCCCGTTCCCCGGAAGGAGAGCAGACAGGTCCGTCCGGGCGATCTCCACGGTGGGGATAATGGCGTGGTGGTCGGTAACTTTGCTGCCGTCCGTTACCCGGTCAATATCCGGTTCACCCAGGCAGCCTTTCCCGAAAGGCATGTTGTCCCGCAGCCACAGGATCAGGGAGGCGGCGGTTGCCTGCATATCCTCGGTCAAATACTGGCTGTCGGTGCGGGGATAGTCGCCAGCTTTTTCTCATAGAGGGATTGCAGGTAATCAAGGGTCTGCTGGGCGGTGTAGCCGTAGATACGGTTACATTCCCGCTGCAAGGTCGTCAGATCGTAGAGGCGGGGAGGCTGTACGGTCTTTGTCTGCTTTTCCATTGAAAGGACAGAAGCCGCCTGCCCGTCACATTTCCTGCGGACCGCCTCTGCCGCCTGTTTCTCCGCCAGCTTATCACCGGAAGCAGTAAAACCACCGCAGGTGATCACCGGGACATAGAAGGGCTTGCTGGTAAATGCCTGAATCTCTGTCTCGCGCTGTACCAAAAGCGCCAGCGTTGGGGACATGACGCGCCCGACATTCAGGGTGACGCCGTACAAGACAGAAAACAGCCTGGTCGCATTGATCCCAACCAGCCAGTCCGCACCGGCCCGGCAGACCGCGGCGTCATAGAGGCGGTCATAATCCTTACCGGGGCGCAGGTGTTCAAATCCGTTCCGGATTGCCGCGTCCTCCATACTGGAAATCCAGAGGCGTTCCATCGGTTTCCTGCACCCGGCATACTCATAGACCAGACGGAAGATCAGCTCACCCTCGCGTCCGGCGTCAGTGGCGCACACCACGGAATCCACCCGTTTGTCCTTCATCAGCCGACACAGGAGGTCAAGCTGTTTCTTCTTGTCCTTCGGCACCTCATATTTCCATTCGTCCGGCAGGATCGGCAGATCGCCATAGCGCCATCTGGCATACTGTTCCCCGTAGCTTCAGGCTGCGCCAGCTCCAGAAGGTGGCCGACGCACCAGCTCACCAGGTAGCCACTGCCCTCCAGATAACCGTCCTTTTTCTCATTTGCGCCCAATACCGCCGCCAACGCCATAGCGACAGAGGGCTTTTCTGCAATTACTAATTTCACTTGTCATCCTCCATTTCTTTGAATATAGAAAAGGCAGCCGCATAGCTGCCCTTATAAACTCGGTTCCTGTTTTGCCGCTTTTTTTGCCTTTGGTGTTTTTTCTGCATGTTCTTTTACCTGCGCTTTATTTTCTGCCAGCCGTTCCAGGAGCCCTTTTTCCTGTTTCCGGCCAAGAGTTTTTGCCGCCCGGTCATAATACTGTACCTTATCAGAAAGAAGGTCAGCAGGAGCGACCTGGGTCGCATTCACTTCCTTAACCATGCTTTCCAGTTCCCTTGCCTGCATATCGTCATTATCCGGTACGATCAGCACCTCATGTATAGACGAAGGGAGAACATAGAAATTCTTTCCAAGCAGCTCACCGATTTTATCCAGAACCCCGTCCCGCGCAAGAATCCCGGAACCGTTTACTTTGCTGGTATTTGTCAGAACATACATTGGCATAGTAGCTGCATCCAACGGTTCTGTGCGCTCAAACAGATTTTCCGGTTTTGACGAGAACATGATTTCGTCCATCATATCTTCCATACTGTAAAAACAGACAGGGCTTCTTGCTGTTTCTGCCGCAACCGCGTCCTGATGAAGCTGCTCTTTAGTAACACCCCACAATTCCATCATACGATCTGTAACAACAGCAGAGGCAACACCCTCTTTGCTCTCCATGACCTGAATCCGGTAGACCGCCGCCAACTCTCCACACGGGGTAAACGTTTATCTTTCAAATACTCCCGGTTTTGTTCGGGGTCGCATAGACGTATAGTAAGCATAGGCTTCACTTGTCCGTAATTCATTAAGTCCGATACTTCAAAGGGAATCCTGGTATCTTGCTCAGTTCTGATCTGTACGATTTCTCGCATGATTTCATTCATTGGCCGCCCCTGCGCAAGCTGCTTGGTATAGGGTTCCAAATAGATTGTCGGGACAGTGATTTCACCGTCGTTTCGGATCAAAAGGCCGGTAAGCTCCGGTCATTTCCTTTTGTCACTTCTTCCAGAGTGATATGAGCCTCCTGATACTCCGGCGGTAAATACTCCCGGATATGGTTTTTGATATATTCCGCAATTTCAGTATTCATTCGTTATCCCTCCGTTCCATATTTTCGTAACCTTCATCCGCCATTTTTCCTGCCTGCATCAGACAGAACAGCACAACGCCGGCCACTGTACCGGCAATAAATGCAATAAAGTGTGTTATGATACTCCACATAAAAATGCCTCCTTTCGGGCAAAAGAAAACGCCCACTGTTCAAGTGAGCGATGTGCCAAGTTTTTCTATCCTGTTTTACTTTTTCGGGAGATAGATTTCTCCCACGGAATTTCCCGCAGTTCTTTTTTCATTTGGTGTGCGAAACGGATTGTCCTTACGGTTCCGCCTTGTTCTCGCCCGTCATACACCGCGATCACCCGGTCGAGAGTGTTCTACCATATAAGCGGTTGCGGTGGGAATAGACGCTGGCTGGTATTCCTCCCGTATCACAACCACATCACGGCAAGCTCCAGCATTTCATAAGTATGGCCTTTTTCTTTAAGGTTCTCTAACCGTTTCTGATACGGTAATACAGCGATCAATTCCAATTCTGGATTGTCCTTCTGTTTTTCCATAACTATTTCCACAAAATACTGATCCACGCCCTCCGCGACCCCACTCATGAAGCAGGTAAAGCCATCCGCAACCGCTTTTTCAATTTCATGCAGCAGGGCAGCCTTTACATAGTTGATCTGATTCTGCGGTAAATCCCTGTGTCCCGTGACACAGCATGTTTTCTTTTTCATCTGGCACCTCCGATAATAGATTAAAACTACCGCCTTGCTATATTGTAGTAGGTTTATTTTAGCAAGTCAACGCAAATGCCCTTTTTCATCTACCGAATATTTGCCTCCTGTAAGGTACAATCTATTATGCAGAAGGAGGTGACTATGATGTATGAAGATTTTGTCCCGGAACGGCTGGCAAAGCTAAGGGCGCTAAAGGGTGTATCTGCCGTGACATGTCTTTGTCGCTGGGCCAGGCGAACAATTACATCAATAACATTGAGAATAGGAAGTCACTTCCATCTATGCAGTCCTTTTTCTACCTTTGTGAATTTCTCGGCGTAACACCCCAGGAATTCTTTGATGAAGGAAATGCCTGCCCGCAGACGCTACAGGAATTCATGGCTGAGGCCAAAAAATTGGACTCAAAATCAATGGAATACATTCTCGGCATTATGAAAGAACTCAATAGCAAACGGTAGAGCGGCCAGCGGTTGGCCGCTTTTCTTTTTATTGTACCCGGTAATGTCCTGATAATGTCCATTCCCTATACCGGCGATAATCCTTGTTTTGTCCTAAATTGAGCCGTCTTTTGTCTGACGGCTCAAATTCCTGCTGCATTTTATCATTTCCCTGTGCTGCCAAAGGCTCCGGTGCCCCGCTGCTCCCCAAGCTCTGTCACAAAATCCGCGATCACTACCGGTGTAATGACGAGCTGGCCGATCCTTGAACCTTTGGGAATGTGCTGCGTCCGGCTGCTCACATTGCTAAGGATTGCATGGATTTCCCCACGGTAGCCGGAATCTACAGGCGGCAGCTCGCAGACCAGCCCTTTGACGGCCATGCTGCTGCGGGGGAACACATATCCGGCAAACCCATCCGGCACCTCGATCCCAAATCCCAGGGGAATTTTCGCAATCTCGCCGGGCTGTAGGGTGCAGTCATAGGGCATATACACATCCGCGCCGGCATCGTTCCCATGTGGCCGGTAGGGTCTCTGATCCTCCGGCACGCCAAAATCGATCAGCTTAATCTTCATGGGCGCCGCCTTCCATAAGCAGCGGGTAATCCGCCGCCAAAATCCCGCTGGGCGTCATGCTGCCCGCGATCTTTCTTTTGCAGCTCATTTTCCCCTCCAGACATTGATCTCTCTGGCAGAAAGGGCCGGTAAGATCGGGAGCAAAGAGTACCGGGCTCAATGAAAAAAGCTCCTGCCAGATTTTCAGGAGCACGATCCGGGTCTCGTCCGTATTGCGCCGGCATACCCGCTGGCCGATGATATGTTTCCACTGGTAGGGCGTGGCGCTAATAATCAGCACATTCCTAAGGCCCTGGGGCGTGGCATAGCCCGCCGCGTCGTGCCCGATCCCTGCCGCGCACAGTTCTTCGTAACAATCCATATCGGATTTACAGCTTTCCAGATACATTTCCTGAATTGCCTTCGGCGCAGTCAAAATCTCATAGGGTACAGCAAAATCCGCCTGTCCCGCATAGTTGCTGTACTGTAAGGACGCGCTCATAAACTTTACCTCGTTCTGGTGCCTGGTGATCTGCGCAAGGAAACGCCTGCTTGCGCCTACAATGGCAACGGTGATAACCGCGAATTTCTGGACCGTGGGGTGCGGGAGCTTGCTGATCGCCGTTACGGTATCATTGCTGAACGACTTTTCATAAAGGGCCGTCAGGTCCTCCATTGTATTGATCTTATGCCCGCGCTGGGTAAGCCTGGCCGCAAACACCATGTTTTTCTCGGCCTCCGCCACCGCCTGGCAGTTCAAAACCTTTACTTCAATTCTGTTGATTGGTCTGTCCCTCCTTTACAATCGCTTTCAGTAAAAACAGATAGTTAAGACTGTCTGTGATCTTCTCGTCCCATGTGCCGGCGTCAAAGCTCATGCCGTCGCAAAGCACATGTCATACAGGGAAACGATATGCTTTGCCAGCATCCCGGCAAGGGCACGCTCCGGTGTCGTGTGCTGTAAAGCAGCGGCAGCCTTGAAAGCCCCCAGCCGGTCCGTATCGTCCCCTGTGTATTCCTTTGTTTTCTTTTGCAGGATTTCCCTGCATAGAGCCACCTGACCGTCAAAAACGGCATTGACCTCTTTCTGCGTGATAAGGCATCCCTCCTTTGAAAATGGTTTTGTCCCGAATCCTGTATAGAATCCGTGACAGTTTACGCGCTTGGCAGATAAATCCAGTCGTGCATCAGGCACACGCTCGGCTCGTCCTCCCTGGGGACCAGCCGGTAGGTACATTCCCCGTACACGGTCCGCTTGTCCTCGATCTCCATTTCATAAGCCTTGTAAAAGCGGTATTCGATATTGGAGATAATACATTTAAGCGTCTGCAATGCCTCCCGCTGGGAAGTCACGATCAGGTCACGGTCCACGCTGCGCTGTAGGAACAGCAGCGACTTGTAAAGCTGTACCTCCGTGCGGTAGGGCCGGCAGTCCATCGTCTCCAGCCAGTGCAGAAAGCTACCAGGCCGCTCTCAACCAGTTCCCGCTCCGGGTGGTAATACTCGTAGCAGTCCAGGTTGGCCGTGTTCAGCAGGTACAGCATTTCCCTGATCTCATTTTCCGGCATGTCGTAAAACCTAAGAAGGGAGCGGTACAAATGCACATAGCCGGGTATTGAAACAATGGTATTCACCATAGAAAAAATCCTCCTTGTAAATGACTGGTGCGGGAGCACATGCCCCCGCACCGGTTTTCAGTCTGTTCAGTTGTTTACTTCCACCAGCTTTGCCATGACGATGAAGCGGCTCGCGCCTCCGGGCGTGCAGGTGGAAAGGGTCAGCACCTTATCGCTGCTTGTCACCGTGACGTCCGTTTCCACAACAGAACGCTCCGCCATAGCGGTAAGCCAGGTCGTATAAGCGCCGTCATCCTTCCAGCTAAGACGCCAGGGAGAGGTATCGCTGCCGGATTCGGAAGGCTTTGCCACAAACGCCGCGAAAACCTCACAGAGATAACCGCCCTCCGGGGTCACAAGGTACATCTGCTTATGGGTATCAAAGTAGCTCTGTTCGTCATACTCATTCAGGGCGGCGAACATGGAGCCGTCCCGCATGTTATGTCCGTAAATAATGGTGTTCCGGTCAGAAAAATCCGCCTTGTTCTCATAATCCGCGAACAGGCATCCCACCTTATTGTAGGTGCCGTCATACAGGTGGTGCAGGTAATACTCGTTGTCATCCGCCTGCGTTACCGGGTAGTTGATCACCGTATCGGGAAGGGTAAGCCACCCGATGATGTCCGGCCCGCTTTCCCGCAAAGATTCAAAATCCACCATAGGAAGAACCACGGAAGGGGCTGACCCAGCAGGTTCCGTTTCAATGGGTGCGGTCCCGGTCTCCATATCCTCCGGTGTTTCGGTCCGCTCCGGCAGCTCCACCAGTCCTGCAAGGTCATCATAAGCCCGGCGCTTTCACTGTACTGGCAGAGGTCACGGACCATCAGGAAGCCGCTGCCTAACGCCAGTGCCGCGCAGAGGGAGAGGGCCGCAATGCCCGCAGCCTTTGTCTTAGGGGTCTGTCTGCTGTATTTCCCCTTCTTGAAATAGAGGCAGTAAACATCCCACCGCCGATCAGAGCCAGCGCCAGAAGGCCGCCGTACAGGAAAATGAAATTGTCATCACCGGTCTGCGGTACTGCCTTATCAGGATTAGACGGTGTGGAAGGCTTGGACGGTGTTTTCGGATTATCAGGAGTTTCCGGTTTTTCCGGTTTCTCATTAAAGAACTGGACCGTTGCGGTCTGGTCCGCCTTGATCTCCACCGTGGCCGCGTCAGGAATGATATAATCCTTGCTTGCACGATTGGAAAGCTCGGTTACGGTATAAATGCCGACGCGCAGCCCCTTGACCTCGATCACGCCGGATTTCGGTGTGGTGAAGGTCTCACAGTAAGAACCGTCTGCGCTCTTGACCTCAATGGCAAATCCGTCCTTGCGTCCGTCACTGGAATCTTTGGTGATTTTCAGGTTGCCGCGGTATGCCTCATTGGTAAATCCCCGGCCTGCCTCGCCGTTTTCGATTACAACGGTCTGGCCGTCCTCGGTGATCGCAAAGTAATAAGCCTTTTCGTCAGGCTGGTAGCCCTCCGGCGCTTTCTTTTCCTTTACGAAATAGCCCTTAGCCAGAAGTCCCTCCGCCATGTGGAATCCGCCGTCTGTCTCTTTCAGGGTGCCGACCAGCGTATCTTCGGCATCCAGCTCCTTGTTGCCGTTGGTGTCCTCATACAGTTCAAACACCGCGCCGGAGAGGAAGCGCAGGAAAGTATTCTCCTTGTCGGTCTCCACGGAAGAAGGTTCATCCACCGCCTCGGTCTTATGGAGCTGCACCCGTCCGCGGATCAGGGTATCGTCCACACGGATTTCGATTGCCTGGCCGTCCACACCGATATAAATATGGTGTTCCTCCGGGCTCACTGTGTAGAGCGCGGGAGCAGAGATTTCCTTTACGATCCAGTGGCCGTAAGGGATATTCTCAAAGGCAAAGCTGCTGTCCTCGCCGGTGGTTACGGTAAGCAGCGCGTTTTCTTCGGTAAATTCTTCGGTGTCAGGCTTAAACAGGCCCATCACCGCGCCGGCCAGCTTCACATCTTCGCCAACCTCCGTGCTCTCGCCATATTTCACACCGTCAATGCGTCCGCGGAGCAGGTCATTGGGAACAGCCTCGCCCTCATTTACCAGGATAGAGACAAGAACAGCCTCCTGACCCGCATATTCAAAAACTACCGGGTATTTGGTATCGGAAAGCACATAGCGCTGTTGGTGGTGCGCTCCTGCACATAATAGCTGCCAAACGGAAGGTCGGAATCAAAGCAAGCGTCATAGCCGCCCGCCTCATTTGCGGAAACGGAGACCACTTCCAGAAGCCCGCCTGCCGGGATCACGCTGCCATCCGCCGCCGTCAAGTCAGTGGAAGCATACAGACCAAAGGAAATGTCCTTGTATTCCTCATTCATGCCAAGCCCGAAAAGCTCGTCTGTTTCCAGGGCTTTGAACAGGGCGACATCCACTTTCTGGCGCTCGTCATACAACCCTACTGCGGTCTGCGTGACCTCCACGGTCTCGCCCGCGTAGGTCAGCTCCGCATATTCCGGGACAGCATTTACGACCATGCCAGCCGGCGCCTGCCGTTCTTCCAGACGGTAGCGGCCCAGGTACAGAAGTACGCTTGTGGCGGTTCCATCTTCCCCGGTGGTAAGGGTCTCTACAACTGTGTCCTTTGCTACTCGGAGGGTCCCGTCGCCGGTATAAATATCCTCGTCGGCGATCACATCATAGACCGCACCGGGAAGCCCGGCCACTTCATACACCGGCTGATACAGGCCGTCGTTTTCCTGGACGGAAGCGAACACCTCGCCGGTCTTTGTAATGGTGAGCCGGCCCTTCTGGGGCATGTTGTGCTGTGTGACGGTCACAACCGCCTCGCTGCCGTCAATGGTGAACGGTACGGGCTCACTGGAAATGACATAACCGTAAGGAGCCGCCACCTCGTAAAGTTCATAATCCCCGGTATGCAGAGGTTCCGGCAGCATGAGCCAGCCTTCGTCCGAAACATAGAAGGTATCAAGGGTCTCCGGGTTTGGGTAGAAGATTTCCTGGGTGACAAATTCCCCGGTGGAAAGGTCCTTGATCTGGAAGCCCGTGCCGGTCATCGGAATAATGTTCCCGGTTTCGGCGTCGCATTTCTCCACTTTGAGCCTTGCGGTAATGGTGCGGTTATTCAGGATATAGCTGTAGGTGAAGCCATTCTCATTGATGAAAACCGTAAAATCAGGAATGAACGCCTTGCCTTCCTCGCCGGCTGTCTGGTGGACCGTATAATGGCCGTAAGGGAGCATTTTGGAGGAAGCAAAGCCGTCGCTGTCCGTGGTGAGCAGGTCGCGCTCGCTTTCCTTCGCCGCTTCATAGCTGCCCGCCGCCTTCAGGTAGATTTCAAAGACCGCGCCGGCCTCCGGGCGCTCGACCACACCCTCATTCGGTTCTTCCGTATTTTCATCTTCGGACACATCCGGGTCCGGGTCGTCCGTATGCTTGACAAGCTGAATATTGCCATAGATCACGGTTTCCGTGACCTGGTTCTCCGTAGTGTTCAGCTCCACCTCGTACAGCGCCGGGGAAGCGCCCACCTCATAGACCGTATCATTCAGAAGATAACCGGTGCTGGGCTCGATTTCCCGTACCGTCCAGCTATCGCCGCAGACATAGTAACGGGTCATAAAGCTGCCTTCCGGCCCGGTGGTATAGGTATCTACCAGCTCGCCATTGTTATAAATCCCATAGGTCGCCCCGGCAAGGGTGGCGTCGCCCTGGGCGGTCCCGGTGTCCGCGTCGCTCTTTACCACATGCACGCGGAATTTCTTCAGGATATTGCTGAAATGGACGGAAGAAGTCTGGCCGCTCTCAATGGTGATGTACTGTGCGGAAGGGGTCACATAGCGGTCAACCGGGATTTCCGTCACCAGATAGGTGCCGGGCAGGAATTTCTTTTCCACCTGGCCGTTATCCCCGGTAGTAACAGTCTCATTGACTTCATTTCCCAAAATATCCGTGCCGGAAATGCGGAAGGAAATGCCGGACACAATGCCGTCCTCACTGGTCTTGACGATCTTCGCGGTGCCGTAGGTCTCCGTTTTGATGTTCATAAAGAAGGAAACCGGGTCGCTGGCGCCGGTCATCATGGTCTGATAACCAGGGCGGCCCCAGATCAGCATGTCATTGGCAACCGGAATATCTTTTCTGAACTCAAAACTCACCGGATCCATAATCATGTTCTTGCTGGTGAAGGTGTACTGGTTGCCGTTCCTGCTCACGGTCACGCCGCTGCCGGAAAGCATTTGCAGGTCGATATTCAGGTTGTTGGTGTCGGTAACAGTCAGGGTATAGACCTTTCTGCTGGTGTCCCATTTCAGTTCCAGAACAGGGGCATCCCCCTTATTCGCCGCGGTAAAGGAAGGGACGGTGGAGTGGGACGCCACCTGTTCCAGAATCCAGTTGTATGCCTTTTCCGCAGGACGCCCGGCAACCACGCTGTAATACTGGTCCGCCGAAGCATGACCGTTACTGTGTCTGTTGTAGGGGTCGCTCCGAAGCTGTTGCTGGTATTCCCAGAGGATGATCTGCGTTGCAATCTTATAATCGTCCTCATTGATCCCGGAAACAGGAAGGGAGGCGCCGGGTTTCCAGCCATAGATCGCCGTCAGGGTAATGCCGCGCTTGGCAGCAGAAGGAGCATATTCAGGTAATCGCTGTTGGTCCCGTTCTCCGAAGTATAGGTATTTTCGGAAGTGTTGTAGGGAATCCCGCTCTCCACGCAGTAGACCGAATGGGTCACGCCGTCCGAATCTGTCAGCATGTAGTGCCGGTAGCGCTGCCGCCGGAGCCGGAACGTTTATCCGTGGTCCCGTCTGAATTGTAAGCAAGGAAATTGGTAGGCGCCGGGGAATAATAATGCTGCCCGTCAGAACCTACATACTGGTCGCCCAGCCAGGAGCTTGCCTTCTGGCCCACGCCTGCCGCAAACGCCTGGGCGGGAAGCAGACTAAAGACGCATACCGCGCAGAGTAAAAATGCCACGATCCTGTGCAAACCGCGGCGGTGTGTATTCGTTTTCATATTCACGATAGAAAGACCTCACTTTTATAAAATAGGTAAGGACGGCGCATTACTCGCCGTCCTCATGGGTGCTATCCTCAAAGTCATCCTCGGAGAGATATTCCGGTTCGCCGTAAGCCTCGTCCGGGTCAAAGCCCTCCCCGTAGCCGTCGTCCTCGTCAAATTCGTCCTCGTCCGCCGTCTGCTGCTTCGGGCGCACGATCTTCACATAATAGCTGACGCCTCCGACTGCAAGCAGGGCGACGATGATAAAGATGATCGTGCCGACGCTGCCGGTATCTTTCTTTGGCTGTTCCGGTTCAGCCGGTTCCTCCGGCTCTGCCGGCTTTTCCTTTCCGGTGCAGCCGCTTAAATCATTCTTGCAGACCGGGCAGCTTGTATTGACTTGCCCGGCCTCGCATTTCTCCGTGCAGGTGCAGACCTCCGCAGCCGGGATCACGCTCACGCTGCCGTCGCTCTTTTCCGCAAGGGCCATCAGGTCCGCCTCGGTGACGCCATTCAGAAAGTAAACGTTGTTGTCGTCACGCTTGCCGTCAATGATAAGGTAGAACACATTCCCGGCCTCGGTGGTAATGGTGTAAAACTGTTTATCCCCATCCTCGCCGGTGGCGCTGTCCAGCACGGTCCCGGTCCCCTCCGGGGTGAAAGCGCCCTCCGGGACGGAGGAAGTGGTGGGCTCCGGTGTGCCGGAATTTCCTGTACTGCCGGAGCTGCCGCCCTGGGAGCTTGTGCCGCCCGAAGCCGTTCCCGTATTGGAACTGCTGCTTTGGGTGCCCGTGCTGCCGGAAGAAGCTGCCTGGGTCTGTACCGGTTTTGTTGCCGGGGTGCTGCTCTGGCTGGGCTGTGTGGTGGCAGCCGGCTTTTCCGTGGACACCGGTTCCTTGTAATAGGGGTTGTCAAATTGCACGGCATCAGAACGGTTGCGGCATAATCCACCGCGTAGACGCTCACTTTTTTATCTGTGCCGGCATAATCCTTCAGCGCGACAGAGGATTTCCCGTCTACCAGGGAATTGACACGGGTCTTGTCAATATAGACCGCCTCCACGCCGGAATTGTCGTCGCTGCTTACGATCTTTACGGTTTCCCCATCCAGCACCGCCGTAAGCGTGGGCGGCGTGGTGTCCTTCCCCCCGGCGGCAAAAGCCGTCATGGGCAAGGTCATGGCGCCTATGAGAAAGACAAGCGCCATAAGGAGAGAGATTCGTTTAGTCCTCATGCACTTCCTCCTGTTCCTGCGGCGAAGGCTCCTGCGCCATCTGCCGCGTTTTTAAGAATTCGGCCAGTTCCTGGGGCGTCAGGTGGTAGCTGCGGGCCACCGCCACAAAATCGGTGTTCTCCAGCTCCGTTTTCTGTTTCTCCAAATCCCGGAGCCTGGCCTGCTGCTCCGCGATCTTCGCCTTGGTCTTTTCAATGTCTTTTGCCAGTTTTTCAATTTTAGGGTTCAAGTTGTTACCTCCATTCTGTTAAGGCAGACGGCCAAAGGTGTAAAAATGCTGCTGCCAGTAACTTGTATTGATATTTGCGTAAGAGATCGGGTCCCCGCAGTGATCATCATGCCGCCTCCCACATAGATTCCCACATGGCTTGCGCCGCTGGTGTTATAGGTCCCCTGGAAGAAAATCAGGTCGCCAGGTCTTGCGTCCGCACTCGATACAGGCGTACACACGCCTAAAAGCCCGTCCGCGGTAAGCCGCCCGAAGTTCCAGCCGGTATGGTTGACTACCCAGGAAACGAAGCCTGAACAGTCAAAGGAAGTGGAAGGGCTTGCGCCGCCCCACACATACGGATAGCCTAAGTATTTCTCCGCCTCCGCATTATGGCCGCGAACTGTTCATCCGCAAGGGCCTCCGGCGGAATATCGTAATCAAAGTAGCTGCCGCCTCCGCCTGCGCCAATGGCTGGCAGCCCGGTACTGCCGGTGTCGCCGGTATCCGCAAAATACAGCGGGTTCAAATACTGCCCGTCCACCAATACCTCCAGGTGCAGGTGCGGCCCGGTGGAATTGCCGGTGCTGCCGACCTTCGCGATTACATCCCCGGCCTTTACTTCCTGGCCCACGGACACAAGAAGCTGTGAACAGTGGCCGTATTTCGTGGTAAGGGTATGCCCCTCGTAAGCCTCGCCTTCAATGGCGACACACAGGCCGTAGCCGCCCGCGTTTCCTGCCAGCGTAACCGTACCGTCATGGCCGGCTAAGATTTCCGTGCCTGGGCCACGCCGATGTCAACGCCGGTATGGTAGTTCTTTTCCCCGCTGATGGGGTGTACCCGGTAGCCGTAGTAGCTGGTGACATAGGGCAGCCAGTTTATCCCAAAGACATTTTTCACATACTGCCGGTTGCCCTTGGTCTGCAATAGAATCTCACAGATTTCTTTCTGCTCGGCGCTCATGCGCTGCACCACCAGGTTTGCAAGAGGCGTGGCCGTGAGCTTTACATTCAGGATGTGCCACTCATACGGTACTTCTTCCTCGGTTTCCTCGCCGGTCTCCGGGTCAACATGGGTCTCTGTCCGGTAGCGGATTTCCGTTTCCTCCGTAAAGGTAAGGGAATACTGCTCATTAAAAAGCTGCCGCAGGACGCCCTCGATCTGCTCATAGGTGAAATTCTGATAGGCAGAAGTGAGATAGCCCATCAGGATATAGGGGTCATGCTCGATTGCGCCGATGTTATAGCGGTACTCGTCATAACCGGGCCGGTCTGTCTCCACACGGTCTATTTCCATTTGCAGGTCTGTTTCCCACTCGGTATAGATAAGCTCCGCGTTGTTGATGTCCTGGTCCTCCGCCAGATAGGTAGAGGCGGCGATACTTCCCAGGCCCCCGGTCCCGATATTGGAAAACGAGGAAAACAGCGAAGTAATGAGAAATACCACCAAAAGCAACAGGAGCAGAATGCCGCAGATCACCGGGTGGCGCTTGACAGCATTTACAACAGAGACAGCGATCTTTTCCGTGGTGACGGCTGCGTCCTTTGCCCGCTTTCCGGTTTTCTGTGCCTCCCTTGCGGCTTTGGCATACTGCCGTTTCAGCTTTTGCTTCTGCCACATCCGGGCAAGGAAATTTTTCTTTAGCTCCGGGTGTTCCGAAAGGGTCTGCCGGTAGGCAAGCTGCGCGTTAGCCCTCGCTGATTTCTGCTGTAACTTTGTTACCCGGCGGTATGGCGCTGTTTTATGGCGGTGGTACAGGGTGCGCGCCCAGGCCTCACCCACAAGCTCGGTGCGGTGGGCGGCTTTCACGCCGACATTTTCTTCCTCCGCCTGGTAGATTTTCTTATGCGCATAACCGACAGCCGTATTTGCAGCGGCCTTTACCGGGCGCATGGGAAGGGAGCCCTTTACATGCGCCCGCTGGGATTTTACTTCCTGCTCAAATTTCAGCCGCTTTTTTGCTTTGCCGGTCTCCGGGTCGGAAGCCGTCTCCATCCGCAGTTTTTTCCGGGAAGGCAGACGCGCCTCGGCGTCCTCCAGCTTCTTTTCCACACGCTCGGCCCTGCGCCTTGCCTGGGTCAGCTTTTTATCCGCCGCCTCCGGTGGCAGCTCGTCAGCGGTAAATTCCAGCTTGGAAGCCGTTTCGGTTCTCCTTCGGCTGCCCCCGGCTGTTTCTCCTGGGGTTCCTCGGCTTTTGCCGCCTCCTGGAAACGCTGCTGGTATTTGTTGCCGTGCTGGTGCGTCCGGCGTCTGCCCGGTGTTTCCCCGGCATTTGTACTGCCAGCCTCCGAATTGCCAAAGCCAGACAACTCCTGGCCGCCGCGCCTGGAAAAATCTGCATCCCGGCGCTGAAACCTGCCGGAATCACTGTGCCCGGAATCCTGCTGCCTGCTTTCGCGGAAGCTGTCACGCCCGGAAAAATCCGGCCCGCTTTGCTGCGGATCGCCGCGGCTGTCCTGAATGAAGCTGTCAGAACCCCCGGACGACTGCCGGGAAGCAGCAGAATCCACACTGGAATCCGCTGCCGGAACCGCGCCGTCCTCCGAAGCCCCTTGATACAGGTTCCGCCCTTTATAGCGGTTATCTTCCTGCACAGGCGCGTCACGGGCCCGGCGCAGATCAAAATCCGGGCCGCGCACCTCGCCGGCCCGGACGTCGCTTTCCGTTTTTCTTGCCGGCTGCCGGGCCGCGTCTTTTGCCCGTCTGAATTCTTTATCACGGGATATATCCATCACCTCCAGTCTGAATTATCTTTGTTAGTCTGCCGGCGCTCATGCGCCTGCCACTTCATCCGGCCTTGTGGTAAGGACCGAATACAGAAGGGTGTCCTTCGGGAAGTGATCGACAAATGGAATAATCACGTTGCCGAAAAACAAAAGGCCCTCGCCGGGGCCGGAATGGGTCACATAGGAAAGCTGGTGGGGCGAAATGCCTAACTGCTTCGCCAAAATCTGCCGGTCTCCCTGGGCCTGGTTGAGCATGTAGATAAAATCCGAGTTCTCAAAAATGTTCTCGATTTCCCTGGAAGCCAGTAGGTCCTTCACATTCTGCGTTAAACCGCTGGGAATCCCGCCCCATTTTCGGAATCTTTTCCATATCTCCACGCTGAAACTTCCGGTCTGGCCTTTCAGCAGGAGGTGGAATTCGTCGATATAGAACCAGGTCGTCTTATGCTTGGAGCGGTTGGCCGTAACACGGTTCCATACCGCGTCCTGCATGATAAGAAGGCCGATCTCTTTCAGGGCCTTTCCCAGCGACTTCAACTGGAAGCACAGTACCCGGTGGTTATCCATCTGGATATTGGAACGGTGGTTAAATACATTTAGGGAACCGTTGACATAGATTTCCAGCGCCGTGGCGATATTCTGCGCCTCCGGCTCGCCCTGTTTGCGAAGAAGATCGTACAGGTCCCCCAGGATCGGCATGTTTTCCGGGCGCGGGTCCTGCAAATAGTCCCGGTACACAAGCCTTGTGCAGCGGTCAATGATCGTCTTTTCAATAGGGGAAAGCCCCTCCTTGCCGCCGATGATAAGGTCACACAGAGACAGGATAAAATCACTTTTCAGGGTGATCGGGTTTTCATCGTCCGAATAGTCCAGGTTTATATCCATCGGATTGATGTAGTTAGTGGAGTTAGGGGAAATGTCAATGACCTGCCCCTGGGCTCCAAACTGCTTTACCAAAGGCCCGTACTCATTTTCCGGGTCTGCTATGATAATGTCGTCCTCCGTCAGAAGGAACACATTGACGATCTCACGCTTGGCAGAGAAAGATTTGCCGCTGCCGGGCGTCCCCAGAAACAGGCCATTGGGGTTTTTCAGGTTCTTGCGGTTCGCCATAATCAGGTTGTTGCTAAGGGCGTTGAGACCGTAATACAAAGCCTCACCCTCCTGGAACAGCTCGCAGGTGGTAAACGGCACAAAAATGGCCGTGCTGCTGGTGGTAAGCCCCCGCTCGATCTCGATCTGGTTCTGCCCCAGGCATAAGGAGGACATAAGGCCCTGCTCCTGCTGGAAGTCCAGACGTTTCAGGGCACAGTTGTATTTCTGCGCCACACCGGAAGCGGAAAAAATATCCGTAAACAGCTTTTTGCGCTTCGGGGCGATATTCTCCACCAGCACCGTCACAAGGAACATCCTTTCATTCCGGCTCTGTAAATCCTGCAAGAGATTTTTCGCTTCTTCCCCATAAGTGGCAAGGTCGGTAGGTATGATGTCCATGTCATAGCCGGAGCGGACCGCTTTCTTCTGTTCCTCAATCGTCATCTTCTGCAAATCAGACATCTTGCGTTTGATGTTCTTGATCGCCTGGGCCTGGTCGATAGACTGGATATGTAGGTTGATTGTCACGGCGTCATCCAGGTCAAGCAGTTCCGCCAGCAGCCGATCCGTCAGCTCCGGGGCCAAAATCTGCAAGAAGGACACCGCGCCGGAATGGTCGCCCACCCGGAAGGTCTTGCCGTCCTGGGAGAAGGAGAGACCGGAAGGGGCGATATAGTCCTTTGTGGAGAGCCCGGTTTTCGGCAAATCCGACCAGTTAAAATGAAGTTTCTCCTGGCCGTCCGGGTGGAGCTGGCTGTGCAGAAGCTCCAGACGTTCCAGCCCGTTTAAGGACCTTGCCTGCGCGCCCAGGGCTTTGAAGTTCCCCAGCACGTCCGTTTCGATCCGTTCCAGACGCATTTTCGCCGTGCGAAGGTCCTCCGCTTCAATCCCGAAGGTGATGTATTTCCGCTTGGTAAGGCCGTTGTTGCCCTTTTGGAGCTGGTTCTTTAACATATCCGCGTACTCCCTGCGGATTCCGTCGTACTCGTCGCCACGGGCAGGAATCTCTATGCTGTGAACAAAGTCCTGCATATTGGCCCGCTGGTTGATGAAGGTGAGCTGCACATGGATCGAGGCGTCAAAGTAATTGAGAAAATCGCAGTAGCCCTCAAAAATCTGCGCCTTGTCGTCCGCCTGTGCGAGCTGGTAGTTAATATCAAAGAACTGCACCGTCTTGGTGTAATAATTGCCGCTCACACGGCAGATACCGTCCCGGTACATTTCCTTATAGGGAATACTCTGCTGGACCGTCTGCGGGGCGTCCGCTTTCAGCCCGGAAAAAAGCCGGGCTTTTTCTTCGGCCCGGCAGGAGAGGCAGTTTTACTTCCTGCCTTTCTTGCTTCGGTGCGGGTCTTTTTTGCCTGCTTTACGTTTCTTTGTAGACGTTTTTCCTGCGCCTCCTGCTGTCTGGTTTTTGGCAATCTGTGATACCTCCTTTTTGGATATGGATTTGTAGAAGTTTTCTGTCCGGTAAGGGCGGTCCTTCGGCCAGAGCTTATAGCGGAGCCGGTTCCTTAACAGCTTTTCCGCCGGCTGCCGTCCTTCTCATACATGGCAAAGAAGAAAAAGGGCATCATCAGGCCGATCATAAGGAGCACCGCCGCCGAATTGCCGATGGCGCCGCGGGTAAGGAAATATACCGGCAGCCCCACCAGCGCGGCCAGACTGAAACAAATAAGCTGGCGCTTTGTCAGGCCAGCGGCTACTTTGGTCTTGACTTTGGTTAAGTCTTTGGGTACGGGTACATAAGGCATTTCGTTGTCACCTCCGATCTGCGAGAATCTTTTTTATCCGTTTTGCGGCATTGTAATACTGCAATCCACTTCATTGCCCCATACATCCCAGCCAGGGGTCTGCTGCCTGGCAAAAAGCTCCACCCTGGCTGATCGCCCATGAGCTTTATGATCTTGTCCCGCACTTCATCGGGTTTCTTGCTGTGCTGCTCGATATGGGAGATCACAAACTGGTGGATTCCCGCACACTGGCGTTTCGGGTGCCCGCGTGTTGCCAGCAGGCACACCTCCGCGTTAGAGCGGGTCCAGAAGCCCATCCCATAAAACCAGTTATCGCTTTCCGGTTCTGCTTCAGCCACAGAAACGCCAGGGTCTTATACTGGAAGCCCCACGCCTCGATCACCCGGAACGCCTCATTAAGCTGTGGGAAGGTAGCCCATAGAAAAAGCGCACTGTCTTTGGCCGCAAGGTCTGCAACCGGCAGTGCGCATATTTCGTCCATGCTCATGGTGGGGTAATGGTTTTCCGCCACGCCTTTGCCGCGCTTCATGTCATAGCGCCAGGGCGGGTCTGCGTACACAATGCCATATTTCTTAGCCTCCGCCATCAGCGGGCCTGCTCACTCTTGGTAGGTGCGGGCTTTGCCGGCTGCGTCTTGACCTTCCCGGCATTTTCTTTCAGGGCGCCGGTCAGGGAAGGCTTTTCCGCCGCGCCCCTGGTCGCTTCAAGGGTGGTCTGCAAATTTTCAATCGCCTGGCCGTACCCTTCGATCAGCGTCGTTGAGCTGCCTGCGAAAGTCCGCCGTCACCGGCCAGCACACATCCCTCCATTTTCCCTGCTTATCCTGGGTGGAAGGCATGTTGACATACAGGCCGTTCTCGCCGGAGCAGATACGGAAGCCGTCGATCTTGAAACAGTCGCCAATCGTCACGTTGCAAAGGCCAAGAGGTTCCCCATCGGGGCAATCGGGCGCACGGTTACATCCAGCTTCAAGCCTTCGGACGCCTGAGTGTCCGGCTGCATGGGTTCGGTATTGGTTTTACTCATAATGAAAGTTCCTCCTTGTTAAAATGTAGTTGTTACCCACTAATGCGAGTTGAATATACTTTTAGATAACGAGCCTGTCTTAAAGAGGGCGAAGGCCAGCAGTACGGTATATCCTGCCGTGCCCCAGATCGCACCGTGAATATCGCCGGACGAGGGGATCGACTGGACCAGCACCGCGTAGATCGCGACGCATACCAGAATTAAGAACCCCTGGAATCCCAGAGCGAACAGGGAACGAAGGTAATTCGTCCCCATCTGTCCCCATTCACGGTTTGCCATTGTGGAAAACGGTATGGGTGCCAGGCTGACCGTGAGATATATTTCAATCATGCGGCCATAGACAATGACAAAGATCACAATAGACAGTACCCACATGCACAGGTTGATGATGTTGGTTTCCAGCCATAAGCCGATCAGCTCCCACATCCCCATTGCTTCAAGCTGCGTTTCCAGGTCAGCCAGCGCCGCCGTGACATCCAGATTTCCGTTTATCACGCCGGCGCTCCGCGATACCACATTTTGGGCGACATCAAACACCGCCATGACAATCGTAAAGCAGTTGGTGAGCAGGTAGGTGGCTACAAAGGTCTTGAAGATCCACTTGAAGATGTTGAACGTATCAAAATCGTGCATATTGTTCTTTTCCAAAATCATCTGAATCAGCTCATATACCAGCACAAAGGTCAGGATCATGCCCGCAATGGGAATGACGACGGTTTCAGAAAGATTCTGGATCATACTGAACACGCCGCCATTCCAGCTGCGGGGTCTGTCCGACCTGCCCGGCCACATCTGCGACCTGGCTGTTTACCGATTCAAAAATACTGGTGTACTGCCCGGTGATCGCTTCGATCAGGCCCTCTTTGATCCAGTCTGTTATCCAATCAAACAGACTGCCCATCGGCTATTAACTGAACAGGCCGGACAGGAGCGGAATCAGCGTGGCACCCACCAGGGCGATACCGCCGCCCGCCATAAGCTGCTTGATCCCCTGGGATTTTGCACCGGGGTTGTCGTTGCCGTAACCTTCCAAAAGGTTGATGACACCCCATGCGCCGAGACCCGTGCCCAGGGCGATCACGAGAATTTTCAGCGTGTCAATCGCGCTTGTAAAAAAAGCCATAAAGTTAATCCTCCTTAATGTTCATAGAATTTATTGTTGTGGCCGCATTGGGCCGGAAACGAAAAAAGCCGCCGCCATGTTCAAATAGAAAACCTACAAAAACATGACGGCAGCATAAGGGGCAGGACAAGACCTGCGGGGGATATTCAGTTGTCAGGGAGAATCACGAATCCGCAATAGGCGCCTCCTTTCCAAATGGTATAGAAAAACCCGCCATACAATAAGGAAATGATACGGCGGGATTTTACGCGCTTGTCTGCGCTGCCAGTTCTTCCGGCGTGATCTCATAGTTGGGGTACAGCTCTCCGGGACGTACAGGCAGTCTTGTAGACAGGTATTTCTCTATGTCAAAGGCGTTCTTTTCGTCAAAATCCGAAAGATATTTGTAATTCGGGTGTTTGGTAATGTCATACTTCCGGGACAGGAAGGGACGCACGCCCCTGATCTGCAGGAGGCATTTTCCGCCGTCCATCACCGCAAGCTCGTCAACGGACATCAAATCTTTTCCCAGCTTTTGAAAGTTCTGCCCGTGGGATTCCTGGGTGCCCTTCGTGACGCTGGTGTTATACATATCAATGGTTTCTTTCCCCAGCAGGGAGTTCCAGCTTTTCAAGGTGGTTTCCTCCTTACCGCCCAGGAAAAGAGAAGAATCACAGTTGCCTATGATCGTGTCCATGTTGTCCTTATAAAGCGCTTTGAGCTGGCTCTGTGCCTGCAATACCAGGCAGGCGGATATTTCCCTGGAACGGATCGTTGCCATCAGCTTTTCCAGGTTTGGGATTTGACCGATATTGGCCGCCTCGTCGATCAGGCACCGCACATGGACCGGGAGCCTGCCCCCGAACTTATCATCCGCCCGCTCACAGAGCAGGTTGAATAGCTGGTATAAGCCATACTGACAAGGAAATTAAAGGTCGCGTCCGTATCACTGATGATAAAGAACAGCGCCGTTTTCCTGTCGCCCACCAAGTCAAGCTCCAGCTCGTCATACATGGTGATTTCCCGGACTTCCTTAATATCAAACGGGGCAAGCCTTGCGCCGCAGCTAATCAATATGGATTTTGCGGTCTTGCCGGCGGCCAGCTTGTATTTTTTATACTGCCGGAGGGCAAAGTGGTCCGGGTCCTTCTGTTCCAAGGCGTCAAACAGCAAATCAACCGCGTTCTTGAAAGTCTCGTCATCCTCCCGGACTTCCATAGCGTTTATCATTTCCACCAGCGTGGAAAAGTTCTGCTCATTGGAGGGCGCTTCATAATAGATGTAGCCGATCAGCGCCGTATAGAGCAGCGTTTCGGCCTTGACCCAGAAATCGTCTCCCGATTTCCCTTCGCCTTTCGTGTTGGCGATCAGCACCGTTACCAGTTTGAGAATGTCCTTCTCATTGTGGATATACGCAAAAGGGTTATAGTGCATACTCTTTGAGAAATTGATGGTGTTGAATACCTTGATTTTATACGGCTCATACACGATCTTCCCATTCTTGCCACGGACCGGCTTTCCGTCCTTATCCAGCTTCGGTGTACCCCGGCTTAACAGCTTTCCAACCTCAATCAAGACCGTGCCCTTCGGATCGGTAACGACATAGGAGCTGTGCATCTGCATGAGATTGGGCTTGATAAAAAACCTCGTTTTGCCGGAGCCGGAACCGCCGACCACCAGCACATTTTTATTCCGGGCGTTGGCCGGGTTCTTCGGCCTGCCGGACATCATAAGCCCCTCGCTCTGCGTCAGAATGATGTTGTTTTCCGGCTTTGGGTCCATAAACGGTGCAATATCCGTTTTGCTGCCCCAGCGGCAGAACCGTATTCCACATTTTTACGGTACTTTTTGCGTCCTTTCCTTTGAGATACACCGCCAGCCTCATAATGACCGCACCGCAGAACCCCACCAGCCAATCCAGCGCCGCACCGGGCCACATGCTCTGAAAGGCCAAAGTGAAGCCTTCACTTAGCCCCAGCAGCTTTTGCCGAAGCATCCGCTCCGGGAGCAGCCGTACCGCCTGGCCCAGCTTTGCGAATACCAAAAGGAACAGAAGGTAAGGCAGGTGGAGGATCACCTGCTTTTTCAGGGTGTCGGTATCTATCTTCAACGCTCCGGCCCTCCATGCTCCTTATTCTTTACCTTGTCACGGCCAAGCGCCTGTGCCAGCTCTTTGAATTTGGCAAGCTGGGAAAGCAGCGACGGCCTAGTGCTGCGGGCAAGGTCTTTTCTTGTATATTCCTTAAATGCCGCGGTCAGGGCGTCCGCCTGGTTTGCCTTGAAATACACCGTCCATTTGGGCGGGTCCGTGCCGGGGTCTTTTTCAATGTGATAGCGGACCTCATGCTTTTTGGCGATCCGTTCAAAAGAGCGAATCCGTCCGGTCACTTCAATGGTACTGGCGCCGGGGTCCTTGGCGGTCAGCCGCTTCATGCTGTTACGTCCCACCTTCGGGGTATTGCGGTTCTGCTCCATCTTTTGAAGCGCGGCTGCAATGGCCGCTTTCAGCACCCGCCCGGACAGCTTTGTTGCCTGGATCGTGACCGACATGGTTCTTTGTTCAATATCTTCCTGCACCTGCATCCTCCTTCCTGAAAAAATGTAGTCTGTTCATTACCGCGCCTCGCTTAGCACCTGCTGGCGCGGGGCGTGTTCATGGGCCTTTGCCGCCTGTTCAATTTGAATCCGGGCGTGCCGAAGGAGCGTCTTAATCATGGAAACCGGTTCTTTCACTTCCGAAAGGTGCTCCGTCATGCCTTTGCACTCGTCCGGCAGATAATCCGCCATTGCTTTACAGGCATCTTCCAGACTGCCAATGAATCCCCAGCAGCTATCCGAAAGCTCGCCGTTTTTATACAGCTCAAAGCCATAGCACTCACCCCGGAGATAGGCGTCATACTCGGCAACCTCGCCCCGCAGCAAATCCTCGGCCTTTTTTCGGAGAGCGCTGGTCATTTTCTCCCTGCCGAACTCTTTCAGCGCATCCTCTTTGGAAACATACACCCAGCCTACCTGCCGCTGTCCCAGGGATCGTGAAAACTCTCTGTCTTCATGCAAGGCCGCTGTGGTCCAGAAGATACAGGGGCATCACAATGTATTTTTCAGAGATCACCCGGAGCATGGTATCATCCACGGCGCGGGGGTCGGGGTGGTCGCCGGTCATTTTCCGGCTCCAGACCATATTTACCATGCGCTCATAGCGTTCCATGCCGCGCTCATTGTTGCCAACGGTGTTTAAGTACATTTCCCGCAGAAAATCGTCCTTGTCAATATAGTTGTGGTGATCGCCCAGGGCATAGCGGGGGTGGAAGCATACCATTGTCCCGAAGTTGTCATTAACTTCACGAGGGCTGATCAGCATATCGTCCGGCTGCACCATTAAGGCATAGGGTTCATGTTCTGCCATCAGCATAAGCCGTCAGCTCCTTTCCGGTTCTTTCTTTTTCTCCGGCGTCTTAGGTTCTGCCTTTGCCGCCTGTTTCTTAGCGTCGTCAAGCTGCTCCCGCAGCGACACATCCCGCTTTGCCTCCGGCTGCCGGGCGCCGCCCAAAAAATCCGGCACTTCCTCAAACCCAATGCTGTCCACATAGTAGGCGGTGTCGCTGCCTTTTTCGTGGAGCACTACTACATCAGAGACAGAAAGGGAATGCCCCTTAAAATCCTCCGGGTGGTCGATGTTAAAGCGGGTATAAATATCTTCCAGTGTTTCGCCGGGCGAAAGCTCCGCCGCATAGACCATCTGGTAATTGTCCCTGTCTGCCGGGAGCCTTTCTTTTCCAGCCAATCAAGGGACATAAAGCGCAGGTCATCGGTGCTGTCCGATAAGTCAAGCTGGTAAATGGAGTAGGCGCTGATCCCGTATTCTTTTTCATAGGCGGCAATGCGATCCAGCAGCGGCCCGGCCTCGCCGTTCAGGTGTTCCTCCTGAATGACAGTTGCCATCCTCATGCGTATCTTTCCGGTCTGCCCGGAAAGCAGTTCGTCCGCCATGCGTTCTTTTTCCTCATGGAAATCGGGGTGCATATCCGCATAAGCGTCACTGTACTGCCGTAGAAACACATCCAGGTCAAAGGCCAGGTCCGTGGAATCGTCCAGCCGCATTTCTTCCCGCTGCGCCTCCTGTGCGGTCATCTGCGCCTGTTGTGCCTCCTGTTCTTCAGGGGAAGGGACCGGCTGCTTGACTTCCAGGATTTTCCCGGCAATGCGGACAAACTGCTCCGGGTGCTCAAACCGCTGCCGGTATTTCTCCATAAGGTCTGCGGGAAGGTCTGTAAAATCTTCCTCGCCAAGCCCGCAGAGAAAGAAATTCCCTGCAACAATATCATAGATATTGCCCTCGTCATCACGGAGAGCACGGTTCAGGGGAAGCCCTATATATTTGCCTTCTTCGTTGCAGATCAGGGCAACCGGGTCCTCGTAAGGGTAAACAGCCTGAATGTCCCCGCCGACAGCGGCCTGCAATGCCTCCAGACCTTCGCCAATATCCACCGCATAGGGGACTTTCCCAGGCTCTACCATTAAAACTTTCATAACTGCATATCCTCCTTCTTTTTATTCGGCTTTGCCTGCCGCCTGCCTTCTTCCCGTTCTTTCCCTGGCTGCGTTTTGGAAGCGGTAAGCCTGCTTACGACAGAACTTCGCCGCATTCTCCGCCTCAATCTCTTTTGCGGACAGCCTGCGAAAACTGTCTGTGTCCGGGATAAGGCAAGCCCGCTGCCATTGTCCCATTTCACATGAATCTGAGACTGGTCATCCACATAGTTAACCGTTCCCCTCATTCCTGCCGGAATCGGTGCAAACGGATCATCCATCCCAATCAGTTCCAGCCTTGTACCGGGAGGGTATGACTGCCGGTAAGATTCTGCCATGCGCCGGTTCTTTTCCCACTCATTCATAAGCTGCTCCTTTCTTCTGACTGATATTTTTCTCCCTGTCGGACCGGCTGCCCGGATTCTTTGCGTCCAGCTTCGCCGTCGCCAGTTTCCCCAGCACGGAAGGCTTTTCCGCCTTTTCGGGCAAAGAAATATCGCCCTCCGAAACCTCGGCGGCGGTGTGCTCTGCCTTGACCGGTTCCTGGCCCTCCACGGTATAACCGGGAAGGAGGGTACCGTGAACGGTAAAGTGGTGCTCATATTCTTTTGGAATCTGCGGAGAGATTTCTGTAAACAGGTGGGAGTAGGCTTTCTTGCGCCTATCCAGGTATTTCATAGCGGCGGCTTTGTCGGTATAGCGTTTCTGGTTCTGCCCGGCGATCTTTTCCCCATATCCCTCCTTCGGGGAATTCACATACACATCCCATGTCACATACCAGGCAACCGGGACGCTTTGCTTCGTTTCCCGGTCATATTTGGTATCTTCCCAAACGCTGCATGTCATCTTATAGACACGGTTGCTGATTTCCTCGCGTCTCGCCAGTTACCGGTTTTGCGCCATTCATTTCCCGTATGCGCAACCTCCGGGGTCCGCAGATATTCCAGCGCACGGTTCAATTTCTGTGTGACCGCCGCCTGCTGTTCCCATTGTTTTGCCGCCGCCTGCACGATTGAAAGGCTTTCTGCTCGCCGTCTATGCTGTCCTGGCGCAATGCCTCCAGTGCATCCGCACTTTGTGTAATCAGGGAGGAAATATCCACGTCCTCGCAATATACGCTGTGATCCAGTTTGAGCTGGCTGCCTTCCGTCAGATAATCAAAACGGTAAACCTGGTAATCCTTGTTTTCTTCCAATGTTCCACCTCCTTAAATCTCCGGCGCATGGGACTTCTTAGGAGCCGTCTGCGCCGGCGTACTTCTTTCTGCCGGTCTTGCCGCCGCAAGTTGCCCGATCACCGAAGGGCGTTCCATCGTAAATATGGTAATCTGCTCATTTTCAGCCAACGGTACAGCCTGCACCGCAAGGGGCAGCGTTGTTTCCGCATGGGTAAGGGTGTGCTGCAATTTCAAATCTGCCACGATCTCGTCAAACACCGCGTTGATCGCCCTGCGTTCCTCACCCTGGGGATAGCTTTCAAAACCTCTGTTTCCCCGGATTTATCCATGACAAGGGCTACCGCGCAATCCGCATGGCCGGCCAGATAATCAGAAGCATAGGGCAGCTTATCCTTGATATAACAGGCAAAAGCCCTGGCCGTCATTTCCGTGTTGCTGTCCCAATAGCCGCCGTCTTTCTCGCATTCTTTTCCCATTTTTACGGAATTGCGGTAGTAGTCGGTCTCTGTCCGCCCGATCTGCGGGGTTTCCTGTTCCTGCATCCTGTGAAGCATCCGCTCGAACATTTCCAAACGGTCACGATCACTTTTGGGAATCACATGGCCGCTGACGGATTTCTTTAAGGCGCTGATCTGATCCACAGAACCGACCTCCCCGGAAAGGAAAGCGTCTTTTAATGCCACATACTGTTCCAGCGTACTTTCATTGCCGTACCGCTTCAAGGAGCCAAGCACCGCCGAATCCAGCCAGCTTGCCGCGTTTTTCTTTGTCCGGCTGTTCTGTGCTCGGTGCGTTTGGCCGCCTGCTCCGGCGTCTCCGGTTTGTACTTCATGGTATCAATGAGCTTTTGGAACAATGGGTAAAGGCGGGGCTGTTCTGAGAGCATCCCTTTCGCGCCCATCTTTGCCCCCAGATAGTCGTCAAAGCCGTGCCACCATTCATGCGCCAGGGAACCGGCCCCGTGCATCTTCGTAAGGTTGATGACCTTGCGGAGCGGTTCATAATGGGCCGCGGCGTTGCCGCTGCCCCTGGCACCGAAAGCGATAGCAAGCGTGCCACCAAAGGCAATATCCTGATCGCTGATCTGTAAGGCAGCCGCCAGGTCTTTCAGTGCTTCAAATCCCATGTTCAGGGACGCCTGCCGGTCATTCTGGTTCATCCAGTTTCCAAATTCGCCGCCCCGGAAGCCGAAAGTGTCAAGATAATGCTGTCCGGTGATCTCCTGGCCGCTCCGGTAGTCCGGCCCGGTCCGTCTCACATGCGCAAGCTGCGGAGGGGTAAACCGGACCTTTCCGCCTTTGCTCCGCTGCCGGGCAAAATCCTGTACCCATTTCAGGGCTGCCTCACGGGATTCCAAATTTGTCTGCAAAATGGAATAGCCTTTCGTCACATAATAGGTGCCGGGTTTCCAGTCGTTATTTCTGGAATAGGTGTTTTTCCCGTCATTGAAGTGGATCGCATAGCCCTTTGGCACCTTCTGGTCTTTGGAAACGCCAAACTGTTCCTGCTGCGCCTTCTGCGTGAAATCCCGGTCAAAGTGAGAAGCGGAGCGGATATGTAAGGTCTGCACCAGCTTATTGGTAATGACCGGGTTATCCAGGGCTTTCTTCGTAGCGCGGTAATGGGTTCCGCTGGCCCAGCCCTGCACCTGCTCTACATATCCATTTTGTATCAGAAAGCGGTCATAGGCTTGCATAGCGTCATCCAGTGTGCGCACATCCTCGATCATGGCCTGTAGCTGCCGGACGGTCTCAATATATTCCTCCTGCCTGGCACGCCTGAGCTCCGGGGTTTTGTCACTGTACCGGTATTGGGGAGAAGCCCCCAGGCTGTCCCGTGCCTTTTTGATGAAATAGACAACACCGAGGGGAACGCCATCGTCAAGCAGTGCTGATAGTCCGGTTTCTTCCAGACGTTATCCTTCTTGACGAATTTCTCTGCCTCCCGCTCATTCATGCTGCCCAGGTCATCTACATACAGGCCGCGGTCTTTCCAGAGGTCTTTTTTCGCGCCTCCGATCTTTTCCCCAAAATCTTCATGCTGTAAATTTTCTGCCAAATGGTATCACCTCCAGTCTGTGTGAAAACTTAACGCAATCATTTATAAGCATTTCCATCCTCCGGGTGCTGTCCGCCGGCAATCTTGCTCACGATTTCCGGCCCGGTCTCATAAATCTGCATCAGGCGTTTTGCCGTGCCGCTGGGCTGAACGGCGCCGCTGGTCCAGAGCCGGACAGTGGAGGGCGTAACGTTCATCAGAAGCGCAAAGCCCTTTTCGTTCATATCCAATTTTTTCATAAGCGCCTTAACCATATCGGGGCCATATTCCGGACACCGGGCACCTCGGCGATCATCTGCAAAGCGGTATTTTCTGTTTTCATCATGTTAAAATCCTCCTGTTAAATTGAAATAGCCGCCTGTTTCTGGCGGCATTGTAGTTGGCGCTCCCTGATCTGTTCCTTGGTATATAGCAGCTTTTCGTTATAGTCCTTTCCGATGCGGGGCGGATTGATGCCCACCCGGATATGCTTAAAACGCTGATCCTTATGGAGCATGGTTTTAATTTTCCGGGCATTGGTAAGGCCGCCAAGATCATTGTCCATGTAAAGCGTGACCCGCTTTATTTCCGGGTGGCGTTCCAGAAATGCGGTCAGCGCCACATGGGAAGTGCCTCCCAGGGATAAGCGGTAGCCATCCCATTTCCAGCCTTCAAGCTCCTGCAGCGTGGCATGGGAAAGGGCATCAATGGGAGCCTCAAAAACAGCCACATGACGGCTGCCCGGATTCCGCGGCGGGTAGCAGAAGCTAAATTCCTTGTCGCTGCCGTAAACATCCTTTCTGAGATTGCCGGTGATACTGCGCATACAGGCAAACTTCGCTTTCCCCGCGTGTCCTTCCCGACAAACACGCAGACCGGTTCGCCATGATACCGGGCCTCATAGAAAAGCCCGTTCCGAAAGCACCGGCTGATCACATCCGAGCTGATCCCGCGCCGCTGCAAATACGAGACCGCGGCGGTAGCACACCGTCTGGCCCAGGCAACGTAAACGGTTTCTTTTCCGGCTCTTTCCGCGCCTGCTTTGCCGCCGCGCTTTGGTAAGCCGGCATCTGCCGGATTTCTCCGCCTACCAGTGCTTGAACCGCATCCACCAGACCATAGCCCCGAATCTGGATCAGGTAATCCAGGGCGTTAATACTCCGGCCCCGGCTGTTCCAGTACCAGTACCGTTTCCCGGTCACATAGACCAGGCTGTCATGCTCCTTGTGCCGGTAATTGGGGCCGTCCCGTTTGAGCACGCCGGGCTCATGGGATTGCAGCCAGGCGAACAGGTCCGCCTCCCGTGCAGCCTGAATCTGCTCTTTGGTTACACCGGGCATGGTGTCGGCACAGATTTTCGTTTCATCGTGCTTCGCCTCCTTCCTGTGATGATATGAAAAAAGACGCCTGAAAGCGCCTAACAGCCGTACAGGTCATGGTTGACCTCCGCACGGTAATAGCTATCCATTGTTGCCGGTGCGTTATACAGCGCTGCCAGCAGATAAGCCTTGATGTTGTTGACCTTCGTAACGTTCTTGTCGATACAGTCAAAAACATACTCCAAGTGGCCGGAATTGATCTTTAAGAACCGGCTCATGACAACCTCCCGTGGGAAGTCGTCTCCGGCAATGCGGATATAGGGCCGTCTTGACAGCACCGTTTCCAGCATAAGCTCCACAGTTTCGTCCATGCGTTCCTGCCCATAGCGGGGAACCAGGAAGTCATACTCAATATTCTCTTTGATAATTTCACGGTATGCTTCTGCCATATCCATCCTATCAATCCCATCCTGACAGCCTGCCGTTTCCGGCTCTTCCGGATAGATTGATTGATGTGTCCTTGATATATCCGTTTTTGATTTTTTAGTTTTTTGTGGATTAGTATTTAATTGTGCGGGATTTTCCTGTTCAGGTTCCGCCTGTTCAGGTTTTGCCTGTCTTGGATTTACCTGTCTTGGATTTTCCCGTTTAGGTGAAACACCTTGTTTTACGCCGGTTACAGGCTTTTCGTGGATCGTGTACTCAATATCGCCGAGCTGTCCGTTCTCATTGCGGAGGCGCTGCCTGGTGAGATACCCGTGCCGTTCCAGCTCCTTCAGGGCGGTGGTAATGGAATCCACGCCATCCCTGCAAATGTGGGCCAGCCCCTTTGTGGTATAATCCCAATCTTCCGGCAGCGACAGCATAAGGGAAAGAAGCCCCTTCGCCTTTAAGGACAGTTCCGTATTGCGCAGGTGGTGATTGCTCATAACCGTAAAGTCCTTCGTTTTCTCTACACGGAATACAGCCATTTCACAGCCTCCTTTCTTCGGTTATTCCGTTACAAAGCGCGGTCCCTGCGGTCATAATGAAGATGGCCGCCTGAGACCTTCGCATGATTTTTCAGTTTGACTTCGCCCCGTTCCTGGCTCTCTAAGAATTTCTGATAGCCGGCCTCCGTAAGAAACAGGCGCATTTTATCGCCTTATCCCCAACAGGGGAATCATAGGACAGCACATCAAAGACGATCATGTGCTTAACCTCCGGGTCAAAGCGTTCCAGCCCCATGATGTCATGCCCCTTTAATTTCTCCGCGCCGGACTGCTGCCTGGCCTCGGCGATCCTTTCCCCGATAGTCCGGGGCGGGTGGGGCAGCCGGTAATTCTTCTGAATGTCCCGCACCAAATCCATGCACTCACGGTCCGACAGAACACGCACCTTTGCCATAAGGCTTTCCGCCGCCTCCCGCAGCTCGGAATTGTTTGAATATCGCACGGTCATGTAAAGCTCATTCAGAACCTTTGCCTGACAGTCTCCTTCGGCCTGAAAGAGCATCTTTTTTTCCATTTCGTTCAGTTCCATGTGTGGCTCCTTTCTTCTAAAAATCTGCATAAAAAAAGGGCGTCCACCTAAAAAGATGAAACGCCCACGGCAATCAGCGGTCAGGCAAAATGCCGGACCGCTGGCACTATTCAGTTTTGTCGTTAATGTAACAGCCTCCTTTTTTTGTCAATTTTCTCGCCATATTTCAACTTGGGAAAAGGAATTGAATAGACGGCGACAAACGCTGAAACCCCTTGAAAATCAAGGCTTTTTCCGTTTGTCGTTATTATACCGTAATGGCATACGATAGCAACCATGTTTTATGAAGATGGAGTGCCACTTCAAAGTGTCAGAGATTATCTGGGACATGATTATGAAGAAATGACACAGCAATATGTGGACTATATGCCGAAGAGAATTTCCAAAGCAAATCAGGAACTTTTCGCAAAAGAAGGAAGCAGTCTTGCTTCCGGAATAAAGAGGTGCAAGCGTGGAAAATAGATTTTATATCAAGGAACTGGATTCTTATCAGAAAGCAAGTGATCTCAGCAAAGAACGTATGGGAACAAACCCCAATTATGATCTGGAACTTCTGCCGACAAAGCAGATGCAGGAAGAAATGTGGGAGTTCCTGCAATACAGAGGTAAAAACCTCGTAGCAGAAAAATTTTATACAGAACGAAGATTTTACCATCATTATGCAGGATGTTGAAAGAAAAAACAACCGGCCGGAGAGTTTTCTGGACTGGGATAAAGAAAAATGGATGCAGCAGATGAAAATCTGGCTCCTGCAGCAAGGATTGTCCCTGACAGCACCATTTAAAAATAAGTGTGGTGGAAGAGGAACGCAACGTGCCAGAACACTGGGGTATATAGAATGCCTGATTGATTATTTAACCGACTTAAGAGATGCGGATGTAAACGAAATAACAAAAGATGTCTGGAAAATTGAAAAACTTGACATACAGGTGAAGCAGGATTTGATACGTCCAAGGAAAACGATATCTTTTATAGGAATCAGTCAGCCAGAGTTGAAGGAAGAAATTAAAAAAGCAGTATATTTTCAACTGAGAATAGAAAGCCTGGAGACTGTAAAAAAGGAACTGACAGCCATCCGGAGATTTTCTAGATATCTGAATGAGCATAAAAAAATGTACAATCCTGCGCTGATCTGGACAGAACGATCATAGAAGAATATCTGGTATATATGAAAACAGAAGATACCGGGACGAAGAAGTACCGGGCGGAAATAACAAGGCTTCGATCACTTCTCAATATGGTAGCAGATATTTACCAGTATCCACAGGTGAAAGATCTGATATTGAACAGGGACATCCCACCCAATATCAGATCAGAATTTAAAGTCTACTCAGATGCAGAATTAAAGCGTTTTAATGAATTCCTTGCAAAAGTAGATATACAGACAGCCAGAGTCATGACGATTCATCAGATGCTGGGAACAAGAATCTCAGATACACTGACATTGCGGACTGACTGCCTGATGGAACAAAACGGTGAGATATTGATCAGAATCTACCAGATGAAAACACATTACTATGAAAAACCGATCAGTCAGGAACTGGCAGCTTTGATCAGAGAAACCATCCGTTATACGGAAGAAAGGTATGGAAAATGCAAATATATTTTTACAAATGAAAATGACCATACAAAACCGATGACCTACTCAC
>ENA-OUNI01000032-OUNI01000032.1-human-gut-metagenome-genome-assembly--contig:-NODE-32-length-45347-cov-2.638545_pt1 | contig 45347 bp, 62 predicted proteins | sample MGYA00242499_ERZ504580 | MGnify/ENA primary metagenome ERZ504580 (study PRJEB26092, sample SAMD00036315) | human gut metagenome | host: Homo sapiens | study: EMG produced TPA metagenomics assembly of... | reverse complement strand
TCTTTATCTCCTTTTTTTACCCTGGATGTTCTTAATGCCTTTTTGCAACAGCGGACCATCTCTTTACTCACAACAAGATATATTATACTATAATGCATCCGCAGATGCAAGTATTTTTTTCACTTTCCATTCGCCGCTGTACAGCAGACTGCGAAGCGCGAAAGAAAACCGCTGCAGGCCGTCCGCGGACGGTATGCCGGTAAGCCGTGCGACCAGACGGAAACCGTTTTTTTCCAGCTGCTCTTCGAGTTTTTCTTCCTCTTCTGAGAATCCGTCCGGGCACAAAAACACCAGCGGTGTTTCTTTTCCGGCAAAGCTGCGGATATACTCGCTCTTTGCTTTCATACCCTCCTCAAGCGTTCCCGGAAGCTGCAGAATCAGCAAATCATGGTCATCAAACAGATTTTTCTGTTTCCGGATCTTCTTTCGTCCGAGATCAAGCTTACACCATAGCGTGTCATGCCTGCCAAAAGATCGTGCGCCCAGGCAGACGATTCCTCTTTTTCATTGCATGCGCAGGAAATCTGGAATGCATTTTCCAGAAGGTCCGGCCGCCGCTCGGCTGTCCGCACCAGGGATGCCTCATGACGCCACGCTTCGATCTTTTTGTGGTCACCGGAAAGAAGCACCTCCGGAACTTTTTTCTCGTGCCATGTCTCCGGTCTTGTGTAATGCGGATACTCAAGCAGATTGTCCTGCAGCGACTCAAACTGCGAAGATTCCTCGTTGCTTAAGACACCCGGCACAAACCGCGATACCGCATCCACCAGCACCATTGCACCGAGTTCTCCGCCTGTTAAAACATAATCCCCGATCGAGATATAGTCCGTTACCACTTCCTGCAGTACGCGTCATCGATGCCCTCATAGTGGCCGCAGAGCAGCACAAGATCGTCCTCAAGCGCCAGCTCTTCCACCATCGTCTGGTTCAGTACTTTTCCCTGCGGTGTCAGATAGACCGTGCGCGGCTTTTTCCCGATCTTTTCGGCTACCGACTGGTAGGCGCGGAACACCGGCTCCGCCTCCATGACCATGCCCGCACCGCCGCCGTACGGGTAATCGTCCACGCGGTTGAATTTATTTGCTGAAAAATCCCGGATATTCGTCGTCTCGAGGGAAATATAGCCGTTGTTGATGGCTCTTCCGAGGATGCTGGTGTGCAGCCCCTGCTCGATCATCTCCGGAAACAGCGTCAGAATATGATATTTCATCGTTCTTTACTCTCTTTATCAGTCAATCAGGCCCGGAAGAAGGTGAATCGTCATCTTCTGCTCATCCAGGTCCACATCCAGAATGCAGTCATGGATCGCCGGAATCAGAACCTCTCCGTGCTCTTTCGAATCTACAATATAGACGTCGTTCGCACCGGTCTCCATCACATCGCGGAGCGTGCCGAACAGTTCGCCGTCCTCGGTGTACATCTGCATTCCCTGCAGGTCTGCGATATAGTATTCGTCCTCTTCCAGCGGAATGGCATCCTCTCTCGTCACATAGAGCTGCAGCCTTTATACCGTTCGATATCGTTGATGTTGTCAATTCCTTTGAATTTTACAATGGCAAGCTGTTTGAAAAAACGCACGCCAGTTACATGGAGTTCTTTTTTTCTTTCCTGTATCGAGAAACGCGGTCCAGAGAAAGAACGCTCCGGATCTGTCGTCGGGTATACCTTTACCTCACCGCGTACGCCGTGGGTTGTGGTAATTACGCCAATCTGCAAATATTCTTCCATTCAAAAACCCTTTCCAACCAGTTCTACTGTGTATTGCGACTTGAGAAACACGCTTTGCGAGTTTCTCAAGTTATCGCGGCAGTCGCCAAGGTCCCGTGCAAGCACGGACTTTGTCTCGTTGCCCGCGTAAAGAAAGGAACCGGCAACAACTGTCGGTTCCTTTTCCTATCTTTTACTTACTGTAAAATTTCTACGACAACTTTTCTGTCGCTCTTTGAGGAAGCTGCTTTTACAACCGTACGGATTGCTTTCGCAATGCGTCCCTGACGTCCGATGACTTTTCCCATATCTGACGGATCTACTTTGAGTTCCAGCAGAAGGTCATCACCGCTGACGGTTTCTGTCACAACTACCTCAGATGGATGATCAACCAGAGATTTTGCAATTACTTCGATAAGTTCTTTCATTACAAGATACCCCCGTATGAATTATTTCTCGATACCAGCCTGTTTTAAGAGTTTGGCAACGATTTCGGTCGGCTGTGCGCCGTTAGCCAGCCATTTTTTAGCAGCCTCCTCGTTGAAGCTGATTGCGCTCGGCTCGCGATTCGGATCGTAAGTTCCGATCTCCTCGATGAAACGTCCGTCTCTTGGGGATCTGGAATCTGCTACAACGATTCTATAAAAAGGAGCTTTCTTCTGTCCCATTCTTCTTAATCTCATTTTTACTGCCATTTTTCTTTACCTCCATTGTAAATTCATGTATTTATTTATATTTTTTCTTTTATGCTAAAAGGGAAGTTTGAATCCTCCTCTTTTACCACCCTTACCGACCATTCCGGTCATCTGTTTCATCATTTTTCTTGACTGTTCAAACTGTTTGATGAAAGGTTTACCTCCGCGATGTCAACACCGGCGCCTTTTGCAATTCTCTGCTTTCTCGACGGATTGATGAGATCCGGGTTTTCTCTTTCCTTTGGCGTCATAGAAAGTACAATAGCTTCCTTTCTTGCCATGTCTTTTTCATCCACCATGCTCTCAAGATCCTGACCCTTCATTTTCGCGCCGACGCCCGGAAGCATATTCAGGATGCTGGAGATGCCGCCCATATTGCGCATCTGCTCCATGGAATCCAGATAATCGTTGAAGTCGAACTGCGCCTTCTTCATCTTCTGTTCCATGGCTTTTGCTTTTTCTTCGTCGATGTTTGCCTGCGCTTTTTCAATCAGGCTCATCACATCGCCCATGCCGAGGATACGGGACGCCATACGGTCCGGATAAAACTGCTCCAGATCCGAAAGCTTTTCGCCCATGCCGACATAGAGAATTGGTTTGCCGGAAACTGCACGGATTGAAAGTGCCGCACCGCCTCTGGTGTCACCATCTAATTTTGTAAGTACTACACCGTCGATGCCGACTTTATTGCTGAACATCTCGGCCACATTGACTGCGTCCTGTCCGGTCATAGCGTCTACTACCAAAAGGGTCTGATCCACAGGAACAGCCGCTTTGATATCCTGTAACTCCTGCATCATCTCTTCATCGATGTGCAGACGGCCTGCGGTATCCAGAATCAATACGTTAAAGCCGTTTGTCTTTGCATGCACCAGCGCTGCCTTTGCGATATCCACCGGACGGTTTTATCTCCCATAGCGAACACTTCCACGCCCTGCTTTTCTCCGTTGACCTGCAGCTGTTTGATCGCTGCCGGGCGGTATACGTCGCAGGCTGCAAGGAGAGGTTTTCTTCCCTTGGCTTTTAACTTTCCTGCAATCTTTGCGGTTGTGGTTGTTTTACCGGCTCCCTGAAGACCTGCCATCATAATAATGGTAACTTCGCTCGCCGGGCGCAGTGCGATTTCCGTTGTCTCGGAACCCATCAGCTTAACCAGCTCGTCATTTACGATTTTAATGACCATCTGACCCGGATTCAGTCCGTTCATGACGTCCTGTCCGACTGCCTGCTCCTGTACGGATTTGATAAACTGTTTTACTACTTTGAAGCTGACATCCGCCTCGAGAAGTGCCATTTTTACTTCCTTCAGCGCAGTCTTTACATCCGCCTCGGTCAGGCGGCCCTTGCTTCTGAGATTTTTGAAAACATTCTGGAGTTTCTCGGTTAAACTTTCAAATGCCATGCTCAAAGCTCCTCTAATATATCCGATGCAATTGCTGCAATCCGCTGCATCACATCTTCTTTCGGGGTATCACCAGAAGGATCTGTCAGCTTTCGGATCTCGTTTACATTCTCCCGGATCTGCACAAAGCGTTGTACCAGATGAAGCTTTTCTTCATACTCTTCCAGTGTCTTGTTGCAGCGTCTGACCAGATCGTGGACTCTGGCGGGAAATGCCCCGCGCTGCCGCAACCTCGCTCAGGGAAAATCGTTGAGCACCACGTCCTCATATACCTGACGCTGATGTTCAGTCAGAAGTTCGCCGTAAAAATCATACAGTAATGTCTGTTCCAATATTTTTTCCATTGCGATCACCTTGGTTATCATACACGAAATGATGCTGGGTGTCAAGTATTTTTTCTTGACAGTTTTAAAATTTTTCTGATCCGTTTCAAAAGCCGCAGAAAAGGCGCATTTTCCGCGTTTTTTCGCAGAAAACACGCCCCTTTTAAAGACTTTTGTATACCTACTGCAGCTCCGCAATCCTCGTCACAGCCACATAAATCGACTGAATTTTGTACCACGTCGGATAATCCACAATGCCGGAAACCGGCAGGCCGAACAGCCGCTGGAACGCTTCGACGGCGTCCTGCGTCTCTTCATCGAAATAGCCATTTTCATAGACCGTCGGAATCGATGAATACACCTCCGCAATCACGTTCAGCTGCTCCTGTATCTGCAGTACCTTGTTCCCGGACGAGCCGATGGTGAGGTCATACCCCGGCCAGGAGGACGGGATGCCGGAAATCTCCTCCGCCGTGTTGATATACATATTGTCTCCATAATAATTGCGGAGAATCTGAATCGTTGAATACCCTTGGTCCGCCAGGTTTTTGGACCCCCACTGGCTCATCCAGTTCGGGCAGCTCACACGGTTTCCGTCACAGTACTGCGTCAGAATCGGCTGTTTCACATTCGGGCGCGACAGGTAATCAGCAAAAATCTCATCGACCACAAGGGAAATGCTGTCGAAAATATTCCTGCCGTAAATCCATTTGTGATCGTAGGCGTCGACGAAGTGATCGTAAAATCGTATCCCTTGTTGCGGTACCATTCTGTATAGACACGGTTCAGCGTAAATGACATGATTGCGAGGATATTCGCCCGGATCGCCGCATCCGGCCATGTTGCATAGATTTCCGAGCACGCCACGTTTTTGATGTAGTCGCGGTACCGCACATAATAGTCGCGTGCCGTGCTGTCGGTCGGCGCTCCGTCGTGGACGATGATATACTCCGGGATCACGACACGGGACAGCACAATCTCACCGCTCTCCCTCGTCGGCTTGATCTCACTTTCCGGAATTTTCGCCGGATATTCGCCGAACAACGTATGGTCCGGGATCGTCACATCCGCAAACGCTGCGCCCTCTGCCAGTTTGAGGTCCACCTGCTGGACGGACTGTTCTCCTGAAAGAAGCTCGGAGCCCGTCACTTCAACCGGTTCATACCCTTCCGCCTCCACTTTCACCGTATATTCGGAATACGGCTGATTCACATTCGGTTCCAGACTGTACTCGAGCGGCGGCGTCGCCAGATCCAGCGTCTCCGTTCTGCCGTCCCCGTCGGTAATCAGCTCCTCGATCACATTCTGCGGATCTCCCGTATACGAAACCGTCACCCGCGCCCCGGAAACAGGCCGCGCCTGGATTCTTGTATTTACCCGGATTTCCAGCCGCCCGCGGTCAGTCATTTCCTGCTGCATACGCAAATTTTTCATAAAAAGCCCCATATCCTGCACTCCTTTTATGGTATGCAGAATATGAGGCTTTGTTGCTTTTCATTTTTCGATTTACAGGATCCGCTGGACGTCGTGGATCATGACGTAGACCATCAACGCCATCAGAAGCACCAGGCCCGCGAAGTGAACCATACCCTCCAGGTCTCGCCGGATTGGTTTTCTGCGGATGGCTTCTATGATCAGAAAGACAAGCCGTCCGCCGTCGAGTGCCGGGAGCGGCAGCAGGTTCATGACGCCAAGGTTCGATGACAGCAGAATCACCATGTTCAGCATCGTCATCACCGTAACCAAAACGCCCTGCGATTTTACATCATCATAGGCGGTTCCGATCGCATCCACCACGCCGACCGGGCCGGAAAGATCGTTCACAGAATACTGTCCGGTGATCAGCATACTGACGCTGTCAATGACGGTGCGCACCCAGTATTTGATCTCCAGCACGCTGTATTTCAGCACGCCGATCGGGGACTGTTTCTCCCGGAGCTGATACGAAAACTGTACATTCGCATACGTATTTTCAACCGGTGTCACCGTAATCTCTTTCGTCTTTCCGCTGTGCTCATACTCCAGCGTCACAGCGCTTCCATCGAAAGGATGCTCTGTCTGGTAAGCAGTAAAATCTGCCACACAGGTGATCGGCGCTCCGTTGATCGATACGAGCAGGTCGCCCGCGACAACACCCGCAGCGGCAAGCGGCATATTCTGCTGCACATACGTGAATTCCATGCCGCGGTCACAGTCATCGTAGTTAAAGCCCATCATATACCGCGTTGTCACCGTCGGTTCATATGTGATCGTTTTCTTTTCCCCGTCGGCCTTTTTAACCTCCAGCGTAATCTCATCCGTCGGCACACCCCGTACCGTCATCACAGAGTTCAGCTCTTTTCCGATGGAAATATGTCTTCCTTCATAGGAAGTGATGATATCTCCCGCTTCCAGGCCTGCCTCTGCCTCCGGCGAACCGTCTGCCACTTCTGTGACGCGCGCCGGGGAACTTCCCGCGTAACTGATCACAAAGATTGCGCAGAAAAATGCCAGAATCATGTTGAACACCGGTCCCGCCGCAACGACGGAAATTCTTGCCCACACGGATTTGCTGTTAAAGGTTCCTTCCCCCTCCTCTTCACCGTCCTCGCCGAGCATCTGGCACGCACCGCCGAAAGGCAGAAGTTTTAAGGAATAGACCGTTCCTCCTTTTTCTGTCTTTACCACCGTCGGGCCAAAGCCGATCGAAAATTCCGTCACGGTAATACCATTCGCTTTCGCCAAAAGAAAATGCCCCAGCTCATGGATAATGACGGTGATTCCGAAAATGAGTACGGCTATCAGGATTTTTACAATCATGCTGTCTTATTCTCCCATCTTATATCTGTTCGCAATCCATTCATACGTCTCCTGCTCCGCCGCGAGAATCTGCTCCAGCGTCGGATCGGCAATCGTTTTGTGTGCTTCCATTGCACCGGCGATCACGTCGTAAATCTCGAGGAAACGGATCTTCTTCGCGAGGAACAGTGCAACGGCGCGTTCATTTGCCGCATTGAAGACCGTCGGCATGGAGCCGCCCGTCCGGGACGCCTGCATTGCCATCGGAAGGCCGAGGAAGGTATCCATATTCGGTTCTTCAAACGTGATCTGTGTCAGCGCCGCAAAGTCGAGGCGGTCGCCTGCAAGGAAGCGGCGCTCCGGGTAATACAGTGCGTACTGGATCGGCAGTTTCATATCCGGTGTGCCAAGCTGTGCCATGACAGCGCCGTCTTTAAATTCTACCATGGAATGGATAATGCTCTTTGGCTGTACCACAACCTGGATGTGGTCGAGATCAACACCGAACAGCATTTTGCTTCCATGACTTCCAGTCCTTTGTTAACGAGTGTCGCGGAATCAATCGTGATCTTGTGCCCCATCGACCAGTTCGGATGACGGAGCGCCTGCTCTACCGTTACGTTTTCGAGCTCCGCTCTTGTTTTTCCGCGGAACGGACCGCCGGATGCAGTAATCAGAAGTTTTTCAATTTCTTTTCTGTTTTCCCCGTGCAGGCACTGGAAAATCGCCGAGTGCTCACTGTCCACCGGAAGGATCTGCACACCGCATTCCTCTGCCAGCGGCATAATAATGTGTCCCGCCGTTACCAGTGTCTCTTTGTTTGCCAGTGCAATGTCTTTTCCTGCCTTCATCGCCGCAACGTCGGGCGAATGCCGATCATGCCGACGATCGCTGTCACAAGGATTTCGCTCTCCGGCATCGTGGCAAGCTCGATCATGCCGTCCATGCCGCTGCCGATTTTTACAGGAAGATCCTTCACTCTGTCACGGAGTTCTGCCGCTTTCGCCTCATCGCCGACTGCCGCAAACTTCGGATGAAATTCCCGGATCTGCTGCTCGAGCAGTGTAATATTACTTCCGGCGCTGATGCCGACCACCTCAAGATCGCCGTTGGCACGCACGACATCGAGGGTCTGGGTTCCGATCGAACCGGTTGAACCAAGAATTGCTATTTTCTTCATATTCCAGTTTCTCCCATCTGCTTCCCGTTTATGCTGTAGGGGAAGCTTTTTTAATGAATCAGAAGCACCGACAGGAAATAGATGATCGGTGCGGTAAAGATCACGCTGTCGAAGCGGTCAAGAATACCGCCGTGGCCCGGAATCAGCTTTCCGTAATCCTTGATGCCCTGATTTCGTTTGATTGCGGATGCCGCAAGGTCTCCGACCATGGAGATCAGCGCGCCGACACCGCAGATGATGGCGTATTCCACCATGCCGCCCTTTGTCGCAGCCGCATAGATGATGCCGAGCAGAATCGCTCCGACGACACCGCCGACAGCTCCTTCTACGGATTTTTTCGGGCTTAAAACCGGCGCCATTTTATGTTTTCCAAAGAGTACGCCGACACAGTATGCACACGTATCGCAGCCCCAGGAGCACAGGAAAATCAGCCATACATGGAATTTTCCGCCGTCCAGCATACGGGTCTGATATACATAGGAAAGCATTACGCCGACATAGACAATCGCAAAGAACGCCGGCATCACCTGATTGGCGTTGTATTTCGGATAAGTAAATACGTATACTGCCATCAGAAGCACGAGATCCAGGATCAGCGCGAGCATCTGGTACATCGGGTCATGAAGCAGCAGGGACAGATAGAAAATCACAACGCCCGCATAGCCCGTAATTTCCAACAGATTCCATTTATCTTCTCTTACCTTCATCACGCGGAACAGCTCTCCTGCACCGATCAGCGACAGGCACAGAACCGTCATATAGAGCACGGTTCCGCCGCTGCAGATCGTAAGCAGCGCCACAAGGACGAGCACGATGCCGCTTAACAGTCTTGTCTTAAACATCTTTTTTATTCCTCCTTCACGCCGCCGTAACGCCGGTCTCTGTTATTATATTGTTCGATGGCTTTTCTCAATTCCTCTTCGTGGAAATCCGGCCACGGAACCTCGGTAAAGTAAAATTCCGTGTAGGCAAGCTGCCACATCAGGTAGTTGGAAAGGCGCTGCTCGCCGCTTGTACGGATCAGAAGATCTGGATCCGGGATTCCGGCGGTGTCGAGGTAGCTCTCAAAACACTGCTCCGTCAGTTTTCCGTTCTCATCAAACGCATTCTCTGCGAGAGTTCCGTTTTTCACATCCTCGATCATGCGGGTCATGCCGCGCAGAATCTCATCGCGGGAACCGTAGTTCATTGCGATCTGGAAGTACATGTGATCGTAATCTTTGGAGCACTCCTCCAGTTCATGAATGCTGTCCTGAATATCCTGCGGGAATGCGCTCGGATCTCCGATGATTTTGACGCGCATCTGATTTTTATGTGCTTTTTTGATGCATCGTTTCAGATACTGGCGGAACAGCTTTAAGAGGCCCTCCACCTCGGCGCGGGAGCGTTTCCAGTTCTCGGTTGAGAACGCATAGACGGTCAGATATTTGACACCCATGTCTTTGATCACGTCACACATTTTTTCCAGATTGTCGCATCCGACGATATGGCCGTAGCCGCGCGGCATATTGCGTTTTTTCGCCCATCTGCCGTTTCCGTCCAGGATGATGGCGATGTGATTCGGCACTTTTAATTCATTATCCATACTTTTTTCCTCCGTAAACGATAACAGGCTGCCTGCAAATGACAGGCAGCCCCTCGTTTTCTTTGTATTACACGGTCATAATTTCTTTGGATTTTACGTCCACCATCTGATCTACTTCTTTGATATATTTGTCTGTTAATTTCTGGGTCTGCTCCTCGAGCTCTTTGATTTCGTCCTCGGAAACGTCCTCTTTGGCAAGTTTCTTGAACGCATCATTGGCATCGCGGCGGATGTTGCGGATGGCTACCTTTGCGCCCTCTGCTTTTTTCTTTACCTCTTTTACCAGCTCTTTACGACGGTCCTCGGTAAGCTCCGGGAATACCAGACGGATGACTCTTCCGTCATCGGACGGGTTGATGCCAAGGTCAGACATCATGATCGCTTTCTCGATCTCTTTTACCAGGGATGCTTCCCACGGCTGGATCTGGATCATACGTGCTTCCGGAACAGAGATGTTTGCCACCTGCTGCAGCGGAGTCGGTGTTCCATAGTAATCTACAGTAATGCGGTCCAGTACGTGCGGGTTTGCACGGCCTGCGCGGATGGTTCCGAATTCGGAATCGAGGCTTGCAATGGATTTGCCCATTTTTACCTCAAACGGTTTTACTCTCTCGTCGATCTGATTTGCCATATTAAATTTGTCCTCCTGCTATCTCTTATACGTCACAGTTCTGCGAACTGTGACATTCGCAGCTCTCATTTAAAGTTTTGCTTCGCAAAAGGAGAGCTGCTCACACCTGAATCATTTTCTTACGCAGTAAAACAGCAAGTGTTTTACTGCTGAATTTTTATTAATTATACCGTTACTCTTGTGCCGTTGATTTTTCCGTTTGCAGCATTTACAATGCTGTTCTCTTCATTTAAACCAAATACCAGCATCGGCATTTTGTTTTCCTTGCAAAGGATGGATGCGGTCATATCTACCACTTTCAGATCCTTTTCAATGACTTCCTGAATGGAAATCTCGTCAAATTTCTTTGCATCCGGGTTTGTTTTCGGATCGCTGTCGTAGACACCGTCTACTGCTTTTGCAAGCAGAATCTCGTCTGCCTCGATCTCGATCGCGCGAAGTACGGTTGCCGTATCGGTTGAGAAATATGGATGGCCTGTACCGCCGGCAAAGAATACAACCATGTTGTGCTGGAAATATTTGTTTGCACGGTCTTTGGAAAATCCTTTTGTGAACTCTCCGCATGGAAATGGAGTCAGAACTGCGGTCATCATTCCCTGGGAACGGAAGATTTCTGATACATAGATACAGTTCATAACGGTTGCCAGCATACCGATCTGGTCTGCTTTGGTACGGTCGATATTTTCGGAACTGCGTCCTCTCCAGAAGTTTCCTCCTCCGATTACGATGCCGACTTCAATCCCCTGGTCTACCAGAGTTTTTACCTGTTTTGCCACTTTTGTGACGGTCGGCTCGTCAAAACCGGTGTGTTTCTCTCCTGCAAGAGCTTCTCCGCTCAATTTCAGTAATACTCGTCGTTTCATCTTGCATCCTCGTTCCTTTATGATATTTTTTCACAAATGTCTTGCATTTATGAATGATTATACCATCTGTTCCCAAAAAACGACAAGGGCAAAATTCGTTTGTGTTCCGCAGATCGTCTGCCGCTGCGAGAATCCGTCTCCACTGCAGATATTCCATCGGCGTCCGGTGCAGATACGCTTTGAAAATCCGCTGACATTCCCGTGGAGAGAGGTGAACGCTTGCGGCGGCTTCTGCGAACCGACGGCCTGGATCATCTGCTGTGTGGTAATCTGTATTTTTACATTCACCATTCGAAAAGAATTCCGCGATACGGCGGCATAAAAACCATAAAATCTCTGTCGGAAGTTCAGACTCCTGACAGAGATTTTTTATAGATTCATTTTAGATCTGCGCTACGACAAAGATATCATAAATTGCTTTGATTGCTGTTTCAAAGTCGCGGTTTTCAACGCCAATGATGATGTTGAGCTCGCTGGAACCCTGATCGATCATCTTGACATTAACGTGTGCATGCGCCAGTGCAGAGAAAATCCTTCCGGCTGTGCCTCTCGTTCTTCTCATACCGCGTCCTACAACAGCAATCAGCGCCAGATCGGATTCAAGATCAATAGAATCCGGCTGTACGGCACGATGCAGTCCTGCGATAACCTGCTGTTCTTTTGCTGCAAACTCACTCTGATGAACAAATACCGTCATGGTATCGATGCCGGACGGCATATGCTCAAAGGAAAGATTGTTATCCTCAAAGACGCCAAGTACTTTTCTGCCAAAGCCAATCTCGGTATTCATCATGCTCTTCTCAATCGTGATGGATGCGAAGCCTTTCTTTCCTGCGATACCGGTGATTGTAAATTTCGGTTTACTGCAGGTATTCTCCACGATCATGGTTCCCGGATCCTGCGGTGCGTTGGTGTTCAGCACGTGGATCGGGATTCCCTCCTGACGGAGTGGGAAGATGGAGTCCTCATGAAGGACGGTAGCTCCCATGTAGGAAAGCTCACGCAGCTCACGGTAGGTAATGGTGGAAATGACTTCCGGATCCTTGACGATACGCGGATCGGTTACCAGGAAACCGGAAACATCGGTCCAGTTCTCGTAGATGTCAGCGTGTACGGCCTTTGCACGATGGAACCAGTGATATCGGATCCGCCGCGGGAGAAGGTTTTTACGCTTCCGTCCGGTTTTGCACCGTAGAATCCAGGAACGACTGCGTTATCCAGATCTTTTAAACGCTCGGAAAGCACTTCGTCAGTCTTGTCTGCAAGGAAGTTTCCGTTCTCATCGAAGCAGATCACTTCTGCAGAATCAATATACGTATATCCCAGATAATTTGCCATCACGATACCGTTCAGGTACTCTCCGCGGGATGCGGCGTAGTCCTCTCCGGCTGCTGCGGCAAAGTTTTCTGCGATTTTTTCAAATTCCGGGGAAAGATCCAGGCTGAGGTTCAGACCGTCGACGATCTCCTGATATCTCGCTTTGATGTTCTGCAGTTTCTTCTTGAAATCTCTTCCAGCAACTGCAGTACGATAGCAGTCATACAGCATATCGGTTACTTTCGTATCAGCAGAATTTCGTTTTCCAGGAGCGGAAGGTACCACGTATCTTCTTCCCTCATCTGCGCGGATGATGTCTCCGACCTTCTTAAACTGCTCTGCGCTCGCGAGGGAGCTGCCGCCGAATTTTACTACTTTCTTCATAATAATCTCTCCTTGCGTTCTTTTCGGATATCTTTCGAAATCTCGTTTTTCAGCCCGTCACTTTAACGTTAGAAAGCTGTTACGTACTAGATTAGAACAAAATCCCGTATGCGTCAAGAACTTTTTTGGGCTGATTCATTCATTCCACAGATAAATTTCCGGTTTTTTCTCCATTTTATAGGAGAATGTCTCTCCAAGCCCGTAAACCGCCTGGCTTAATACGTACTCGCCGTTGTTTGCATAAATTTCGATCATATTCGGATCCACGAAAATCTCAAGAAGATCGCCCTCTTTTAACTGCGGCGTCTCGGCATGAAGCCATCCTTTTGCACCGGATGGATAGACATCCGTGCGGTCTGCGCAGACTTTTCCGCTCTGCCGCCAGATCTTATAGCCGCCGATTTCCAGGCTCTCACCCTCTTTTAATTCGGCGCGGATCATGGCACACTCTCCGCATGCCGAAACGAGGGAATCCGTCTTTTGCAGAATCCGTCGCGGATCGCAGGCAGAACACGGAAGTAAATATGATCGTTCTGTACATCCACCACACGCGGCAGGCAGAACATGCCTTGCCATATACCATCTACCGGTTCCGGCATCCGAAGCCATGCGATGGAAATCCGGTTTCCGTCCGCATCCGTCATGGTCTGCGGTGCATAGAGGTCACCGCCGCAGTCCAGAAGCTGCCAGTTCTCCGGAAATTTCATTGTGCAGGTTTTTTCATCAAACTCAGGCAGCATACAGATCGCCCGATCCGCATAGCCGTCGGGGTCCTCGATCAGTTCCATCGGGGAGAATACAAAGACGCTGCGTCCGTTTACGTTAAAGAGATCCGGGCACTCCCACATCCAGCCGAGCTTCTGTTTCGTCGTCGCCTGTCCGGCAGATGCCAGTGGGAAAGATCCTCACTCTTATAGAATAATGCCTCGCCCTTGTGATCCTTCGTCGTGCTTCCAAGCACCATATACCATGCGTCGCTTCCCTTCCAGACTTTCGGGTCACGCGTGTGCGTATTGTCGCCGATTTCCGGATCGGTGAGTGCCGGGATAACAACCTCCTTATCCCCGAAGACATCAAAATGCATACCGTCCTTCGAAGTAAGGTGAAGCTGCGCCGAGGTAAAATCCTGATCAAGGCACTGATGAATATCCTTCGGATTTACCTGATTATAGTGAACACCCGTGTAAAAGAGATGCATCACGCCGTTCTCTTCTACTGCGCTTCCGGAAAAGCAGCCGTTCTGGTCCTCGGAAAGACTCGGGAACAGGGCAACGCGACATGCTCCCAGTGAATCAGATCCGGACTCACCGCATGGCCCCAGTGCATGGTGCCCCAGCGCGGCGCGTACGGAAAATGCTGATAAAAAAGATGATACTGTCCCTTATAATAAATCATGCCGTTCGGGTCATTCACCCAGTTGCCCGGCGCTTTTACGTGTAATCTGTTTTTCATGTGTTTGATTTCCTTTCTGTCTCTTTCTTGTTGTCTCTGATAAGAAAAGCCGGAAAAAGAAAGCATTTTTAATTCCGCCCTCCTTTGCCCGGCTTGTTCTTGATTTCTATGATTTACTTATTTGACTGCTCCGGCTACGACACCGTTGATGATCTGTTTCTGCAGTGCCACGTACAGAATCAGGATCGGGATGACGCAGAGCAGAAGACCTGCCATGATGGTTCCGTAATCTGCGGAGTAAGTTCCGTAGAAGCTGTAGGTGGAAAGCGGCAGAGTCAGCAGCTTTTTGTCGGTCAGCACCAGGGACGGCAGCAGGAAGTCATTCCAGAATGCCATCGCATTCATGATTACCATGGTGGAAATGATCGGCTTTAACAGCGGGAACACGATGCGGAAGAAGGTCTGGGTGTGGGTACAGCCGTCGATGTAAGCGGCCTCCTCCAGCGCCAGCGGGATACTTCCGCGGATGAATCCGTGGAACATGAACACGGACATCGCCATGGAAAATCCGGTGTGCATGAAGATCAGGGTCAGTCTGTGGTTCAGAATGTTTAAGGTTCCGCCGTATACACTGACAAGCGGATCATGATTGCCTGGAATGGAATGATCATGGATGCAACCATCAGTGCAAAGATGATATTGGAAAATACGTTGACATTACGCACGATGTAGTAAGCCAGCATAGCTGCGAGTACCGTAACCAGTACGGTTGCTGTTACGGTTACAACCAGAGAGTTCTTGAAGGCATTCAGGAAGTTCATCTGATTGAATGCTTTTACAAAGTTGTCAAACGAAAGACCTTTGATCGTAAACAGCCAGGAGAACGGCTCTTGATGATATCACGTTTCTGTTTTAAGGAGTTGATGATAACCATGACAAACGGGAACATGAACGCACAGAAAACGATGATCATAAGGAGCATAGCCAGCGCGTCAGTTACTTTTTTCTTTGTTCCGCCAATTTTCTTCTGATTCATTATGCTTCAACCTCCCTCTTCTTGGTGGTGTATACCTGAATACCGCTGATGCAGGCTACAATGATAAACAGGATAAAGGCTTCTGCCTGGCCGACACCGAACTGTCTCGATGTGAATGCTTTCTCATATACGTGCATGGCTGCCATCTCGGTGGTTCCGTACGGAGCACCGCCGGTTAAGGACAGGTTGACATCGTATACCATGAACGCACGGGACAGGGTCAGGAAGAGGCAGATAGTAACGGAGGACATCATCAGCGGAAGGATAATGTTTTTCATTTTTACCCAGCCGGATGCACCGTCGATGCTTGCCGCCTCGAGCACGTCCTCGGAAAGTCCCATAAAGCCGGCGACGTAGATCAGGATCATATAGCCTGCCAGCTGCCATACTGAAACGAGCACCAGCGCTGCAAATGCTTTGTTCGGGGTAGAAAGCCAGGAAATTTCAAACAGGCTCCATCCTGTGGTCTCACCGATGCTGACGAAAACACGGGAGAATACGAACTGCCAGATGTATCCAAGTACGATACCGCCGATCAGGTTCGGGGTGAAAAATCCGGCGCGGAAGAAGTTCTGACCTTTGATGCCGCGGGTCAGAATATAAGCCAGTAAAAAGGCGATCACATTGACGAGAACAACAACCGCAATGACATATTTAAAGGTTAACAGCAGGGATTTCCAGAACTGCGCGTCGCGCATAACGGCTGCGAAGTTGGAAAGTCCTACAAAGTTTTTCACGCTGGAAACACCGTTCCAGTCGGTTAAGGTCAGGTAAATACCGTAGATAAACGGTACCATGACGACTGCCAGGAAGCAGAACAGGCCCGGCAGCGCAAATACACAGAAATCTTTTCCCTTGTTGCTTGATTTCATTTTCGTTCCTCCTTCATATCCTCCGGCTTACTGCTCATCCCAGTATGCTGGATGGAATCTATCAGTTCCTCGCGGTCACTTCTTCCGGCCAGATATTTCTGCATTGCCGCACCAAGGACAGACCAGTGATCGTTCGGCACGATCGCAGATGCGTTGAATGCTCCGCCGTTCTGTACTTTTTCGTAAATGTCGCGGCTTAACGGATCGCTTGGCTCGTTCGGGTTGTTTTTAAACGGAGGGATCAGGCTGCAGGTCTTTACAACCATCTGCTGTCCGATCTCACTGTAAACCAGCCAGTTCAGGAACTCTTTTGCTGCTGCTTTCTGCTCGTCGGTAGCCACGATATCATCCAGCATGATCTGTTTGGACGGGGATGCCTGGATTTTGCTGTTGACGAAGTCGTCCGGATCATTGTTCAGGAAGTATGGAAGGAAACCGTACTCGTCGGTCGTCTCGGCTCCTGCCTCCTCAAGGTTCGGCCATGCCCAGTTTCCGTTGAACCAGAAAGCGGTTTTTCCGTCTGCCAGGTCAATTGCCATCTCATCGTAATCTGCGCCGAGTGGATCGCCCTTTGCTACGTTGTACTCTTTTAACAGGTCAAAGGTATTCAGGAACTCGTTCATGCGGGTGTAGTCCGGCAGATATAAGGTTCCGTCCTTCAGCTCGTTGATGACTTCTGCTGCACCGTCGGAGGTTCCGTTGTATGTCTCGTAGATGTACTGCAGCTGGTGTGCTCCAAGGGACCAGTCTTCTTTTGCCATGGAGATCGGATTCTTCATTCCGTTGTCCCGCAGGCTCTGGAGAAGTGCTGCGAAATCGTCCTGGGTTTTGATATCGGATGGATCGAACTCGGTACCTAAGGTATCTTCAATCACGCTCTTGTTGTAGATAATACCGCGGCCCTCGATACAAAGCGGGAAGCTGTAAACCTTTCCGTTGATTTTGGTCAGGTACTCTTCTGCCTCGCCGGTCCATGCTTCATTGCTTAAGTCGCTGCTTTTTCTTCTGCCAGTGCAATGACATCGGTCGTATCCAGAATGGAAAGTGTCGGCGGGTTTCCGGAGTTGTAGAGGCTGACTACTTTGGTATAAGGAGAATCGCCGTCCGTTACCGGCATGATCTCAATATGTACGCCTGCTTTCTCCTCGAACACTTTTGCAATCTCTTCCAGTGCTGTCTGGATTTCTGCTTTTGTGTTCATGATGACGATACTCGTTCCGGAAAGCGACGTATCGTACTGGAAGGTATCGGTGGTCATGTCGATCGGCACTTCTTCTTTTACTGCGTTCGGGTCATCCGGATCGCTTGCGAAGCCGAAGGTGCATCCGGTCAGTGCAGAAGTAAGAAGCACGCCAGACATTCCAAGAGCTGCCGCCCTGGCACTAAATTTCTTTCTCATCACAATTCCTCCTGTTATCTCTGGACAGCGGGTCCTGTCCTTCGTTTTGTGTAACCGGTCAAGTAACCGGTTACTTTCATTGTCTTTATCATAGCATTGACAGTGGGTTTCGTCAATATTTTCTTTACTTTTCGTGATTTTCCATAATTTTGTTTTGGCTTTTGTGGAACTTTTACAAAACCGGTTACTTAACCGATTCCCGCTTGTTCCGGCGGGCGAGAAATGTTATACTATCTTCATATATTATTTGTTTTTTTCTGAAAGCTTACATGATTCACGCAACACTTTTGAAGGGAAGGACACTTGAACTTATGGCACGAAAAAAAAAATGTAACCTTTAATGATATTGCACAGTACACGCATTTTTCCAAAACAACCATTTCCCGGTATTTCAACAACCCGGATTCCCTGACACCGGAAAATCAGCAGATCATTTCCGATGCACTGGATAAACTGAACTATAAAGAAAACAAAGTGGCAAAAATTCTCGCGAACGGACAGACCGAATTTGTCGGCGTCTGATCCCGAGTCTCTCCATGAACTACTATTCCGAGATGCTGAATCAGATTCTTGCTTCTTATGAGAAATATGGCTATAAATTCCTCGTCTTCGCCGGAAACGGCCACGACGAGACGGAGCACCGCTACATTCAGGAGCTGATGTCGTACAAAATCGAGGGCCTCATCGTCCTCTCCCATACACTCTCCTCCCGCGAACTCTCCGATCTGCAGATCCCGGTCGTTGCAATTGAGCGCGAAGACCAGTTCGTCAGCAGTGTCAATACAGACAACTACCTCGGCGCGTACGAAGCGACTTCGCTTCTGATTCATAACCACTGTGATGTCCTGATTCATCTGAACTCACCGACCAAAGAAAATGTTCCTGCCTACCGCCGTCTCGCCGGTTTCCAGGATGCCTGTATAAAGGCCGGTGTACCGCACAAGGTTATCATTCGGGATTTTGGACTCTCCTATCAGGAAGCCGCAGCACCGCTGCAGGAAATCTTTGACAACATCGAACAAAAATATGCCGGTCAGAAAAAGGGCATCTTCCTCTCCAACGATGATCATGCCAATATTCTTTTAAATCTTCTGATCCGCAAGTACCATACCCTGCCGAACGATTACGAACTCATCGGCTTCGACGGTGCGCCGATTTCCGAGCAGGCTATCTATCCGATCAGCACTGTCGGCCAGCAGATTGACCAGATTGCAGACGAGGCTGTTTCCCTTCTGGTCTCCCAGATGCAGGAACGGAAAAAACGCCACCCGGTGCCGCTTGCCGAGCCGGTTCACAAGACCGTTCCGCCGCTTCTGATCCGGCGTCAGACGACCACTTGATTTTAAAAGCAGATTTCTATCATAAAAATGTTTTTATCAAAAAAGTGTCATCCACCTGCGGGCTGTGTGCCCTGCAGCTTGTGGATGACACTTTTCTTATCTTCTTACTCTTTTTTAGTTCTGTCCGTAATAAGCATTTGCACCATGCTTACGGTAATAGTGTTTATCCTGCAGCTCCTGCGGTGCCGGCTGGATTCTCGGGTTGATGGTCTCGGCACGGTATGCCATTTTGGCAACCTCTTCGAGGACAACAGCATTGTGAACAGCCTCATGCGCATCTTTGCCCCAGGTGAACGGTCCGTGGTTCTTGCAAAGAACGGCCGGAACGGCTTTTACATCTTTTCCCATCCGTTTGAACTCATTGACGATCAGATGGCCGGTGTTTTCCTCGTATGCCTCGTCAATCTCTTCTTTTGTCAGGCAGCGCAGGCACGGTACTTCACCGTAGATGTAGTCTGCATGGGTTGTTCCGTAGCACGGAATGCTTCTTCCCGCCTGTGCCCAGCTTGTCGCATAGGAGGAATGGGTGTGAACAATGCCGCCGATCTCCGGAAATGCTTTGTACAGCTCCAGATGGGTCGGGGTGTCAGAAGACGGACGGTAGCGTCCTTCTACTTTGTTTCCGTTCAGATCCATGACAACCATATCGTCCGGTGTCAGCAGGTCGTAATCCACGCCGCTTGGTTTGATGACGAACAGACCGCTTTCCCGGTCAATCTCGCTGACATTTCCCCAGGTAAAGGTAACCAGTCCGTATTTTGGAAGAAGCATGTTGGCTTCGTATACTCTTTTTTCAGTTCTTCTAACATTGTGTTGTCCTTTCTGTCTTTCCCAAACGATGGTTCATTTTAAGCTCTCTACTGCTGCACGCTCAATCGGCAGGCCTTTTTTGTAGCGCTCGGTGAATACTTCAAATCCAGCGACGTCTGCCGGGTCCGGATCCATCTTGGTTCCGGCATTTCCTGCGAAGACTTTTGCATCGAGGTAATCCTCGAGTGTTTCATTCTCTTCTTTGTTGATCATATAAGAAGCCAGCAGTGCGATGCCCCAGGCTCCGCCCTCTCCTGCTGTCTCCATGACGGAAACCGGTGCGTCGATGGCACCTGCGAGGATCTTCTGGCCGACACCTTTTGTCTTGAAGAGACCGCCGTGGCCGAGAATCTGGTCGACCTGCACATGCTCCTCTTTCATCAGGATATCAAGCCGACTTCAAGGCGCCAAGGGAAGTAAACAGGTTGACTCTCATAAAGTTTGCCAGATTGAATTTCGCATCCGGAGTACGTGCGAAGACAGGACGGCCCTCGTTGAAGCCGGTTACGTGCTCGCCGGAGAAGTAGTTGTAGGCAAGGAGTCCGCCGCAGTCTGCGTCGCCCTCCAGGGCTTTGTTGTACAGCTTGCCGAACAGATCATTCGTGCTGATTTCCATGCCGAAGGTCTGCGCAAATTCACGGAAGAGATTGACCCATGCATTCAGATCAGAAGTACAGTTCTGGCAGTGCACCATGCAACCGGATGACCGGACGGGGTTGTTACCATATCGATCTCCGGGTATACTTTGGAAAGGTTCTTCTCCAGAACGATCATAGCAAAAACGGAAGTTCCGGCAGACACGTTTCCGGTTCTGACGCGGACGCTGTTTGTTGCTGCCATACCTGTTCCGGCATCTCCCTCCGGCGGGCAGAGCGGAATGCCTGCTTCCAGATTTCCGGACATGTCGAGAAGTGCGGCACCTTCTTTTGTCAGAACACCGGCATTGTCACCTGCGGTCAGAACGTGCGGCAGAACATCGAGTGCTTTCCATGAATATGCTTTGTCTGCGACTGCCTCGTCAAATTTGGCGATCATGTCGGCAAAGTAAGTGTTGGTTTCAGAATCGATTGGAAAGATTCCAGATGCCTCGCCGACACCAACGACACGCTCGCCGGTCATTTTCCACTGAATGTATCCGGCAAGGGTTGTCACGTAGTCGATATCTGCCACATGCGGCTCACCGTTTAAGATTGCCTGATACAGATGGGCGATAGTCCATCTCTGCGGGATGTGGAATCCGAAAAGATCGGTCAGCTTCTCGCTTGCTTCTTCTGTGATATTGTTTCTCCAGGTGCGGAACGGCACGAGGAGGTTTCCTGCTTTGTCAAATGCCATATAGCCGTGCATCATGGCACTGAAGCCGATGGCTCCGACGCGGGTCAGGGTGATGTCGTATTTTTCTTTAACATCAGCTGCCATTTTGGTATAGGCATCCTGCAGGCCCGTCCAGATGTCCTCGAGGGTGTAGGTCCACACGCCGTTGTCGTAGCGGTTTTCCCACTCGTGATCTCCGGATGCGATCGGGGCGTTGTCTGCGCCGATCAGGACGGCTTTGATTCTGGTTGAGCCGAGCTCAATACCAAGTGCTGTTTTCTGTTCGAGGATTGCTGTTTTTGCATCCATTCCCATTGTTTTTTCCTCCCTTGGGTTCTTTTCTATTTTTTCGTCTCTGTTGACAGATTTTTTCCTGCGGTGGATTCTCTTACGATGAGTTCCGGGGAAATCAGGCGTTTGACGCTGCTTTCTTCTTCCGGGACTTTTCTGATTTTTTCGAGAATGAGCTCTGCTGCCATCTCACCGAGTTTTTCCTGCGGATGGGCAATGGTCGTGATCCCGATCGGACTGCTCTGGCCGATCAGCGAGTTGTCGTATCCGGTGACGGCGATGTCTTCCGGCACGGAGATTCCCTTTTCTTCCAGCATGGAGATGACGGCGAGCGCGATCTGGTCGTTGTAGCAGACGGCGGCATCGACGGACTTTTTGCTGTCGAGCAGCATGGAAAGCATCAGGGACGGTTTGGTTTTCCGGTCCTCGGTGTGAAACCAGATGACGTTTTCGGGATCATACGGGATTCCGCTTTCCTGCAGCGCCTGCACGTACCTTTATGGCGCTGGGCGCCTGGCTGTCGTCGGCCTTGAAGATGCCGATGATGTTTCGTCGGCCGGTCTCTAAAAGGTGCCGGGTCAGCAGATAGCCGCCTTTGCAGTCATCCATCAGAATGCAGGGCTTGTCTGCCATTTGGGGGTAGCAGCCTGGATGAAGACATACGGGATCTGGTACTTGTCCAGCATTTCGTACAAGTTGATGTGGCGGCAGAGGATCTGGCTTTTGCTCGGCTCGATGATGAGCCGTCGATGGGCTTGTCGAGGAGTTCTTTTAAGACTTTTTCTTCTTTGGAGCGGCTGTTGCAGGTGTTCTTTAAGATAATGCTGTAGCCGTTTTCGCTCAGCACTCGATCCATTCCCTGGATGAGGCGGGGGAAGATGTAGTCGGACAGGTAGGTGGTGGTGACGGCGATGTTTTTTGAATTATGACGCTGGATTACGCGCTCGGAGCAGAAGGTTCCTTTGCCGTGCTGGGCGGTAATGTAGCCTTCATTTTCGAGAAGAGCGAGGGCCTTTCGGACAGTGTGGCGTGATAGGGCGTATTCCCGGGTCAGTTCGTTTTCGGAGGGAAGCTTCTGGCCGGGTTTTATGGTTCCGGAGAGAATCTGCTCTTTTAGGGCTTCCATCAGGGTGTAGTATTTGGCTTTGCCGGTGGTTGGTTCCATGTGATTGGTGATTCCCCTTTCTGGAATTTATAATACAACTTGTACGGTTGTCGTGACAAGTTGTATTTTTGTTGTGGGAAAGGGACGCTCAGGAGTATCGGGAGGGCGGGTGGGTTCCAATACCTTAATGAGTGGACGGGGACACTTTCTTGCGGATGGCCTCTTCGTAGGCGGTGCATTCTTGAGGACAGTGCATTCGCGGGACGGGGTCACCTTTTAGGAAGTGGTAGCGGATGTAATAGAGGGTATCGTCTTCGCCGCGTTCCGAGAGCATGCGCAGCAGAAATTCGAGCTGCGAGAGTGTCTCGGGATGGACGAACCAGAGGTGGCCGATTCCTTTTTTGAGATACTGGTACGGCGCCTGATCGGTATAAGCGTCTCCGAGGTAGACGCGGGACGCGCTGATGCGGTCCATAATCATCTCGGCAACGTAGCGGCGTGGCATTGGGACGCCTTTGATGATGGTGTCACAATTGATACCGTAATCAATCCAGTATTCAAAATGATGTTTGTTGCGCCCTTTATGGTGCATCCAGGATTTTGACATGCCGGTGTCTTCGCGCTCGGCGTTATTAGGACTCCGATCGCCCTGGTAGTATTTCATGCCGACCAGAAATTCCGTCGGCGAATATTTCGAGAGGTCGTGGGTCAGTCCCTGCCAGTACAGTCCTATTTTGAAGCAGTACCGCATGACCCACATTTTGTGTGTGGTAATGGTTTTAAAGTGCTGCCATGCTTTCATCATTCTGCCTCTTCTCCTGCTTTCCTGTTAAAATTATGATACTGCGCGGCGGCACGATGACCGTTTTTGCGCTGACTTTTTTTCTGATTTTCTTCTGTCAGGAAGACTTCCGGTGTGTTGGTGTCGGCCGTCAGATACCAGACCTTCTGCTCCGGGAGGGACGGCAGTGCCAGCTCATGCGGATTCCAGTGCATGTTGTAGGCAATATAAAGATCGTCGTCCTTGTTGTCGTCTTTATCCTGGAAATAGCTTCCGCAGTACATGACGCCGATAAAACGGCATGTGTTTTCCATCTGGGAGAACCAGGCTCTCTGGCTGTGGAAGGACATATCCGGGCAGCCGTAGGATTTGTAGTCGATGAGGCGCGGCTCGCGTTCGCCGTGCAGAGCCGGATGCGCCTTCCGGAAGGCGATTGCTGCTTTTACAAAGGCGGCAAACTCCGGATTCCGGGCGGCTGCTTTCCAGTCGATCCAGCCGATTTTGTTGTCCTGGCACCAGGCGTTGTTGTTGCCCTTCTGGCTGTTGCCGAATTCATCGCCGCCGTAAATCAGCGGTGTTCCCTGGCTTGTCATCAGCATGAGAACGGCATTTTTCAGCTGGCGGAGGCGCAGCGCGCGCACAGCCGGTTTCCGGGTCACGCCTTCTGCGCCGCAGTTCCAGGTCAGGTTTTCGTTGGAACCATCCATATTGTCTTCGCCGTTGTCCAGATTGTGTTTCTGTTCGTAGGAAACGCTGTCATACAGGGTAAAACCGTCGTGATCCGCAAGATAATTGATCACACCGTGTGTCTCCGGGCTTCTTCTCAGATAATAGGTGAAGTCGGAAAGGCTGCCCTCATCGCCTTTTAAGAAGCGGCGGATATGGTACTGGTAGCCCTGATTGTGTTCCCCTAAATTCCGGAACCACGGGCGTTTTCCCTGATAGATCCGTGCGCCGTCAAAGCCGAGAAAAATCAGTTTCGTCTTCCGAAGGAGTGCATCTTTGGACGCTTCTTCTGCCAGCGATGCATCGCCGACCAGATGGAAACCGTCGATCTGATAGCGGAGCTGCCAGTGGTGCAGAACCTGCAGGGCAAAACCAGAAGGCGTTCCCGGGGCAAAACAGAATTCCATCAGCATTCGATACCATTCTCATGCAAGGCATCGACCATCTCTGCGAACTCTGCGACGGCATCTGCGGATGCAGCATACGAAGCTTTCGGAGCAAAATACAGGGCCTTTGTGCCGTATCCCCAATAATTCACGCGCTTCTCTTCCGCCGGCGCCGGATATACATAGGCCGGCTCCGTAAGGGAGGTCCACTCAAAAAACTCGTAGGACGCATCAGTTCTACTGCATTGATACCGAGTTCTTTTAAGTATGGAATTTTTTCGATCACGCCGCGGAACGTTCCCTTGTTCTTTACACGGGAGCTTCCGTCTTTGGTGAAGCCGCGCACATGGAGCTTATACAGAATCGTCTCCTCATACGGCCGGTGCAGTGAGGTGGTGCGCATTACCGGGTACTCCGGGAGAAGGCAGCAGCAGGCGCCCTCTTCTTTTTCCATCGGTGCACCGAAGGTTTCTCTTCCTTCTACTGCTCCCGCATATGGATCCAAGCAGAAAACTTCGTCCATCCGGTAGGCATACGAAAACTTTCCTACCGTCAGGCCTGTGATTTCCACGGAACTGATCACGCCAGTGCGCTCTTCTTCCGGAAGCGGCACGGTAAGAAACGGTTTCTGGTGACCTTTCCGGTACAGCAGAAGCTCTGCTTTTTTTCCATCTGATACTTCTACGGCAAAATTGTATCCGTCTTTCGTCGCCGATGCGCCCATTTTCTCCGGATTTCCCGGTAAAATTCGATATTTTCCTCTGTTTTTTGTCTGTATCATAATTCCCGCCCTTATTTTTTATAATTTGTTGCAATTGTCATACTATTAATGTAAATCATTTGAATAAAATTGTCAATTGACCAATGTTACCAATTGTTATACCTCTAAATCCAGTTCCACCGGGCAATGGTCGGAACCGAGAATTTCGGTATGGATTTTGGCATCTGCAACTGCATCTTTTAAGGACTCTGATACCATAAAGTAATCAAGCCGCCATCCTGCATTCCGCTGGCGTGCCTGAAAGCGGTATGACCACCAGGAATACGTCACGGTGTCCGGATACAGCATACGGAAGGAATCAACAAAGCCTTTTTCTTTGATCACAGCAAATTTTTCGCGCTCCTCTTTCGTAAAGCCGGCGTTTTTCTCATTTGCCTTTGCATTTTTGATATCCATCTCGGTCGCTGCGACGTTCAGATCTCCGCAGAAAATCACCGGTTTTTCCTGCTCCAGTCCTTTTAAGTAAGAAAGAAACGCATCCTCCCACTCCATCCGGTAGGCAAGGCGTTTTAATTCATCCTGTGAATTCGGTGTGTAGACGGTTACAACAAAGTATTCCGGAAACTCTGCCGTGATCACACGGCCTTCCATATCATGTTCTTCGATTCCGATACCATAGCGAACAGAAATCGGCTCCTCTTTGGTAAACAGGGCCGTGCCGGAATATCCTTTCTTTTCCGCATAATTCCAATACTGATGATAGCCGGGCAGCTCAAGGTCGATCTGTCCTTCCTGCAGCTTTGTCTCCTGCAGGCAGAAAATATCGGCATCTGCCGCCTTCAAAGTATTCCTGAAAGCCTTTCTTCATACAGGCTCTCAGTCCATTTACGTTCCAGGATATCATTTTTTTCATACGCAATTCATCTCCTTTTCCTGACAGTCTGTTCTCTGCGGTTTCTGTTGCAAAGCGCTGGGAACCGACTTCCGTTTTCTTTTATTCCTCTTTCAGAACATACAGCACTTCCAGCGACGCATCCGACGGTCCGTGAAATTCGCAGCCGTCTGCTTTATACTGGCGCATCAGTTCCAACATTTCTCTGCTGTACCGCTCGCCCGGGCAGATGAGCGGGATTCCCGGCGGATATGGGGCTGCCATCTCGGCTGCAATTCGTCCTTCCGCTTCTGCAAACGGAACGGCTTCCTTCTCCGCAAAATATGCCTCGCGCGGTGTCTTTACCATCTCCGGCAGGCTGCGGAACAGCCACTGCTTTTCTGTAAACTTCGTCCGCCCCGTCGTTTTCCCGCTCTCTGCTGCCGAAATTCCTGCCAGCGCATCGATCAGCCGTGTGATATCTTCCTCGCTGTTTGCCCAGGTAATAACGCAGACCACGTTCTCCTCGTCGGCAAGCTCTGTACTGACGCGGTATTCCTCGTACAGACGCACCTGCAGATCGTAGCCGGAAATACCAAGTTCTCTTGCCGAGAATACAAGACGCGTCAGGTCGATCTTCCATACGCCGCACGTTCCTTCCATCTCGGTCCCAAGAACTTCGATTCCTTTGATCTTTGCAAGCTCCTGCCGCGCCCTCTGGCCGAGTTCCAGCGCGCGTTCCATTCGCTCTTTTCCGTGCAGCGCCATCCCGCGCCGCGCCGCATCGAGGGATGCCATCAGAAGGTAGGACGGCGATGTACTCTGTACCATCTGCAGATTGGCGGCCACTCTTGCCTCATCGAGACGGCCAGAACCGAGTGATAAGAAGGAGCTCTGTGTAAAGGAACCCGCCGTTTTGTGGATACTCTGCGCGCAGGCATCCGCACCACTTTCCAGTGCGCCGAGAGGAAGCTGTTCGGAAAAATAGAGGTGCGATCCATGTGCTTCATCGACAAGAAGCGCTGCGTTGTGGCAGTGACAGATTTCTGCGATCGCCTGCAGATCACTGCAAAGACCGTAGTACGTCGGGCTGACCAGAAGTACGGCTTTCGCATCCGGCGTTTCCGCGAAGGCTTTTTCGATCGTCTCCGGCGTTACGCGCCCCACATCTGCCATTTCGTGCTGTACTCCGGCATCACATAAACCGGTGTGGCTCCGCTTAAAATCAGGCCCATCAGCACCGATTTGTGCACGTTTCGCGGAACAATGATTTTTTCGCCCTCTTTCACAGACGAAAGCACCATCGCCTCGTTGCCGCATGTTGTGCCGTTGACAAGAAAAAAAAAGTTTTTTTTGCCTTCCACGTTTCCGCCGCCAGTTTCTGCGCCTCTGCAATCACGCCCTCCGCGTGATGCAGATCGTCAAGCCCTTCTGCCTCCGAGAGGTCATACGCCGCAAGCGACGCTCCGTTTAACGTCTCATCCAGCCCGCGCTCAAACCGGTGTCCCGGAATACGGAAATAGGCCGGTGCTTCCTCCCGGAACTGTTGTAACGCCTCCACAAGAGGCATTCGATTCTGATCCATTCTGCTTTGTTTCCTTTCAAACGATTTCTGAATCTTTTTCTGAAGCGAAAGAATCCTCCCCGCACCGCTGTGCGGGAAGGACCCCCTTATCTGCATTTTTCTGTTTTATATGGTTTATTCTACCGGAGTAGTCCAGCCATATTTATCTTCCAGTTTACCCCACTGGATACCGGTCAGGGTATCGTACAGTTTCTGGGTCAGCTCACCGATCTTGAAGTCATTTACAACAACAGAATCGTCCTTGTATACAAATTCACCAACCGGAGATACAACTGCTGCTGTACCAGTACCAAATGCTTCTTCCAGTGTGCCGTCATGACCTGCTTTCATCAGATCGTCAACCGACAGATGTGTTTCGTTTACTTTATATCCCCAGTCTCTTAAGATATGGATCAGGGAATCACGGGTTACGCCCGGAAGAACAGTTCCTTCCAGCGGTGCGGTGTAGATTTCGCCGGCAATCTTGAACATAATGTTCATGGTTCCAACTTCCTCTACATATTTACGATGTACGCCGTCCAGCCACAGAACCTGGGTGCATCCCATCTTCTCTGCTTTTACCTGGCCTGCGATGGAACTTGCATAGTTACCGCCGCATTTTGTAAATCCTGTGCCACCTTTGACTGCACGAACATATTCATCCTCAACCAGGATCTTAACCGGTTGATGCCCTCTGCATAGTATGCTCCAACCGGAGTGGTGATGATAACGAATTTGTAGGATTTTGCCATATGTACGCCAAGGCTTGCCTCAGTAGCGAACATGAACGGACGGATGTAAAGAGATGTACCTGGCTCAGACGGTACCCAGTCTTCCTGTGCTTTAACCAGTGCTTTGACAGCCTCTACAAACATCTCCTCCGGTACGCCCGGCATGCAGAGTCTCTCGTTGGATTTAATCATACGGCGTGCGTTCATTTCCGGACGGAACAGCTGGATCTTTCCTTCTGCTGTTCTGTAGGCTTTCAGTCCCTCGAACGTTTCCTGTGCATAGTGAAGTACCATGGTTGCAGGATCCATCGGGATTCCGCCGTACGGTACGATTGCTGCGTCATGCCATCCCTGCTCTTTGTCCCAGTCCATGACAAACATATAGTCTGTAAAGTGTTTTCCGAATCCAAGATTTTTCTGATCCGGTTTTTCCTGTAAATGTTCTCTTTTTTCAAATCTGATATCCATTTTTTGCCTCCCCGGCAGTTGAGGATAAGTTTGTTCAGCTGCCTGTATATTTAGATTCAATAGTGATAGTATAAAACTGTACCCGAAAACAGTCAATAGAAAATACGACTAATTTTTCATTTTTTCGTTCTTATTTATTGTATCTTTTCCGTATTTTCCTGTATCAGCCGCATTTTTTCTGCTTTCCCGGCACAGCCATTGTGTTTTTTTCTATTATCTGTTAGAATGGCAGACAAGAACCTGATAAGACTTGAACACGAAAAAGGAAGGTAATACAAATGAGTGAAGAATTATTCAACAGCGCATCCTGCAGCGGAGACTGCGCAGACTGCGGCAGCGACTGCCAGGATCTGGATCAGCCGACTGTTACCCTGACACTGGACGACGATACCGAAGTAAAATGTGCCGTACTGACCATTTTCCCAGCTCCGAACCAGAAAGAGTACATCGCTCTTCTGCCGCTCGATGAAAACGGCGAGAACGAAGACGGCGAAGTTTATCTGTATCGTTACTACGAAGAAAACGGCCAGCCGAACCTCGACAACATCGATTCCGATGAAGAGTACGAAATTGCAGCAGACGCATTCGACGAGCTGATGGATACCGAGCAGTTCAACGAGATGGAAGAAAATTCCACCGAAGAGTAAGAATCACAGACTTTGAAACGATTGCAGAACCCGGCGGGAAACCTTATTTTCCTGCCGGGTTTTTCTCTCTTTTTCTCTCAAATTCCCATTATTTCTTATTTGTACAGCTTTTCTGCATCTCTCTTTAAGATCTGTTTCTATTCTTTTACAGACGTATAATATATGTGAGTAGCAATTTTCATGCCGCTACATTACATAGGAATACGAGGTATCTTTTTATGAGAGATAAAGATGTGATACAGCACATTCAGGATTTATGCAAAGAGCGTTCCTGGACTTATTACCGTCTTGCAAAAGAGGCGGACATTCCCTATTCTACCTTAAATAATATGGTAAACCGCACCAATATTCCAACCATCCCTACCCTGCAGAAGCTCTGCGACGCTTTCGGCATCACACTTGCCGATTTCTTTCTCGACGAGCCGGATGCCTGCAGCTTACCGAAGGACAGCAGGAAATCATTACGCTTTACAATAATCTTCGCTGGAGAAAAAGAAAATCTTAAAAGCTTATATGAAAGGTCTTCTGATGGAAGTCTGACTTTTCCGGCATCATAAGTATCACAGATAAAGAAGTTCCGTTTTTTGTTTTTCCGAAACAGAGGCGGAACTTTTTTCTGTCGATAAACTTTTCTTAAATTTTTCTAAAGCCCGGGACTTTCCCGTATTTCGTTGTAGAATAAAGGACAACTGTTCACATATTAATCACAGAAGGAGTTACCCTTTTATGCTACAGATTCAGCATATCAAAAAAGAATACCGGACCGGGACGCTGGTACAGAAAGCGCTCGACGATGTGTCCTTAAATTTGCGCGACAACGAGTTTGTCGCTATTTTAGGGCCGAGCGGTTCCGGAAAGACGACGCTTCTGAATATCATCGGCGGCCTCGACCGCTACGACAGCGGCGATCTGATCATCAACGGCATTTCCACGAAAAAGTATAAGGACCGCGACTGGGATTCCTACCGGAACCACACGATCGGCTTTGTCTTCCAGAGCTACAACCTGATCCCGCACCAGACCGTCCTTGCAAACGTAGAGCTGGCGCTTACCATTTCCGGTGTTTCCAAAGAGGTGCGGCGCAAAAAAGCAATCGCGGCACTTGAAAAGGTCGGTCTTGGAAAACAGCTCCACAAGCGGCCGAGCCAGATGTCCGGCGGTCAGATGCAGCGTGTCGCCATCGCCCGCGCTCTTGTCAATGACCCGGAAATTCTGCTTGCCGATGAGCCGACCGGCGCGCTCGATTCCGACACCAGTATTCAGGTCATGGACTGCTGCAGGAAGTTGCCAAAGAACGCCTTGTCGTCATGGTCACACACAATCCGGAGCTCGCCGAGCTTTACGCCAACCGGATCGTCACCCTGCGCGACGGTGTGATCTGCTCCGACACGAACCCGTTTGAGCCGGATTCCGAAACCCTGCTTCCTCCCAAGCACAAAAACATGGGCAAATCGTCGATGTCCTTTCTGACGGCGCTCTCCTTAAGTTTTAATAACCTGCGCACCAAGAAAGCGCGGACCTTGCTCACCTCGTTTGCCGGCTCAATCGGCATCATCGGCATTGCACTGATTCTGGCACTCTCCTCTGGTGTCAACGAGTATATTCAGAATATGGAAGAGGAAACTCTCTCCGAATATCCGCTTCAGATCCAGAGCACCGGCTTTGACCTCACTTCGATGATGGTCGGCTCACAGAATGCCGGCAAAGACGCAAAAGATTCCGGCAAAAAGAATGAAATCAAAGTCCAGGAAGTCGTGACCAACATGTTCTCCACCATGAACTCCAACGATCTCGCTTCCCTGAAAAAGTACCTTGACGGCGGTGCGGACGCATTTCCGACTACACAAATGCCATCGAATATTCCTACTCCGTCACGCCGCAGATCTACCGCGAAGACGGCGATTCCATCCGCCAGGTGCACCCGGACCAGTCGTTCCGCTCGCTCGGCCTTGGCGCAAGCTCCAACAGCATCATGTCATCCATGATGAGCACCAACGTCTTTTACGAGATGCCGGACACGGCTTCCCTGTACGAGAACCAGTACGACTTAAAAGCGGACACTGGCCGGAAAACTATAACGAATGTGTGCTTGTCCTCACTTCCGACGGCGGAATGAGTGATTTTCTGCTCTACACCCTGGGGCTCCGCGATGCACTCGAGCTGGATGAGATGGTCCGCCAGTTTTTAAATGAAGAAACCGTCGAGACCCCTTCCTCCATCGGCACGTATTCCTACGATGATATTCTCGGCACCACGTTCCGTCTTGTGAACAGCGCAGACTGCTACGAATACGACAGTCAGTATCAGGTCTGGAAAGATAAAAGCGACAACGAAGACTATATGAAAAAACTCGTTGCCAACGGCGAAAAGCTCACAATCACCGGTATTGTCCAGCCGTCCCCTGACTCTGCCGCCTCTGCCCTGACCGCCGGCATCAATTACCCGGCATCGCTGACCCGCCACGTTGTGGAGGAAGCAAAGAAATCCGAGATTGTGAAACAGCAGATGGCGGACTCCTCCATCGATGTCTTTACGAATCAGGAATTCGGCACCGTGGATCAGAACAGCGGTCTTGATATGGATTCCTTTATCACTGTCGATGAGGACAAGCTGCAGAACGCTTTCCAGTTCGACGATTCCGCACTCTCCGGTGCTTTTTCCGGTGATTCCATGAACCTTGATTTTTCCAGCGCCTTTGCGGACGCCGGAAGCAGCATGGATCTCGCGGGTGCGATTGACCTCAGTCAGATCTCTCTTAATTTCGACGGACTGCCGCAGCTTGATCTTGGCCAGATTTTATCCGGGCTTACTCTCAATGTCAGTGAAGACGGCATGCAGGAACTGGCTTCCAGCCTCATGGAGGGCTATCAGGGCTACGCCTCGGAGCACCCGGAGGCGGATTATTCCCATTTACAGGAGGATTTCGTCTCCTACATCAATTCCACGGAAGCACAGGAAATCCTGCGGCGCCACATCCAGACCATCATTGCAGACGGCGGCGGTGTTTCCATTACACAGGAACAGATCCAGGAACTCATTCAGCGGATCTTCAAAGGGTATCAGGCATACCTGATCAAGATGGGCTACACCGATCCGGAACAGTTTGATGCTTATCTTGCGGAGTATCTGCAGACCGAAGAAGCTGTTCAGATCATCAACGACTGGATTTCCGAGGTGATGCAGAACAACGGCAATATCGAAATTACATCCGACCAGCTCACTGCGCTTGCGACGGAGCTTTCCAACGGTTATCTCGCTTACGTGAAGGAGAACGGCCTGCCGGATCCGACGGAGATGGGCCAGCACTTTATCGCCTACCTGAACACGGCGGACGGCCAGCAGCGGCTGAACAGCGGTATCACAAAAATCGTCGATCTCGACGGACTGCAGTCCCAGGTTTCTTCTGCGCTCACAAACTACATGGCAGGCGTTATGGGAAGCTACTCCGCTTCTGTCGCCTCGGTTCTGCAGACACAGATCACTTCCGCGATGGAACAGATGATGACGCAGATGGCCTCTGCAATTCAGTCCGAGATGGAGCGCGCCATGACGCAGGTCGGTAATTCTCTGCAGGATTCGATGGGCGATGCATGAAGATTGACACCGATGCCTTTGCAAGTGCCTTCCAGATGAATATGACTGAGGATGATATGAAGGAGCTCTTCGCTTCTCTTAGTTCTTCCGGCTCTTCCACCTATGAGGGCAATCTGCAGAAACTGGGCTACGCTGATTTTGACGAACCCTCTTCGATCAGCATTTACCCGAAAAACTTTGAGAGCAAGGAACACGTTGTCTCCATCCTCGACGGTTACAATGACACGATGGAAAAAGAAGGCAAAAACGAGCAGGTAATCTCGTACACCGATGTGGTCGGCACTCTGATGTCCTCCGTCACGGATATCGTCAACATCATCAGCTACGTGCTGATCGCTTTTGTCGGCATTTCCCTTGTGGTTTCCTCGATTATGATCGGCGTCATCACCTATATCAGTGTTCTGGAACGTAAGAAAGAGATCGGTATCCTGCGCGCGATCGGTGCTTCGAAACGCAATATTTCGCAGGTCTTCAATGCCGAAACCTTCATCATCGGACTCTGTGCAGGACTGATCGGCATCGGGCTCTCGCTGCTTCTGATGATTCCGGGCAACCTTCTGATCCACCATCTGGCGGATACGACGAAGGTCAGTGCTTCTCTTCCACTCGTCCCGGCGCTTGTTCTGATTGCACTCAGCGTCGTTCTGACCCTGATCGGCGGTCTGATTCCGTCGAAGAAAGCGGCAAAAAGCGATCCGGTTACGGCACTCCGGACAGAATAATCTGATCCTTAAAACACACTTTGCAAGTACGCAAAAAGCGGCCGGCAGAGGCTTTTCAAAAGTCCCGCCGGCCGCTTTTTTCTATCTTAAACTTTTATTTTTCTTCCAGAGAAAATCCATGCTCTGTCCGCACCAGTGTCGTCTCATAAAAGGTCTTTGCGAACTGCACCAGATAAGCAGTATCTTTGGCGCCTGCCGTCTCATACGGGGAATGCATCGCAAGCTGAGCCATTCCGATATCCACGCTTGTCACCGAGACAAGAGAGTTCAGAATTGCGCCGAGCGTGCTTCCGCCCGGAATGTCGGCGTGGTTTGCGAATACCTGGCACGGTACGCCGGCCTTCTCGCAAATCATCTTTGTTACGGCTTCCGAAACAGCATCGGTCGTGTATTTCTGGTTTGCACTCTGTTTGATGACAACGCCGCCGTTCATGTAGACGCGGCTCTTCGGATCGTATTTCTCCGCATGCGCCGGATGGAACGCATGTGCATTATCGGCAGAAACCATAAAGCTTCCCGCAAGATCTCTGTGGTAAGCGATCGTGTCTTTTCCGCACGCTGCGTTGATGTGCTGCAGGGTCTCAGTCAGGAACGACGAATCTGCGCCCTGCTTTGTGAGGCTTCCTACCTCCTCATTGTCAAAGATTGCGCAGACATTGACCTGGCCTGTTGCCTTTGCAGCAAGAAAGCCCTTTAAGGAGCCAAACGCGCTCTGCAGGTCATCCAGACGCCCACTGGATAAAAACTCTTTTCCGGCACCCCAGATGGATCCTTCCACTCGGTTATACAGATAAAGCTCCATGGAGAGAATATCCTCTTTTGCGGTATCCGGCAGAAACAGCTCGTAAAAATGATCTTTCGCTGTCTCATCACCGAGAATCGGGAGCATGTCGGTCTGCACACTGTATTTGATTCCGTTGTTGATGTCACGATTCAGATGAATCGGTAGATTCGGGATCGTCACCAGATCTCGTCCGGCATCAACCAGCACGGATTTCACGCTGTTTCCGTCACGTACACCATGCGGCCCGCCAGGGAAAGCGGACGGTCAAACCATGGGGAACGGATCATTCCGCCGTAGCCCTCCACGTTCAGGCGGGTGTAATGACCATCCGTCACGAATGGGTCCTCTCCCTTTACTTTAAACGTCGGACAGTCGCTGTGGCTTGCGATGATCTGGTAGCTGGAAAATGCGCTCTCCGGGATCTGGAACGCAATCACCGAGGATTCATTTCTCGTCACATAATATTTTCCGCCCGGAACGAGACTCCATTCTTTTGTCTCCTCCAGTTTTGTATATCCATTTTCGTTCAGCAGATCGCCGGCTTCTTTTACCACATGAAACGGGCTTTTGCACCGCATGATAAAATCGAGCAGCTCCTGCGCTGTATTCAGGTATTCCATAGTTTTTCTCCTTTGCATATATTCAAACGCTTCTTCTATTTTATAAAATCCCGCTGTCTTTTTCAAGACCCAAAAACCTGTGGGAACTTACTGTATCACTCGCAATCATCATTCGAAGCGGATATTCGCAATCCGCTTCGCTACTCGCACATAAAACCAGCCGCTGCTTCGCAAAAAATCCCGCACAGACAGATTTTTATTTTCTGTCGTGCGGGACTTACTTTTTCCGTTTTTTCTGCTATGCGGAAACCTGATTTCCGGTATACAGCTGGTAATATTTTCCTTTCTGTTCCATCAGCTGATCATGGGTACCGCGCTCAATAATTTGTCCCTGCTCAAGAACCATGATACAATCGGCGTTTCGTACGGTGGACAGACGATGTGCGATAACAAAGGTTGTTCTTCCACTCATCAGCTTATCCATACCATCCTGAACAATGCGCTCGGTACGGGTATCGATGGAGCTTGTCGCCTCATCGAGAATCAGTACGGCGGATCTGCAATGGCTGCACGCGCGATCGCAAGAAGCTGCCGCTGACCCTGGGACAGATTCGCACCGTCTCCGGTCAGCATTGTGTCATAGCCCTGCGGCAGACGCATAATGAATCCGTGCGCATTCGCCAGTTTTGCTGCTGCTACAACCTCATCCTCCGTCGCATCGAGCTTTCCGAAGGCAATATTTTCTCTTACCGTTCCCGTAAACAGATGTGTATCCTGCAAAACAATGCCAAGCGATCTTCTCAGGTCATCTTTTTTGATCTTTCCAATGTTGATCTCATCGTAACGGATCTTACCTTTCTGAATATCATAGAAGCGGTTGATCAGATTGGTAATGGTTGTCTTTCCGGCTCCGGTAGAACCGACAAACGCGATCTTCTGACCCGGCTCTGCAAACAGCGATACATCGTGCAAAACAATTTTATCCTGATTGTAGCCGAAATCAACATGTTCGAATACCACACGGCCCTGCAGCTCGCGGTAATCCACAGATCCATCTGCCTGGTGCGTATGCTTCCATGCCCATTTTCCGGTACGCTCTTTCGTCTCGGTGAGTTTTCCGTTTTCTTCCTTCGCATTGACAAGCGTTACATACCCCTCGTCCAGCTCCGGCTCTTCATCCATCAGTCGGAAAATACGTTCCGCTCCTGCAAGTGCCATAACAATTGCGTTCAGCTGCTGGCTGACCTGGTTGATCGGCATGTTAAAACTCTTGTTGAAGGTCAGAAAGCTTGCTAGACCACCGAGCGTAAAGCCACCGACGCTGCCAAGGGCAAGTGCACCGCCGACAATTGCACAGACAACATAGCTCATATTTCCAAGCTGTGCATTGATCGGTCCGATAACATTTGCAAACGCATTGGCATTGTAAGCACTCTCATACAGATTGTTATTAATTTCTTTGAATTTTTCGATATTCTCCTCTTCATGACAGAATACCTTGACAACCTTCTGGCCATCCATCATCTCTTCGATAAAGCCGTTGACTTTACCAAGATCCCTCTGCTGTTTTACAAAGAAATTTCCGGAAATCCGGCCACCTTTTTTGTCACTCCCAGCATGATAGATACCATAACCAGCGTTGTAATCGTCAGCGGGATGTTCAGAATCAGCATACTGACAAAGACACTGACAATCGTGATTGCACTGTTGATGATCTGCGGGATACTCTGACTGATCATCTGACGCAGGGTATCAATATCATTTGTATAAATCGACATGATGTCGCCGTGCGCATGGGTATCAAAATATTTAATCGGCAGCTTTTCCATATTGCCGAACAGATCATTTCTCAGATTCCGCAGGGTTCCCTGGGATACATAAATCATGGTACGGTTCTGAACGAACGCAGCCACAATACCGATTCCGTAAAATCCGGCCACCCGCAAAATTGCGTGGAGCAGCGGGCCAAAATCCGGATCCGGCTGGGTCAGCATCGGCGTGATATAGCGTCAATCAGCGTTTTCATAAACATCGTTCCCTGTACATTTGCCAGGACGTTGACAAAAATCGCAATGACAACAGCGATGCAGTGTACCGTATAATCCTTTAATACATATTTCATAATTCTGGTAAAGATCTTCATCGGATTCTTGGCCTGCGGTTTCACCCCTCTTGGAGGTCTTGCTCCCGGCCCCTTTACCTGCTGTACTCTCTCTGCCATTCCTTACTCACCTCTCTTTTCGTCAAAGTCTCCGTCGCCACCGGTCTGAGACTCATATACTTCGCGGTAAATTTCATTGGTTTTCAGTAATTCCTCATGGCTTCCAAAACCATTTACTTTTCCGTTCTCCATGACAATGATGCGGTCTGCGTCCTGCACACTGGAAATACGCTGTGCAATGATCAGCTTTGTCGTTTCAGGGATCTCGGTCAGGAATGCCTTCCGGATTTTCGCGTCGGTTGCGGTATCGACAGCACTTGTACTGTCATCCAGAATCAGCACCTTTGGTTTCTTCAGCAGTGCTCTTGCGATACAGAGGCGCTGTTTCTGCCGCCGGATACGTTGGATCCGCCCTGCTCGATGTAGGTGTTGTAGCCCTCCGGCATCCGGTCGATAAATTCATCGGCGCAGGCAAGACGGCAGACACGCTTGCACTCTTCTTCCGAAGCATTTTTTATCACCCCATCGGAGGTTGTCGAGAATAGTACCGGAAAACAGCACATTTTTCTGTAAAACAACGGCTACTTCATTTCGCAGCGTTTCCATATCGTAGGAGCGGACATCCTTTCCGCCGACCTTAACGGATCCATCTGTTACATCATACAGACGGCTGATCAGGTTGACAAGACTTGTTTTCGCACTTCCGGTTCCACCGATAATACCGATTGTCTCACCCGATTGGATGGAAAGATTGATATCCGAAAGAACCGGCTCGCCGCTCCTTTTTTGTAGTTGAAATAGACATGATCGAAGGTAATGCTTCCATCCGGAATCGAAAAGTCCGGATTCTCCGGATTATCGAGATCACTCTTCTCATTCAGGACTTCTGAAATACGGCGCGCACTTGCAAGGCTCATTGTGATCATAACGAATACCATGGAAAGCATCATAAGGCTCATCAGAATGTTCATGCAATAGGTCAGAAGGCTCATCAGTTCTCCGGTCGAAAGACTGCTTCCGACAATCATTTTGGCGCCGAGCCAGCTGATCAGAAGAATACAGCTGTACACGGTCAGCTGCATCAGCGGTGCATTAAAGGAAAGATTTTCTTCTGCTTTACAGAAAATTTTATAAATATTTTCGGACGCTTTGTGAAATTTTCCTGTCTCATAATCTTCGCGCACATACGCTTTTACCACACGGATTGCGGATACGTTTTCCTGCACACTCGCATTTAATTCATCATATTTTGGAAATGCCTGCTCGAAATATTTGGTTGCAGACCGCATGATCAGAAACAGACACGTTCCAAGAAGAATAACGGCCACCAGATAAATGCTCGCAAGGCGTGCATTGATGTAAAACGACATAATCATTGCAATGATCATACTCGCCGGTGCACGCATGCACATACGAAGGATCATCTGATATGCATTCTGCAGATTCGTCACATCTGTGGTCAGACGGGTGACAAGACCTGCTGTACTGAATTTGTCAATATTGGAAAAAGAATATTCCTGGATATTTTCAAACATGGCCTGACGCAGATTTTTTGCAAATCCGGCAGATGCCTTTGCTCCATATTTTCCGCCCATGATACCTGCAAACAGACCGATGGCTGCTGCCACTACCATGAATGCTCCCACCACGTAAATGTGATGGAGATCGCCTTTTTCTACACCGTTATCGATAATGGATGCCATCATAAGAGGAATGATCATCTCCATGATAACCTCCAGAATCATGAAAATCGGAGTGGCAATGGAGGCTTTTTTAAACTCTTTTACCTGTGCTCCAAGTGTTTTTAACATGATGTCTCTCCTAACATATTTTTTACGTTGTTTTTGACCTGATCGATGACACGGTAGAAAGTGTCAAGATCTTCTTTTGAAATTCCCGCAACCGTCTGTTCTTCCAGCATATCGATCATATCTTTCGTCTTCTCGTGAAGCTCTCTTCCGGTATCGGTCAGCACCAGTTTTTTCAGCCGCGCGTCATAGGGAACGGACTCCCGTTTGATGTAGCCCTTTTTCTCCATGAGCTTTAAAATGTTGGTCACGGTAGAGCGGCAGATCTTAAATTCCGCTTCAATATCTTTCTGGAAATATCTTTGTGCTCGTTCCTGCACAGATAGCCCAAAATCCACCCGTGCATGGCCGTCAGTTCATCGACGCCCCGCTCTCTGGCGGCTGCCATCAGGTTCCGTGACATCATATTGTCCAGCGTCCGCAGTTCGTGGCCGATTTTTCTTTTTTTACAACACACGCTGCTTTTTTCCTCCTTTCCCCTTTGCTGCCGTCCCCATCTGTTCGTTATAAAACTGTTTGAATAAGGACTGTTCCATAAGCAACTGTTCTATAGATGACTGTTTCATATTAAACAGTTCGCTATAGAACATTCTAGGAGATTTTGTGGGAAATGTCAACCTGTTTGCGTAAAAAATCGAAAAAAATGCTCCGGATAAAAGTTTTTCACTTTCCGCCCGGAGCATTCCGCTCGTTTATTCTTCGATTTTTCTTCTTAAATAGCTTCCCACCATATGGGAAAAGTTGCGGATATCGCGCGCATACGCGAAATCCTTGCCGAAAATCTTCTGCTCCGCCATAAGCTCCGTCTCCTCGCCTACAAAGACCCCAAGCACCGAGACACCCTGCTGCCTGAGGCGCCGCACCTCAGTTGCCGTGTCATGCAGTGCATAGTCATCCCGGTACGGCTTTGGATTTCTCGCATTCGGCCGGTTCACCAGCACATCGTACGGCTTTCCGTCGCTTAAGAGGATCAGCAGCTTCCGGTCCTCCTGGCGTTTTAAAAGATCCATCCCCGCCGCCTTGACAGCAAGCCCGTCGCGGTTGTTTGAGGATGTGATATACTCAAAAATATTGCTGTTCTTCTCCCGCGGATCGTCGTAATCGCGCATCCGGTGCAGGATCGTGTAATCCCAGAACGTACAGAAGCTCATCACGCGGAACGGGATGTGCAGGCGGCTTAAGGTCTCCGCCAGAATGTACGTCTGCAGTGTCACATTCTCCTGGCGCGGCCGCTGGGAACCGCTCGCATCTACGAGAATATCCACGACAAAATCCAGCGAATTCCGCCGCTGCTCCAGCCGGAACAGATCCGCATTCTGGCTCCGTCCCACCTTCCACATCCGCGCGGGCTGTAAAATTCCGTGGTCTGCATCCGCAAACGACTGATCCTCCTGCAGCAGCATCGCTTTTTTCAGTTCCTGATACAGCAGCGAAATGTTCTGCCGCACCGCGCGGTGCTGGTCGTAATAGGCATGAAGGTTTTTATCCTTCTGCTTCTGCGCGTAGGAGAGCTGATAATACTTTCCGACCGGATTTTTCAGCACACCCTCCGTGTAATAGAGGCTGCAGTCGCTGTGGATGCCGCGGCAGAGCTGGTAATTCCGGCTTTTCTCCTCACTCTCCGAGAGCCACGTTTTTCCGTAATTGCGCTGAATGTACTGATACATCCGTGCCAGCGCTTTCTCATCGACGACAACGACCTTTTTGGTATCGCTTCCCGCTGTTTTTTCTTTCTTCTCTTCCGCCTCTTTTGATGTGAAATTTGTCATATCAAGCGAAACTCGCTCCAGATATGTCTCGAGCCCGTCCTCATACAGCTCTTCCGAAAGGAAATCCTTCCAGGAATACTCGGTGAGCTCCTCGATCGTTACCGCAAGAACCGAGGCAAGATCACCGTGCTTTTTCACAAATGCGGGATCGACGACCTTATTGTACAGCTCGTCCGTCACCCGGATCAGTTCCATTGTATCCGCTGTTTCGGATGCGTGCTTCAGCAGTTTCATCCACTCCCGCGTTTTTCCCGAGTATGAAGGCTTTTCCCCTCGTCCTCCTCTCTTCTTCCGCGCAGATACTCCAGTTTCAGGCGGCCTGTCTCATTTTTGGATAAAGATTCAAACGAGTGGTCCAGTATTTCCTCCGCTGCTCTCCTTCGAAAGCCCTTGACACCGGGGCGCTCGCTTTCGAGCCGCTTCGATACGGCCTCCTCCGTCACCAGCTGGGCGAGCATCATCAGTTCTCCCTCCGCTGCGCCGCTGTAAACCTTCTTCACCAGATACAGGCTGTAGGCTTCCCGATCAAAGTAACACGAAAAGGCGCCTGGCGGATTGTGTCGTACAGTACCGTATCCGGCTCCTTCGCATACCGCTCCACATCCGGTTTCAGCTTCAGCGTGTAGTCGCCGCTGACAGTCCAGACGAGATTGCGGATCCGGCTTTCCAGCTCCATCTCATGCGTTTTTAATGTTTCCTCTGTCACCATACGTATTTCCTCTAAAAAATATCCTGCGGCGTCCACTCTTCCGGAATCCGCCGTGCGCACGACATCCCGCACGATCTCTTTTTCAAACAGGTCAAAGCATTTATTGACAATGCCGATCTGCACCGCAAGATACGGGGACAGCCCCTGGCGCATCGTGCCGATCGCTCCGAACAGACCGCGGAGGTCGAGCGCGCGCGTGGTGATTTCCGCCTGTTTTGCCTTTTTCTGCAGATCGAGGTAAAGGCCGGCCAGCGCTTCGCGTGCCGCCGGTTTCAGATCCGGGAATTTTGACTGCATCAGATAAAACAGTGTCTCTTCTGTAAGCGGCGGCATGTCAATCACCAGAAAGCGGGACACCAGCGCTTCATTCAGCTCCCTCGTTCCCGCATAGCCGTAATTCATCGTTCCGATCATCCGCGCCGCCGGGTGAAGCGGAATTTTATCGTAGCCCGGCACATCGATGATGCGGCGGTAGTCGAGCGCGGCGTGAAGAACACTGACCGCATCGTTTTTCGCCATGTTGATCTCATCGAGAATACCAAAACCGCCTTCCTCTGCACAGCGGTAAATGCTGCCTTTCCGGAGTGTGACCTCCTGGTTCTGGAACGTATCTGTTCCGATCAGCTCGGCGCTTCCTGTGTTTACATGGAAGGAAACGTTGTACGTCGGTCTTCCGAAAACATACGCCAGTGTCTCTGCCAGCACGTTTTTTCCCGTTGCCTTCTCGCCGGTCAGCAGCAGATTTTCGCCCTGCAGCAGCGCGGCAATTGCCATCTCCAGAATCTCTTTTCCGAAAAACGGGATTTCCGGCGTGCTCATGCGGTTCTCTAAGCCCTCCGCCACCGGATAGCTCTCGCGGAATTTCCGCACACTCTCAATTAACGCCCCGCTTACGCCCTGTTCCTGTAAAAATGAATCGTTCATCTTCTATTTTTTAATCCTCTCTGTCGTTAAAATATCGCTTTGCTTCTCTATAGTATACGGGATCCGGCCGCTTTCTGCAAGGTCGGACTTTTGGCTCACTGCCCGCACAAAAAGACACCGGAAAACAGGTTTTCGTCCCATTTTCCGGTGTCTTGCTTCTATTTTATCTTCGATTCATCGATCGCATTATCCGCGGATTCCGGAAAGAATCTCCTCTGTGGAAGCTTTTGCCTCCTCGTCCAGGTTCTCTTTCTTATAGTTCTCATATCTCTGTTTGTGATGCGGATTCTCTGCCCACAGCTCGTCTGCGGCTTTTTTCCACTCAGCAGCATACAGATCACATTTTCCGCACAGATGCTCTGCGCTCTCCGGAGACTGCAGGTCGGTTGACTTCGCGCCGGTCTTCTCTACCATCTCACGCAGCAGTTCCGGATTTTCGAGCATCGGACATGGACGCAGGTGGTTGCGGTTGAACGGCTGTCCATCGCGGTATGCCTGGAACAGCGGCTGCTGCAGTGCTTCGATCAGGGAAACTTCGTTGATGTTGGCGCCGGAGTAATGGATGAAAACACACGGCTCCACATCGCCGTTTGCATTGATATGGCAGTAGTTTCTTCCTCCTGCGATACAGCCTCCGACAAACTCACCGTCGTTCTGGAAGTCCATAACAAAGATCTGTTTGTCACTCTTATCGGAACGGATCTCACGCAGTCTGTGATAGATATATTTTCTCTGCTCAACCGTCGGCATCAGCTCCGGTGCAGCGTCCATGCCGACCGGCATGAAGTGGAAATACCAGCTGTAACGGCATCCGTGCTCGATCAAAAGATCCAGGAACTCGTCACTTGTAACGGTCTCGAGGTTTGCTCTTGTGTAGCAGATGGAAGTACCAAAAAGCAGACCGTGTTTTTTCATCAGATCCATGCTGCCAGAACTTATCGAAAATACCCTCGCCGCGGCGTCCGTCGTTGACCTCCTCGAAGCCTTCCAGAGACAGGGAGAAGGAGATATTGCCGAGCTTCTGAACCGCCTCACAGAACTCCTCGTCGATCAGGGTTCCATTGGTGAAGCAGTGGAATTCACAGTCATGATGCTCTTCTGCCAGACGCAGGATGTCTTTTTTGCGCACAAGCGGTTCGCCGCCGGTGAACATGTAGAAGTAGGTTCCCAGCTCTTTTCCCTGGCTTATGATATCAGAAAGTTTCTCATAGGAAAGATTCAGCTTGTGGCCGTATTCTGCTGCCCAGCATCCGGTGCAGTGCAGGTTACAGGCACTTGTCGGGTCCATCAGCATCGTCCATGGGATGTTGCAGTTGTATTTTTCACGGTTCATACGGATCTGTTTCGTTCCGACGAAAGCTGCCTGGAATCCCAGGTTCAAAGCAGTCATTTTGATCACCTGCGGATCCAGCTCGTCCAGTCCGCGGTTGACATACTGTACCCATTTGTTGTCCGGATTCTGTAGCATGGTGCGGATATTGTCGAACGTTTTCTCCTCAAACATATTTCCGGTAAATTTCTGTACAAAATCCGTCAGATTCAGCAGTGCTTTTGTTCTGTCATCTCCGTGGTTCACATATTTTAAAACACCATCGATCGCAGCGCCTGCAGCGGCTCTTTCTACTTTCATTTTTGCATCCATTGTTCACGATCTCCTTTGTAATAGTTTAATATTTTCGCCCGGAATTGATCTGGTTTTGAATACCACATCCTGGCTTTTTCCCATTATATTCTCCATATTTGGAAAATACAACCCAAAATTTCCTCGTTTTGGACATATCAAAAAGTGTCCCACAAGTGAACACTTTTTCCTGTTTTTCTCTTTCTGTTATGTTTCACATTGCATTTTCGGATTCACACAGGGCATTTCCTAATTTTCGATCAGAACCGCACGGATCGGGCCGCCGTATTTGTGTTTCTTTTGGATCGGCGCAGCCACGAGAAAATAATGACCAGAGGTCACTTTCTCCAGATTCAGATTTTCAACAATCACCGTGCCTTTTTTCAGTAACTGCTGATGAACATCATTCCCTGATGTCTCATTTCCGACGGTTTCCTGCTCCACACCGAGCAGCACCAGTTTTTTCTCTGCCAGGTAATCTGCCCCATCGCGTGTAATCTGCGCATCGCCGCGGATCAGGAGACGTTCACAGTCTTCTTCCATGACCTCCTCGAGCACTTCTCTTGTCACTTTCCCTCAAGCTCCGCCACCTGACAGATGCCAAGTGACCGGTCGAGCGTCGTCTGCGCCGTTCCTTCCTCCGTCATCAGATGACGCGGCGCGTCCATTGCGGAAAACTGCTCTCCGGAAATGTCATATAATTTCATATTTTCCTATCCTCAAACCGGGAAACTCCCGTCTTTCTTTTTTCCAATATTTGCCGATACTGCCAGATTCTGCAGGCATCCAAACCTTGTTTAGTATAGCCTATTTTCGGACGCTTTACAAGGCTCATTTCTGCAAAAATTCTGACTTTTATACAGCAATCCTGTCTGCAATAAACAATTTGTCATTTTCACTCCCCTGATGTATAACAGAAATATCCAAACGGTTACGCTATCTTTCAAAAGGGAGGGAAATCTTATGAAACTCCGGCTAAGCCCGTGGATCTGCGCCACGGCTTCGCCGGAGTTTTTACACTCTTCTGGTTTACGGAATCAGACGGTGAATGTCTCTTGGAAACAGGGATGCGTTCCGTACATTTTCAAATCCGAGAAGCCGTGCCGTAAACCGCTCCAGCCCAAGACCGAGGCCGCCGTGCGGGGGCATGCCGCAGCGGTGCATCATTAGATAGCTCTCAAACGCTTCAACATGCATGCCGCGGCTTCGATCTTTTCCACCTGCTCCCGGTAATTGTGGATGCGCTGGCCGCCGGTCGTCACTTCCAGACCGCGGAATAGAAGGTCAAAACTTCCGTCTCTGCCGGATTTCCTGCTGTCCATCGCGTAGAACGGCGTTGGCGCTTGGATAATGTGTCACAAATACGAATCACTGCC
>ENA-OUNI01000031-OUNI01000031.1-human-gut-metagenome-genome-assembly--contig:-NODE-31-length-45793-cov-3.345334_pt1 | contig 45793 bp, 53 predicted proteins | sample MGYA00242499_ERZ504580 | MGnify/ENA primary metagenome ERZ504580 (study PRJEB26092, sample SAMD00036315) | human gut metagenome | host: Homo sapiens | study: EMG produced TPA metagenomics assembly of... | reverse complement strand
TCCATATGGAGGATACTCATATTGTCCAAATGTACTGGGACAGGAACGAAACAGCGATCAGCGAGTCTGCGATGAAATATGGTACATACTGTACGTCCATTGCACAGAATATTCTGCGGAATCCGGCGGATGCAGAAGAATGTGTCAACGACACCTGCTTCACGCGTGGAACGCTATGCCGCCGCACCGGCCGTCTCTGTTATCCACATTTCTTGGAAAAATAACGAGAAATCTTTCGTTTGATCTGTATAGAAAAATGCATCGCAAAAAACGCGGAGAAAGTCAGATGGATGCGGTATTGGACGAGCTGGAAGAATGTGTTTCGGGGAAAGATGATATTGAGCGGCAGTGGGAGATGAAAGAACTGATCGCGGAGATCAATCAGTTTCTGCAGAAGCTGCCGGAGGAGAAACGATGCATGTTTGTTCTGCGGTACTGGTATGTAGACAGTATCGGCGAAATCGCGGGGCGTCTGGGCAGAAGCGAAAACTATGTTTCAGTTACGCTGAACCGGATCCGCGGGAAACTGCATACACACTTGACGGAAAGAGGGTTCGAAGTATGAAGAAAGAAGAATTATTTGAAACGCTGGGAAATCTGGATCCTGGTATGGTGGAAAACGCGGGGAAATATCAGCGTTCACGAAGGGCTGCATGGAAAAATGGACGGCCGCGGCAGCCTGCGCGGTGATCATCGGCGGAGCTGTGCTGGGGGTTACGACATGGAGAAATGGACAGGGGAGTTCGGCAGTCCGTTACCCGTCGGGGCTAAAGACGGTTATGGCAGCTTATCCGGCATCTGTGGCGCAGACGATGGATGCACAGAAATTCATGGAAAGCGATGCACACTGGGACTGGTGGGATTCGTACCGGGAGTTGACAGCAAAATCAGCAGAACTGCAGTCGGGAATGGATGCGTATTATCAGAACCTGATGAAACAGATGCTGGTTTCAGAAGATGAAAATACCGTCTGCTCGCCGATCAATCTGTATATCGCGTTTGCGATGCTGGCGGAAACTTCGGATGGAAATACGCGGCAGCAGATTCTGGATATGCTTGGCGCTCAGGATATGGACACCTTACGGAAAAATGTTTCTTCGCTCTGGAAAAGCAATTATGCAGACACGCCTGCGCTGAAAAGTGTGCTGGCAAATTCGCTGTGGCTGGATGGTGAGGAAACATACAATGACACAACGCTGCAGCGGCTGGCGGAGCAGTACTATGCATCGACATTCAGAGGAACGCCAGGATCAAAAGAAATGGATCAGGCATTGCAGACCTGGACGGATAATAATACCGGCGGGCTTTTGAAGGAATATACGAAAGACATGGCGATCGCACCGGATACCGTGTTTGAGCTTGTATCTACCATCTATTATAAGGCGATGTGGAGGGAAAATTTCTGGGAAGTGAATACAGAGAAGGAAACGTTCCACGGAACTGCGGGAGACACCGATGTGGATATGATGAAAAAAACGGAACGGATGGATGTCTACCAGGGAGAACAATTTACGGCAATCGGTCTTAGCCTTCAGGACAGCGGCTCTATGTATTTCCTGCTTCCGGATGAAAATGCAGATGTAAGTGAACTGGTATCATCGCCGGATCTGATGAAGGTTATACGGCGGGATGAAAGCAGTGATAACTGGTATTCCCCTATGGTGAATCTGTCTGTTCCTAAATTTAAAGTATCGGAGAAAACAGACCTGATCGAAACGGTGCGTGCACTTGGTGTAACGGATGCACTGGATGCGGATCTGGCGGATTTCAGTCCATTAACAGAGAACAGGAATGGCTTATACCTGAGCAAAGCAGACCACGCCGCCATGCTCGAAATTGATGAAAACGGAGTAACCGGAGCAGCCTATACAGAACTTGGCGTTTCAGAAACCGCAGCAGAAATCCCGGACGACGAAATCGATTTCGTACTGGATCGTCCATTCCTGTTTCTTGTTACGGGGCAGGACGGATCGCTGTTGTTCTCGGGAGTTGTAAGAAATATCGACGGGAAGTGAAAAAAGGAGTCGGACTGTCCGACTCCTTTTAAAATAGAAGAACTCAGGGTATTTCATTCTCCGAAGCGGATATTCTTTACTGTTTTCTTCTCAATATGCAAATCTTCATAAATCCGGTTGCCACCATTTCCCTGCGGCGCCTGGGCAAGAAGCCCTACTTTTACGGTCTTTTTACCGGAAAGATTAAAAAATCTTGTCATAAAATAATGAATGCCGTCTTCAGAATAATGGAAAGCAAAGGAATTTTTCACTCTGCAAATTTTCAGCCATGCGGTATTTCCGGAATATTACTTCCGTTGGCATCGTCAGAATAACCTTGTTTCGTCACAACGCTGACAGCGGCATGAGTTTCCGAAATCGGTTTTTCAAAGCAGCTTTTTGCCCAGTTGTCCAGATCTTCCATGACCATAAGAGAAGAAGAGTCATAGATGTCTTTGAAGTCATGAGAAACTTTGACAGTCAGAACAAAATCGCCTTCGATTTCCGTATAATAATAGGGTGCATTGTGCAGTGATTCCGGCGTAATGCCTTCTTCCGAAACAGTGCCGTTGTTGCAGAAGAAATCTGTCCCAGCCGGTGCAAAGATGACAAGCTTGCCTTCTTCCTCTCTTTTTAATTCGCTTTCATTTAACCAGGAAAAATCCATCATCCTATCTCCTTTCTAAGAAGTGTGTCTGAGACACGTTACAGTATCTCTTCGGTGCTTATTTTTACTCTGCGTTCCTTTGTCGGAGCAGAAAAACAGACAAAATCAGTACAGCAGGGAAAATGCAGCCGGCCAGCATACCTGCCTTCAGATCGTCGCCGGTGTTTTGTGTGACAAATCCAATAACAAATGGGCCAATGGAACCGCCCATATCTCCGGCCATGGCGAGAAGTGCAAACAGTGCAGTTCCGCCGAGTGGAATTTTAGAGGATGAAATACTGATGGTTCCCGGCCACATAATTCCTACAGAGAAACCACACACAACGCAGCCTATAAGATTTAAAAGAGGATATGGTGCGAGAGCTGCAGCCAGATAACAGATCAGGCAAAGTGTACCGGATGCGATCATAAATTTTGTTAAGTCAATTTTTTCCCCGTATTTACCATAGAAGGTCCTGCTGATGCCCATCATCACAGCAAACAGGCACGGTCCTGCAATGTCTCCAATGCTTTTTGAGAGACCTAATGCAGACTCGGCATAAGCGGAAGCCCATTGCGCCATCGAAATCTCGCTTGCTCCGGCGCAGACCATAAGAACAAGGGAAATCCAGAAAATGGGAAGACGGCACAGCTGACGAATGGTAAGTCCTTCTTCGCTTCCGGTGAGTGATTCAATCGGGCAGGAAAGGAAATTAAACGTATTGTACAGTGGAAGTACAGCCCAGATACATGCGAGGATCGGCCAGCGTTCCATACCAAAAACTGCCAGAAAAGCAGTGGAGAGTAAGATGACGCCTACAGACCCCCAGCAGTAAAAGGAGTGAAGCAGACTCATAACGCTGTCCTTATTGTCAAACGGACAAGCTTCTACGATTGGGCTGACAAGAACCTCAATCAGTCCGCTTCCGGCGGCATAGATCATGGCACTGAGCAAAATTCCTGCATAGGCATTTGGCAGAATATTGGGCAGAAAGGCAAGTCCAATCAGACCGCAGGCGGAAAGAATTTCAGAAGCAACGACACACCTGCGATAACCGATTTTATCGACATATCTGGCACAGAACAAATCGACAAGAAGTTGTGTGAAAAAGAATATTGTCGAGATAAACGCAATTTTTCCAAGAGAAATATGGTAAGTTCTGTGAAAGGTAAGAAATAGTAAAGGTGCAAAATTTGCAGAAATTGCCTGCGTGATAAATCCAAAATAACAGGCAATTAAGGTTTTGTGGTAGTTCTTTTTCATAGTGATATACTCCGTTTTTAAAAATGGCAGAACTGCTGCGGCCGTAGTGTTCGTTTCGTTGCCGTTCACCGTGTTCCATGGAGCGACAACGATTCTTTTTGTATAATAACGTAAAATAGTGTCGCTTTCACTGGAATATATCGTCTGTTTATTGTATAATATCGCAAAATAGAGAGGGTCGTGCCTGAAAAACGGAGGCGGGGAAAGATGGAGTTTAATACATTTTATAACAAGATCCAAACGGATGAAACCATGATGGAAACGATACAGCATGGAAACAGTGAATATCCGTTTCAATTGTATTACGACGATCTTGCGTTGTTTGATTTTCATTGTGTAGAATGGCACTGGCATGTGGAGTTTGAGTTTGTTTTTGTACAGGAGGGAACAGCAACCTTCTGGGTTGGCGAAAAGCAGTTTTCACTGGGACAGGGAACGGGCATTTTTATTAACTCAAAGATTTTGCATCGCTATTTTTCTGAAGGCCATGCGATTGTGCCAAATTTCGTTCTGAAACCGACATTTCTCGCTCCGGCAGACAGCCTGATTTACAAAAAATACATTGCACCGATACAGGCGTGTAAGGTGGACTGCATTGTCTTTTGCAGGGAAATAAAATGGCAGGCAGAAGCACTGGAGCTCATGCAGAAAATTCTCAAAGCGCAGGAATCAGACAAAGACCGGGAACTGGTTACTTTATTTCTGACGCAGGAATTGTGGCACTTGCTTTATTTGCACATGGATTCGGAAGTGCTGCAGAAAAAAAGAGAAAATACGGCATCCTCACAGGGAAGAACACAGCTGATGATGCAATATATTCATCAAAATTTCCGACAGAATCTTACCTTGGAGGATATTGCCGGGCAGGCTATGGTGAGCAAGAGTACGGCATTGAATCTGTTCCGAAGATATCTTCACGATACGCCGGTGCATTATCTGGTGAAGTATCGTCTGCAGGAGGCTGCAAAGCTTCTGGCTACGACGGAGAAAAAGATAACTGTAATTTCCGGCGAGACGGGATTTGAAAATATGGATTATTTTTGCAAGACATTTAAGAAATATTATGGGAGGACACCGACGGAATATCGAAGAAAAAAACAAATGGATACGGATGACAGAGAAGGGATCGTTCAAGATGTAGTGTAAGAGAAAACGGAAAAATTACATTCTGAAAAAGGAGCGGAATCCGGTGTGGGTTCTGCTCCTTTTTGAATGGAAAAATTATGGAACATACTTATTCGGCACAGCCAAAAACTCTTCTACATATTGCTCCAGTGCCGCAAGCAGCTCTTCAAGCGGAAAGACCTTCAGATCCTGCGCGGCTTCCGGCGGGACGGAGAGGAAGTGATGGAGGAGGTCAAGTACCTGTTGGACGTTCTCATACGGAATTTCTGTGATTCCAGGGTTCGTGACGTTGGAATCGAGATCGAGCGGGATGCAATAGCGGTTGACAAGATATGTATTCATTCGTGTATAATCCCCATAATAATACTCCTCCGTGAGATATCTGGAAAAAGGAATGGATGTCCGCGATTTTTTGATATAAACTGTTGCAATCTCATCTCTCATATCTGTAATTTCCCCATCCGCATTATAAAATTCCACAATCTGCGGAATGAAATCCTTAAAAAATTTCCGGTCAATATAAAGATGAAAATAATATCCAGTGCGCTCGAATCTGGCAGAAGTGAACGGTATTTCGCTGTAAACCGTGTAAGATCCGGGAATACCATCATTTTTTCGCGGTAAAGCGGATCGCGGAAATGGGAGGATTCTTTCTGCTGCGTCGCATCCGGCAGAAGATTTCCGATTAGGAAATCATTTACCGATGAAATCGGATATGGAAAATCCGGGTGGGACGGGAGGTGCTTTAACAGCATTTGGGCTGCGGTGAGATGTAAAATAAAACCTGGCATGGGAATGAAGATGTCCTTTCGTATTTGCTTCTAATCTAAACAAAATGGCAGCGTTTGTCAAATTCTATTTGAGTAGCGTAAATTCTAAAAAAAACATAAACACCGGCAAATTTCTTGACATGGAAATTTGCCGATGTTATTATTTAACACGCGTAAATAAATAACACTGTTAAGCATTTGCGGCAAAAGGAGGGGGAAACATGAAGGATGCATTTGAAAAACTGTTTCGTGCGGTGCACCAGTTTAAAAAACTGAACGTATCAGACCTGATTCCGGGACTCAGCAGTTCCGAATTTCCGTTATGGGTGCGATTTTGCAGATGGGAGAAAACGGAAAAATTACAAGCTCAGAGCTGGCGGCGAAGACCAAAACACTTCCGCCGGCTGTGTCGCGCACACTGCGCGGACTGGAGGAAAAAGGATATGTAGAGCGGAGCGTTGACAAAAAAGACCGCAGAAATACGTATATCAGTCTGACAGAGAAGGGCTGGAAAAAGGGGGAAGAGGTACGGGACAGAATGCAGGACTTTGGCTGCTCTGTGATGTCACAGTTAAAGGAAGAGGATGTAGATCAGCTGGTTGCTTATCTGGATCGTATCTATGAGATTGCAGAAAAAGAAATTGAAACCCGAAAACGATGTACGAGAAAGACAGAAAGGGGAAAAAATGAGTAAGATTTTCAAGAATATGCTCCCGTACTGGAAATCGATTCTTGTGATTCTTATGCTTTTGTTTGTCCAGGCGTGGTGCGACCTGTCGCTCCCGTCGTACACATCTGATATCATCGATGTGGGCATTCAGAACAGCGGTGTTGAGCACGTTACACCGAAACGGATCACAGAGGAAGAATTTCAGACAGCAAAGTTTATCATGACGGATGATGAGGCAGACTTGTGGAAAGCCTTTATACGAAAAAGGACGGCTATTATGAGCGGAACAAAGCTTCCGAAAAAGAACTAGATACAGCGGATGAAACGCTGACCGTTGCACTCCTTATGAATTACCAGATGGGTGCGATGGAGGAAACTGCCTTCAAACAGCTCGTGGCACAGCAGACCGGTCAGGATGCTTCCGCGTTTGAAAACATGACGATAGAGCAGATCGGCGAGATGATGCATGTGGAGCTGAAGAGCTTCCAGCAGGAAAAAGAGGATGACGATGGAAACAAAGTCGAAGTCACCTGTGTGGATGTCCGTCCAATCTTTGCAGCGATGCTCGAGAGCGGACAGATGGATAAAGACACCGTGCTCTCGATGCGCGACAGCATGGAAAAAACGCTTGATACGATGGGAAGCTCCCTGGTAAAATCGATGGGCATTGCGTATGCAGTTTCCGCAGACAAAGCGGCGGGTCTCGATGTAGACCAGATTCAGAAAACGTACCTTCTGACTGCAGGCCTCAAGATGTCGGCATGACACTCCTGATGGGTGTGGTAACTGTTCTCGTCGGACTGTTTGCCTCCCGCGTCGGCGCGGAATCGGCCGCGATCTGCGCGAAAAAGTATTCAAACGGGTTGTCGGATTCTCCAATGCGGAGATGGATCAGTTCTCCACCGCATCGCTGATTACCCGAAGCACGAACGATATCCAGCAGATCCAGATGGTCTCCGTCATGGTGCTGCGAATGGTTGCCTACGCTCCGATCCTTGGCATCGGCGGTGTGCTGAAAGTCATGAAAACGGGAGCCGGTATGGAATGGATCATTGTTCTTGCGATCATCGTCATTCTCGGATACGTGATGCTGCTTGTCTCCCTTGCGATGCCGAAATTTAAGCTGATGCAGAAACTGGTTGACAACATCAACCTCGTATCGCGTGAAATCCTGACCGGACTCTCTGTCATCCGTGCGTTCGGAAGAGAGGACAAAGAGGAAGAGCGCTTCGACGGTGCGAATAAGGAACTGACCAAAATAACCCTGTTCACCAACCGCGTCATGACCTTTATGATGCTGGTATGATGATGATTATGAACGTGCTGACTGTCGGAATCGTATGGTCGGTGCACATAAAATCGATGCCGGCACGATGCCGGTCGGTGCAATGACTGCATTTATTACCTACGCCATGATGATCGTCATGTCTTTCCTGATGCTGACAATGATGTCAATCATGCTGCCGCGTGCCGCTGTTGCCGCCGGCCGTATCGATGAAGTCATTCAGACAGAATCCTCCATTCAGGATGTCAAAAATCCGGAGCAGCTGGAGGTTCACAACGGAGTTGTCCGCTTCGATCACGTCAACTTCCGTTATCCGGGCGCCGAGGAGGATGTGCTGCATGACATCGACTTCGTTGCCGAGCCTGGCAAGACGACGGCGATCATCGGAAGCACCGGCTGCGGTAAATCGACGCTGGTCAACCTGATCCCACGTCTCTATGATGTGACGGGCGGAAAGATTACGCTCGACGGAAAAGATATTCGAAACATTACGATGAAGGATCTGCGCGATGAGATCGGTTTCGTGCCGCAGAAAGGTGTGCTGTTCTCGGGAACGATCGCATCCAACCTGCGCTTCGGAAAAGACGATGCGACGGATGCGGAGATCGAAAAGGCAGCCGCAATTGCGCAGGCAACCGAGTTTATCGAGGCAAAAGATGACAAATACGAAACCGCGATTGCACAGGGCGGAACGAACGTATCCGGCGGACAGAAACAGCGTCTGGCGATTGCGCGTGCGATTGCAAAAGACCCGAAAATCTTTATTTTCGACGACAGTTTTTCTGCACTTGACCTGAAAACGGATGCGGCGCTTCGAAAAGCACTGGCGGAGAATGTCAAAGACAGCACCGTGATCATCGTGGCACAGCGGATCAGCACGATTCTCCATGCGGAGCAGATTCTGGTGCTCGATGACGGAAAGGTAGTCGGAAAAGGTACGCATGAGGAACTGCTGAGAAGCTGCGAGGTTTACCAGGAGATTGCGAAATCCCAGCTGTCAGAGAAAGAGCTTGGACTGAAGGAAAGTGAGGTGGCTGACCATGAGTAATGAAATGAACCAGCAGCCGCGCAAAAGAGGACCGATGGGACGGATGGGCCGCGGCATGCAGCCGGGCGAGAAGCCGAAAGATCTGAAAAAATCGATCAAACAGCTTGCTCAGTACATCGGAAAATATAAAATTGCGATTTTTATTGTTATGATCTGTGCCGCATGCTCAACGGTGTTCAATGTTGCCGGACCAAAGATTCTCGGAAAAGCTACGACCGCACTGTCCGAGGGACTGATGGAAAAGATCCGGGGCACAGGAAGCATTGATTTTGCAAGAATCGGAACGATTCTGCTGTTTGTACTTGGCCTGTATCTGATGAGCGCCCTGTTCAGCTTCATCCAGGGATGGATCATGACGGGCGTGACGCAGAAGGTGTGCTATCAGCTTCGAAAAGAGATTTCGGAGAAGATCAACCGTATGCCGATGAAATATTTTGAGAGCCGCACGTACGGTGAAGTGCTCTCACGCATCACAAATGATGTCGATACGCTTGGCCAGGGACTGAACCAGAGTATCACGACGATCATCACCTCGTTGGCAACGCTCATCGGTGTTCTGATCATGATGCTGAGTATCTCCCCATTGATGACGCTGATCGCGCTTGTGATCCTGCCGATTTCAATGGGACTCATCGGACTCGTGACAAAGAAATCACAGAAATTCTTCCGTGCCCAGCAGGAATATTTAGGCCATATCAACGGTCAGGTTGAGGAGGTTTACGGCGGCCATCTCGTCATCAAGGCATTTAACCGCGAGAAGGATACGATCGAAGAGTTTGAAAAAACCAACAATATTCTTTACGATTCCGCATGGAAATCCCAGTTTTTATCCGGTATGATGCAGCCGATTATGATGTTTGTCGGAAATTTAGGCTACGCCTGCGTGGCATTGACCGGCGGACTTCTGGCGATCAAAACGTGATCACGATCGGTGATATCCAGGCATTTATCCAGTATGTGAAAAACTTTACCCAGCCGATCCAGCAGATTGCGCAGGTTATCAACATGGTACAGTCGATGTCGGCGGCATCCGAGCGTGTCTTTGAATTCCTGAACGAGGAAGAGGAAGACCAGATTGTCGAGAATCCGGCAGCAATCGAGACTGTGACAGGAGAAGTCACCTTCGACCACGTACATTTCGGCTACAACCCGGAGCAGATCATCATCAACGATTTCAGCGCCAAAGTAAAACCGGGCCAGAAAACCGCGATCGTCGGCCCGACCGGAGCCGGAAAGACGACGATGGTCAAACTGCTGATGCGCTTCTACGATGTCAACAGCGGAGCCATTCTGCTGAACGACCACAACATCAAAGACTTCAACCGCAGAGAGCTGCGCGATGCCTTCGGTATGGTCCTGCAGGATACGTGGCTGTTCAAGGGAACCATCATGGAAAACATCCGCTACGGCCGGCTCGATGCGACAGATGAAGAAGTCATCGCAGCAGCAAAAGCCGCAAGGGCCCACCACTTCATCCAGACCCTGCCGGGCGGCTATCAGATGGAACTGAATGAAGATGCCAGCAATGTGTCGCAGGGACAGAAACAGCTGCTGACGATTGCACGCGCAATCCTTGCTGACAACAAGATTCTGATCCTCGACGAGGCAACCTCATCCGTCGACACCAGAACCGAAATCGAGATCCAGAAGGCCATGGATAACCTGATGAAGGGCAGAACAAGCTTCGTCATCGCCCACCGGCTGTCCACGATTCGTGATGCGGATCTGATTCTCGTCATGAAAGACGGAGATATCATCGAGCAGGGCAACCATGAAGAACTGCTTGCGAAGAATGGGTTCTATGCTAACCTTTACAATTCGCAGTTCGAGGATGTGGTGGCGTAAGAGAAGAAAAATTGACTTGACATATCTTCGGAATTTCTGTACAAAATAAGTAAGAGCACTGGCTCCGTTGTAAAAGCAGTGGTCCCTACTGTGAGTGGGAATTGTTGTTATTTACAATTCAAAAAAGAAAATGAATGCCTGAGCTTAAGTGTTCAGGCATTTTTTGCTTTCGTGGTAGAATATCTAAGCAATCTGGAGTAAAATAAACAGCAGAAAAAAGAAAGTGAGAACAAAAAATGGCAGACAGACACATAACAGAAAAATTACTGGAGGGCGAGCGTCTTTCCGGAAAGGTGACACTATTTGCGAAAGTAACAATTTTACCGGGCGACGAGCTTCCGTATCATGAGCATCACGGAGAGACAGAAACGTACCACATCTTATCCGGCGAGGGAATGTATCAGGATAATGACAAGACCTATCCGGTACAGGCTGGCATGACGACGTTCTGCGAGGACGGCAGCGGCCATGCGATTTCCTGCCTTGGGGAAGAGCCGCTGGTCTTTCTGGCGATGATTCAGAAAAAAGCAGAGTAACCGGAGCGGACGGCCATGAGCAGAAAGAAAAAGCCCAGGATGGAATACCGCTACTACGAAGCGCCGGAGAAATGTCCGGTGCTGGCGCTTCTGGGCGAAAAATGGGTACAGAACTACGGTTATCAGATTGATTACCTGCATTTTCATAATATGATGGAGATCGGCGTCTGCTATTACGGTGAGGGGACAATTGTCCTGGAAGATAAAGAAATTCCGTACGACGGGGGGGGCATTTACGGTAGTACCAAAGAACTTTCCACATACGACAAACTCAAAGGAAAACAGTCTGTGCTCCTGGGCATGGCTGTTTATTGATGTGGAAGGCTTTATCACAAAACTGTATAAGGATAATTCGCGTATGGCACAGAAGCTGATTTCCCGCATCAACCAGAGAGCTCATTACTCGAAAAATGAGGACAGACCTGAGGTGGCGGAGCTGATCAAACTGATTATTAAATGCATGGATGAAAAAGAGGAATTTTATCTGGAAGAAGTAAAGGGGCTGACGCGGGCGCTTCTGATGCAGATTGCGAGATGGAATGAAAAAGATGAGACGCAGGAAAAGAATGCCATTCTGGATGATGCCAGCATTGCCTGATTCTTCCTGCGCTCAATTATATCGGGGAAAATTTCCACGAGAGCATCCGGATTGAAGAACTTGCGGATGTGTGCCACATCAGTGAGACACATCTGCGCCGTATTTTTCAGGAATCCATGCGGATGCCGCCGGTGGAATATATCAACTGGGTTCGGATCCGGGCAGCGTGCAAAGAGCTGAGAAAGACAAATGCTCCGTAAGTGACATTGCACTGCACTGCGGATTCACAACAATATCCACTTTTAATCGTAATTTTCGAAAGATTCTCGGCGTTTCGCCCCAGCAATGGCGGAGGGCACCGGAACATTACGAGCAGAATTTGTTGAAATTTGACATAAAAACACAGGAAGGATGGTGAAACAAAGTGAAAATATCTATAAATAGTTGAAAATGCATAGGACAGAGTCGGATATGCGCACAACCGACGAAAGAATGTTGTTATAATTTGTACATGTTGAGGGGATAAAAACCTAAAAAATGTACAAAACAACCAAAAGACTTTTAGGCGATATATGTGAAAAAGTCAGGTTGTAAAATAACATCTTAAGGAGGATGTGCAATATGAGAAGAAAAATTGTATCAATCGTAATGGCATCAGCAATGGTACTTGGACTGGCTGCATGCGGATCCAGCGGAGGAACTACAACAAGCTCCAGCAACGGCGGAAACGATGCATCAGCAGCAGATGACACCACTGCAAAATCAGAGAGCAGCGACGTAGTAGAAGGTGGTTCAGATGATGACAACACCTTAACCGTATGGACCTGGGACCCGAACTTCAACGTTTATGCGATCCAGAAAGCAGCTGAGATTTACGCACAGGATCACGAAGGCTTTAAAGTAGAAGTCAGCGAAGTACAGTCCGATGACATTGAAACCCGCCTGACCACAGCAGTTTCTGCAGGAGACTTAAGTACTCTGCCGGATATCTTCCTGATGCAGGACAACTCCTTCCAGAAATATGCAACCAACTACCCGGACATTTTCACAGATCTGACTGATTCCGGTATCGACTTTGGTGAATTCTCATCCGCAAAAGTTGCTTACTCTACACTGGATGGAAAGAACTACGGAATTCCGTTTGACAATGGCGCTGTGATCGAGTGCCTGCGTACCGATATGCTGGAAGAGGCAGGCTTTACCGTAGATGATTTCACAGACATTACCTGGAATGACTTTATGGAAAAAGCAAAAGTTGTCAAAGAGAAAACAGGCCAGCCAATTCTGACATCTCAGGCCGGATCTCCAGACCTTGTTATGGAAATGCTGCAGTCCTGCGGCGAGTCTCTGTTTAATGAGGATGGATCCGTAAATATCGTAGACAACAAAGCATTAAAACCAATCCTTGAGATCTACAGCCAGATGGTAAAAGATGGTACTCTGGTAGAAGTTACCGACTGGGATCAGTACATTGCATCGATCAACAACGGAACCACAGCAGGCGTTATCAACGGATGCTGGATCATGGCTTCCATCACAGCAAATGACGATCAGTCCGGTAAATGGGCGCTCACCAATATGCCAAAACTGGACGGCATCGACGGAGCAACCAACTACTCCAACAACGGTGGTTCTTCCTGGGCAATTTCTTCCAACTGCAAGAAAACCGATCTTGCCATTGACTTTATGAAATCTACCTTCGCAGGCAGCACAGCTCTTTACGATGACATCATGCAAAGGCGCTCTGGCAACCTGGGCACCGGCAGGAGATTCCGAAGCATATGCACAGCCAGTTGCATTCTTCAGCGATGATCCGGTTTATGCAAAAATCGTTGATTTCGCAACCAAGACTCCATCCAACATCACTGGAGCATTCTACTACGATGCACGCGATGCTGTCGGAACCGCACTTTCTAATATCATCCAGACAGGAGCAGATATGGACAGCGAACTCCAGACTGCACAGGAAACCGTAGAGTTCAACATGGGTAACTAAGATTTCTCATATTGTAAAAAAGTAGGACGATAAGAAACGGGTCTGCTTCTAGACAGACAGAAGCAGGCCCGTTCTGTATCTGCCCCGGGGTGGGCTTGAAAAATGATTTCTGCGGGAGAACATGCAATGTTGTCTGCAAAAAGATTTTTTCAAGCGTACCTCGCAGCGAAAAAAGAAAGGAAGATTCCATGAGCAGCCAGAAGAAAAAAGGAATGAACTTGGAAAGAAAACAGAATTTTACCGGATGGGTTTTTCTGCTTCCGGCAACGATTCTGATCGCATGGATGAGCTTTTATCCGATGATTCAGGCATTTATCCTGTCTTTGCAGACCGGTATGGGCATTAACCTGAAATTCAACGGATTTGCAAACTATGCGCGTATTTTAAAAGATCCGACTTTTAAACAGACCTTAAGCAACACCTTCCTCTACCTGATTATTCAGGTGCCGATCATGCTGATTCTCGGTCTGATGTTTGCATCGATGCTGAACAACAAAGATCTGCGTTTCAAGGGACTGTTCCGTACCTGCATTTTCCTGCCGTGCGCAACATCGCTGGTCTCTTACGCAATGATTTTCCGTTCCCTGTTTGCAAACGATGGATTTATCAACACCGTTCTGCGTGGACTTGGCATGCATCCGATTATGTGGTTCTCCAATGCCTGGACAGCCCGTGCCGTTATCATCATCGCATTGGTCTGGAGATGGACGGGATACAATATGGTATTCTACCTCTCCGGTATGCAGAACATTGAATATTCGATCTACGAAGCAGCAAAAATTGACGGCGCAAGCCCGCTGCAGACCTTCTTCAAGATCACCGTTCCGCTGTTAAAGCCGATGATCCTGCTGACCACGATTACCTCTACCAATGGTACGCTGCAGCTGTTCGATGAGTCCCTGAACCTGACAAACGGAGGTCCTGGAAAATCAACCATGACCATGTCTCATTACATTTACAACATGTCCTTTGTACAGAGTCCAAACTTCGGCTATGCGGCAGCAATGTCGATCCTGATCCTGATTATGGTTGCCATTCTGGCACTGCTTCAGATGAAAGTAGGTGACGAGCGATAATGGGAAAAACAAAGAAATTCTTCATGTATCTGGTTTTAACGGTAGCATCCCTCCTTTCTGTATTTCCGCTGTACTATATGTTCTGCGCGTCTACGAACAGAAGTATTGATGTTATTGCCGGAAAACTGATTCCGGGTACTTATCTGATGGAAAACTTCAAGTCACTGATTGCGCAGCAGAACCTGCGTCTTGCACTGTGGAACTCGTTCCGGAATGCAACGGTACTGACGATCCTTTGTCTTCTGGTCTGCTCAATCGCAGGTTATGGATTTGAAATTTATCATGACAAAGCGAAAGATGCGGTATTTACCGTGCTTCTGACTGCGATGATGATCCCGTTCGCAGCAATCATGATCCCGATGTTCCGTATGTTTTCACAGTTAAAAATGGTCAACACGATGGCAGCATTTATGCTTCCTTCGATTTCCACTCCGTTTATGATTATGATGTTCCGTCAGGCTTCCCGTTCTTTCCCGCACGATATCATCGAAGCGGCAAGACTGGATGGTTTAAGCGAGACAGGAATTTTCTTCCGCATGTATATGCCGACCATGAAATCGACCTATGCGGCAGCAACGATCATCACCTTCATGAATGCATGGAACAACTATCTGTGGCCAAAGGTTATCTTACAGAACAATGATTCCATTACCATGCCGATGCTGGTAGCGAACCTGCTCGGCGGCTACACTGTAGATTATGGCGTGCTGATGCTCGGCGTATTCATCTGTACGATCCCGACAGCAATCATTTTCTTCTGCTTCCAGAAGAGCTTCACAGAAGGTATCACAGGTGCTGTAAAATAAGAAAAAGAATCGAACAGAAAAGGTGGATATTTGGATGAATATCCACCTTTTTTCAAAAGATCAAAGAAAATAAAATTCCAGAAGGAGGAAAATAAAAATGGGTGTATTTCAGTATGAAAAAGTGAAGGACCCGACGTATTATGGAGAGAACCGGGTACCGGCGCATTCCGATCACAGGTATTATGGATCGGTGGAAGAAATGGAGCAGCATGTGGAAAACTTCCGTCACAGTCTGAATGGACTGTGGAAATTCCACTATGCAAAGAACTACGAGAGCACGATTCCGGGATTTGAGACACCGGAGTATGACTGCACAAAATGGGATGATATCCGCGTGCCGGCGCATATCCAGATGGAGGGATACGACGCACGCAGTATGCCAATGTGCAGTATCCGTGGGAAGGAAGAGAAGAAATCCAGCCGGGCGAGATTCCGGAGCGGTTCAATCCGACGGCTTCCTATGTGAAATATTTTGAAGTGCCGGATCAGATGAAAGGAAAACGGCTTTTTGTTTCCTTCCAGGGAGCAGAGAGCGGTATTGCCGTATGGCTGAACGGAACGTTCCTTGGCTACAGCGAGGATACGTTTACTCCGTCCGAGTTTGAACTGACCCCGTATCTGAAAGAGGGCGAAAATAAACTGGCTGCGCAGGTTTTCAAATGGACGAGCGGAAGCTGGTGCGAGGATCAGGATTTCTTCCGTTTCTCCGGTATTTACCGTGATGTGTATCTGTACACGATTCCGGAGGTTCACGTTTCGGATCTGAAAGTACAGACGCTGCTGGATGATACGTTTACGAAGGCAGATCTGGTCATTGATACGAAAACGATCGGAAAAGGAAAAGTGAAAATTACCCTGTCAAAAGACGGAACGGCACTGCAGAGCACCGAAGGTGTGCTGGATGGGGAAACACAGTTTGTTCTGAAAGTCGATCACCCGGAACTGTGGTCCGCAGAGACACCGGTGCTGTATGATCTTCTGCTGGAAGTCACCGCAGAGGATGGAACGGTGCAGGAACTGATTCCGCAGAGAGTCGGATTCCGCCGCTTTGAGATGAAAGACCACATCATGATGCTGAATGGAAAACGCATTGTCTTTAAAGGCGTCAACCGCCACGAGTTCAGCTCCGTATCCGGCCGTGTTGTTTCGAGAGAAGAGCTGATCAAAGACCTGACAACGATGAAACAGAACAACATCAATGCAATCCGTACCTGCCATTACCCGGATGCGGTCGGCATTTATGATCTGTGCGATGAATACGGTATTTACATGATTGCAGAGTGCAACATGGAGTCCCATGGAACGAGAGATACGGATGCCGTACGGAACGGGGATTTCTCCGGTGTCGTACCGTGCGACCGTCCGGAGTGGATGGACTGCATGCTGGACCGTGTCAACTCGATGTATCAGAGAGACAAAAACCATCCGGCGATTCTGATCTGGTCCTGCGGAAATGAATCGTTCGGCGGAAAGGTTATTTTTGAAATGTCTCAGTTATACCGGAAGATGGATCCGACCCGCCTTGTCCATTATGAGGGAGTGAACGATGACCGCAGATACAACGACACCAGCGATATGGAAAGCCGGATGTACACCACGGTCAACGAGATCCGGGAATTTTTAGCGAAAGACCGCAGAAAACCGTACGTCTGCTGTGAGTATGCCCATGCCATGGGAAATTCCTGCGGCGCGATGAAGAAATATATGGATCTGACCGAGGAAGAGCCAATGTTCCAGGGCGGCTTTATCTGGGACTATATCGATCAGTCGATTTATAAAAAAGACCGCTACGGAAAAGAGTTCCAGGCGTACGGCGGTGATTTTGACGACCATCCGTGTGATTATAACTTCAGTGGAAATGGTATCGTATACGGCGGCGAGCGCGACGCGTCTCCGAAGATGCAGGAAGTAAAATTCTGCTATCAGAATATTTCCATTGACGTGCAGAAAGACAAGGCGGTTGTAAAAAATAAAAACCTGTTTGTGAATACCGATACATTTGCATGCGTAGTACTTCTCGAAAAAGAAGGAAAGAAACTGAAAGAAGTGCCGATGGAAGTTTCGGTGGAGCCGCTTTCGGAAAAAACGGTGGAGCTGCCGATCGCGGTACAGACACTTCCGGGAGAGTATGCGGTGACCGTTTCCTTCCGCCTGAAAGAAGATACCGTATGGGGCAAGCGCGGCCATGAAGTTGCATTTGGACAGGGCGTTTATGAAGTGGAAGCACCGGCGAAAGCAGAAAAACCGGCGAAATTTGAAGTGATCCGTTCCAACCATGATTTTGGTGTGCGCGGCGAGAATTTCGATGTGATGTTCTCCGATCTGAACGGCGGACTCGTATCGTACCGTTACGGCGGCGTTGAGATGATCAAAATGATTCCGAAACCGAACTTCTGGCGTGCGCCGATCGACAATGACTGCGGAAGCCTGATGCCGATGCGTTACAGCCAGTGAAGATTGCTTCGATGTATCTGTCCCACAAATATCCGAACGGCAGCCATTATCCGGGACTGTATGCACCGGAAATCGAAGTACACGAGGACTGCGCAGAAGTCAGCTACCGCTATGTAATGCCGACCACACCGGCGAGTGAGTGCCGTCTGACCTACCGTGTCTTCGGCGATGGAAGCATTCAGACGACGCTGACGTATGATCCGGTGAAAGAGCTCGGCGATATGCCGGAATTCGGCGTGATGTTCAAGCTGGATGCCGATTACGACCACGTTACCTGGTATGGCATGGGACCGGAGGAGACGTATGTGGACCGCTGCGCCGGAGCAAAGCTTGGCGTTTATAAGAATAAAGTCGAAGACAATATGGCGAAATATCTCGTTCCGCAGGAGTGCGGCAACAAGGTTGGTGTACGCTGGGCAACCGTGACGAACCGCAAGGGCCGTGGTATGATGTTTAGCGGCGACAAGATGGAATTTTCCGCACTGCCGTACACACCGCACGAGCTGGAAAATGCGATGCATCCGTATGAACTGCCGCAGGTACATTACACCGTTGTGCGCGTGGCAAAACAGCAGATGGGTGTCGGAGGAGACGACAGCTGGGGTGCACAGACCCATCCGGAATACCTGATTTCGGTTGACCAGAAACTGGAATTTACCTTTACATTCCGAGGCATTTGAGAATAAAAGGAGATTTTCATGAGACAGAATATAAATTTTGGAAAACTTCTGCATGGCGGAGATTACAATCCGGAACAATGGCTGGAATATCCGGAAATTCTGGAACAGGATCTTGCGTATTTCAAAAAAGCGAAAATAAATGAAGTTTCCCTCGGCATCTTTTCCTGGGCATTCCTGGAGCCGGAAGAAGGCGTGTTTGATCTGGAATGGCTCAAAAAATGGTAGACCGCCTGTATGAAAATGGAATTTCTGTCATGATGGCTACACCGACAGCGGCAAGACCGCGCTGGATGGCACAGAAATATCCGGAAGTACTCCGCATGGATGCGATGCGGCAGAGAAATCTGTACGGAGAGCGTCATAACCATTGCTATACCTCGCCGGTGTACCGGGAAAAAACGAGAAAGATCAATACAAAACTGGCAGAAGCGTTCAGGGATCATCCAGGTGTCATTGCATGGCATATTTCGAATGAACTAGGCGGAGAGTGCCATTGTCCGCTCTGCCAGGAGGCATTTCGGAACTGGGTAAAACAAAAATATGGCAGTTTACAGGCCTTAAACCATGCATGGAACACGGCGTTCTGGAGTCATACATACCAGAGTTTTGATCAGGTGGAGAGTCCGTCGCCAAAAGGAGACGCATCGCTGCACGGACTGAATCTGGACTGGAAACGATTTGTAACAGATCAGACAGCCGATTTTGTGAAATGGGAGATCAGCGCGCTGCGGGATGCCGGTGCCAAACAGCCTACGACCATCAATATGATGTATGATTTCAAGGGACTGGATTATCACAAGTTTGCCGACATTGTTGATTTTGTTTCCTGGGACAATTATCCGACCTGGCACAAAGAAGCGGAAGCAGTTACGGCAGCAGATACGGCGATGCAGCATGATATCATGCGCAGTATCCAGAAAAAGCCGTTTTATCTGATGGAGAGCTGTCCGTCCGCAACAAACTGGCAGCCGGTCAGCAAACTGAAAAAGCCGGGCATGCTGCACGCCGCATCCATTCAGGCCGTGGCGCACGGATCAGACAGCGTCCTGTATTTCCAGATGCGCCAGAGCCGTGGAGCTTCCGAAAAGTTTCATGGAGCGGTGATAGACCATTATGGAGGAGATGACACCCGTGTATTCCGGGAAGTGACAAAGGTAGGAGAAACCCTGGCGCAGATGCAGGAACTTTCCGGTGCCATCTGCAGTCCGAAAGTGGCTGTGATTTATGACACCGAAAACCGGTGGGCACTGGAAGATGCGGCAGGGCCACGGAATCAGGGCCTGTTTTACAAAGAAACCGTGGAAAAATCATACCGCGCCTTCCGCAGACTCGGCCTGGATGTTGATGTCATCGATGAAACGCAGGGTCTTTCGGACTATCAGATCGTGGCAGCGCCTGTGGTTTATCTGCAGCGGGAAGGATGGGTGGAAAAAGTACGGCAGTTTGTGGCCGGAGGCGGCACTTTCCTGGCAACGTACTGGTCCGGAATTGTAGATGAGACGGATCTTTGTTTCCTTGGCGGAACGCCGCACGGACTGCTGGATGTAATGGGACTTCGGAGCATGGAGATTGACGGCCTGTACGATGGGGAATGGAACGAAGGAGTTCCGGTCCCGCAAAACCGTCTGCATCTGACCCGGACGTACCGGTGCAGCAATCTCTGTGAACTGGTGAAACCATCGACAGCAGAAGTGCTGATGACTTATGGAAAAGATTTTTATGCAGGAATGCCTGCACTGACAGAAAACCAGTATGGCGCAGGAAAAGCATATCAGATCTGTGCCGGTTTTGAACAGGGTCTGTACGATGAGCTCTGCGGAAAACTGGCAGAAGAAGCAGGTGTCACATCGGTGGTGAAAGAGATTCCGGATGGCGTGGAGGTTACAACGCGCGAAAAGAATGGAATCCGGTATGTGTTCGTACAGAACTTTAATCGGAATGCCGTGGAAATCAAACTTCCGGTCGAACAGTATCCGGTGTGGAACGGACAGTATGATGGAACAATCGGAAGCTGGGAAACAGTGGTGCTGAAAGAAAACAGTCCGAATTTCCGGGAAAAATAGAAAATAAAAATGTCTCAAAACAAAAGACTGGTTTTGAGACATTTTTTGCAAAAAACAAACGAATATCAGGCGGTTTCGGATTCTTCGGCGGAGAGTTTTTTCTTATAATTTTCTCCCCAGCTCCACATGGCATCCATGATTGGCTGTAGCTGTAGCCCAGGTTGGTGAGGGTATATTCTACCCGCGGCGGAACTTCTGCATAAACTTTACGGCTGACGAGCCCGCTCTGTTCCATCTGACGGAGCTGGCTCGTCAGAACTTTCTGGGAAACGTGACCGATGGATTTTTTTAGTTCGCCAAAACGTTTGGTGCCCGGCATCAGATCACGGAGAATCAGGACTTTCCATTTATCACTGATTAAGGTTAAGGTAGTCTCTACCGGGCAGGCCGGGAGATCGGCTAAAGATATTGCGTTTTTTTCAGAAACTGACATAAAAAACCTCCATTTCATAAAGATTTTCTTGTAAAAGTAAGCACGGAAAACCTTGTATTTACACAATAGTTTCCTTTTGGTAACTACAGCACAATATTGTGCTTACTTTACGTTAAGACGCTTTGGGCTTATTATAAAGCCATCGAAAGAAAAAAGCAATCCTTTCGAGAAAAAAAGATCCGAAGCGCATTCGAAAAAGGCCGAAACCAAATCATAAGAAACAAGCTCAAAAACAAAATCAAAAAACGAAAATGGAGGACATCATCATGAGTAAAGTAGTAGAATTCTTAAAAGAAAACCCGGTACAGTATTTAGCAACTGTAGGGCGCGATGGAAAAGCAAAATGCCGTCCGTTTATGTTTATTGGCGAAATGGAAGGAAAACTGTGGTTTTGTACCAACAACACAAAAGATGTTTATAAAGATATGCTGGCAAATCCGGAAATTGAAATTTCCACTTCCAGCCCATCCTATGCATGGATCCGTCTGAACGGAAAAGCTGTATTTGAAAACAACATGGCTGCAAAAGAAATGTGCATGGGAAATCCGATTGTAAAAGGCCAGTACCAAACCGCTGACAACCCGATTTTCGAGGTATTCTATCTGAACAATGCACACGGTGTAATCGCAGACTTTTCCGGAAACCCGCCGTACGAGTTTTAATCTGTCGCTATGAATTTGAAGTAAAAAGAGAAAGGAATCTGCCGCTATGGAGAGAAATGATTATCTGAAGATGTTAGTAGAGGAGATGCACTCAACCACGATGGCGACGATCGGTGCAGACGGTCATCCACAGACCCGTGTGATCGATATGATGCTGTGGGACAAGAAAGGAGTGTATTTTCTGACGGCAAAAGGAAAAGCCTTTTATGCACAGCTCATGGAGCAGGGCTATGTGGCAATTTCTGCGACGAAAGATAAAAAAGCAGTCTCTCTCCGCGGCAGAATCCAGAACATCCACAGTGAAAAGCTGGATGAAATTTTCGGAAAAAATCCATACATGCAGAAAATTTATCCCGGCGATACACGCGCGGCACTTGAGGTGTTCCGCGTGTACGAGGCCGAGGGAGAATGCATCGACATCACCCGCATCCCGGCCGTCATCGACCAGCACCAGTGCCTGCACTGCGGCCGATGCGCGGAGACGTGTCCGAGAGGAACGATTCGCAAAAGAGGGCAGTAGTCCCCTTATTTTAGCTACAGATTTTATGGGAATAGTGATAAGATAAAGTCTATAGAAACGATGGAAATGAGGGAATAACATGAACCAGAGTGAACGAAGAAATTTTCTGATCCAGTCATTGCTGGAAGAGAGCCGGGAGTACCGCGGAATGCAGATTCCGTCTGACAGCACCGGGCAGAGACAGCTTCTGCGGGGCTGATGAATGTGCGCATGGTGAAAAAGAGCAGTGCAGAATTTCTGAACATTCAGGATGCGTATCTGCAGGAGGAGACGGCAAAAAAGGGCGTGACGAATGTCGACGACCTTACGCCGGTGCAGCAGGGGCTGTATCTCTGGCAGGGCGATATCACCGCGCTCCGGTGCGATGCGATTGTGAATGCGGCGAACAGCGGGATGACTGGCTGTTACGTGCCGAATCACCGGTGCATTGACAACTGCATCCATACGTTTGCGGGTGTGCAGCTTCGGCTGTACTGCGAGGAGATGATGGAAGCGCAGGGCCATGCGGAGCCGACGGGGCAGGCGAAAATCACGCCGGCGTATAATCTGCCGTGCCGCTATGTGCTCCACACGGTTGGACCGATTGTGGGCGGCCATCTGACGGAAACACACTGCCGGCAGCTGGCGGACTGCTATCGGTCGTGCCTGTCACTTGCGGCGGAGAACGGACTGAAAAGCGTGGCGTTCTGCTGCATTTCCACTGGAGAATTTCATTTTCCGAACGAGAAAGCAGCGGAGATTGCCGTTGCGACGGTGAAAGAGTTTCTGGCGCAGAAAGAGACGAGCGTGGAGAAGGTCATTTTCAACGTGTTCAAGGACCGCGACAGGGAGATTTATGAGGAGCTGCTGGGAGAAAAGTAATCGCTGAAGAATGGGGAACAAAAGCAGAAAGAAAAGAAGAGGTGAATTTGTGATGTTTGAAAGTTGGAAAGAAAGAGAATTTGAAAAAAAGATGGAGCGTTTTCGCACCGCACTGCAGGAAAAAACACGATTTTAATAGGAGCCGGGGCTGGGCTTTCGACATCGGCCGGATTTACCTACAGCGGTGAGCGGTTCCGGAAATATTTTGCAGATTTTGAACAGAAATACGGTTTCCACGATATGTATTCTGGCGGCTTCTACCCTTACGATACGCTGGAAGAATACTGGGCGTACTGGAGCAGATACATTTACATCAACCGTTATCAGGACGCGCCAAAACCGGTTTACCAGAAACTGCTCAGCCTGATGAAAAATAAGAGCTATTTTGTCATCACCACAAATGTAGACCACTGCTTCCAGAAAGCCGGATTTGATAAAAACCGTTTGTTTTACACGCAGGGAGATTACGGCCTGTTTCAGTGCTCTGAGCCGTGCTGCAAGGAAAAGTATGACAATGAAGAAATCATTCGAAAGATGCTGCTTGCCCAGGGGTATCAGATCCTGGAAGACGGAAGCCTTGTTCCGCCGGAGAACGGAAACCTGAGCATGCGGATCCCATCCGAACTGGTGCCGTACTGCCCACACTGCGGAAAACCGATGAGCATGAATCTGCGCGCGGATGACACGTTTGTGGAAGATAAAGGCTGGCATGAGGCATCCAGCCGACGCATCGATTTCCTGCTCCGTCACAACAGAGGCCATATCCTGTATCTGGAACTCGGCGTGGGATACAACACGCCGGGAATCATCAAATATCCATTTTTCAGCATGACAGCAGAAGATAAAGATAATCTTTATGTCTGCATCAACACCAGCGATATGCGTGTCCCGGATCTGATCCGTGACAGAGCGGTGTGCATTAAAGGGGATATTGGGGAAGTGCTGGATCGGATCTGAGACGGAAAAACATATAATATTCGAGAAAATTAATCACTCACTTACGTGACGAGATGATGACATGATTGACGAGATAAATTCAACAGAGTTGCATACCTGCCTGCTGGAAATCACATTGCTGCCGCTGGCACATTACTGGCATTTCTGGTACGGCCCGCTGGATGCAGCCATTTACGGATCCTTTATCCTGGGAGCAAAAATCCTGTGGCACATCGTCGATTTCGGACAGAGTATGCGGACCGCAGCCGAAGTAAATGAACAGCTCCGCAGACGACGCATGGAGACGGTGGAGGAAAGAAGAGAAAAAATGAGAAAACGGCACTGATCTGTAAAAAGATCGGCGCCGTTTTTGCATAGGATAGGAAGGACTACTGTGCCTTCTGTGCAATCTCTTCATCGGAAATCAGATTGCTGTGATATTCGATTTTGCCCGACAGGACATCATCGTAAAAATTCTGTTTCCAGTCGATATAATCGATGGCTTTCTGCAGTTTTTCCATCGATGCGAGCAACGCTTCTTTTTTTACCGCGAGAATTTCTTTACGCTCCGGAATGGAGGATGGACCTTCGAGGCAGTAGGCGAGATATTCTTTCATTTCCGCCAGCGTCATGCCGCAGCGCTTCAGGCAGCCGAGGCTCTGGATCCATTTGATGTCGCGGTCGTCGAAAACGCGGTAATTGTGGCTGTCGCGTTTTACGTTCGGGACGAGGCCTTCTTTGCAGTAAAATTTCAGGGTTTCATACGACATGCCTGTCTGGATGCAGGCTTCTTTCATGGAATACATCATGCATACCTCCCAACAAAGTTCATAACAGAATCGAATCGGTAGTAACTACCGGGTAAGATAACCATAGTATAGAATTCGGACTTTGTCAAGCGATCAGCTCTTCAAATTTTTTCTTTTTCGGAAAGGCCCGCCGAGAGGAAATGTTTGTCGATCTTGACTTCATCAAAAAGAATATCCTTCAGCGAATTCAAAGAAGAATACCCCGATCCGAAATCGTCCATGGAAATGCGGATATTCCGATCGTGGAAGAAGCGGATCGCCTGCTTGTGATAGGCGGAAATCTTTTCCCGCACCACGCCGGATCCTGCCAGGTGATATCGATAATGCCGACAAAGATATCGGAGTGATAGCGGTTCACAAAGAGTGTCTGCGGAAAGAGTTCCAGCTTTTTCAGGATGAAATTCAGAATGTTCGTACCCATCTCATAACCCCAGTAATTGTTGATCAGATGAAAATTGTCGACATCCGTCATCAGAAAGGCGTACTTGCTTTTTTCGCTTCTGTTATTGAGAAGCGTAAATTTTTTCTTTTAAAGAATCCGTGGAAATGCTCTCAGCAAGCATACTGCGGCGGGCGGCGAGAGGTCCGTTTTTCTGGAGCTGTTTTTTATACCGCTTGTCCTGGTACATTTTTTCGTCCGCCATTTGCAGCAGATCCATGATCAGATAATAATGATTTTTGCAGCTCAGCTCATATCCGACGGCATAGCTCAGCGGGTGATCCGCCGTCTGGTTGTAGGTGTCGATCATCGTCTGCAGCTGAAGATTCATCTGCTCCAGCTGGTTCCAGGTTGCATGATTCTGCACAATGACAAATTCATCACCGCCGAACCGCGCCAGAAAGCTGTCCTCGGTCAGAATGCGGGTCAGATAGGAGGCGAAGGTCTGGATAAAGACGTCGCCTTCTTCGTGGCCGTACGTGTCGTTGATCATCTTTAAATTGTTCATATCAAACATCATACGCCGACATCGAGTGTATCGTCTGTGTTCTGAAGCTGGAGGAGCTTTTCTTCCAGCGACTTTTTATCGTGCACGCCGGCGACATCAAAGCCGGAGCGGCGGATCAGGCTTTTCAGATAATCGGTAAGCGTCAGTGCAGAGGCGCAGCCGAGCAGCGTAAGGATAATCAGAAGCGCAAAGGCGCGATGATCCAGCCCACGCTTGAAATGCGGAAGCAGCGATGTCAGAAAGACGACATAGAATGCGATCTGCAGATAGCACAGTTTGATGATTTTTTTGTTCTTTTCCATAATACTCCATACTTTCTAAATGCGTATGCAAAAAGTGAACCCTGCCATCGGTTCAGCTGGCATACACAATAATTTTCTTGGCCAGACTCTTATCCAGCCCGATTTACTGCCCTTCACCATGACGAGATAATAACCGTGAAGCTCCGACAGAATCGAAATCCTGGCCCCGGGAACAAACCCAAGCGACTCCAGATAATGACGCTGCTTTTCCTGGCCGCAGATTTTATTGATGGCGTAAAACTGATTGAAAACGGTTAAATTTAAAGGCATGCAGGACCTCCTTTATTGCGAGAGTGCATCAAGTTAGAATTGTCTAACGGATAGTATAGCATAGCATATTTGGAACAAAATGGAAAACTTTTTCTTTGAGAAATTTTTTCAAAAAAGCTTTTATGGGGACGGACGTATTTTAACGTTTTTTATTTTGGGGGAATCATGTATAATGGAAATGAAACATCAGTGACAAACTATGACATGGGAAAAGGAAGAGAAAACAATGAAACATAGAATAAAAATCCTGCTGCTTGCAGTTCTGATCGCAGCGCTCTGCAACTGTATGCTGATGATCGGGATGACCAAAACGAAAGAGAAGAATACCATTCCAAAAGATGCAAGCCTGATCTGCGAAGAAACCGTATCGCCGAACAAGGACTATATTACGGATGAAAAAGACCTGGTAAATTATACCGTGCGCGTCTATCAGGAAAAAAACAACGACATCATCGTCTATGCGGAATCCAATTCGCCGCTGTTCGATGAAGCACAATACATCGTAATATGCGACCACGCCATCACTGCCGACGATGTCCATATCAAATGGACAACCCTCATGGGCAGCACCGAAGCGAGCGAGAAAGATGAGATCGGACTGGCACACGTTTCGATCTCAAAAGACGGGGAAGTGTTCAATGAAAAGACGATCAGCTTTGTGGCGAAAGCGGTGAATGCGGTTACGGATGTGATAGGGTAAAGAAAATAAGATAATAAAAAGAAACGAGCAACTCCCTCGGCTCCTGATGAGCTTACCGGACAAAAACCCCGTTTCTTTTTTTTGTTAAATATAGTACATTATTTGTCAAGAACCGCAGAGCAGTTTACATTGCCAAAATCGTAGCTACCAGCTTTTTACACTGTGTCAGCAGCGACGACGGAATTGCATACTCATCAAGTGAATGTGCGCCTGAGCCTGGATGCCGAGGCTGCAGAGGGCGGGGATTCCGATGCGGGTGACGAAGGAAGTGTCGGAGCAGCCGCTCTGCTGGATGCCCTGCGGGATTGGTTCGCCGAGGAGTTTACAGCTTTCCTGGTAGATGGAGAGGAGGTGGTCAGCGCCGTCGACCATTTCCATGGCTGGGTAGTAGCCGTTCTGTTCCATCGTGCAGTTTGTGCCCGGAACGGTGACGTGTTCGCAGAGATTTTTTAAGAAAGCGATGGCTTCCTCATACTGAGCATTTGCCGCATAGCGGATGCCGATGGAAAACTCACAGGAATCCGGGATAACGTTAGCGCCGGTTCCGCCCGAAATGCGGCCGCAATTGAAGGAAAGATAGCCGAAAACGGAGCGGCTTTCAATCTCTGTAATCATGCGTGCCGCCTGCAGAACCGCACTCGCGCCTTTCTGCGGTTCCTTTCCGGCATGAGCAGCTTTTCCTTTTACTTTCACGCGGATGATCGCGCCGCCGCTTCTTTTCGTAGTCACTTCACCGTTGATATAGCCCGATTCCAGATTAAACGCCGCCTCACAGCCGCTGGCATATTGTTCGACAAGCTTTCCGGCCTCGCCGTGGGAAAACGCGTGGGCAACTTCCTCGTCACCAGTGAGAACCAGCTTGATCTGGCGGTCTTCATATCCGACAGCATTCAGCGCGCGGAGCGCAAACAGCGCAATGACATCGCCGCCCTTCATATCATAAACGCCAGGGCCGTACACGCGGTCATCCTTCACAAGAAACGGTTCCGGGCCGAACTTTCCAACCGCATGAACTGTATCCATATGCCCAAGCAGAAGAATCGGCTTCTTTTCCTGCGGCCGGGTCCACGCGGCAAACGTCGGGCCAGCCTTCTCAAAGTGATGAATCTCCCGCTCCATACCAAGCGCATCACAGTACGTATCAAGATGCGCCGCAATCCGCTCATTCGCCTCGCGGTCAGCCGAAGGCGTTTCAATGGAGACAAGATTTTTCAGCAGCTCCATCATACTGTGTTCGTTTTTCTCGAGATAGGCAAATGCCTGTTCCGTTCTTTTATCCATAAACATTCTCCATTTCTTATGTTTTATAAAGTGATTTTCATAATCCGTGCCGGCCGTCCCCTGCCGCCGCTGATTTTGCCGATTGTGGTCACACAGTTTTCCTGTTCCAGCCGCAGAATCAGCCGGTTGGCGCTCCGCTCCGTGATCCCCATATCTGCAGCGAGCTGTGCGGAAGTGATTACCTGATCATGTGACCGCAGAATCTCTTTCAGTTTTTCATACGTACTGCTGCTGATGTGAAGCCGGTGCAGAAGATACGCCGTGTGATCGGTCGGGTCATTGATCTTAATTTCGGTAAACTGATGCTCATCCTCCGCAATATAGTTCGCGCCGGAGCGGTCCGCGATCGAGTGGTTGAGCGCCATCGCCGCGCGGGATTTCGCCTCCATGGGAGTATCACCGTAGCCGATGCCGATCACAGCCGGTTGTGCGGCGTCTGCTGTCCGTGAAACAGAATCTTCTGATATTCCCCGTTCTGAATAAATTCCCGCATCAGAACCGGACGGGATGACATGATATAAAAAATAGAAGCGCCCTCGGAGAACGCAGCAGCCCCCATGCGGTGGGCGGCAGAGTAGATCAGCTCGCGCATCTCATTCTGATAATGAATCTTCTCCCATTCCCGGAGCGAAAGATCCGTCTCCTGATCAAAGGAATAATCAAAATAGATCTGCACGGAAGCACTCTGCCCGCGGTTCTTCTGCGCCGTATTTTCCAGAAACTGAAGATGATAAACCTGTTCCAGAATTACATCCTCGGAAACCGAGATGCGGATGCAGGGAATGCCTTCTGCCGACAGTGCCTCATACGTTTTTTCCATGTTGGTAAAGCAGATTTTTGCCCCGTTGTGAAAATAGTTGTAACGGTGAAAATCCGTGAGGGCATCCTGAAAATCGCCCTGATCGGGAGAAGAGCCGTGTGCCACAAGGACGCGGCCATTGGAAATGCCGATCTCTTCCAGCGTTTCCTGCACAAGCTGTTCCTCATACATATCGATACTGATGACATCCGGCACGCAGGAATAACGGACAGCAGATTCCGCCAGCGCTTTTAAGATGGAAGCCTGATTGTGCGGAAGAAAGGTCCAGGGAACGTTTGGCTCCAGCCGCTTTAAAGCATAGTGATAGTTGGTCGGCCCAGTAAAAATAATGCCGGATACTTTCCCTTTCTGAAACTGGGCAGCCGCTTCCAGACCGTACCGGTAATCGTTGGAACGCCGGTAGACCACTTCAAGGTCCGGCATGCGCTTCTCCAGCGTTTTCTGAATCCTGTCGCAGATATGGTCAGAACCTGTTACGCCGATTTTCATATATAAAATTCCTTTCCGAGAATTAAAGACATAAAAATGAATTATGGCATAATTTTACACCTATTAAGGACGAAAGGCAAATGGTAAGATGTAGAAGAATTGTTTTTGAAAATTTTTTTCAAGAATGGAGAGTGGAAAAGAAATGAAAAATCAACGTATGTTAGATGAACTGACCGAATTGATGCGGATTGATGTGTCGAGCGGTCAGGAGACGGAGATTGCAGAGCATCTGGTGAAAAACTGGAGCAGATGGGATTTGCGATTACGCGGGATGAGGCCGGGGCTACGTTTGGCGGCGTGTGCGGCAATATTCTGGCGGTTCGGGAAGGAGAGCGGGACGGTGTTGTCTGTTTCTGTTCCCATATGGACCGTGTGCCGGGCGGCATTGGAATCAAACCGGTGGAGGAGGATGGAATCCTTCGTTCTTCGAGCGACACGATTCTGGCGGCGGATGATCTGTCCGGTGTGGCAGCCATTTTAGAGGGCGTGCGTCAGGCGATTGAATCCGGGAAGGCGCTTCCGAAACTGGAGATCCTCTTTACGGTCGGCGAGGAGGCCGGTCTGTACGGTGCGAAAGCATTCGATGTAAGCCTTCTGACATCAAAAACGATGTATGTGCTCGACTCCCCGGGACGCATCGGCCGAATTGTAAATGGTGCGCCGGGCCGTGCCCTTCTGGAAGCACAGGTTTTCGGCAAGGCAGCCATGCGGGAAATGAGCCGGAGAAAGGCATTGATGCGGCAAAAATTATGGCGGAAATGCTCGCAACGATGGAGACGGGAAGACTGGATGAAAATACAACGTCGAACTTTTCTCACCTCTGGTCCAAAACATGCGAGGCAATGAACGTTGTCTGCGACCACGCAATCCTGCGCGGAGAGATGCGGAGCCGGTCGGGAGAAAAACTCGACCGCTATGAAGCGTATTTCCAGTCGCACTGCCGTGAAATCGCAGAAAAGCGCGGTGCGCGTGTGGAATTTAAAAGAGAAAACACCTTCCTGCCGTTCTTCATCCCGGAGGATTCCGAGATGATTCAGATCGTCACGGAATCCTGAGAGATGGGAATCGAACCGCAGATCAACGGCGGAGGCGGCGGTATGGACGGCAATATTTTCAATCAGAAGGGAATCACCTGTGTCGGTATCGCAACAGGATATTTCAAGAATCATTCGACCGAAGAATATCTGCATCTCGATGACTTCTATCATGCCGGAGAGCTTGTGGCGCGGATAATTGGAAGGATTGCATAAATATGCAAAATATAAAATAAAAACTGGATAAAACTTGCAAAATAAAAGAAAATTATGTATAATTTCAAATTAAAAAGAGCAAGGGAGAAAAAGAAATGGCTGAGATTTTAACAAACAACGCAATGTTCTCCAGCTTCATGATTGTTCTGATCGTGTTTGCACTCGGCGACATTGTCGGTAAAATTACAAAAGGAAAGCTGTCCGGAATGATGGTCGTCATGCTCCTGTTCCTGGTAGGCTTTCTGACGAAACTGATCCCGGCGGACATCATCGATCAGGGAGGCCTTACGGCGTTATCAAAACTGGCAATTGCGATGGTACTGTTCAACATGGGTACTACCCTGAACGTGAAACAGCTGATCGAGGAGTGGAGAACCGTATTAATGGCGGCACTCTGTATGCTGGCGTCCTGCCTTGTGATGCTTCTGGTATCCCCGATCATCGGATTTGACACTGTGCTCGTCGGCATGCCGGTTATCAACGGTGCGGCAATGGCAACTTCGCTGATGGCAAGCGCCGCAGCAGAAAAAGGACTGGCAACGGCGGCAGCACTCTGTGCAGTCATCTATTCCGTACAGAAATTCGTCGGTGCGCCGATCGCATCTGCCATGGGTATCCGTTACGGAAAAAAACTGCTGAAAGCATACCGCGAGAATCCGGCGCAGTTTAAAAAGCAGGAGACCGGAAACGGTACTTCTGCAAAAGTTTCCTTTGCAGATAAACACAAAGAATGGTATTCCGCCAACGTCATGATGGCGCTCGTTGCAGCCGGTTCCTGGGTTGCCCACATCCTTGGCGATCTGACTCCGATCAACTACAGCATCTGGGCGCTGCTTCTCGGTGTTGTCTGTGCCGCTTCCGGACTCGTTCCGACAAAACCGCTGCAGAAATCGAATTCCTACGGCCTTATGATGGTTGCTGTCTTTGGCTCCATCATCCCGTCTCTGGCGAAGGTTTCCTTAAGTGATCTCGGTACCATGGCATTCCAGACCATCGTTCTGTTTGCCGCGGCTCTGATCGGTGTTGCACTGGTTGGATGGGTTCTCCCGACCTGGAAACTTGTCGGCGACAAGGATCTGGCTGTCGGCATCGGTGTCGAGCAGTTCCTCGGATTCCCGAGCAACGTGGTCATCTGCCGCGAGGTCGGCGATGCGGTCGGAGAGACACCGGAGGAGAAAGCGTTTATCGAAGATACCTTAAACGTGCCATATGTTGTGGGAGGAATTACGGTTATTACGGTTCTGTCCACGATGCTGGCTGGATTTGTTATCAATATGCTGTAAAATTTTAAAATCATAGGAAAAGAAACATGACCTTGATGCAGAGGAAGAGTCCCCTGATCAAGGTCATGTTTTATGTTGGCATGCGGAGCAGTTCCCTCTGCATGAGACGATTAACTTTACGAGAAAAGAAAAAAATATCCCCCCACCCGGCTTGTGAGAGCTTGAAATATCAAATATAATGAACGAACAGTACATGGATCAGGCGCGCAGATCATGGGAGTACAAAGCAAAAAAGCGGTCAGTCCGGGTAAAAACGGTCTGAAAATGGGAGGAAAAGGATGAAAAAGAAAATATTATCTTTGATGCTGATGGTGTCTCTTGCAGCATCCCTTGCGGCATGCGGTCAGGACAGCGGGAAAAACAGCAACAGTACAGATTTGTCGAAAACAGAGACGGAAGCTTCTTCCGGCCAGACAGGGGAGGAAGAGACGACCCTGGTTTACGGTTCTGCTGATTATACCAGAATCAATCCGGCGATGGATGAGCATGGCGAAATTAATCTGCTGCTGTTCAACGGACTGACGGCACACGATGCGATGACAACATTGTTCCGGGTCTGGCAGAAAAATGGGAGTACGATGCAGAAACCTGCACCTACACCTTTCATATCCGGGACGGCATCCAGTGGCATGATGGAGAAAAGTTTACGGCGGATGATGTGAAATTCACCATTGAAGCGATCATGGACCGGAAACGGATCTGAAAATGCACCAAATTATGAGGATGTAGAAGAGATTACAGTTATAGATGACAGCACCGTTTCCTTCCGCCTTTCCGAGCCGAACGTGGCTTTCCTGGAATACATGACGATGGCTATCCTGCCGAAGCACCTGCTGGAAGGTGAAAATATGCAGGAATCGGATTTCTTCCGTGCACCGGTTGGAACCGGCCCGTATAAAATGGAGAGCTGGGACGAGGGCCAGTCGATTGTTCTGGTAAAGAATGAGAATTATTACCTTGGGGCACCAAAGATTGACAAGGTTATATTCAAAATTGTACCAGATGATAATGCACAGGCGATGCAGCTGGAATCCGGCGAACTGGATCTGGCGCTGCTTGACCCGAAAAATGCGCAGAATTTCAAAGAAAAAGACGGTTTTACCTGCTACGACATGACAACGGCAGATTACCGCGGAATCTTATTTAACTTTGCGAATGATTACTGGACGAAAAACAGGGACATCATTCCGGCCGTCTGTTATTCGATTGACCGCCAGGCCATTATCGATTCTGTGCTTCTTGGAGAGGGAATGGCGGCATACAGCCCGCTGCAGCGGAACATTTACAATAACGAAAACGTAGAACATTACGATTACAATCCGGAAAAAGCACAGGAAATTCTGGAAGCAGCCGGATGCACCAGAAACAGCGATGGTTTCTATGAGCGGGACGGCGAAGAAATCGGTTTTGTCATCAGCGTGATGTCCGGTGAGCAGGACCGCATTGATATTGCCCAGGCGGCAGCACAGCAGCTCCGGGAAACTGGTATCAACTGTACCGTAGAAATTCCGGCGCAGATGGACTGGGGCGGACAGATGGCCTGTCTGATCGGCTGGGGAAGCCCGTTCGATGCGGACGATCATACATATAAGGTTTTCGGCACGGACAAAGGGGCGAATTATTCGAGCTATTCCAATGAAAAAGTAGATGAGTATCTGTCTCTTGCCCGCCAGAGTGACGATCCGGAAGTGCGGAAAGAATATTACGGAAAATTCCAGGAAGAACTGGCAGAAGATCCGGCCTATGCATTCATTTGCTATATTGATGCAAATTATGTGGCAGATTCCGAAATTCAGGGCATTTCCAAAGATACGGTACTGGGGCACCACGGCGTTGGTATTTTCTGGAATATTCAGGACTGGACAATCGAAGAATAAAAACAAAAAGCAGACGAAGGAGGTATGGTTACCTCCTTTTTGTCTGTACAGGAGAAAAACGGAATGAAAGAACGATTAAAAGTGGAGCATCTTTCCGTCAGCTTTTTTACGGATGAGGGGGAAGTACAGGCAGTCCGCGATGTCAGCTTTTCCCTGAAAGCAGGTGAGGTGCTCGCTGTTGTGGGCGAGTCAGGCTGCGGAAAAAGTGTGCTCTGCAAAAGTATTATGAAGCTGCTGCCGGAGAATGCAAAGATCAAAAACGGAAAAATTCTGGTCAATGGAGAAGAAATTGCAGGATACGGGGAGCGAAGAATGCGGGAACTGCGGGGAAAACTGTTCTCGATGGTTTTCCAGAATCCGATGACTTCCTTAAATCCGACGATGACAGTCGGAGCGCAGATTGCAGAGGCAGTGCGGGCGCATCAGAAAGACATGGGAAAAGAAGAAGTGAAACAGAGAGTGACAGAACTGATGCAGCTGGTGGGGATCGAGCAGGCAGAAGAGCGGAAAAAGGCATATCCGTATCACTTTTCCGGCGGAATGCGGCAGCGGATCGTACTGGCGATTGCGCTGGCGGGCAATCCGGAAATTCTGTTTGCTGATGAGCCGACGACAGCGCTGGATGTGACGATTCAGGCACAGATTCTGGACCTGCTTCGGGAAATTCAGAAAAAACTGGGAACGGCGACGGTCTTTGTCACGCATGACCTTGGCGTTGTAGCGCGGATCGCAGACCGGGTAGCGGTTATGTATGCGGGAAAAATAGTAGAGATTGGAACCGTGGATGAGATTTTTTATGATCCCCGTCATCCGTATACGTGGGGACTGCTGCGTTCCATACCGGCGTTTTCGAGGGGAAAAGAAAGCTGCCGTCTATCCCGGGAATGCCGCCGTCTCTTCTCCATCCGCCGAAGGGCGATGCCTTTGCCAGCCGCAATGCTTATGCGCTGGAAATTGATTTTGAGGAGGAGCCGCCGATGTTCCGGGTCACAGACAGCCATTATGCGGCAACATGGCTGCTGGATGAGAGAGCACCGAAGGTTGTGCCGCCGATAGGAGGAAACACAGATGGAACATGAGATTTTGCTGGATGTGCGTCATCTGACCCATATTTTTCCACTGTCCCGGAAAACAGCAGTCAAGGCAGTCGATGATGTATCGTTTCAGATTCGAAGAGGAGAAATTTTTGGACTGGTAGGAGAATCCGGTTCCGGAAAATCTACCGCTGCACGCTGTGTGATGAATATTTATCAGCCATATGCCGGCCAGATTTATTATAAAGGGATTGATACCTGCGACAGAGGCCAGTTCCGGAAAAATAAAAAAATGCTGCAGACGACACGCCAGATGATTTTTCAGGATTCCGGTTCCAGTCTGAATCAGAAAATGAAGGTCCGCGACATTATTGAGGAGCCGATGCGCGTGCAGAAAATCCGGCCGCTGCGGGGAAGCTATGAGGAGGAAGCCAGATTCCAGATGAAATACGTGGGGCTGGATCCGGAATATCTGAAAAAATATCCGGGAGAATTGTCCGGCGGACAGCGGCAGCGCGTTGCGATTGCACGGGCACTGACGATGGAGCCGGAGCTTCTGGTGGCGGATGAACCGATTGCATCGCTGGACGCGTCAATACAGGCACAGATTGTGAATCTGTTCCGTCATCTGCAGAAGGAGCACGGTTTTTCGTTCCTGTTTATTGCGCATGATCTGGATATGGTCGAATTTCTGTGTGACAGAGTAGGTGTGATGTACCATGGAAAACTGGTGGAGACCGGACCTGCGCGAGCTGTGTTTGAAAATCCGCTGCATCCGTATACGAAAGCACTGATCGCTGCCATTCCGATTCCGGATCCGCGAAGGGAAAGAGCGAGAGCCGTACCGGATTTTTCCAATACAGAATTTCCCCGGACGGGAACACTGCGGGAAGTGGAAAAAGATCATTTTGTGCTGATGGAGGGAGGCGATGCAGGATGAAAAGCCGGAACAGAGTGCTTTACTATGGAAAAAAAGCAGCGGCATTTCTGGCAAGTGTTCTGCTGCTGTCTGTGCTCGTATTTTATATTTCAAGGCTTGCGCCGGGAGATCCGCTGGTATCATATTACGGAGACCGCGTGGAAAAAATGACGCCCGAAGAAAGAGCGTGGGCCGAAGAAAAACTGGGACTGAAGGATCCCATTTCCGTACAGTATATCCGCTGGGCCGGCAATGCGCTGCATGGGGATTTCGGAATTTCGTACAAATATAAAATGGATGTAACGCGCGTGATCGAGGGAAGAATCGGAAATACGCTGGCGCTTGGCGGCATTGGATTTCTGCTGATTTTCACCCTCGCGCTGCTTCTTGGAATTCTCTGTGCATGGAAGGAAGATACATGGCTGGACCGCATCATCTGTAAGGTGGGAACCATCACGGGATGCATTCCGGAATTCTGGCTGTCGCTGCTTCTGATTCTTGTTTTTTCCATGCAGCTCAAATGGCTGCCGAGTTCCGGTGCCTACTCTGTTGGAAAACAGGCAGATTTTTCCGACCGTGTCTGTCATCTGATCCTGCCGATGACGGTCGTAGTGCTGAGTCATTTGTGGTATTACGCATATATGATCCGCAATAAAATTCTGGATGAAGTGCGGGAAGAGTATGTGCTTCTGGCAAGAGCCAAGGGGCTGAAACGAAAGACGGTTCTGTTCCGGCATTGCCTGCGGAATACGATTCCGTCGTATCTTGGCATCATGGCCATTTCTGTTCCGCATGTGCTGGGGGGGACCTATATTGTAGAAACGGTTTTCTCGTATCCCGGTATCGGAACGCTGGCGTATGAGAGCGCACGGTACAAAGATTACAATCTTCTGATGCTGCTTTGCCTGATGTCCGGAATCGTTGTGATTCTGTGCAATATGGCGGCACAGATCATCAACGAGAGAATTGATCCGCGGATGCGGGAGAAAGAAGCGGCAGAAACATCGGAGGTAATGATGCTGTGACAGAAAAAACACAATTATTTCAATTTGCAGGAGAGAGGCCTGCAGAAAAACAGAAGCAGAAAAAAGAAAAAATGGTATCAGGACGGCCGGTGGCAGCAGAGCTTTTCTGGGTCTTCTTGTGCTGGGCTGCCTTTTCTGTCGGCAGATCATGACGAAGGATCCCTCATATATGGATCTGAAAACTGTTCCGTCATGCCGTGCCGGGAATTTCTGTTTGGAACCGATACGATGGGAAGAGATATTTTCTCGATGATCTGGTACGGCGGCAGAATATCGCTGGCGATCGGTCTGCTTTCTACGCTGATTTCCACTGTGATTGCCGTTCTCTTCGGCGCAGTCAGCGGATGTGCACCGGCGTGGCTGGACGCGCTTCTGATGCGGCTGACCGAGATCTTTTTGTCGGTGCCGAATCTTCTTCTTGTCATTTTTCTTCTGGCCGCTGCGGGAAAATCCAATGTGATTACGATTTCTGCCGTGATCGGAATGACAAGCTGGACAAGCATTGCAAAGGTTGTGCGGACCGAAGTACGGCAGATCCGGAACAGTGAATACGTGATTGCGTCGCGTTGTATGGGAGGCAGTTTTTCTATATTTTATGGCACCATCTGGCACCGAACTTTTTTTCGTCTATTATGTTTATGGTGGTTATGAACATCCGAAGTGCGATTGCAGCAGAATCCACACTGAGTTTTATGGGAATCGGTCTTCCTCTGGAGGTGATTTCCTGGGGCAGCATGCTGTCGCTTTCGGAAAAAGCGCTGATGACAAAGGCATGGTGATCATTCTGATCCCGGGTGTTTTTCTGATTGTGACGCTGCTTAGTTTTACAAGCATTGGAAATTATCTGCGGAAGCAGGCAAACAGAAAACAGAGAAATCTGTGAGCTGTTCAGAGAGGCTGCGGTCTGTGGGGAATCCCTGCAGACTGCAGCTTTTTTCTGCCGTCTCCATTGACAGAAAATATCCGTGAAAGACAGTCACAGAAATACATAATTATAGTAGACACTTTTCGACATAAGAGATATAATCTGTTATATATAGCTAAAAATTACAAGGGTTTTTACGGTTAGGGAAAAGGACTTCCGCGCTTGCAGGTTCCATTGTTCCGGCCAACAGAAAGGCAAAAGTTTGAAACAAGAAAGTAGAGGGCACCCCCGAAAAGAAGAGTATAACAAACAAACCACCTAACTAGCTGGTTAAAAAAATTAAATATTAACGCAACACCTAATCAGGAAGTTGGAAGAAGATCGTCTTTTATAACATATCCTCGTAACTTAAGAAGATTAAGTGCCTGTGAAATGGTAAGAATCTTTTCTTCCTTCACAGGACGAGATTCAAGAAAACCTTCAGGTGTATACGGTTTTAAATCTGTAAGTATATGCCAGATAGCGGTCAGGATCATACGACAGATGGCAATGATGGCTTTCTTGTGACCACGGCGTGCTTTAATACGCTTATAACGTGTAATAAATTCAGGATGTTTCTTAGATTTGATTAAAGCATTTGCAACTTGCACCAAAACTGGTTTAAAATAAGTACCAGAACGGGAAATCCGGGTGGATTTGATTTTGCGGTCGCTTTTATCATTTCCAGAGCTTTTTTTACAGCTTCAGGCAGCTCAGAAGCGACACGTACTTTTTGTTTTCTAAGAATCGCTTTCATTTTTGACCACATTTTCTCTATTGGGTTCAGGTCTGGACTGTACGGTGGTAGATAAGCATAGTGATTCCTGCTTTATCCAGATATTCTGTCACTGTTTTGGCATGATGGGAACGCATATTATCCATAACTACAAGGTCTTCCTTTTTGAGACTTGGAACTAGCTGATTTTCTATGTATTCACGGAATCGCGCTGCTGTTGTGCCACCCTGATAGGTGGTAAATATAGTTGTACCATCCAGACGGATAGATGAAAGGACAGTTGTTGCTGTTGGTGTATTTAATGGTGCAGCGTCAACCGCCCGTTTCCAGTGCAATGCATGTGCATAGAGTCTTGTGAGATTTGTATTAATACCGCTTTCATCAAGAAATACCAAGTGTTCAGCATTTATGCCAGACATAGTCCCGTTCCATGAGCGGCGTTTCTCCTGTACATCGGGGACGCTCCTGTTCGGAGGCATGAAGATTTCTTTTTATAAGAATATCCCAGTTTTATTAATGCTTTTCTGACAGTTTCGATGCAGATTTTCAGCTGAAGGGTATCTATAATTTCCTGGAGTGTAATATCGGGTTTTTGTTGTACAAGTTCTTGTATTTTTTGCAGGTCAGCCTCTTTGAGAGAAGCTTTACGCCCCCTGAGACTTGTCTTGACAGAAACAGAACCTTCCCGTTTCATTTGTTCAACCAGACGGTATACGGTACTGACATCAACAGAAAAACATTCTGCTACTTCTTTTGCGTTGTGTGTTTTGTTATAAGCTTGAATTAAAAGATTTCTGGTTTCGTTGTGTAACATATCTATCACCTCTTAGCTTAAGCATATCACTTTAGTCAAGAGTTGCAGTAATTTATGGAATTGCTATAGATGTATTCCACCCGGTATCGGCGGCATTTTTAAGTGCGGGAATGACCGGCCTCGAGCTTGGAAGCAAGTCACATGCGCAGTGGAAGAGCAACTGTGCAGGGCTTCTGGCCTGCCTTCTGGTTTTCCTGCTTCCGGCAATACTGCTGCCGCAGGAAAAGATTCCGTTTTTTACACAGCTTCTGGGCGATACGAAACAGAAGATCTATGAGATTCGGTACGGAAAAGACGGACTGCCGGAGGGAAATCTGTATGAAGCAGATATCATACGGGAGAAGAACCGGTGCTGGCGATCCGTTCCGAACAGAAGAAAAATGTGTATTTAAGGGTTATGTCGGCGGAACGTATGCGAATGGCGTATGGGAGCCGCTTTCCGGCGAATCGTACCGCGGTACATCGTCGGGCATGCTGGAATGGCTGGCGAAAAAGAACTTTGATCCGCTGACACAGACGGCGCAGTATTATGCACTCGGGGATGAGGAAGATAAACCGGAAGCGAACCGGGTTTATGTGGAAAATACGGGAGCATCGCGCTACTACATTTATGCGCCTGCTTCGCTGGAAAAGATCACAACCCGCGGTGCGGCATCAGAGAAAAAAGATCAGTTTCTGGCCGCAAAAGGACTGTTTGGAAAACAGAACTACGGTATGACAGAGGTGTCATCCTCCCGTCCGGCGGAGCTTGTTGTGGCCGGTTCCTGGGTGGAAAACCCGGAAACGGAGAAGCAGAAAACGTACAGCGAGGCGGAGTCCGTTTACCGTACGTTTGTTTACGACCATTACACGGCAGTTGACCAGACGATGTACGATAAAATGCAGGAAGTTTTCTGGGAAGAGGATCCATCGGAAACGGACGGCATTTACAGTGCGCTTGGCCGGATCCGAAAGGTGCTGGAGAGCCGCGTAACGTACAGCGAAAATCAGGGAGCGATTCCGGAAGACGAGGATCCGGTACTCTGGTTCCTGGATGAGTCAAAGGAAGGAAATGCGATGCTGTATGCGTCGACCGCAGTGGAGGCGCTCCGTGCGAAGGGCATTCCGGCACGGTATGTGGAAGGATATTTTCTTTCGGAATCGGCTCCGACAGGGGAAAAAGGCCAGGCGGAGCTGACCGGAAACGATGCCCATGCGTGGGTGGAGATTTACTTCGACGGCATCGGATGGCTTCCGGCGGATGTGACACCGGGGTACTATTATAATGTTGCATCTCTTCAGAAAATGGTCGGAAGTCCAGATTCTGTACAGAAGAATGTGGCGCTGGAGAACAATTCACTGTCGGCGGAGCAGATTACCAGTGTGGAAAACCGAAAGAGCAAGGCAGGCGAAGCCGTTCTTCCGGTACTGCGCAGTGTTTCGCTGTTTCTTCTCGGACTGCTTGGCGTGCTTCTGATTCTGCTGACGCTGCTTGTGATTGCGGCGGAGGCGGCGCGGATCATCTGCCTTGGACCGGCGGCAAAGAAACAGCAGAAGGAGCGGCCGGGTGGGCGGATCCGAAGAACGGAAGCAAGAATTTATCAGTATCTTTGTCTGTGGGGCATAGATGCCGGTCTTGGATGGGAAACGGCAGCAACCGATGCAGAACTCGCCCGCAGATTTCCGGCGGTCGAGCCAGGCGAATATACGCGTGTCTGCCATCTGATCGAGAAACATATCTACGGCGAGATTCTGCTGTCTCCTTATGAGGAGCGTACGCTGAATCATTTTCTGGAAAAGCTGACGGAGCCGGTACCGGGCTGCAGCTGGAAAATGCGGCTGAAGCTGCGCTATGCGTGTCTGCGCCGTGTGAATACGAAGAAAAAGAAGAGAAAGCACAGCGCTTTCCAGCAAAAATAAGGGTTAGGAAAACAAATGAAAAGGGGGATTTTACGATGAAATTTGTAACATTTAATATTCGCTGTGATTTTGGCCAGGATGGAGCCAATAATTTTATCTACCGCAGACCGCTGATTCTGGAAAAAATCAGACAGGAAAAGCCGGATATCATCGGTTTTCAGGAGGTACTGCCACATGTGGCTGCCTGGCTGAAGGAAAATCTGACGGAATATTACATTGTCGGCTGCGGAAGAGAAAAGGATCTGACCGGCGAGGCAATGATCATTGCCTATCGGAAAGAACGTTTTCAGAGTGTGAGCCTGGAAACCTTCTGGCTGTCACCGACACCGTACGTGCCGGGATCCCGCTATCCGGTACAGAGTATGTGCCCGCGTACTGCGACGGATGTGGTATTTGAGGATATGGAGACCGGAAAAGTGTTCCGCGTCATCAACACCCATCTGGATCACGAGTGCGCCGGGGCGAGAAAGCTTGGCCTGGAGCAGATTCTCGCACATCTGAGAGCAGAGAAAGCATTTGCCGATGTGCCGGTGATTCTTAGCGGCGACTTCAATGCCGAGCCGGACAGCGAAGAGATGAAACCGCTGAGGGAAACTGCAGGTCTTGTGAATGCGACGGAAGGAATCGGCATTACCTTCCACAACTATCATCGCGATGATCCGAACGATCCGCAGTGCTCGATTGACTACATCATTCTCAAAGGGGACTGGGAACTGAAAAAGGTGGAGAAATGGACGGAGCAGAAGGACGGTGTGTGCCTTTCCGATCATTATCCGATCTGTGCGGAACTTATTTAAAATATGGATGCAAGAGGCGGCCGCCGGGAGAAAAAATCTTCTGGCGGCGTTTTTTTATAACGGTTATAGGAAAAACTTATAACAAGTCAAAGAAAAAAGGGAATATACAAACGCCGCATTTTCTGTTATGATAGGTTACGTTGCAAAACCTATCAGATTAGTATAGAAAGAAAAATCACGAAATAACAGGAGATTATTCATATGGCAAGAGGAATTGACACAAAATGTATCCATTTAGAAGAGGACGAGGGACAGTGTAGCCACTACGGCGCACTCAGCTACCCGATTTATCAGACCGCAACGTATGCGCATCCGGGCGTAGGACAGAGCACCGGATTTGATTACAGCAGACTGCAGAACCCGACCAGAGAGCATCTGGAGAAGATGGTGGCTGCACTGGAAAACGGAATTGATGCGTTTGCATTAAGCTCCGGCATGGCAGCGATCTCACTTCTGATGGAGCTGTTCCGCCCGGGAGACCACATCATTGCGGATTCCGATTTGTACGGCGGAAGCATTCGTCTGTTCCACCATGTGAACGAGAAAAACGGCGTCGAATTTTCCGGCATCGACTGCTGTCGTGATGACGTGGAAAGCTATGTGAAAGAAAATACAAAAGCCATCTACATCGAGACCCCGACGAACCCGATGATGAACGTAACCGATATCAGAAAGATGGCAGATATCGCAAAACGCCACAACCTGATTCTGATTGTGGACAACACCTTTATGTCCCCGTATTTTCAGAATCCGCTCGATCTCGGTGCGGACGTTGTGATTCACAGCGGCACGAAATACCTGAGTGGTCACAACGATACACTGGCAGGCTTTATCGTGACGAACCGCGAAGATATTCAGGAAAAACTGCGTTTCCTGATCAAGACAACAGGTGCAGGCCTTGCTCCGTTTGACTGCTGGCTGGTACTGCGCGGCATGAAGACGCTTGGCATCCGCATGGAACGCTCCCAGGAGAATGCAAAACAGATTGCCGCATGGCTGCAGCAACAGAAAGCAGTCACAAGAGTGATTTATCCGGGACTGCCGGATCACCCGGGCTATGAGATTATGAAAAAACAGGCAAGAGGCTTCGGTGCCATGCTGACAATCCAGCTCGAGAGCAAAGAGTTTGCCCTTGCCATTCTGGAAAAGGTAAGAATGATCCGTTTCGCAGAGAGCCTCGGCGGCGTGGAGACACTCGTTACGTATCCGACGACGCAGACACATGCCGATGTGCCGAAGGAAATCCGTGAGCGGAACGGAATTACGGAGAGCACCCTTCGTTTTTCCGTCGGAATTGAAAATATCGAGGACCTAATCGGCGAGCTTACGAAGGTCTTTGCAGAAATCGAGGAAGAGAAAAATGGCGGAAAGAAATCTTGATTTTGACAGAATCATCAACCGAAAAAATACAGACTGTTTAAAATATGACTTTGCAGTAAAACGCGGCATGCCATCCGATGTGCTGCCGCTGTGGGTGGCGGACATGGACTTTGAGACATCCTCCTACATCGAGGATGCGCTGGTAGAGCGTGCGAAAATGGGCATTTACGGCTACAGCGATGCGCAGACTCCGTATTTTGAGGCCGTTGCGGGATGGATGAAACGTCATCACAACTGGCAGCCGAAAGAAAAATGGCTGATCAAAACGCCAGGCGTTGTATTTGCACTTGCGATGGCAGTCAAGGCTTACACCGCGCCCGGGGATGCCGTGCTGATCCAGTCACCGGTTTACTATCCATTTTCGGAAGTCATTGCGGATAACGGCAGAAGAGTTGTCAGCAGCACGCTGGTGCTCGGCGATGATAACCGCTATCACATGGATGTGGCGGATTTCGAGGAGAAGCTGAAAGCTGAAAACGTAAAGCTCTTTTTCCTCTGCAATCCGCACAATCCGGTCGGAAGAGTCTGGACGAAAGATGAGCTGACGGCGATCGGCGATCTCTGCGTGCAGTACGGCGTGACCGTTGTAAGTGATGAGATCCATGGAGATTTCATTTTTAAGGGCGAGCATCAGGTGTTTGCTGCGATCAAAAAAGAGTACGAGGACATCACGATCACCTGCACCGCGCCGAGTAAGACATTCAATCTGGCAAGTATGATGATGTCAAACATCTTTATCGCCAACCCGGAACTCCGTGCGAAATTCCGGAAACAGCTCGATGCAGCCGGAACGAGCCAGCTTGGTGTGATGGGTCTGGTGGCATGCGAGACGGCATATAATAAGGGCGAGGAGTGGTATGAGGCAATGCTTTCCTATGTGAAGGCAAATGCAGAATTTACAAGGCAGTATGTGGAGGAGCAGATTCCGGGCGTGAAGATGATCGACCTGGAGGGAACATATCTCGTATGGCTCGATTTCCGCGAGACGGGGCTTTCTGTCGACGAACTGGAAGACCTGATCATCAACAAGGCGAAGCTGTGGCTCGACAGCGGCAAGATCTTCGGAGACTGCGGTCGCGGCTTCCAGCGGATCAACATCGCCTGCCCGCGCGCAACCCTGACCGAGGCACTGGAGCGGATTCGGGATGCGATGAAAAGCAGATAAAGCCACACCGATGAGATGCGTAGCATTTTGGAAGTTGGCTCTGAACAGTGACGAAAACATGTTGAAAAGGCGTAGCTTACGGAACATCTTTTTGGGAGATATGATTTTTTTTGTGTCTCCGGTAGAGAAAGAAGAAAGCTGCGCCTCCGCATATCAAAACGAGTACTTTCACCGGAATCTGATATACCGGATACACAGAGGTATAAATGCAATGATATTCTGGCGAAGAAACTTCGCTTTCCTCAGCAGGGCTCGGGCTCCAGGAAAAAGATGCCAGAATTCGAAAATATTTTTTATCAGAAGAAAACTGGCTATAAGGAAGATAAAAATCTGGGTTTCCAGGCGTTGTGATTTTCCGTTCCAGCGTCCAGGGTTCTTCCGTGCTGTTCCGAGTCCACAATTCTGCTTTTTCTAATTCAAAAAGATACATCAGTGGATCTGTCTCCAGACGGATAAAGTCTTCTTTCGCAGTTCTTACCTGGGTTATATTTTGAAAATCGAAAACTGTCTGATATAACAAAGAACGATCTGATTTTTCCTGATAGGTGAGTACATTTGCGGCATACAGATCTTGGAAACTTTTTGTCTTTTCAGATCGTTTAAAAAAATAGAAATCGATAGGTTTGGAAGAAGTTTTTCGATACTCGTTTTCTAAACTGGATTCTATTGGCGAAGCATTTTCTGGTACGTTTTCTTTTAAAAAAGAGCACAATACCGTATCGTCATTTTCGAATGCAGTGTCTGCTTTGACTGGAACAGAAAAACAGAATAACAGGGTGAAAAATAAAAATTTGATTTTTTTCATATGAAAGTTTAAAATTGGTTGTTCGATAATTCGCCTGAACTGTCGGCAAAAGTAACTATTTTCCGCCGATCCGCAAACT
>ENA-OUNI01000030-OUNI01000030.1-human-gut-metagenome-genome-assembly--contig:-NODE-30-length-46445-cov-6.022346_pt1 | contig 46445 bp, 53 predicted proteins | sample MGYA00242499_ERZ504580 | MGnify/ENA primary metagenome ERZ504580 (study PRJEB26092, sample SAMD00036315) | human gut metagenome | host: Homo sapiens | study: EMG produced TPA metagenomics assembly of... | reverse complement strand
GTGAGCAGAGTCCCCGCCACAATTTTTTCTCAAAAATGCCCTAACGGATAAATTTTGCAGTTTCATCGAGGCTCACCGCCGATCCACTGATAGCCCATGCCGTAGCTGTCTTAATATATTTCCGCTCGTCTGTTTCGATTTTTTTACGGATACGGCTGATGATCGTCGTCAGCGTATGCTCATCCACAAAGTCCCCATCAATGTCCCACAGCTTCTCTAAAATCTGCCGCTTGGTCAGAATAATCCGGGGGTTCTTTACGAACAGGAACAGGGTGCGGTATTCCTTCGGTGTAAAGTCCAGGGATTCTCCGGCAAGGGACGCACTTTGTTCGGAGAAGTCGATTTTCAGAAAGCCATCATCAAACAGATCATGCCGGGGTGTCCGCAGCTCCAGATTTGCAAAAACCGCCGCCACTTTTTTACAAAGCACTGTCACAGAAAAGGCTTAGTCACATAATCCGCGCCGCCGACTTCATATCCCTTGAGCATATCGCTCTCCTTATCATTGGCTGTGATAAAGATGATATAGGTATGCTGACCGCGATTCCGGATTTCTTCACACAGATCCAGTCCGCTGCCATCGGGGAGGTTAATATCCAACAGTGCCACATCAAATTCATTTTCGCGCAGCTTTCTTACCGCGCTGTCAAAATTAAAAACAGAAATGACCTCATATCCATCAGAGGTCAGATTGTATGCCAATGTCCGATTCAAAAGCTGATCGTCCTCTACAATTAGAATCTTCTTCAAGACCCTCACTTCCTTTTCCCAATTTTCCAATCATACTGATATTCTAAACATTAAATGTTGCAGAAATGTCCTAATCAGATATTTTTCTTTTTAATTATAGGATAGCCTACTTTTCAGCACAAGGGCAAAAATGCGAATACATACAATAGTTTCAATGTTATGTTGTACAACAAAACGCCGCCGCAAACGATACGATTGCGGCGGTGCTGACTATGTATAAAATCTTTTTGTAGTTACATGGGTATGGTGCAGTTGAATTAAAAAACCCTCTATTCTGCTATACCCTGCGGAACTTCAAATTTGTATCCGCTCCCCAAAACAGTACGGATATAACCCGCTTTCGGCATATCCGGAGTCAGTTTTCTGCGGATCTGACCAATGACGCTGGCAACAGCCGTTCCACAGTTTTCGCTATCTCCACCCCACACTTCTTCATAGATCTGCCCAGCAGAAAATACCCAGGATGGATGGTTTGCCAAGTATACCAATGTCGCAAATTCCCGATGGGTCATAGAAATTAACTCGCCGTTTCTGTGTACCGTTCTCTCCTTCAGGCGAAGCTCCAATCCCGGAAAAACAAGAATATTACAAGGGTGGGATGACACAATATGGTCAAATCCTGGCTCGGCTGCAATAATCTCCATAATTTTTCCAAGTATATATTCTTCATGGTCTGTTACCGACAATACAAAGATTTTTCCCATATGTCCCCCCTCGTATATCTAACATACATAATGACTTGTTTTTTCCTTTTATTCGATAGAATATTATTCAATATTCAATTCAATACTTCCCGTGAAATCCTCACATTCAATGCCGATATAGTTTCCGCCTTCAGGGAGTGTAATTGTATCGCTATATATTCCGGTTGTTTCAAGCAAAGTGACTGCTTCATCAGCTCCAGAAATCCAAAATACTTTTGCAGTTCCATCCGTAACCTCCAGCGCGCAGTCAATAGACAGATCCTTACCCGCTTCACGCTTTATGGAAGTTCCGCCGAACAAATACTCTGTATCTGAAAAATTCTCATAGCCGGCTGTATAGCTTCCAGTATAATCATCAATCCCTTTTTCTTTCGTGCCTTGTAAGGATGAATTTCCGGTAAGTGCTATGGAACCAGCAGACTGAACAATATTGTTATACTGATCGAGAACTTCATCTTTTGTACAACCGGAAAGCACAGAAGCGCCCAACAGTATCAAGCATAATGATAGAACTATTTTCTTCACAGGTATCACCTTCCTTTCCTGCGTACAGCACGCTTTCCTTTTCCCTTGGAATTTGCCTGTTTACGGGATTTTATTTCTTTTTTGTTACTGGACATCAGTAACAACAGCACCGCCCAGAGAACCATGATGCCAACCCCAATGACCGCCAGCAAAGGATTCGGGGCTATGGTTGTTCCGGCATATCCACTCATGTCAAAGCCCACTAAAATCAGCGCAGCAGAAAACGGATAGATGCTGGCAAGGATACCGCCTTTGAAGAACAGCATGCTATATCCAAGGAAAAACGCCAGAATGGAACCTCCCAGATATGCCCCTCGGATCTGCCCAAAAATCAAGATCAGCGGCATACAGACCAAATAGGTCGTCAGAGTTGCCAACACGATCTGTGTACCTCCATGAAAAAACACTTCCACTGTCAGTCCCGATAATCCAACCGTCAATCCAGTAATCAAGGTAACGCCAACGCTGTATATTCCCAGCAGGACTGCAAAAATCCCGACCCAAAAGAGCTTAGCTCCCAGCATTTTCGGCATGGAAACAGGAATTGTCATGATGTTTTTCAGCGTATCATGGGTGGATTCTCTGTCAATCAGCCAGCTGCCAATCATCACCAGTGAAATCGGAAAAAACATCTGCGTATTGCCCCAGACAACATTCTCAAACAGAGTGGAAAAATCATAGTTTGGATTTCGGTACTCCGCCTCCACAATCAGCTGGCTCCCATATTGCACCAACGGACAGAGTGCAAGCGCCACCAGTCCCACCCAAAGTATTTGGCACCGGCGTAGCTTGAGCAATTCTGCTTTTAATAAATTCCACATAATTACACCCCCTTAGATTTCCTGGCGCCGGTAAACCAACGCAATCAGCGCAAGAAATACAACGGCTTCCACAACAATCACACCGAACACCTGAACACCATTCAGAAAATACGGACTGATCCGTTCCAACAAGTCTGCCAATTCCGCACTGGTCTGGCTTTGGTCATAAAATTGGAAGGTCCAGCGGAAAGCCAGCGGTCCCGGAAACAGGGTTCCGATATTCAAACCAAAAGGCTGTGTGAGGAACGCATCGCTCATCGAAAGGATATAATTTGCAGTCGTATAGAAAAAGGTAATCACGACCGACACGATATAGTTTTTATTAAGAAGAACAACGAGCAGGATACATGGAAGTGCGCCTACCCACATAATCAGCCCTTCTTCTATCCCAACGCCAAACAAGGTCCAAAACCCAACCGGCTCCCAGCCCTGAAACAGCAAAACCGCAAGATTTACCAATCCTCCAACTGCCATAAAGCCAACGGCAAACAATAGCAAAACCAGCATCTTGGACAGCACCAACTTGGTTCTGTTTATCGGTATGGTAACAAGGTTTTTTAGTGTGTCATTGTCCAGCTCCTCAAACAGCAGATTGGAAGCCAGTATCACAAGGAGCGGCATCAAAAGCAAATAAGCACTGAGCTGGAACAGGCTGGACATCACTCCATTTACAGCATCCACATCAGTGTTTACATCTGCCAGAAAGAAAGCATAAGCCAATGGCATGAAAACAGAAAGCAGCAGAGAAATAAATACCAAGGGCTTCCGTTTTAATTTCAAAAATTCGCATTTGATTAGTTTAAGCAATTCCTTCGCCCCCTGTCACACGCTTGAAGTAATCTTCAAGACTTTCCTCACAAGTATGCGCCTCCGATACCTCCAATCCGTTTTCTACAAAGGCAGTTACAATTTTCCCCACAGGCAGATCAAGGTTGTGCAGGCGCAGATTGTGGTCGTCCTGTATGGAAAAATGGTTTTCATGGAAATTTCGTTCCAAAATTCTTGCCGCCTGTGCAGTATCAGAGAGCGTAAAACGAATCTGCTTACTGCTTTTTTGCTCCAACTCGGCAAGACTTTCTTCTTCCAGTAATGCGCCGTGGTCGATAATTCCAATATCGTCAGCCAGCAGGGAAATCTCCGAAAGAATGTGACTGGAAATCAGAATCGTTTTTCCTCTTGCGTCGCAAAGCTCCCGAATAAAGGAGCGTACCTCCGCAATACCGATGGGATCGAGGCCGTTGATTGGCTCATCCAAAATCAAAAGTTCTGGATCGTGCATAACGGCAAGGGCAATCGCAAGCCGCTGCTTCATACCAAGGGAATACTGGGAAAAGAGCTTTTTATCTTTGTAGGGCAGTCCTACCAGATCCAGAGCGTCTTTAATGGCATGATTGTTTGGTACGCCCCGCAGAGTAGCAAAGATACGCAGGTTCTCTGTGCCGGTCAGGTTGGGATAAAAGCCGGGAGACTCGATCAAACTGCCAATACGGGGCAGCAACTTCTTTTCATTCCCCTGTAAAGACTTTCCCCAGATTTTGACCTCCCCGGAAGTAGGCTTCGTTAAGCCCAACAGCATTTTCATGGTAGTGGTTTTTCCGGCTCCGTTTCTCCCCAGCAGACCATAAATTCTCCCACGCTTCACATGGATATTCAAGTCAGCCACACTCTTTTGTGAGCCGTATTGCTTCGTCAGATTTTTTGTTTCAATGATGTAATTTGTGTTCATATTCAAACCTCCTGTTCTACAAGGTATTCTATCACGCCAACCTTGCATGAACCTTGCCGCAACCTTGCATGAACCTTGCAATTTAGAATCCATCCCCAATAACAAAGGCCTCCGCCACAAGGACGGGAACCCACCCAGGTTTCCTAAAAGGACAAGGAGCAATACTAAAATGTTTTTTCATAGAATCATTACCAGCCTTTTTTCTGACTATTTTTTTCTTCTTAGCACTCATTGATGTACTGGGTTCTTTCTTTTTATTTGCAAGAATAATCATAGAAATTAAAAAAGTCAGAGCTATTGTAATACAAGCCGGGCTAATTTGGTAAATAACACCATACTTCGCATCACAAGCAGAGTCTACTAAAATCATACTTGCTTTAATCGGATAATAATTTAACACTTTTCCTACAAAAGATCCAAAATATCCATACAAAAAAGCTAAATGCCACCCCACCCCAAAAAAATTATTTGCCGAGCAACAGAATAGCAGAATGATCGGCAAGACTGAAATGTAAATTCCTATATTCGCCCCAATAACACGAATGAACAGATTAAACAGATTGCCAAAATGCACTCCTGAAAATCCAGCAATAATGTTGATTGCCAATGCTATCACGCAGCCTATAAAACTAAAGCAGATTGTCAACAATAATAGGACAAGTAGTTTTCCAGAAAGTAACTGCCTATATGAAATAGGAATTGTTGATATATTTTTCATCGTATCGTCTGTATATTCCCTTGTTATGATATAACCTGCAATCAACGTAATGATAATCGGGAAAAACAAGGTACAGTTACTAATCATAACCTGCTGCATAAAATAGTCAAATGTCCATGTCTGTCCATCATTAGCTGTGGAATAGAACAGCGTCAGTAACGGAGAAAGTACTGTCATAATAATTCCAGCTTTTACTACATAATATCGTTTTAATTTTAAAAACTCAGATTTTATTATATTCCCCATATCTTCTACCTCGTCCATTTTTTATAGAAGCGAATGATCAGCCACAAAGAAAGTATAACAGTAATTACCATGATAAAAATTGTATGGAAAGTAGTTGGCACAATCGCATAGGCTTCCGGCAAAAGATTATCCTTTTGCAAATGATTCATCATTGAGCCGCTTGTCCAGTTCATAACACATATAACCGGAAAAGAATTTAAGAAAGCAATTTTGGCATCACTTATAGAAGTCCCAATCGTTCCCAGTATGCCCCAGTTAAAAATGGAATAAAAAAATGCAAGCAGGATAGAAAGCAAAAAACTTTGGTTAAAGTAAATAATTAAAAATACAATCGGCAAAGAAGCTGCTACGATAAGAACTCCAAAAATAAGGCTCATAGATATCTTATAAGCCATACCGTAAACCATTCCTACATGAAACAATTTACAAAACAACGCAACAGATAATGTGCTTATCAGACAAAATGCAATGCTGAAAATAAAGAGCATAGAAATTTTTGCCATAATGAGTTGTGTATTCGTAACAGGAATTGTTCTAAGGTTTTTGGAAGTATCGCAATCTCTTTCTATAAAAAACAAAATGGCGGCAATGATACCAATTAGACATGGGAGCAAAAAAACCAAGCCATATCCCAACATCATTGTATAAACATAATCAAATCGGGTTTGAAGATAATGTTCCGTTGTATCTGCACCTGTTCCCGCCTTTGCCATATATGCCAAAATCAACGGAAAAAATAACGATAATGACATCAGTGCGTATAATAATCTTTTCCGCTTTAATTTCCAAAATTCGCATTTTATCAGTTTAAGCAATTCCCTCGCCTCCCGTCACACGCTTGAAGTAATCTTCAAGGCTTTCTTCTGAAGTTGCGGCCTCCGATACCTCCAATCCGTTTTCTACAAAGGCAGTTACAATTTTTCCAACAGGCAGATCAAGGTTGTGCAGGTGCAAATTATGATCGTCCTGTATGGAGAAATGATTTTCATGGAAATTGCGTTCCAAAATTCTTGCCGCCTGTGCAGTATCAGAGAGTGTAAAACGAATATGCTTACTGCTTTTTTGCTCCAGCTCAGCAAGGCTTTCTTCTTCCAGCAACGCACCGTGGTCGATAATTCCAATATCGTCAGCCAACAGGGAAATCTCTGAAAGAATGTGACTGGAAATCAGAATCGTTTTTCCTCTTGCATCGCAAAGCTCCCGAATAAAGGAGCGTACCTCTGCAATACCAATGGGATCGAGACCGTTGATCGGCTCATCCAAAATCAAAAGTTCCGGATCGTGCATAACAGCAAGGGCGATGGCAAGCCGCTGCTTCATGCCAAGGGAATACTGTGAAAAGAGCTTCTTATCTTTGTAGGGCAGTCCTACCAGATCCAGAGCGTCTTTGACGGCATGATTGTTTGGTACACCCCGCAGGGTGGCAAAGATACGCAGGTTTTCTGTGCCGGTCAGATTGGGATAAAAGCCTGGGGACTCGATCAAACTGCCAATACGGGGCAGTAACTTCTTTTCGTTTCCCTGCAAGGACTTTCCCCAGATTTTGACCTCCCCGGAAGTCGGATTTGTTAAGCCAACAGCATCTTCATGGTCGTGGTTTTTCCGGCTCCGTTTCTCCCCAGCAGACCGTAAATTCTCCCGCGCTTTACATGGATATTTAAGTCAGCAACACTCTTTTGCGAGCCGTATTGTTTCGTCAGATTTTTTGTTTCAATGATGTAATTTGTGTCCATATTCAAACCTCCTGTTCTTCAAGGTATTCTATCACTTAAACCTTGCATTAACCTTGCCGCAACCTTGCATTAACCTTGCAATTTAGAATCCGGCTAAAATGACAAGGGTTCCCGCCGCAAGGACGGAACCCGCTTAAATCTCCAAGGAAAAAGCAACATAAATTCAGTTCCTTTTCCCGGTACACTTTCAACTGTTATATTTCCACCCATCTTTTCTACTAACTGATAGACAATAGAAAGACCAAGACCGCTGCCTTTTTCAGACCGACCCTTATCACACTTATAAAGCCGTTCAAAAATGTGTTTCAAATCTTCTTTTTCAATCCCCACACCATTATCCGCCAGCAGCAGCTCCATGTGATTTCCCTGCTTTGACAGGGCAATTTTAATTTTGTCCGCATGGCTGTGAGCAATTACATTTTGAATGAGATTATTGATAATCCTCATATAGCTGTCCATATCCAATCTTACCCGGACAGGCTGTTCGGGAATATCAATGTCATAATCGACCTGTTTATCCTCAAAAATCGGTATCCAGTCGATCAGGATATTTCTTGTCAGCTCTGCGGCCTCAACAGGCTGGATTTCCAAAGCAAACTCGTCGGAATTTAACTTGAACCAGTCAAAAAGTACATCAATATATTCTTTCAGATCGTGGGCTTTCCGGCGGGCAGTTTCGATATAATCATCCCGATCTTTCCCTGTAACAAGCCCTTTATGTGCAGCATCAAGATACCCAATAAGGGTTGTAAGGGGCGTCCGAACATCGTGGGAAAGGCTCGTCATAAGCTGGCGGTTGGTTTCCTCTGTCTGCCGGACAATCGAAAGTCTGCTTTCATAGGACACAACGATCTCATTGATTTCATAGGCAAGAGGGGCTGTCAGTTCATTTGTTGCAGACAGAATACGCCGGTTGCCATTTCCGTTTTTCACATCAACCAGAGCGTCGGTCATTTCTGCTATTTGCTTTTTTACGCGCCGAACAAGAAAGATGGAGGTCAGCATAGCCAAAACAGCAATCCCAATGGACAAGAAAACGATGATTTCCATACCAGCTACACCTCCTTATTAAAACGGTAGCCAATCCCTTTGACCGTTTGGATATACTTTGGACTGGAAGGATTGACTTCTAATTTTTTACGAAGCCGGCTGATGATCGCCATAATGTTGCTGTCATCATAGAAATATTCTTCGCCCCAAACTTCCTCATAAATCTGCTGTTTTGTCAAAATTTTTCCTTGATGCTTTGCACAGTACAGGAGCAGATCAAATTCCTTTGGTGGAAGTTCAAAAGTGCCGTTTTCCGTCGTAACAGAACGATTTTCAAGGTCAATCTGCAACCCATCAAAATCCAGTTTTTGTATAGTTCCCGTTTGCTGATTAAAGCGGGTGTAGCGGCGAATAAGGGACGCAATACGGGCAATCAGTTCGTCCATGTCAAACGGCTTTGTCAGATAATCGTCCGCTCCGGCCCGTAAGCCCCGCACTTTAGAAGCGCTGTCATTTTTGGATGTGAACATCAAAATCGGCAAGCTGTTCTCTTTGCGGATTTCTTCCAGCGTTTCAAAGCCATCCATACCGGGCATCATCACATCCAGCACCACAAGCTGGTATTCCTGCTCTTTTAATTTCTGCAAACCCTCTTTTCCGGTATTACAAAAATCGGCTTCTATATGTTCCGATTGTACGCTGCGTTTAATCAAAGCACACAGTTCTCTGTCATCATCTATAATCAAAATTTTATTCATGGCTCAGCTCCTTCCCTTGTTTTGTCCGGCCATCAATCGGCTTCTCCGCAATTTTAGGGATCAGCCAAACACCGGCCATTTTCACAGCGCCGTGGATACGTCCACCAGCACAATAATAATTTACCCTACGAGGTGTCACGCCCCATTTCTCGGCGGCATCTTTTAGTGTCATATAGTCCATTTTGCACCTCCATAGGACATATTATAGTTCCTTATTTCGAATAATACAAGCTGACTATTGTGATTATGCTTACATAAAGAGCCGCAGATCATCTCTGACCTGCGGCTCCGTTCCTATTAACCTGTTAAGTATGTATCCCGTATTTCGCTGTTTGGATGTTCTCTTCGCCATGCAGGATTACTCCGCCACAGGTCTTTGTGCCCTGTACCATGTAGCCCTCAAAAAAGAAGCTGTAAGCAGGTAATCATCTGTCAGGACGATGCGTTCGTAGTTGTACCAGTTAAAATGCTGATCCAGAAATTTCCCCAGTTTGTGCCGCAGGATAGGATTCTCCACTACAGCCTTGAGATTTTTCCGGCTGTGAAACTCCAGCTTTGGCCGGTTCTGTTCCAGAATGGACAGCAGCCGCCACCGTGTTCTATCAACGGTTTCTCCCTCACCTGCCGCATATGAGCGGAACGGCTCATAAGGCAGCCTGACCCGCTCGGTATAACCGGAAATGCTGTCTCTGCCAGCATCCTTCAGCCATGTGAAGGAAAACTCTAGCACTTTGGCACCGCTACGGCATCACACAGCCGCAGTTCTGCATAGGAGTGGATATCTTTGGTGATCAAATACTTTTTCTCCTCCAGCCGCTGCAATTCCTTTTTCAAAATAATAAAGTGCTGCGGCGAACAGCCACTTCTGGAACGGGTCTTGAGGGAAATACTATCCCGATCCACATAAACTATTGCCATTGTCCTATTATTCATAATCCACCTCGTTTCTGTTATGTGCTCCTGCATGATGCATGGCAGTCTGTATGACCAGGAATGGATGCTCTACATACTCCTCTTTTGCTGAGGTATATGCCGCTCCGCCCAGAGAGTCCAGATACTGCCATCCGTTTTTGGATTTTGAGATGTACACATAGAACGGTGCAAGCACATACTCGTCCCGTTCATAGCAGCCCAGATACCGTCTTGCAAGTACTGCCACAACACCCAGCTCTGCCGCTTTCTGTGTCGTTAGGGAAACTGCCAGTTTCATTACTTCCTCTTTTTCAATATCGTTGAGTCCGAAAGTATAGATACTCTCCAGGAACAGCACAGGCTTCTCACTGGTGACAGGCTTTCCGATATCCATGTTCTCCTGCGACAGATCAGCAAAAGAAAAATCGACGCAGGCGGTTTTTGAAATGCACCTTTTGTCAAGCGGAGACAGGCACGAGCACCACCGCTTCATCCTTTTTCACAAGGACAATCTTCTTATTAGAGTCAAAGGCAGCTAACAGGCACTCCCTCTGGCTTCCAGTACGGTAAGACAAGCAGGTACTATGAGGAAGTTCACCAAGCCGCAGAGTGTGGTAAAAATCATCCACCTCTTCTGCCCAAAATGCACCTCGCGCCAACGAAAGATTTTTCTTCCAGAGGCTCTCCTGCATCTCGCTGACAGGGTAGCGAATCTCACGCTGCAGGTCACCGGCAAAATATTTGAGTTTATAGAACTGGCCCATCAATTCAGCCTGTACGATCCGTCGCAGTGCTTCAACAGCCAGCTCCTGCCCGTCCAGTTCCCCATAGAGAGCGCATACCATAGCCGCGCCGCCCTGCAGTAAAAATTCCGTGACAGTCTCCCGGTTCTGCTCCACAAAATCGTCCGAAAATGCCAGTTTTTCTTTTAGATCCAGCCAGTCTGCATCTGTTTTCAGAATATCTTTCCGCACCTGCTTCCAATCCGTCATTTCCAAAAGAGCCTTCATATTATTGAGGGCAAATACCGCATCCGACTCTGTAGTGAAATCCGGTATGAATGCCTGCAGCTGCGTATAGTGTTGCAGCAGCCCCATGGCAATCCGCCGGGTCAGCCCACAGATATGTCCAAATGAACCCCGATACCATTCGCTAAACGGCCTTTCCAGCAGACATTTTCCAAGCTGCTCCAACTCTGCATCTCCTGTATACTGGCTGACCAGATCCCGTTTTATCAGCTGCCGCAGTGTCAGCAAACGCTGATCTATGGAAAGAGGTGTCAGCATAGTGTATAACCGGACATAAACCTCTTTCTGATGCCAAAGCTGATACATTTCCTCAAAGGTGTACTGCTGCCCTTCTTCCAGAAGCGTAAAGAAGCTGTCGCTGCGGTTCACAGAATCGCTGGCTTTCAAATTCTTCAGCGTCAGGGAATTGATGTTACAGTGCTCACAAAAGCCCGGCTCAAACAATAGAGAGTATCGCCCCAAGGACAGGAACACTTCACTGTTCTGATCCACCAATTCCAAAAAATGCTTTTTTCTATGCTCCACCGCATAAATGAGAATTGAAAACTGGAATTGCTGGACAGCATTAAAATCCAGATGGAGCCTGCCGGCATACAGAGCATTCAGATAACTCAGTTGGTTACATAAAATTTCTTCCCTCCGTTCCTTGCTCAAAGGATGTGGCTGGGAGATAAACCAGTTGAGGTCATATTGTCCGGCATGGTTGTCCAGCCAGAGGTCAAAAAAAGCAGACAAATCCTCTGCGTCATATTCAAATACAGCCAACAGCCGGCGGAATTTTCCTACATCGGTCATTTTCATCCACCGGAGATCTTTCAGGCGCTCTACTGACAGAAACAGCCGCACACCATACCGATAAAGCAAGATGCAGACTCTCTGGAGCGGACGATTCTGTTCCAACAGTTCCAGAGCTTTCCGTTCATTTTGATGCCAGAAAAACAGATACGAGCCAAGAAACGGCTGCCGCATCATATCCCGCTGGTGCTCCGTCAGCATGGAAAGTCCCTTCCACTCCGCAATGGGAAAAGTCTGCAGGTTATCCAATATGACCTGCTCCTCTTCTTCATACATCACAAAGGGAAAATAGTATTTCAGGTATTCAAACCGCAGGGAAGGCAACAGTTCCAATTTCATGACTGCCAGCACCTGCTCTTGGGGATACGCTGTCAGTTTCTCTCCATACCCGTCTGCCGACTCTAAGACTGAAGCAATTTCTTCATCGCCAATCTCCTGCCTGCACAACACACCATAGAGCGCTGCAAGTTCGGCACCCGAATCAGTTCTTCCTGTATCCGCTTTGTCTTTCGGATGTGCAGCCGTTCCTGTAATTGAAGTGTCTCCACCTGTCCACATGCCTGCGCTATGGCATCCTCTGAAAAGCTGCCTGTAAGCGCCGGGAGCAATCCGTCATCTTTCATTCTGGTCAATAGGGTCAGATGTTTTAATGTATTTCTCATGCTGCTTCACCTCCGATCATTGTCAGCACCATATTCAAAATCTCATGCCTTGGCCGGGGTTCAGACCTTACCAGTCACCACACAGTTCAAAAAAGGCATGTGCGCCTTTGGCTTCCATCGTCCGTACACAACCGACAGGCCATTCCACCAGCTTGTCAAACGCCATATTCAGCACCTCGTTCTTCTCGTCCTGATGATAATATCCTCCAATGAATTTAACCAGAGATTCGGCGCTGCCGTTATAAAGTTGCTGCAGCTTTTCCCGTTTCTGTATGGTCCGTTTTTCCTGCTCCAGTCGTTTTTCCTGCTTCTTTCTCTCAGCTTCGGCTCTGCGCTCATCTTCCAACTCTTCCTTGGAATAGAATGTTTCCTTCAGCCGGTTGATTTCATAGCCGTTATACTCGCTGTGGAGCAAAAACTGCCGCAACACCGCTGCCAGCGCTTTTTTATCATAAAGGCGTTGGATCTCCGGTGCTTTTAAGGCACTTAAAACGAAGTCCTCATATTTTTCCGGCTCAGTCTGGAAAACTGAACGCTCCACCCAGTCATAGAGCTGCCGATGCTGCTCTGCAGATAGGAATGGACGGCTGATGTATGTTTTATATTCCCTTCTGCTGTAATACCCCTCACTCCTGACAAAGCATTCGTGAAAGTAAAACCGCTCGCCAAAAATCGTTTGAAGTTGGGAAAAAGTGTACTCAGCCAGTAGCCTCTCTACAAACCGGAAACACCTCCAACTTGAAATTCTCAGGGCATACTCCCGCAGCAGTTTCAGTTGTGGCGCATCTTCACCATCTTGCCGATGCTGCTTGAAAAACTCCCATAGATTGATTTCCTTCTTTTCCACCAGAAAGGCAAATACCCGCCTACCGTTCGTATGCCAACTTCTGAAATATTCTCCATAGTCAGCTCCGGTCAGTTCCTGATATCTGGAAAGCCACTGTTTCAAAGGGATCCTCTGCCTGGAATGCAGCATCTGCAGGGTAAACAACTCCATATAGTTATCCCGCTCCAGTTCCTTCGCCAGATCATCGTACTGAGGATCAAACACATCAAATCGGTACGGAAAATCCTTCTGTATCGTTTGATTCATCCATAACAGTGTTTTCGGTGCTGTGGGGTTCAAACCATATTGAACCGCTTCCCAGAGTCCCTGAAATCCTTCGTACTTGACCGTAAAGCTGTTATAGAACCGAAACAGCCAGCCAAGATACTCATAAAATTCTTCCGAAAGATCCTTTGGAGCATTCAGAAGCATCCGCCCACACGCTGTTGCGATTTTCTCGGCAGTGATGCTCTTGGAACTCAACCGGTCCGGCAGCCTGTCCGCCCATACAGCGAGAGAATTTGCCAAAATGATTTCATCGCAGCGATACCCTGCTTTAGTCAAAACCGAAAATTCGCGGCTGTCTGGCTTCATATTCATATACGGCAGTTTCATTAGCGTGCGCAGCACCAGGTCGGCTTTCCCGCGGTATTTCTTTGCCTGCTCTGCATAGAACCGGATGAACCATTCCAGCACACCAAAATCATATACCAGTGAAAGTGTCCGATTTTGTGTGAATAGATGACTGAGTTGGGTATGCATCACCTCATAGCCGCGTTCCCTATCATCAAATAACGACAGTACAAACAGGGCTTCTTCCGTTCTCGTACACTCCCTTTCTGCCAGTTTCTCCAACAGGGCATGGCGCTGTGCCGCATCTGTTTCCAAAAGATACAGAGCGCCCTGCAGGTACACATCTTCTCCGGCAGACCGCCGCAATTTCTGGAGGAACGCTCCCCGCTGATTGCCCACAAACATATTGTCAGACTGGATCGCACAGGTATTTCCCAGCGCCAGGGCCAGAGCGCGGAGAACTCGGACATCATTGCCCAGTTTTTCCTCAAACCGCTCCAACACCTCGCCAGGATAACGCAGATGATATGGTTCAAAATAGCCGGACACATCCGTTTCCACCTGCCATATCTGCATCGCCCTTGTTTGTCGGTAAGTCCTTCTCGCCGTATCGTCCTGAGAAGTCTGTACTACCAATTCGGCAAAGGCATGGTAAAGCTCCAAATCAATAGCCCTCTGATATACCCGGTAAACCGGTATCCTGTCGATATGCATTAAAATTCCTCCTACTTGAAATCTTCCATAAAAGATATGGGGAGAGAGCCGCAACATGGCTCTCTCCCCATTGATCAACTGACAGCATACCGATGGTATGCTATATTTTCTTACTCAGCGCCGGCCATGCTGAAGAACTCCGCAGGTGACAGCACCGTAACGCCCAAATCCCTGGCCTTGGACAACTTGCTGCCGGCATTTTCGCCGCAGACCAGATAATCCGTCTTCTTGGACACCGAGCTGCCGGCATGGGCGCCAGTGATTCGATCAGGTCATTGATTCCGTCCCGGGTGTAGGGTTCCACCTTGCCGGTAACTACGATAGTCTTTCCTACAAAGGGATTATCCTGCACCCTGTCTTCGCTGTGTTCTGCCACAGCAGGCTTTTGAATACTCATCATAGTCTGTAACTCCTCCCAAATACAAAATTATCTTCTACACAGAACCAGTCGTGGATATTGTTATGCAATATCTCCCCGAAATCCGGAAGCTGCCGGAAATCATAGCCGCCATAGACCGCATCCCGAAACTCATCCAAATCATAGTGGAACACACGACCCAATACCTTGCTGGCAGTGTTGCCGATCATAGGGATGTCCATAGAAATCAGATACCGTTCAAAGGTGGTATTCCGGCTCTGCTGGATAGCGTCCCAAAGGCGCTGCCAGGACTTTTCACCAAATCCATCCATGCGGACGATTTCAGCCCGGTAACGATCCAGACGGTAAATATCCAGATAACTATGGATAAATCCCTGACCGATGAATTTTTCCAATGTAGCCTCCGACAGCCTTCAATGTCCATCGCCTTCTGGCTGACAAAATGGACGAACTTTTTCAGCGACGTGTCTCGCAGTCAGGGTTATCACAGTACAGCGTCTTGATGATGCGATTCTCGCCATTTTCGCCCTTTCCACTTGATTCATGGATGCGGGTAGGCTGTCCACAGCAGGGACAAACATGGGGAATCGTATCCACCATAGAGAAGCCGCCTCTGTCCAGATTTTCCTCCACGTGGGGATAATCATGTTTCGTTTGCTTACCAGAATCCGGTTTCCAGCCATCAGTTCCAGATCCTCAATAAAGGACAGGTTGTGCAGACTGGCCCTGCTGACCTCACAGCCATCGATTTCCACCGGCGTAAACACTGCTACCGGAGCAATCTCTCCGGTTCTGCCCGGTGTCCATTCGATGTACTGCAGCAGGCTCTCATGCAGGTCATCTTCAAACTTATAGGCCAGACCGTCCTTATAGTGATGTCCGGTGCGGCCGCAGCTCTGGGCATAGGCGATGTCGTTAAACGAAACCACGATACCGTCAATGGGGATATCTTTGTCAGTGGCATATTGCCGCAGCTGATAGATACCGGCTTCCACATTTTCCAGCGTCAGTTTCTGCTTTGTGACCAGATACTTACAGGGCTGGAACCCCAACGCACGCAATTCCCGTAGCTTATCTGATTTCCGGGTCAGGTGCGGAAAGCCCTCCAGCACACCAAACGGCATGAAAACCAGCCGACGCTCCCGGCATGTCTTGGCATCCATCAGACGGATGGAACCAGCAGCCAGATTGCGGCCGTTTTTATAGGGCTTACCGCTGCTGTCCTGCAGGCTGGTCTTCAGTTCCTCAAAATCACTGGGTCTGATAAAGCCCTCACCCGTCACAACCAGTCTCTCTTTGTAGGTGATGTGGGAAGGGATACCGCTGATGGCTCGGGTGTTATGGGTAATGATCTCCCCTTCGTCACCATCGCCACGGGTAGCCGCCTCCAGAAGTTCTCCATTCTCATAGGTCAACTTTACAGTCAAGCCATCCAGTTTGAGCATCAGCATCACCTGCTGCTCACCCATGAAATTCAGAAGATCCATACTGCTCTTAGTCTTATCCAAAGACAGCAGCGGGATCTCATGTCTGGTTTTCTCCAGCCTGCTCACCGCAGGATAGCCTACTGTCTGGGTTGCGAATTTGCCATTTGGATTCCCGTTTCCTGTTCCAGCTCTTTCAACTCGTCAAAGAGTCTGTCATAGACCTCATCTGACACGCTGGGAGCGTTGCGGTTATAATACTCATCCCGATAGCGGTTGAGCCGGTCATTCAATTCCCTCTGCTTTTCAAAAATATTCCGTTCCATTATGCTGCCTCCTTTTCAAGTACCCGGAAGGACATAACCAGTTCTTCTTCCGTATGCTTCTGTTCACTGTCGAAAACACTGCAAACACCGTCTGTAAACTGCCAGTGGGCGGCTCTGCCCCACCAAAGGATTGGGCCGCGGCCGCCGTTCCCTCTGTTGGCAGACGCATCTGGCTGATTCGCTACGGTACTATAAAAGCCCTGCGTGTTTACCAGCGTAATGTTCCGTATCTGTCCAATACATTCCGGTCGGCAGTGATCCAATATCTCCAACTGCGTCCCTTCCCGAAGTGTCCTGCGCAGCTGATTCAGGTTTTTGATCATGCGCTTTTCTCCTTTCCCCGCCCCACAGGGCAATCCTGCTGTGCGGTATGCAGCCCATTTCTGCCGGCTGCATACCTGCCAAAATTCAATTCATGGACAATACGCTGAATGGCGTCATCATCGTCCCACGCTGCGTGAAGCGTATTCCGCTCTGGTCCGGCTCCCACATGGACACATACCTTTTCACTGCCAACCTGCAGCAGCACATCCTGTCGCCTGGCGCAAACCACTGCCAGATTTCCAATTTGTTTCATGCTCTGCTCCTTCCTTGTTCATCAATAGCCGGACACCCAAAGGATGCCCGGCCATTCTCATTTGTCACGCTGCAGCAGCCAGCGCCGGAGACTGGATGCTATCCGTGTTCTCCATCAGATCTGCCATCAGCACATCCACCAAAAGTTTTCCTGCCAAATGGCCGGTATGGATGATGACCCGATCCTTCTTCAACTGGATAAACTCCTTCTCACGAAGGACACGGCTCTCTGCAGCCAGCGCCTTGTCGCTTTCTGTCAGCCTGGCGGTAACCACCCGCTGCCACTTCTGCAGGAACTCTGTTGCCTGCTCAATGTCCTTCTTCTGCCGGTCATATTCCGTCCGTTTCTGCCGCACTGTTCCATCCGGCTCCACTTCCAGCGTGTAATAGGCATGGAAGGATCATCCGTTTTACGCAGAAACATCACAAAGCTTTCTCGCCGCTCAATCCGATCCCAGTAGCGGTCGCTGCTTCCTACACAGTGATGGAGCGCACGCCCCTCGGTAATAATATCCAGAATACCGCTTGGCACCACTACCATATAATCCGCATCGGCGTACTCATATTTCGTTTTGATTTCCTGACAGATGGCATTAACATGGGGGAATTTCTCCTCCATCTCCTCGGCCTGCAGTTCAATATCCTTCTCCTGGCATTTGAGCACCAGATCATCATGGCGCCGCCGCAGCTTTCTGGTGCGATATACGATCTCATCATAAACATCCATGTGCAGTTTCTTTGCCATGGAAAGATAATCCTCCATGTACGCAGTACCTCATGCTGTTTCGCCGGAAAGATGGCATCTGACGCCGCACATAGTTATAGACCTGCACCATGCTCATGCGGTCGGCAATGAACTGGACATCCCTGGGCTTAATATCCTGCTGATACATCCACAAAAGGACATTATCCGGGATTTCCCTGCCGGTGCCCTTTTCATATTGCAGCCACCGCAGCAGATCACAGCCTCCATTATGGAGCCGAAGGCGCTGAAACCTTCTGCTGTCAAGTCCCAAGGCTTTGATCAGGCTCCCTGTACTACGGTTTTTGATAAGTTCACTGACCGTTCCGCAGGAACTGAAACATTCTCTGGTAAGCTTCGGCAGGCTCGCCTTGCTGATCTGTTCCATTTGCGGTATCCGTTCGAGCACAGCCAGATATTTTTCCGGATCAACGCTTTTCTGCTTCCGAATCCAGTTGACCAGCCCTGTGCATCGAAGTTCCTTCTGTTCCAGAGTTGGCAGCGTTTTGCCATAGACCCGTCCATTATGCGAACCAGACCAGTTGTAAGAACAGGGGGATCCGGAAATCCAACGCATATTGCGCTGCTTATACAACCCCCAATAGTAGGTTCTTGGCTTCCTTTCCTTGTCATAAATCGTGCGCCGGATTTCCTGGCAATAAAGTCTGGAGTTTGGAAGGCTTTCTTTTCTGTATGTCCGGTCAGCCTGAAATTCACGAACTACAAAGCCAACTTTGCATCGCTGGATCAGGTAGGCAAAATGTTTTTCTGTCTGCATATACCCCGCTCGTCCATAGGCTTTGAATACCACCGAATGGCGGCAACAACTACAGCGGCCTTTTTGATTGTGATGTGGATGTACCTTGATCGGTACTTCCTTTTCGCAGTAGGTACAATAACCTGTTTTGGCGCCGCCCTTTTTGTAGTGGTAGTAAATGTAATTTTGCCGGATGGAACCTTATCCACCCATCGACTCCAGTCCTTCGGAAGTTCCGGCACCTGTTCCATATCTTTATCCCATGGATCAGTTTCCCGCCGGTGCCGCTGTTCGAGCTGTTCATCGCGCACATCCCGCTGAAACTGCAGGATGGCCTCTACCGCTTTTTTATCAATGTTCAGATATGTCTGTATAGATGTCTCATCTTCCTCGCTGATCCAGTAGCTTTGGTATACCAGTATTGCCGCTTCCAGTCCAGTCTGTCCAACTTGGATTCGCACCATTTCTGTATCAGGCTGTTATAGGTAATAAACTGCCGCTTTTCTTTATCCAGATACACTTCATAGGCCGGATTACTCCCATCCAAGCGAAGATGCTCTGGGAAAAAGAAAGCCACCTTCAATATTCCATCCTGTTTGATACATCTCAGATAGGTATAATACTCACAGACTTCCCGAACATATCCGTAGTCAGTTTTTTCCTTTCTTGGCAGGTCTGAAGTCGCGATTTTCTTCATTTCATCCGTCGCTGTCAGATTGGGAAGTGCCATCAGGGCTCTTTTTTCATCTCAATTCACCATCCTCTTTGTCAAATCTACGCCATACCACACATCAGGCAGTAATGTAACGCCGTCAATCCGGCCCACTGCAACCTGTACGATACTTTCCGAATCCGGAGCTTCCTTCGCAAAAGCAAGGATGTCTCCCAGTCTTCCGGTAGCAACGGGGTCTTTGCCCCGTACCACCGCATAACCGCAGTTCGCCATTGCCCGGTTGGCTGCCACATGGGAGCTCCACACCCTGCGCGGATGATCTACCATGTATGCCAAACCATGTAAAAACAACTCCTCTTTGGTTAGCCGCTTAATCACAGTCAGCTCCGTACAGGCGATTTTGGAGTCATGCTCATCTTCATCGATGTCGCCGCCGGCGTTGACGATATAATATTCCGAATGCTCCAGGCTGGAATAATAACTAAGGCAGTCAAGCGGGTCCTCCGCGCAGTGAAATCCATTTTCCCTGCAATTTGCTTTTTCAGTCGTATTGAGCCCCATCACAAACTGATAGCCACGGCATATCAGCCCGGGGCGAAAGCCCTTATAAGCAATCATTCTGCATTTTTCCTCCTTTGCCGGTTCAGCCTGCCTTTGCCATACCAAAATCCAGCAGCGACATCTGCCCATCCTGAGAAGGCTTTTTTTCCTCCTGCTTGGGTGCCGACTTGGGTTCCGTCTTTTTCTTCTCTGCCGCCTTCTTGGGTTTGTTCTTTGCAGAGGACTTCCCAGCATACGGCTTGGGAACAAACTTTTCCTCATCCTCATGGTCTTCCTTGGCATCAGGGTCACGGAAATAATCTTCCGCCCACTGATAGCACAGATCATCCGGCACATCGCAGCCATACGCCTGCTGTCCGGGACCAGGGCGGGTTCCGCTTGCTTTTAGTTCATCCTGTACATAATCCCAGGCTTTCCGGTTGATGTACTGGAAACAGCGAATCATGTTCTTTTTCGGATGCATTGTCAGACGGGCAAACGCCGTATCTTCCATACAGAGCATCTGAATATGCTCGGACACACACTCCTTCATATTGCGCCGCGTCAGTTTTTCCACATCAGTACTTACCCGCTGGGTAGAGGCCGCGATTACTTCTTCATCACTCATCGCTTCCAGACGGGCGATCTGCTCCTGCTCTGCGGCTTTCTTCGCCTGCTGTTTGGCGTCAAATTCCGCTTTGCGCTGGGCTTCAGCCGCCTCATGCTCCGCACGCTTTTTTTCTTCATCTTCTGCGGCGGGCGGTTGTGCCGAATTCCCCTCCTCAGCAGACTTCTCTTCCCCAGCAGGCGCTACTTCATCCGTAGGTTCCTCCTCTGCATCAGCCAAAGCAGTCTCACCGGCACAAACCGAAGCCGCCGATACTGGGACAGTGTCTGTACCTACAGGCGGCACAGGCAAAGATTCCATCTCCTCCAGCTCAAAGGCTTCATCATCCTCAAAGGCTGCAGACGAATCGAACATACCGTTTTGCTGCTCCATTGCTATTTCTGAAAAAACACCCATTGTAAAATCTCCTTTCGCAAAAAAGGCATGGAGCAGGCCGTTATGATCCTTTCCATGCCATTGTGTGTTGCTCACAGCACATATAAAAGTGTGCTGAAGCTGTCAAAACAGTAGCAGACCACGCCAGTATACTGCCTTGACCATTCCTTGATTTTGTCCTGCACCTCCTGCGCAACCTTTTGATTGCTCATATTCCATGGCGGAGGTACCGTTACGGTAAAGTAGCCATTCTCCAGACAACTTCTGACATCTGCCGGAAGGCGGAACACTGCTCATACAGTGCTGCGATCTGACTTTTCTTCTTTTCTGCAATACGCATCTGACCCCTATCCCTTCATTCCTGTTTTTGAGCAGGCTCCGGAAGTCTTTTACACAAGAATGGGGAGAAGCGTACCGGCGAAAAATCCCGGCAGTCATTCACATAGAAGTATGTGCGTTTGCCTTGCAGTCCAGTTCCACCACATCAGATGGAGCCAACGGACGGCCTCTGTAATCTTCCGGCAAATGCTCATTAAAGTCCAGGAACAGGCGCCCCAGCACTTCCATGTCATTCTGCCCCTTTGGGCAACAGACCTCTGCGCTCCATACCGTCTGATAGGCGGCGGCAGGCGGCTGTTCATATCCAGCCTTATGTAGCGCATCCAGTCGCTTGAATGCGAATGGTACTGTCTGTTTCTCACTTAGGCAAAGCTGGTAAATGCAAAACCTCCGGAAAACTCTCTGGCTGTCCAGAAGATCCTTCAGCGCCCGATTGCCCTGAGCAAGAAATATCTGATACTCTTCCTTTGTAAGCCCCAGATACTCTGTCAGGTCCAAATCTTTCTCCGCTCTGGTGTGCCAAAGCTCGACGCAGCCATCTATATAGGTAAAATCACACTTACCGCACAGATATTGCTGCTTAAAATTCATTCTCTGCACCTCCTTTTCCTTCTGTTCTTTTTCCCGAAGGGCAAGCTGCCAATCATCAAACCCTTTATAATTCGGATTCCAGTCAGCTGACGACATGCCATTCCATTTTTTCGGGCCATCAGATAGATCTTAGATGCCCCATTAGAGGTCATTTGGTTACTGTACTTATCCATATCATGAGCCTCAATGATCTCCTCAGTGCCATTCTGTGCCAACAGTGCAAACAGCGTATCCAACTGGCTTGTGTTGTTTGCGCCGGCAATCGCTGCAAAAGTCCGGTTTGTCAGGCAGTGCGAGATGTCTGCTTTCAGCAGTCCCTCAATGACATAGACCACCCGAGCAGATGGATTGCCGATAAAATGTACCGGGCTCCCGGATGTGACGCCCATATTTTTGGACGAGGACGAAAACCAGATGTATTTGGCTCCTGACTTATCCGGTGGATCATCTTTTTGCTTGAGCGGACTATCCAAAAGTATCTGCAGGCCATGTATCATACCGTCGTATCCCACAGCCGGAATCAAAATCCCTGCGTTTTTTCGGTAGAAGTTCATGGTCCAGCGCCCGCTGTCATCCAGATAAAAGCCGGGCACCCCCTCCACCTTGCATCCCTGTTTCATCAGCCGCTCGGTAATGGAGCGGCAAAGGAATGGGGGTGGAGTACTCTTGAACCCAATCCGGTCGATCTGTTCATCCGACAGTCCCCGTTTTGGGGAGTGCAGATGGTTGCGGTGGGCAGGCTGAAGAGGCAGCATAGCGAGCAGCAGCGAAAGCGTTTGATGAATTTCCTGTCCGCTGGCCCGTTCTGCTTGCTGCACTGTTTTTAGTTCGCCCCTCCTCTCATATCCCGCAAGGTCGGTCTGAGTCCCCGAAACCGGGGACCCAGTGCCAGCCTGCTGGTTTCCTGCCATCTCATATCCAGAGTTCGGCCGTTCCCTGTGAAAATCGTTGCACAGGGCTTCTCCTATCTCCCAATACGCATCGGATGTAGTCGTATTGTTTAGCCGCGCATAAAGCGCAAGCATACCGCCATGCTCATCACAATAATTGCACCGCCAGACATTTTTGACGAAATTCACATTCATCTTGCCGCGGCGGTCACCACAAAACGGGCAATCCACATATACACTGTTTGCCTGTCGGCGTCTGATTCGTAGATGTAGAAGTTCCACTACATCCATAATACCGAACGGAAAATCTCCTGGATATGAGTCCATCTGTTCTCCCTCCCTTCTTGGCCCCATAGATGGGGCTGCTTATCATCCGGCTTTCTGTGCGGCCATACCATCGAGCATGATCTGCGCCGCAGCACGAACGATATTGTTGGTGCTCTTGTTGCCTGGGGTGAGGTAGAATTTCAGACTCACCGGACGCTCCTTGGCAACAGTTGCATGGTCTTTCCTTTGCTCAGACCGCTATCCACCACCACATTCTGCGCTTCTTCAAAGGTCATTACCTTCAAGATGTCTTCTACCGGAGTGCTCTCCGTATAAGAAGGCGCCACAGGCTGATCGGGTGCTTCCTGTTGGACAACGGGCGCCACAGGCAGTTCTTCCGGTTCATCCGATTGGAATACGGAGGCGGCCGGCTGCTCAGACGCATCATCCTGTTTTGGACTGCTATCCAATGTAACCTCGCGGCTCGGTACCGGCAGCTCCATATTGGGAGCATTCTCCTCTACCTTGCCGGCAGGCAGTGTATCCATATTCTCCTTCTCTTCTGCAACCATCTGTTGGACAACTGGCTGTACCGGAGAAACCGGGGGCTGTTCATTCTGAACCGGCTTTGCCGCAGGTTTCTGAATAGGCGCCGGACGAGCAGGAGCATTACGGCGCTCTACGGCGTTCTGAGGCGCTCTTTCCGGCCGGGCATGAACTTCCCCGCCAGATTGCCGCAGCGCCGCTCCAGGGGCTTCTACGGGCCTCTGCGCCGCATTTGGCATCGGTTGCTGGATAGGAGCCGTCCCGGAAAGCGGAATACTGCTTCCAAACACCTTGCCCGTACTGTCAACAGCAACATCGGCAAACTGCAGACCGAAACCGGCATCCGACAGCGCAGCACTCAATGCCTCATCCTGGGCAGCCTGTACATAGTCAGTACCTTCTTCTGCACTGTGCTGCGAGATGTAACTGCTGATGGGCTCTGCATCACTGCGGTCCAGATAGACTCTGGCCTCCATAATCGCAAGCTGTTCCGTGATTCGCAGGGTAGTCAGTTTCATGCGGCCCTGTGGGTGACGCAGACGGAACCACAGTTTCTGATAAGGCAATTCCAACTGCAGCATTTCCTCATTGGTCTTTCTGGATACCTTATGGCGCAGAAATTTGAGCGGGTCAAAGCCCGGCACCTTGTTCAGTTCTGCCACTGCCGGAATTGTTTTGTACATCATAGGCATCGGATTACTTTTTTCGTTCATGTTGGAAACTCCTTTCTGACATAAAAATAGGAGACGCCAAGTGCTATTTCTGCATCTGACCTCTCTTTTTTAACTTGCGTTCTTTAATTGTTCTTCCAACGCAGCCGGAATGGGGATACCGGCTTTCTTTGCGTAGGCTTTGAAATACATCTGAATACGCATACCTAGCAGCGTATTCCGCTTGCCGATCTCATTACGATGGATTGCCATAAACAATACCTGTTTCTGCCCAATCAGAACCACCCGCTTTTTGGCACGCGTGATTCCGGTGTAGAGCAGGTTACGGTACATCATGATGGTGTGCGCTTTGAGCAGCGGCATAATAACGGTCTCATACTCAGAGCCCATAGCCTTGTGGATCGTAGTAGCATAAGCCAGATCCACATTGCTCAAATCATCTACGCCGTATTCCAGTGTTCTGCCAGCGCCAAAATCCATGCCGATTTTTTTACCCTGGTCAGTGTCCTTAATATACCGGATGAAGCCCAGATCTCCATTAGAGACCTTTTCTGTGTTCTTGGTCTGCATGATGCGGTCATTGACGGAATATCCTGGGGCCAAACTTGATTTCTTCCTCCGCAGAGCGGAATGGGTTGACCAATTCACGAATGGTTTCATTCAGCTGTTCCGACGACGCGGCGCCTTCTGAACGGAAAGGTGAAAGAATCTGCACATTCTCAATGCCACTCTCCTGTATCTCCAAACAATACCGTTCTGTAATCTTTTCAGCGGTGTCTTCCTGACTATCACCAGACACGAAAACAAAGTCCGGTCCATAAAACAGTTTGGTATTGCCCTCGTTGATAAATTTGGCGTTATAGGCAATCAGACTGTCCTTCGACTGACGGAAAATCTGATCCAGCACCGTTACCGGGACGATTTGGGTCTCGATGATCTCACGAAACACATTTCCGGCTCCTACGCTCGGAAGCTGATCTGGGTCGCCTACCAGTACGATTCTGGCATTTGCCTTCATGCGCTCAAAGAATTTCTCGGCAAGCCACATATCCACCATGGAAAACTCATCCACAATGATTAAATCGGCCGACAGTGGCTCTGACTTTCTGTTCCGGCTACCCTCATCCTCTTCACTGGTCAGTCCCAGACCACTGTGTAATGTTCGGGCATCCTCAAAGCCGGTACTCTCCGACATCCTGCGGCTTGCCCGACCGGTAGGCGCCATAAGAGCAATTTTGCCATCAGGGTGCAGCCGCCGGTAAACCTCAAGTATCGTCCGCAGCACTGTTGTTTTACCAGTACCAGGAGAACCCGTAATCACTGACAAGCCATGCCTAAATGCTGCATAGACCGCAGCCTCCTGCTGTGCAGACAGGCGCAGTCCCATTTCAACCTTGACCTGTTCCAGCACCGGCGCAATATGCTCTACTGGCATCTGGGTGACCAGACGCTGGGCGATCCGGCGCGCCGTTTCATCCTCTTGGGCAAACACTCTGGGAAGATAAATATTATCCTTCACGGAAACGATTGCTCCATTCAGGATCATTTCCTGCATCATATCCCTGACTTCCTGCTGATGCAGGCGAAGCTCCGGTACAGGTATCTTCTCATTGAGCAGTTTCAGCGCTGATTTCTCCAGTTCTTCAGAACTGATGTACAGATGGCCTCGTTTACTCTTGCCTCATCCAGCGCACAAAAGACAGCCCCTTTGATACGCATGGGGTCATGGAGATCGCCCCCGCTCTTTTGTACGATTGCATCTACCCGCCGAAATCCAAAGCCGGAGATCTGGCAAAGCTCGAATGGCTCTTTTCCAAAATCTCTACGCTGGTCGGGCCGAAATATTGATATATTTTCAATGCCGTCTTGGGAGTAATCTTAAACGGTGCCAGCAAGGTCATAATTCCTTGGAGCATACGGTTTTCTGCATAAGAAGCTTTGATGTCCTCCAATTTATTTTCCGTAATGCCCCGGATCTCCAACAGCCGCTCCGGCTGGTGTTCCAGAATATCCAATGTGTCCACACCGAACCGCTCCACAATGTCTGCGGCAGTTTTGGGACCAATCCCTTTGATAAGCCCGGAGCAAAGTAGCCCTCTACGCCGTTTTTTGTTCTGGGCACAATTTCACGCCACTGCTCCACCTGGAGCTGGACACCATACTTGCCTTTTGCCCATTCACCATCCAGTTCCAACTCTACCGCATCTGTCCGTGGAATCTCATACCCCACAGCTGTAAAGCGGATCAAATGGTCTTTGTACCGCCTGTTTGACCTGGCCTCAGCTGGCACACTCTGGTCTGCGGTTTTTACACTGATGATACAAAACTTATTGGCAGGATTATAAAAAATCGTCCCGTCGTAGGTACCAATACAATTCATCCTTTTTCACCTCACTAAGCGGCCTCCATAATCGAGGCTCTAACACTGAACCGTCTGGATTCGGATACTGTAACAAACTGCTCGTAAATATCCGGATGCTCCAGTTTCAACCGAAGCAGGTTATCCTTGTCGATGACGGACTTGCGAACAGGGGTATAGGTAACCGTATAGTTCACTCCCTCCTGCTCACAGACTGCAGTGCAGCTGGTACCCATTTCCGCAATCAACAGCGCCTTCAGACGCTGAATATCCTTGTCGATTTCTTTGGAGTACACCTCTGCATTTTTCTTTTCATCCAGAAGCCGCAAATACTGCATAAGTTTTGCAGTCATATCCAGGTCGAGTGCAACGGCCGGGGCATTTTTATCTGCCGGGCCAAAGTGTTTGCGTGCGCTCTCAATAATCAAGGCCCCACTTTCTGTATAGGGCGGCGGCACATGGCGCTGCACATGGTTTTCCCAGAAATACTGCTCCAAAAAGACCATCTCAGCCTCATACTCGAAATCACGCTTGACCTCCCGGATAATAACTTCCTCCTCGTTGTTACCATACAGGCAGCAAAAGAAACATCGGTCAAGATCCGTTACTGCCATATAATGACGCCCCTGAGATTCATAGTAGACTGGAACAGTCTCCTTCCCATTCATCCACCAGTTATCTCTGGCATTATAGTTTGTGGTCTTGATCTCAAGGATCGCTGTGGTGCCATCCGGCAGTTCCACAAAGTAGTCCACATCAGCCAGCATCCAAGGATACTGTGGGTGCTGGAACATCTTTTTGATTTGGTAGACCCGATATCCGGTTTTCCGCTCGAATATCTTTGCTACCAGAGGCTCCAGCAAATGCCCCATTTCCATGGCAACCCAGTTGCCCTCATCATCTTCCACTGACGCTATGTTCAGTTTGTCGTAGTACAGATCCCTGCTGTCCGGAATGGAGAAGTGCCAAAGATTGCTGATACATCGCTGCCGCCGATTCCACGGCGCCGGTAATCCAGCCAGTCTTCTTCTGAAAGATCTGCCGTTTCTACCAGCACCAGCGGTTCATGCCGCTTTCGTTCAGCACTATTGCTGCCAGACATATCAAATCCCCCTTCGTGATCTTCGGGGCAAAATAACTGCCCTCGCCATTGGTGCAACATTTTGGGGCCGGAGCGAAGATACTGCCTGTCTCTTCATCTTCCAGTCCATGGAGTGTGCCGGCTTGACCCGCCGACCATTCTGCTTTCTTTTCTGCTTCACATTCATGTACATGACCTGCCTTTCTCAGTTTTGATTTATCCTTAAAGCCCTTTCAGGCTTACAGGCAATAAAAAAGCGAGAATGACAGACGGCATAAAGCCTGGCGTCCATAGTTGCCTATGAACCGATGTCATTCTCGCAATGGTGGGTAAATCCCGTAAAATAAAAAAGCCAGCAATATACCGGCCTGAAAAGGCGCAGTGATACTACTGACACAAGTACAAAATTAACAGCGTGTGCAATGCAGTCATTACTCCGCAACACAAGCCCTAAAGCCTGTGTACCCTGACGGGCAACGCACAAAAATCAATTACATTGCAATTCTAACACAATATATAGTGCTTGTCAATTCAAACATTCTATATATTGATTTTTGGATTTTCTTTAAATTTTCTTTCCTCTTTGCAGAAGTTCTTTCTTCCCCGCCTATTTATAGGATGTATCGGATCATTTGGTAATACCGGATGATCCCTACGCTCTTTTAGTACCTTGACAAGTTCATAACCTCTATGGGGAGTTATACAGGAATTCTGGACAGTGTGCGATGACCACAGAAGCGCGCCCATAATCGAAGTGTTGCACAGCAGCAGCCTGAAATACACGGCAGAACCGTTCTGGCGTAGGAAATGGCCCCATTAGAGTTCTTTTGTTATTTCAATACCTCCTGACCTCAAGACCGTTTTCATTGTTTTTGTTGAAAACCTTCTTCTACAAATCGTAAGGGATCATTGTAATCGAAAAAAGGAGGACGATTATGGAGAAAAGAAAACCGAATGACCTACCGCCGGAGCAGTGCTTGGCTGTTGATACCGATACCCTTTGCAAACTGTTGTGCTGTGGAAGGCACACTGCAGTACAGATTGGGGATCTTGCCAATGCACGCATTACCATGAACACCCGTGTCCTATGGAGTGTCCAGCGTATCAAAGAATATCTTTATGATATTTCCGGCTAAATAACCATGCCAGTAAGGCGCACTACACTTTTATAATCAGGAGGTACCAGTAATGGCAAAAGTGAGAAAAGACAACAAAGGACGAAATCTTCGGCCCGGAGAAACACAACGGGCAGATGGCAGCTATATGTATGTCTACAAATTAGGCACTAAAAAGAAATATCTCTACGACTCCGATCTCGCAAGTCTTCGTGTCAAAGAAAAGCAGATCAACAAAGATAAGGATGATGGCATCCGTACTCAGGAAGCCATGAAGCTTACCCTGAATGATATGTTCAAGGTCTACATGAATAACAACATCAAACTGAAGCCCTCTACCAGAGCAAATTATCTTTACCTGTGGGACTTCTATGTGAAAGAAGAGCCTTTCGCTAACATGCCTCTTCCACAAATCCACAGAAGTGATATTCTCGCGTTTTATACCAAACTGCTGAAACACGGCTTTGCTATCAACTCACTGGAGAGCATCAACACCATTGTTCACCCTACGCTTGAAATGGCCGTGGACGACGATTACATCCGCAAAAATCCCAGCAAGGGCATTTACCGCAAGCTCAAAACGGATGGCAGCGCTCCAAAGCCTAAACGGCGGATCGCACTCACTAAAACGCAACAGCAGAATTTCCTGCGTTTTATTGCCAAGTCCCCTACATACAGCCATTGGCTCCCCATCATGACTGTGCTCCTTGGAACAGGAATGCGTGTAGCAGAATGTACCGGCATTACCAAAAGCGATATTAACTTGAGCGAAAACACAATCTCGGTCAACCACAACTTAATCTACCGGGTCATTGATGGAAAAGCCGGATTTCACATTACCACTCCCAAAACTGAGAGCGGTACACGAATTATCCCTATCCTCTATCCAGAGGTGGCCGAGCAGCTTCGCCTCCAAATTGAAACCATCGACGCATTGTATCCAGACGATCAACTGGTGTTAGGAGGAGTTCACGGTTTTGTTTTCCGCAACAGAACCGGCTCATTCATGAGCGCCCACAATATCAATCGGGCGATTGAGAGAATCAGCGTAACTTACAACATGGAGGAAATGGATCAGGCTGAACTGGAAGACCGTGAACCGGATCTGCTCCCTCATTTTAGTGTTCACAACTTGCGGCACACCTTCTGTACCCGGCTCTGCGAAAGCACCAACGATGTTAAATTCATTCAGCAAGTCATGGGGCATGCCGATTTCTCTACTACAATGGACATCTACACCCATATCACACAAGAGAATATGCAGGAGAAGGCAAAAAACATTAGTGTGAACATGAAGCTGATGTAAAAAGAAAGGCGAATCTGCATTTTATAAGCAGATCCGCCTTTCATATTGCTTCATCCGGTTTCGTAGGGTCTCACGCAAAAGTTGTAGAAAAGTTGTAGTAACGCGATTTTTTGTAGTAAATGACCTCTTTAGTACAGCTTTGCTCCTGCCGGAATACTGTCATCCAGCATCAAAAGATTTAAGCCTTCCCGTCCGTCATACTCGTACACTGCGGAAATCAACATACCCTCGGAATCAATACCCATCATCTTTCTCGGCGGCAGGTTTGTGATTGCCACACAGGTCTTCCCAACCAGCTCTTCCGGCTCGTAATACTCGTGAATACCGCTTAAAATGGTGCGTTTCTGGTCTGTTCCGTCATTCAGTGTGAATTTCAGGAGCTTCTTGGACTTCGGCACTGCCTCACAGGCTTCGATCTTAACCACTCTGAAATCAGACTTGCTGAATGTTTCAAAGTCTACATCATCTGCAAACAAAGGCTCGATTTTCACCTTGGAAAGATCAATCTGTACGCTTGGCGCGGACACGGTTGCAGCCTCTGCAGAACCATTTACCGCTGCTTTTTCGGCTTTGTTTTCAGCCTTCTTTGGGTCCAGGGTCTTCATTGTCGGGAAGAGCAGCACGTCTCTGATTGCCTCCGCGCCTGTCAGAAGCATACACATACGGTCAATGCCGAATCCAATACCACCGGTCGGCGGCATACCGATCTCCAATGCGTTCATAAAGTCTTCATCTGTTGTATTGGCTTCATCATCGCCTGTGCAAGCAGTTCTTCCTGGGCTTTAAAACGTTCTCTCTGGTCGATCGGATCGTTCAGCTCAGAATAAGCATTTGCCATCTCCCAACCATTCATGAAGAACTCGAAACGCTCTACATATTCCGGATTTTCTGGCTTTTTCTTCGTCAGCGGCGAGATCTCAACCGGGTGGTCCATAACGAACGTCGGCTGAAGCAGATGCTCCTCTACAAACTCCTCAAAGAAGAGATTCAGGATATCACCTTTTTTATGTCTCTCTTCAAACTCAATATGATGTTCTTTTGCAAGTTCTCTTGCCTGCTCCAGAGTCTCAACTTCATTCCAGTCAACGCCTGCGTACTTCTTCACTGCGTCAACCATTGTGATACGCTCGAACGGCTTACCGAGATCCATCGGGATTCCTTTGTATACGATCTGTGTCGTTCCGAGCACTTCCTGCGCAACAAAACGATACAGGTTCTCTGTCAGATCCATCATGCCGTGGTAATCTGTAAATGCCTGGTAAAGCTCCATCAGAGTGAACTCCGGGTTATGTCTTGTATCAAGACCCTCATTACGGAATACACGTCCGATCTCATATACCTTCTCGAGTCCTCCGACGATCAGTCTCTTCAGGTACAGCTCCAGGGAAATACGAAGCTTCAGATCTTCGTTCAGGGCATTGAAATGTGTCTCGAACGGTCTTGCTGCTGCTCCACCTGCGTTCTGTACAAGCATTGGAGTCTCAACTTCCATGAATCCTTCTCCGCTTAAGTACTTGCGGATCGTCACTGAGAATCTTGGAACGCTTGATAAAGGTATCTTTAGACTCTGTGTTCATGATCAGGTCTACATATCTCTGACGGTAACGGGTATCTACATCTGTCAGACCGTGGAACTTCTCCGGGAGGATCTGTAAGCTCTTGGAGAGGAGTGTCACCTTCTCTGCATGGATAGAAATCTCACCTGTTCTTGTTCTGAAAGCAAATCCTTCCACTCCGAAGATATCACCGATATCAGATTTTTTAAAATCAGCGTAAGACTCTGTTCCGATCGCATCTCTTGCAACGTATACCTGGATGTTTCCCTGTAAATCCTGGATATTGCAGAAAGATGCCTTGCCCATGACTCTCTTAAACATCATACGTCCTGCAATTGCCACATGGATCGGGCTTGCGTCCATGATATTTCTTCTCTCTTCGTAATCCTTTTTAAGAGCTTCTTTCGCCTGCTCCTCATCCATTCCCTCTACGTTCGGCTCCTGGCGGTCTTTTAACAGCTCAGTCTCATGTGCCTCGTAAAGACCTTTCACCTCAAGCGAATGATGTGTCTGATCGAACTTTGTAATCTGGAACGGGTCTCTTCCGTTCTGCTGCAGCTCTGCAAGTTTCTCGCGGCGAACCTTCAGTAAGTGGTTAATATCCTGTTCCTGTGTCTGCTGTGCCAATCTCTTCACTCCCTTTTCTTTGTATTTTTTAGATATTTCTCTGGATAGAAAGTACTTTGTACTGCATAATTCCGGCCGGTGTTTCTACATCGACAATATCATCCTTGTGCGCGCCGATCAGAGCTTTTCCTACCGGAGACTCGTTGGAAATTTTTCCTTCCAGGCTGTTTGCCTCGGTGGAACCAACGATCTGGAACTCAATTTCTTCGTCATACTCCAGATCCAGTACGTCTACTTTACATCCAATATTGATCTTATCGGAATCTACTTCGTCCTCAACAACAACCTCTGCGTTTTTCAGGATTTTTTCGATCTCTTCAATTCTTGCCTCGATGTCACGCTGCTCATCTTTTGCTGCATCGTACTCGGCGTTCTCGGAAAGGTCTCCCTGCTCTCTTGCTTCTTTGATTTTACCGGCAATTTCTCTACGTTTGTTTACTTTGAGATCGTGAAGCTCGTCCTCCAGTTTTTTCAGGCCGGCATAGGTAAGAATCGTTTTTTTCTGTTCCATTTTATACACCCTTTCTATCGTTTCTGTATCCAGTCATATCTGATTTTATTCTGTAAACTCTCCGGAAATGCGCTGTATTTTCAGTATTCCCGGTTGAAATAAGGATAGACTCCGCCTATCCTAACAATTAAAGTAGTATAAAGGATTGCCCACGGAATGTCAAGAAAAAAAGAAACGCAGGAAAGATTTTCTTTTTCACAAATCCTTCCTGCATCTTTCTCTTATTTTTCCTTTATTTTTCGGATGAGCTTCCTGTCAGTGCTTTCTTTTTCCAATTTCCTTTTTTATAGAAAATCAGCGTCAGAAGCGCACCCATGCACCAGCTTACCAGCATGGAAATCCAGAGTACCTGATATCGTCCGTTTGGCAGCTCCGGCGTCTGGTCAGAAAGGCCAGACCGTATGCCAGCGGCACACGGATTACAACAGTAACAACCATCGAAATCCACATCGGGGTCATCGTATCGCCTGCTCCACGCATGACGCCGGAAAGCGACTGTGTTATTGCCATGGCAATATAGCCGACCGCAAGGATCTTCATCATATTGGCACTTAATGTTACGAGCTCTGTGGTATTCGTAAAGATTCCCATCAGATGATGGCCGAAAATAACAATTAAAAGGGTAATGGTCGTTGAGGTTCCGACTGCAATCAGTGTTCCCTGTTTTGCGCCCTGCTCTACGCGGTCCATACGGCGTGCACCGACATTCTGACCGGCATACGTTGTCATCGCGGTACCAAACGAAAAGTTCGGCATCATTGCAAAGCCATCGACACGCATGATGATAACATTCGCGGCGATAACCATTTCACCGAAGCTGTTGGTCAGCGACTGTACGATAACCATCGCCATGGAGAAGATCGCCTGGGTAATACCGGACGGCAGGCCAAGGCGGATAATTTCCATCGAATACTGTTTTTTCATTTTCAGGTATTTGGGTCTGAAATCAAAAATGTCGGTCATACGCATCAGACGCCACATGCAGAGTACTGCAGAAATTGCCTGCGCAATCACGGTCGCGTATGCAACTCCGGCAACGCCCATGTGGAACTGGGAAACGAATACAATATCCAATACAATGTTGATGACCGTTGCCACCAGCAGATAAATCAGCGCCGAAATCGAATCGCCGAGTCCGCGAAGGATACCACATAGAATGTTATAGTACGCACTGCCGGCACAACCCACCATCAGGATCACCAGATACGAGGTACACCAGTCGATGATAGAATCCGGTGTTTTCAGCATTTCCAGCAGCGGCCTTGAGAGGACGGCTCCCAGAATCATAATAATGATGGAAGAAATTGCTGTCAGCGTGACGCAGTTTCCGATCGTCATTGAAAGCTCTTTTCTTTGTTTTGCCCCAAAATACTGCGACACCATGACGCCGGCGCCGACGGAAATTCCGACGAACAGAACCAGAAGCAGGTTTAAGATCGGGCTGGCGCTTCCAACTGCCGCAAGCGCATTGTCCCCGACATATTTTCCGATCACAATACTGTCAACCGTGTTGTAGAGCTGCTGGGCAATGTTGCCGATCAGCATAGGGATTGTAAAAGCTACAATCTTTTCCCACGGCTTTCCCACCGTCATGTCGGACGGTGCGAAAAGTTCCTTCATAGTCATACACTACACTCCCTCTTTAGTGTTTTTTGTCCCAATACCTCTGTTTATCAGTATAGCACAGAAAAAGCACCCATGATATATCAATATTGGCATATCATAGGTACTTTTTTGACTTATTTTTTATCCTCGTTCCCACTCATTCAGCATCTGTTCCAGCGCCTGCAGGCTCTCCACCTGATTGATCGCCGCGCGTAGCTTTGCCGAGTGCGGAAAGCCTGCCGTATACCATGCAACATGCTTGCGCATCTCGCGGATGCCGATCGCGCCGCCTTTGTATTCCACCTGCATCCGTGCATGGCGGAGCATCATTTCTTTTACCTCATGCTGGGTCGGCCTTGCAAGCGTTTCGCCTGTTTCCATATAATGAAGAATCTGTTTAAAAATCCACGGATTTCCTTCCGCGCCGCGTCCGATCATGATTCCGTCACAGCCGGTCTGCTCCACCAGTGCCTCGGCACTTGCCGCATCTGTCACATCGCCGTTTCCGATAACCGGAATCGATACTGCCTCTTTTACCCGGCGGATGATATCCCAGTCTGCTTTTCCGGAATAAAACTGCGCTCTCGTTCTTCCATGAACCGCAATTGCGGCCACTCCGCAGTCCTCGAGGATCTTCGCAATTTCCACAGCATTCGCCGATTCTTCGTTAAAGCCCTTTCGAATCTTTACGGTTACAGGCTTTTTCACTGCCTTTACCATGCTTGTCACGATTTCCCTCACCAGATGCGGATCCTTCATAAGGGCCGAGCCTTCGCCGTTATTGACAACCTTTGGCACCGGACAGCCCATGTTAAAATCCAGAATATCAAACGGCCTTTCTTCGATCTCCGCGGCAATCTGCCCCAAAATCTCCGGATCACTGCCGAAAAGCTGCAGGGACACCGGATGCTCACCCGGATCGATCGTCATCAGATCCTCGGTATTTTTATTCTTATATAAAATTGCCTTCGCGCTCACCATTTCCATACAGATCAGGCCCGCGCCCTGCTCCTTGCACAGAACACGAAACGGCAGATCCGTCACCCCCGCCATCGGTGCAAGCACGAGTGGGTTTGGCATCTCCACGTTTCCGATTTTCAGTGGCGGCATCTTTTGCAGTGTACGTTTCTTATTTTCCATTCGGCTTCTCTCCGTCCTCTTCCATCAGCGCCTCCTCCGGCACCTCCTCACCGAGGAAGAAGACACGGTAATACAGCTCCAGGGATTCCAGCAGCTCCTTTTTTTCTTCCTGATACTGCTTAATCCGAAGCGCGCCGCCGATCTCGTCGTACATCGCATCTGCGTCTACGGCCTCTGTTTCAAACTGCAGACTTCCGTCGCTGTCGAACCACATGGTAAAAATACCGCCGATTTCCACCGTAAACATAACACACATGACATGAAGCTCATCCTGCACAGACTGTGGCAGGGATGCAAAATCCTGGTTAAAATAATATTTCTGTTCGTATGCACTTGCTCCGCAGAGCACTACTTTTTCATTATCTGAATACATAATTTTTCCTTTCTCTTCCTTTTCCGGTCTCTCTATACGTAGCTGTATAAGCCTCGCACCGAAACCTCGCCGGAATGCACCTCAGTGATCGTTCCGTCCTCTTTTTGCACGCGCAGCTCACCGGTCGGCGTGATGCCAAGTGCAACGCCCTCGAACGGTTCCTTCGGATCGAGTACACGCACCGGCTGGTCTTTGTTTGCAAGCACAGCCTCATATGCTTCCTTCAGCCCGGAGAGATCCCCTGCTTCCAGGAATTTTTCATAGTCCTCCTCAAATGCCTCCAGCACTGCTGCGACCACTTTCGCCCGGTTGACGGAATGACCCATTTCTATCGCCAGTGAGGTCGCAATCTCCGCGATTTCTTCCGGAAATTCCATCTGATTGACATTGATTCCGGTTCCGATGACAACATAATTGATATAATCAATCTGTGCACTCATCTCTGTCAGGATCCCACAGAGCTTTTTCCCATTCAGCACCGCGTCGTTCGGCCATTTGATTTTCGTATCGACACCGAGCGCTTTTTGCACACCCTGCACTACGGCAAGTCCCATTACAATCGTCAGCATCGGTGCTTTGGCCGGCTCAAGATCCGGGTACAGCAGAATCGACATCGAAACAGAGGTTCCCTCCGGTGATTTCCAGACTCTGCGCGGCGGCCTTTTCCGGCAGTCTGCGTCTCGGCTGTTGTCAGGGTACCGTTCGGCGCACCCTCTTCCGCCAGCCGCTTCGCCCACGTGTTTGTCGAATCCACCTCGCGGCTGTAATAAACCGTCTGTCCGACATATTTCGTATGCGTGCGGCTTTCCAGCTCATCCTTCGTTACGAGATCCGGCTCATTTAACAGACGGTATCCCTTATTCTGAACAGCCTCAATTTCGTATCCTTCTTCTTTCAACTGATTCATCATCTTCCATACTGCGGTGCGGGAAATCCCAAAATGTTCACACAGCTCCTGTCCGGAAACATTTTTTCCGGATTCCCGCAGAAGACGCAGCGTCTCGGCTCTCTTATTTTCCAGCATATCGTATCTTCACACTCCTCGTGTCGCTTTCTCACATAAGAAGCACGCTTTCTTCGTTTCGTAAAATCAACAGCAGCGCTGCGGAAGAGTTTTCCGCAGCGCTGCTGTGCGTGTTTCTTCGTTATTCTATTATACACAGTCTATTCCGGTTTTTCCACCCAAAACTTTATGCTCCGAGGGTCGCTGCCATAACTGCTTTGATCGTATGCATACGGTTCTCTGCTTCTTCGAATACTCTCGACTGCGCAGATTCAAACACCTCATCGGTTACTTCCATCTCGTTCAGGCCGTAGCGGTCGTGGATCTCTTTTCCGATCTTTGTTTTCAGATCGTGGAAGGACGGCAGGCAGTGCAGGAATACGGCGGTATCTTTTGCATTTGCCATTGCTTCTTTTGTGACACGGTACGGAGTCAGATCGTGGATTCTCTCCTCCATACGCTGTCCGGCTCACCCATAGATACCCAGACATCGGTGTAGATAACATCGGCATCTTTTGTTCCCTCTTTTACGTCCTCGGTGAGGGTGATGGTTGCACCGCTCTCCTTTGCATACTCTCACACTGAGCACAAGCTCTGCGTTCGGGAAGTATTTCTTCGGTGCACAGGCCACAAAATCCATTCCCATCTTGGCAGATGCAATCATCAGGGAATTTCCCATATTGTAGCGGCGTCGCCCATGTAAACGAGTTTGATGCCTTTTAAGTGGCCGAACTCTTCCTGGATTGTCAGCATATCGGCGAGCATCTGGGTCGGGTGGTACTCGTTCGTCAGTCCGTTCCATACCGGGACTTTGGAATATTTTGCCAGCTCTTCTACGATCTCCTGGCCGAATCCACGGTACTCGATTCCCTCATACATACCGGCAAGAACGCGGGCTGTATCTTTAATGCTCTCTTTTTTGCCGATCTGGGAACCGGTCGGATCCAGATACGTTGTTCCCATACCGAGATCGTGTGCAGCTACCTCGAAGGAACAGCGGGTTCTGGTGCTGGTTTTCTCGAAGATCAGTGCAACGTTTTTACTGCGCAGGGTATCCACCGGAATGCCTTTCTTTTTCTTCTCCTTCAGCTCTGCGGACAGATCCAGCAGATAGGCAATCTCTTCCGGTGTAAAATCTTTCAATGTCAGAAATCGCGTCCTTTTAAATCCATGGCTTGTTCCTCCTTATATCTGCATATGGTGTATTTTATTATTTCCTATACTGTGATGTTGGGTCAAAAAGTTTTTTGCCCCTTGGTTTCCTTGAATAGTCTCTATTATGAAACAGACCTGTTCATCTGTCAAGAGGAAAATGTATATTTTTACGTATTTTCTTTATATTATTCATATAATATGCATTTTTATGCACTTTAAAAACACTCTCTTTCCATTTTTCCCGTTATCACGGCTGTCACCGGGGGCTCTTGTAACTGCGGACTTTTGTTCGCTGTCCATGAAAAATCTCCCACATCCGGCATCACGCTTTCTGTGGGAGAATTCTCTTTTTCTTATCGATTTATCTCTATTTTACTTCTGCACTTCTTTTCCTGCCGGCACTTTCTGTTCCTCCACAATACCTTTGAATGTGGTGGCCAGACTTGCCAGTCCCTGCAGATCGGACGGAACAACAATCTTTGTTGCCTTTCCATTTGCCAGAACACCGAGTGCCTCGAGGCTCTTTAAGGTAAGAACAGCATCGTCTGCACCGGCTTCTTTGATCGCGCGGATACCATCGGCATTTGCCTGCTGTACTTTGAGGATTGCCTCTGCCTGGCCTTCTGCCTCACGGATCCGTTTCTCTTTTTCTGCCTCTGCGCGAAGAATAGCCGCCTGTTTTTCAGCCTCTGCATCGAGGATGGCCGACTGTTTTTTACCTTCGGCAACAAGGATGGTCGATTTTTTCTCTCCTTCTGCAATCAGGATTGCTTCACGGCGTTCACGCTCTGCCTTCATCTGTTTCTCCATTGCTTCCTGAATGGCTGCCGGAGGCATAATGTTTTTCAGCTCGACACGGTTTACTTTAATTCCCCACGGATCGGTCGCGATATCAAGCGCAGCCTGCATCTTCGTGTTGATGATCTCACGGGATGTCAGCGTTTCATCAAGCTCCAGATCTCCGATGATGTTTCGAAGCGTTGTTGCCGTCAGGTTTTCAATTGCCATCAGCGGATTGACAACACCGTATGCAAACAGCTTCGGATCGGTAATCTGGAAGAATACAACGGTATCAATCTGCATCGTAACATTATCTTTTGTGATAACCGGCTGCGGCGGGAAATCCACCACCTGCTCTTTTAAATTCACGCGGATGGCCACGCGCTCGATAAACGGAACTTTAAAATGAAGACCGGTTGCCCAGGTGCCTTTGTATTTTCCAAGGCTCTCAACAACGTAAGCACTGCCTGCGGCACGATCTTCACACACGATGCTGCAATAAACAGTACAATCACAAGAAGCACAATCAATAAAATTCCTGCAACTCCTCCACCACTCATGTTTCATTTCCTCCTTCTTTTTCTTTGACCTTTACAATCAGCTTGACGCCTTCCACACGGAGCACTGCAACAACAGTGTCCACGGGAATCGTGCCTCCTTCGTTTTCTGTCCGCGCGGTCCAGATATTTCCGCCAAGCGAAACCTTTCCGGTTCCCGCAAGATTGGAGATTTCTTCCGTCACGACTCCTTCCATGCCAACCACACGGTCCACGTTCGTCTTCAGTGTATCCTTATTCAGAAAGCGAACGGCGAACGGACGTGTAAAAAACAGAAGTACCAGCGATACAACAAGAAACAGTACGATCTGAATCACAATCCCTGCTCCGCACATGGCAGCGATCAAAGCAACAAGCGCCCCACCTGCAAACCAGATCGTCGCAAGACCAAGTGTTGCTGCTTCAATCACTAAAAAAACGACGAGTGCGATCAGCCAATAAACCGGCAGGTAAGCTGTAATACCCATGCGTTTTTCCCCCTTTCTGAAAAAATTGGCTGTTGTATTCATCATACTATAATGATGAAAAAATAACAAGCAAAGTTAAAAACATTCAGAAAAAAGAAAGATTTGTCAGGAATCATCTACAGACTGTCAATTCCAAGCCGGGACATGAAAACGAGGATAGCTGACAAAAAACCATATGCGTGAATACGTAAAAATAATACGAGGGTGAAGCTCAATAGTTTCCAGAATACCGATTTGATTTGAACTGCGTAATGCAGGCAATTCCGTATCGTCAGGGTTTTTCGAACAAACGGATCTGACCCATACTGTTTCAGCAGCTTTCTGACCACAGAAACATTTTTCCTTCATATGTCATCTCTTCCTTCGCCAGATACATTGCACCAATCACCAGGTGAAACAGCATCAGGTCGCCATAAATGTGTGTTGCTCTGGCCGGTATTTTGGGGAATCACTTTTTTCTGTTTTCTCTCCAATACCTACCGCGTCCGCCATACAACACTACGTCAGACATTAGCAGACTTCCGCGCCGATAACCAGAAAACCAAGCTGTTGAAAATTTTTGAAAATAACGATGTCCCGTAACTGGAAATCCAACAACATTTCCTGTAAAACTCCATAAGGATAGTCTGCACTTTTTGACTATCCGGTAGTATTTGTTTCAGAGTAAAAAAAGAGTAAGTGAACGTCTCCCCTTGTTCACTTACTCTTTTTTCTATACCGTCGATTCCATCTCATTTTTCATGACTTTGAACCGATCACAATCTATGGAAATGCATGCTCTCTCCGCCTATCCCCTTGCGAAGGTTCCACGCCTGTTTTTAATAAAAATGCTGATATCCGATCTGGATTCCGCTGCCGTAGCCGCTGTTAAAATACAGGCATCCGCCAACCGGGCTCTCGCCGGAAAGTGCTGCCTGTGCAGCTGCATAACAGTCACTTCTTGCTCCGCGGGAAAGCACGCTCTGGAAGGTTCCGGTCGCAACCGGTGTAAACTGTCCACCCTGATAAATAACGCCGGAAACACTGTTCGGGAAGGAACCGCTGTTGACACGGTTTACTACAACCGCTCCGACTGCCACCATTCCTGTGTAGCTCTCGCCGCCTGCCTCGCACTCGATCAGTGCTGCAAGCATTGCCACATCATTGCTGTCTGCGGAAATTACCGATGCACTGCCTGCTGTGGAGGCTGCTGCTGCGCTGCTTGCCGCACAGGCCTGTGATGCCTGGTATTCCTCCATGGAAACAGCACCTTTTAACTCCTCTGAAAGTGTCACATAGTCTCCATGAACGTATGCGCTGCTTCCGCTGTACTGGATCTGATACCAGTCTGCCTCTTCGCCGAATACGCTGACCTCACCATTCTGTGTCAGTGTTCCGATCTGCGCGGAATCTGTGGATGCTGCCTCACGGACACGAAGGCTGTCCGCCTGAACAACTCCGGTGATACCGCACATATTGCGGTAATGTGCTTTTGCCTCTTCCCCAAATACCAGATATTCATTCTTTATGTAGCCTTCTACACCATTGGAAGAGATCTTGCTCCACTCGTCTCCTTTTTCTGTTACAGTAACCGCATAGCCCGGCATCAGACTCCGACGATCTCGGAATCTGCGTTTGCCTCGCTGCGGATGTTGACATATCCTTCTACGTTTGCTGCAGCCATTGTGCTCCAGTCTGTTTTATTTAAAATGGTTTCTTCCTTTGTCTCTGCTTTTACGGGTGCAGCCATGATGACAGTCAGTGTGAGCACGCTCCCCAGGATGCCCGGCACATAACTTTTTTTGAATGTCATACTTACCTCCTGAACAATTATTACGTTTTTGTTACATCTTGTTACAAACCGATTCTACCAGTGTTACATCTTTTTGTCAACTGGAACATTTCGACAACATTCCTGTCTTTTCCCATCGTTTTTTTCATAGAACCCACAATTTTTCACCACTTTTCCGCTTTTTTGACGAATTGGATCGGTTTTTATTCCCACTTTTTCTTCTGCATGCGGCCTGCCTGGAATACTTTTCCGTGTCTTGTTTCCTTCTTTTTATTTTGCTTTTGTTTCACATTCTGCCCTTTCTGCCCTCTTTTTCCGCAAATATTTTTTTAAGAAATTGTGACAGTTCTTTTTCTATTTTTCGACATGCATTACAAACCTTTTCCACTTTTGACGCATTTTCAAATTTTTCTTTTAACTTTTTTATTTTTACATGATATTTCTTTCTACATATGGTATAATCTTTAAAAAGAAAGAAAATTTATATTTTATCAATTATTTTTCTTTCAATTTATACGTGAAACTTACCGCAGGAAAATAAAACAGACCGACATTAGAAACCGATCAGGTGAAAGGAGGATGTCATATGTTACACAGCACACAGACAACGAAAAAACACACAGGAAATTTGATTCTGAGATTCGGAATGGCAGGCCTCCTGGCGGCCGGATTATTTTTTTCCGCTCCGTATTCGGCAGCAGCCGAGACAGTTCCAAGTGCAGAAAATACAGACGCCGGTGAAATTACCATTCACTTCACCCATTACGATGCACAGGACCTGGAATTCTATCTGAACACCGATCAGGCGGCTCTTGCTTTTACCGATGCTGCCCTGACATTTCAGGATTCCACAATGGATGCACCGGTCACCATGTCATATCTTTCCGATGATGGTTCCTATGTCCTGTATCAGAACAGCGAACCGGTCGAGGAAGTAAACGGAACGTTCTCCGTATCGATGGTTACGGAACCTGGCTACACACTGGATATGGATCAGATTTCCTTCTATGTTAATGGACAGGCCGTTTCCAATGGCGGTTCCGTTGTGATTACGGATTCTTCGGCGGCGATGACTTCTCTTGTTTACTGTACCGCAATCCCGGAAACACCGGCAACTGACCCGGAGCCATCTCTTCCGGAAGAACCATCTGCACCGGAAGTTCCGGAAGAACCGGCCGCTCCAGAACCATCCGTTCCGGAACAGCCATCCGCACCGTCAGAAACCCCGACCGTGGTACAGCCATCTGCTTCGGAACAGCCGGCACAGGAAAATATTCTTCCGGAAACCACAGCTCCTGCATCCAAAACCGCACCGGAACAGGTTCCTGCATCCGAACCGATCGCAGCAGAACCGATTGCCAGCGCAGTTGTTACAGAAGACGAAGAAGTTGATCTTTCCACCATCCACCCGGAAGTTACCGCATCCGCTGTTACTTCTTCCAGCCAGCTTCCAGCCGCAACGCAGATTGTACCATCTGTCAGAACAACAGACCCGGATGCACAGATTATTACTTCGGAAACTGCAGCTCTTGAAAATGCCGCACAGACCGAGAATACACAGACTGCACACACAGGAATCGGCTCCTGGTTCCATCAGCGAACAAATCAGATCCTCGCAGTCATGATCGCTGTGATCCTGCTTCTGATCCTGATCGAATCACTTCTGGCACTAAAGGATTCCATGAATCAGAAAAGATCGCATCGCTTCTATTAAAAATAAGGTCCATAATAAAAAATAAGCATACAAAAAGAAGGAACGTATCTCATGAAACATGGGATACGTTCCTTCTCTTATATTATTTTTTATCCTCTTTTTTTCGCAGCCGCTTTCTGAATCTCACAGAAATCGTGCAGCGCCTGACGGCCGATTTTTACAATTTTACGGATGTTGATGGAATTTGTTCCTCCTGACGCGGCTTGAAGCTGATCGGGATGAAACGGATTTTCCGGTGAAAATACGCTCCGAAGGCAGTCATCAGTGCGTTCGGCAGATTGTAGTTTTCCGGCATCAGCGGCAGATACTCGGCCACGTAGTCTGTTTTCATCAGACGGAACGGGGCATTTGCATCCGGCACGGATACGTGGAAATAGGTCCAGAGCACCGCGCACAGCACTTTTTCCACGACAGCGCGGGAAAGCCGTCGCCGCGGCTTGTGCGGTTTCCGAAAATGGCGTCGTAGCCTCGCGGATCTGCCAGAACTTTTCGAACTCCGCCGGATCGGTCTGACCGTCGGAATCGGTCTGGAAGATATAGTCCGCACCGTTTTCAAGTGCATAGCGGTAGCCGTACAGAACGGTGGAACCGTGGCCGCCGTTTGGCTTCGTCAGCACGGTGAGCAACGGGCGGGTTTCGCACTCTGCTGAAGCAATTTCATACGTATCGTCGCGGCTTCCGTCGTTGATGATCACAAGACGGGACGCACCGCCGCCGTTATGCTTCTCCACGACGGGACACCATTCCTCGATCGTTCTTTTGATATTTTCCGACTCATTATAGGCTGGTATTACAATATATAAGGTATCCATTGGTATTCTCCTTGCATTTCCTTCCATCCATTATACAGGATTTCTTTTCATTGCGAAAGATGCTCTCATGGAGAAAATTTCCCAGTACCGTTCGTTTGTTATTCTTCCCACAGTTTCTGCGGGATAACGGCCCTCGTCTTTTAATTTCTGCAGTGCTGCCATGACATTTTCTTTGTCTTCTTTGTACGTTACGCCGTACCAGTTATCATAGGAGCGGAGTACGGTGACTTCCGCTTTTTTCTCCTGCAGCAGTTCATCGACAATGAACGGCAGGAAGTATTCGCCTTTTAACGGGTTAGTTTTGTATACATCCTCGAGGAACGGCAGGAAGCGGCGTTTCAGCTCAATCAGGATACTCGGTGTGAAGCCCCAGAGGTTCATGGAAACGATCGTTCCCTGCGGCAGTCCGGTCCAGGTTGCGCCGTCATCCTCGGTGTATTCGGCCTGTCCGCCGTGGTTTTCGATTCTTGTGCGCTCATGAATGCCGACAAGGTGGTTCTGGTCGTCTGCGGTGCAGATACCGCGGGCTACGTGGCCATTGTCGGTCAGGGTTTTGTACAGGTCGTAGGCAACCATCGCGTACTGATAGGTCGCGCCGTCCTGCTCGGTTGTCAGCTGGCGGTAGATCTCCTCGAATGCCGTTCTTCCATAATAATCATCGGAATTGATGACGGCGAACGGTGCGCCGTCGATGGCTTCTGCCGCACAGAGAATCGCATGACCGGTTCCCCACGGTTTGACGCGGCCTTCCGGCACTTCGTAGCCTTTCGGGAGAACGTCGAGTTCCTGGTAAGCATACTCTACATCCATGTATTTCTCAATTCGCTTGCCGATGCCCTCGCGGAATGCCTCGTCGATGGCTTTTTGATGATAAAGATGACTTTCTCAAAGCCTGCCTGTTTTGCATCATAAATGGAAAAGTCGATAATCATATTTCCGTACGGGTCAACCGGATCAATCTGTTTTAATCCGCCGTAACGGCTTCCCATTCCTGCTGCCATGATGACTAATACTGGTTTTTGCTCATGATGTTCTCTCCTTTTTATTCTCCAAAATAAGCTTTTAATCTCTCCGCAAAGTCTGCCGGGATTTCTCTTTCAAATGGAAATGGTTCTGCATCCGCCAGATACTCGGCGATTTCGCCCAGGACACCGGCGCTCCGGTTCAGTGACCAGGCGGAGATCCAGTCGATCGTATCGTGGCAGGTGTGCATGCCGAAACCATCGCGGTTCAGCGTCATCGCCGGGATGCCCTTCCATGCGAAGGTGTTGGAATCGCTGCTCCAGATGTTGTTGATGAGCGATACGCCTTTGTCCGCCTGTTTTAAGTGCTCCATGATCGCGTCGCATGCCTCTTTCGTTGCTGCCACGCCAAGCACGGTTCCGCCGATGGCCTGTCCGGCGAGGTCGACGTTCATGTTGAAGCGGTGCTGCGTCAGCTCGGCTTCATGCGCTTTCACATACGCCCGGCTTCCGCAGAGACCCAGCTCCTCCGCGCCGAACCAGATGCATTCCAGTGTCCGTTTCGGGCGGTTTTCGGCGAAGTAGTGTGCCAGCTCCATGATGATCGCTGCGCCCGCCATGTTGTCGTATGCACCAGGTCCCTGCGGAACGGAATCGTAATGAGCCGTCAGCGTCAGGATTTCCTCTGGCTGCTCGGTTCCCGGGATGCGCAGGATGATATTTTTCGACGTTCTCCTGATTTTTTTCTGCTGTAAAACGAGGCGTGCACGGCTCGCTCCCCGTTCTACCAGTTCCATCGCATCAAGATAATGAATGACGGCGCACGGCAGTTTCGGATTTTTTACGCCGCGCAGGGTGCGGTAGTCCGGCAGGCGGTCCTCGTCTTTGTCCAGCGGCGTTCCGGTCAGGATCAGAAATCCGACGGCTCCTGCTTTTTCCAGTTTTTCATAGTTTTCTGCATTGGCACCGCCGTTGATCAGGACGATTTTCCCTTCTGCATGGGAAAGGCTGACCGGGTCGCCGTTTTCTACGTAGAGGAATGGTGCCTCCATGCCTTCCGGAGCGGTATTGGCTGCCGCGAAGCAGCCGCGGACGGTGTATGTTTTCTCATATGGCTCTGTGACCGTAAAGACAGCTTCGTCAACCTGCCATGTCTCAATCTCGAACGGCTCGCGGCGGATCTGCAATTCGCCCTGCCCCCATTTTTCTGCGATTTCAGAAAGTTCTTTTTCGATCCGGCAGGCTGCTTTTTCTTCGCCTTTCGTTCCGGCTTCGCGGATGTAGTTAAACTGGCTGACGAACGCATACTGCCGCTGGCCGCTGATGGTATTTGCTTTCATAATAAT
>ENA-OUNI01000029-OUNI01000029.1-human-gut-metagenome-genome-assembly--contig:-NODE-29-length-46524-cov-9.116020_pt1 | contig 46524 bp, 62 predicted proteins | sample MGYA00242499_ERZ504580 | MGnify/ENA primary metagenome ERZ504580 (study PRJEB26092, sample SAMD00036315) | human gut metagenome | host: Homo sapiens | study: EMG produced TPA metagenomics assembly of... | reverse complement strand
CGCCCGGCAAAGCTTTTGCCGCAGTGCGGGCAGCTTTGTGCTGCTCCGGGCAGCGGCTGCAGGCAGTATGGACACAGGCGTGTTGCTTCCATTGTGGTCTCCTTATACCGTTTGCGCCGCAGCAGGCTCATGGGCGGCAGCTCCGGCGTGGGAATGGTGTATTTTCCATGGCATGCGGGGTGCTCTCCACCCGTTCACCGGCTTCGTTTTCGATCCACTCAGGGTTCAGCGGAATGCTGCGGCCATCCGGGCAGAGGGCTTCCAGAGTGTCGCCCAGGCTCCACTTGCCGCGCTGCTGGCAGGAGGCAACGCCGTTCTCCCAGCCGTCCACCGTGCCCACAAACTCCCACTCGCGGATGTAAGTAGCGCTGTCGGTGGCCTGTCTGGCCTGCTCGCGGCCAAAGTAGAAGCCCGGCGAGTAGTGGCGGTGCTGGTACGGGTAAGCTCCTCGTACACTTCAGCAGGCAGCTCAAAGTTGTCGTTGAGCGGGTCGGCCAGATAAGCGTCCAGCGCCCTGCGGTAGGCGGCGGTAACGCTTGCCACATAGTAGAAGGTCTTGGCACGGCCCTCGATCTTCAGGCTGTCCACACCGGCCTTGCAGATCAGATCAAGGAAAGGCGCGGTGCACATATCATTGGCGTTGAGGATGTAGCTGCCGTTCTCGTTCTCGCCGATCTCGTACAGCTGGCCCGGACGGGTCTCCTCGCTGAGATAGTATTTCCAGCGGCAGGGCTGGGCACACTGGCCGCGGTTCGCGTCGCGGCCCGCCATGTAGTTGGAAAGCAGGCATCGGCCCGAAACGCTCATGCACATAGCACCGTGCACAAAGGCTTCGATCTCCAGCTCCGGCGGTGTTTTATCGCGCAGGATCGCAATATCCTGCAGGGTCATCTCACGGGCCAGCACCACGCGCTTTGCGCCCATGTTGTAGGCGGCGCGGGCCGCAGCCCAGTTGGTGATGCCTGTCTGGGTGGACATGTGCACATCGATGTCCGGTGCAAAGGTCTTGCAGGCATCCAGCACACCAAGGTCTGCCACGATAAAGGCATCCACACCGGCTTGGCTGCTTCCTTGATGGCCTCGGGCAGGCGGTCGGCTTCCTCGTTGGTGGGCAGGGTGTTCATGGTCAGGTAGACCTTGCGGCCGCGGGCGTGAGCGTAGATGACACCCTCGGCCAGCTGTTCCGGCGTAAAGTTGGCCGGAGCAGACCGCATTCCAAATTCAGGCAGGCCGCAGTAAACGGCATCGGCACCGTAGTTGATGGCATAGCGCAGGCGTTCCAGATCGCCTGCCGGGGCCAGCAGTTCCGGGATTTGCAGCATAGTTCAAATTCCTCTCATTTTCCGTATTCACAGTTTTGTTCACTTGTGCTGCCTTCTGGCAGTTTGCGCTGTGTTCGCTCAGGGTGCGGGCATAATAATAGCTGCCCTTGAGGTCGGTCACAAAGAAATAGGCATCCTTGGCTTCCTCATTGGGCTGGGGGGCCAGCGCTGCCTTGATAGCCGCAATGCCGGGGTTCGAGATCGGCCCGGCAGGCAGGCCCTTGCAGCTGTAGGTATCATACGCAGCCACGATATTTTCCGGGATATTATCCCAGCCGCCATAGTAGGTGCCACCCAGTTCCAGAGGTAATTGTTGTCACTGTCGCTCTGGATATAGCTGGAGGTGTTGCTCTGCAGGCGCGGGTAGGGCGAATCCGCAGCCAGACGGTTGCGGAATACCTGTGCCACGTTCGAGTCCTGACTGTTGCCCGCTTCCTCCTGCACAAAGGATGCCAGTGTGATCAGCTGGGGCAGGGTCATATCCTGCTTTTTAAGTTCTGCATACATCTCATCGGTGATCTGTGCATCGAACTGGGCATAGAAGGTGGCTACATAGTTGTGCACGGTGTCGTCCTTTAAGAATTCGTAGGTCTCCGGGAAGAGATAGCCCTCGCACTTCATAAAGCGGTCCGGCGCGTCGGCATCGTCCGGCACGTACTGCCAGAAGGTGTATTCGCTGAAATCGCCCTCGTTGGCTTCCTTCAGGAAATCCTCGGCGCTGCACAGCCCGGCGGCTTCCATTTTCTGGGCAATGGCAATGGCCGTGGTTCCCTCTGGGATGGTCACGCGCACCGTTTCGGCTTGGCGTAAGTGGACAGGACCGCAATAATGGCATCGTAAGAACAGGCGCTCTTCTGCAGGGTAAAATCGCCATACTGCAGCTTTGATGCCGCGCCCTTTTGCCCCACATACCAGCGGAACAGATAGCCGAGCGGATCACACCCGCATCCTTGAGCTTTTGCGCAATGACGGAAACGCCGCTGCCCTGCGGGATGCTCACCGTTACCTCCGTGCCGGGTCTGCCATTGCCGCTGATCTCGTTGTGCGCAAACAGCAGCGCCCCGCCAACGGCCAGCGCCAGCAGTACCACCAGCACCAGCAGGATCTTCCCTACACCGCCTTTTTTGCGGGTGTTTTTTTCGTGTGCCATAAGCACCTTCCTTTTATCTTAGTTTTCCAGCATCAGGCGCATGTAGCTTTCGGCTACATCAAAGGGTTCGGCATCAAAGCGGATCATGCCGTAGTCCTGCCGGGTGCCCTCGCCGAGGAACAGCGGCTGGGATGCGCCCACGGTAATGACCGCCTTTTCCACGATGACTTCCTTTTCGCGGGCGGCTTCCATCAGTACTTCGGCGGCGCGGTCATTGTCGGCCTGCAGCTCCACAAAGTAAAGTGTATCCTCCTTGCGGAAATAAATACCATAGCCGTGGGCGCTGGAAACGATGGTGGCACCGGAGGAGTACAGATCTCCCAGCACCACGGCCATGCGCTCCGGGGTCAGCTGCACGGTATCGGGCCAGAAGCGCTCCCGCAGCTCACACAGCTTTTTGGCGGTGACGGAATCAAACTCCGCCTGACTCCACAGGTTGCGCTCCACCTCGCGGGGAAGACAGCGCAGGGCGAAGGCCCATGCAAAGCCCTTATCCTGCAGCAGTGCAGCCTGCTCCGGGCTGGTGGCACCGCCACCGTAAAGCCCGCGCCGCGCAGCTTCTGCTGGGCACACAGATAGTCCACAAGGCCCGCCAGGATCAGGCTGCCCTCGCCGCACAGACCGTACAGATAGGTGCCGCTGCGGCCCTGCAGCGTGACAGGAACTGCCAGCGCTACAGCTGCGATCTCGTCGTTTTCCTCGGCCACATAGACATTCTGCTCGCCTGCAAACTGCTCAATGGCCTTTTTGGCAAATTCTTCTGATTCATTGCGCTGGCTCTGCCATAAAGCCAGCACTGCCGGTTTATCTTCCGGCTGCATCAAACGATACATCTGTCAGGATGCCCCCTCTTATCGAAAATTATGTCAGCTGCTTCAACACGATCTCCTGCACTTCAGCCTGAATGTCTTCGATGCTGCGCATGTTGTCCCCGCTGGTGCAATGTACAACGGCCCAGCCAAGGTGCGCGGCACAATACTCGGCGGCGCAGCGGCTGCGGGCAAGATACTCGGTATCCTTCTCGTGCACATCCTTCCTGCTCTCGTCGCCGTGGTAACGCTGGGTCATAAGCCTCTGGCTCACGGCGGGGTCTACCTGTAAGTAGATCACCTCATCCGGCGCAGGCAGGCCCAGCAGATGGAACTCAAAATCAAACAGCCAGCCGAGAAAACTCTCCCACTGCTCCGGCGGAAGCTTGGAGCACTGGTGCACCGCGTTGGAGGTGGTGTAGCGGTCGGCAATGACGATGCCGCCATTCTCGTAAAAACTGCCCCAGTCCTTTTTGTAGCTGGCATAGCGGTCCACCGCATAAAAGCTGGAGGTGCATAGGCGTTTACATCGTCCGGGTGCTGGCCGAACTGCCCTGCCAGATACATTTTTACAAGGGCGCTGGAGTCGCTCTCATAATTCGGGAAGGTGATCTCCCGCACAGAAAAGCCCTGTTCCTTTAAATGTGCTGCCAGCAGCTTTGCCTGCGTGGCCTTGCCGCTGCCGTCCAGCCCTTCCAGTACGATCAGTTTTCCCTTGCTCATACGCCTGCAGCCTCCTTGATGGATGCATATTTTGCACGCACCTCGGCGGTTTTGCCGCAGCACATCCTGCCTTCCGGGCAGGGGCCGGATACACAGGCCGGGCCGGACTTTGCAAAGATATGCGGTGCCACCGGGTACACCAGCTCAAACATTTTTTCGGCCAGCTCCCGGATCTCCCACTGGGCGCGGCTGCAGCAGCGCAGGTGGAAAAAGTTCTGCAGGCTGCGGGCATTCATGGTGACCACCATCTTGGTCTCGCAGGCGTTTGGCAGTACAAAGCGGGCATCCTCGTTGGCCTGCTTGCTGGCCTTGGCGCGGGCCTGCTTTTCCGGCATTCCCTCAGCCATCAGGCGGGCGGTGTGGCCTTCTTCCAGTTTGTGGGCAAGGTCGAGGTAGCGCTTTGCGTCCTCTTCCATGCTGGCAAGGAAAGCTTCCTTTGCTTCCGGGATGGCTTCGATCTCGGGCGGTACCACATAGCGGAAATCGTCCAGCCGCACATAGCGCTGGCTCTGCACACTGAAGGATGCAATACGGTGGCGGGTGATCTGCGCCAGCAAAGTGCGGCTGACCCCCTCGATGCCAAAGGTGAAGCTGGCATGTTCAATGGGGCTGGCATGGCCCAGATCGCTGAGCATGGTCAGGAACTTCGCGGTCTTTTCCTCGGTCAGGCCGTCCAGCAGGTCGGTGATGTGCGCATCGGAATAGCAGAGCTTTGCCGCTGCAGCCACCACCTTTTCCGGTTCCGGGGTATGTGCAATCAAACGAACAGTCATCATAAGTGTGTTATTCCTCCGCAGTGATTTTGGTCAGGGGCGCAAAATTGGCCATGGTCTTTTTGATGCCCACCTTTTCAAAGTTGATCTCCACGATCTGATCTCCGGCGGCAGGCTTCACAGCCACTACCTGACCGCGTCCGAACACCTTGTGCTCCACAAGATCGCCCGGCTCATAGTGTTTTGCGCCTTTTGCAGCGGTTTTTGCTGCCGGGGTGCCTGTAAAGGAGATTTGCTTTGCAGATTTTTTCTGCGTTGTTCCGTCAGAATATGCAGAACTGTAACCAGAGCATATCCAGTACCTGCGCCGCTGCGGCCATAGCCGGAACCGTATCCGCTCTGGCTCTGGCCCCGGTTTGCATAGGCCGAGCCAAAGCCGCGGCCCTCGCCCGCGTTGTATTCGCGGTTCAGGTAGCCGCTGCGATTGCTATAGCTGCTTCCGTAGCCGCCCGTACCGTACCCACTGGCGCTGCGGCCCCATCCGGACGGCCCGGAGTAACCGGACGCACCACCGGGCACCGTATCACGATAGCTGTCGCCCCAGCCGCCAAAGCGGGAGCGCTGTTCCAGTACCGGGCTACGGGTCTCCTCGATATACTCCGGCTCGATCTCCCGCAAAAAGCGGCTCGGTTCGTTGCGCTGGGTGCGGCCATACAGCATCCGGGAAACGCTGTTGGAGATGTACAGCTCCTTCTTGGCGCGGGTGATGCCCACGTAGGCAAGGCGGCGCTCCTCTTCCAGATCGGCCTCGGAATACTTGCTCATCTCGCTGGGGAATACGCCCTCCTCCATGCCAATCAGGAACACATACGGAAATTCCAGACCCTTGGCGGAGTGGATGGTCATGAGCACCACCTGATCGGCACTCTCGTTATAGCTGTCGATATCGCTGATGAGGGCGATATCTTCCAGATAGCCTTCCAGCGTGGCTTCCTCACCGTGCTGGTCGCAGTAGTTCTTGACGTTGTTCACCAGCTGACCAAGGTTCTGCAGGCGGTCAGCCGCATCCTCGTGGCCCTTGGCTGCATCGGCTTCCAGCATGGCCTTATAGCGGTCAGCTCGATCACATCGGCTGCAAACTCGTCCAGCGTGCGGGTCTCCAAAGAATCCTGCAGGCGCTGATAGATCTGCCAGAACTTGAGCAGCGGCATTACGGCGCGGCTGAGCTTTGCATATTGGTCGGCATGGCCGATGATGTCCATCATGCTCACGCCCTCCTGCGCGGCCAGATCGGCAATGACCTCCACGGTGGTGGCACCGATCTTGCGGGCAGGCTCGTTGATGATGCGGCGCAGGCGCACATCATCGCGGGGGTTCGCCACGATGGACATGTAGGAATGGATATCCTTGACCTCTTTGCGGTCGTTGAAGCGCTGACCGCCCACGATCTTGTGGGGGATGCCTGCACGGGTAAAGTAGCTTTCGATGGGGGCCGATTGGGCGTTCATGCGGTAGAGGATGGCGTGGTCGGCCAGATGTCCGCCCTCTTTCAGGTGCTGGCCGATCACATCCGCGATGTGGCTGGCCTCGTCCTGCTCGTTCTCGGCGGTGTACACCTGCACCTTGTCGCCCTCGCCATTGCTGGTCCACAGGGTCTTGCCCTTGCGCTCGGTGTTGTGCTGAATGACACAGTTCGCAGCGTTCAGGATATTGGACGTAGAGCGGTAGTTTTGTTCCAGACGGATGGTCTTGGTGCCCGGGTAAATGCGCTCGAAATTAAGGATGTTCTCAATGGTAGCGCCGCGGAAGCGGTAGATGCTCTGGTCATCATCGCCCACCACGCAGATGTTCTTTTCCGGGCCGGTGAGGAGGCTCACCAGACGGAACTGCGCCACACTGGTGTCCTGATACTCGTCCACCAGCAGATAGCGGTATTTGTCCTGGTAGAAATCCCGCACATCCTTGTGCTCGGCCAGCAGCTGCACAGTCTGGTAAATCAGGTCGTCAAAGTCGAATGCTCCGGCTTCCTTCAGGCGCTTTTCGTAGGCCGCGTAGATGCGGGCCGTCAGCGCGCCTTTGGTATCTTTTGCGGGGCTGGCAAGGGCCTGTTCCGGGCTGACAAGCTGATCCTTCCATCGGCTCATCTGGTTGATCGCAGCCTTGATGGGCAGGAACTTATCGTCCACATTCAGGTCTTTGTAGACAGCCTTCATCACGCGCTGGGAATCATCGGTATCGTAGATGGTAAAGCTGCGGGGATAGCCGATTTCTTCCGCCCAGCGGCGCAGGATGCGCACACAGGCCGAGTGGAAGGTGGAAGCGAACACTTCGTCTCCCTCCTCGCCGCCCAGCATCCGGCGCAGACGCTCCTTCAGCTCCCCTGCTGCCTTGTTGGTAAAGGTAATGGCCATCACGTTCCAGCTGCGCACAGCGTTCTGGCGCAGCATCCCGTCCAGCCAGCTGGGGGCGGCAGTGCCGGTCATGATGGCGTTGCGCAGAGCCTTGATATCGTCCTCCGTGGCCGGGCGCGGTGTCTGTTTGGAGCCGTGGGCCGAGCCGAACCGGATGAGGTTTGCAATGCGGTTTACCAGCACGGTGGTCTTGCCGCTGCCTGCACCAGCAAGGATGAGCAGCGGGCCATCGGTGGTGAACACTGCCTGCCGCTGCATATCGTTCAGGCGGCCAAACTGTTTTTCGATATAGGTATCGCGCAGAGCGCAGAATTCCTGTGTGAGATCTGTTGCCATGGTTTCCCCTGTTCCTTTTATGTTTATACTATCAAAATACAGTATACCACATTTCAAAACGATTGAGAATAGCCGCCGCGTTCGCTCTGGCTATTTTCAGCGGAAAAAATATTTTTATAATTTGTAACTCCGAAAAGCCTGCGGGCTTTTCGGAGTTACTTTTTCACGAAAGAGGTCGTAGAGAAAAATTGCATCTGATAAAACAGCAGCCGTTTTTCGTTACGGCCTTTTTGTGAAAATGTGTTTGGAGCAGCCCGCAGGCTGCGACAAACACGAAATAAATAATATAATTTCCTTATTTTATGCCCAAAGCAAACGCGGCGGGCATTTCAAATCGTAAAACAAAAACCGCCCGGCAGCTCTTGCGAACCGACGGGCGGAAAAAATGCTTTTCAGAAAGCGCTTAGCTGAAAATGTTGATCAGGATACCAGCAGCAACGGCAGAGCCGATAACACCGGCCACGTTGGGGCCATTGCGTGCATCAGCAGGAAGTTGGAGGGATTCTCGCTCTGGCCAACCTTCTGGGAAACGCGAGCGGCCATAGGCACAGCGGAAACGCCTGCGGAACCGATCAGCGGGTTCACCTGACCGCCGGTCAGCACATACATCAGCTTGCCGAACAGCACACCTGCGGCAGTGCCGAAGGAGAATGCGATCAGGCCCAGCACGATGATGAACAGGGTGCGGGTGTTCAGGAAGGTGTTTGCAGAGGTGGTGCAGCCAACGGACAGTGCCAGGAAAATGGTGATAATGTTCATCAGCTCATTGCCGGCGGTCTTCTGGATACGATCCACAACGCCGCACTCCTTCATCAGGTTGCCCAGCATCAGCATACCGACCAGAACGGCGGCATCCGGAACGATCAGGGAAACGATGATGGTGACCATGATGGGGAAGATGACCCTCTCGGTCTTGGAGACGGTGCGCAGCTGCTTCATCACGACGGTACGTTCCTTCTTGGTGGTCAGTGCCTTCATGATGGGCGGCTGGATAACAGGCACCAGCGCCATGTAACTGTAGGCCGCCACAGCGATGGAGCCCAGCAGCTCAGGAGCCAAACGGGAGGTAACGAAGATAGCGGTAGGACCGTCTGCACCGCCGATGATGGCGATAGCAGCGGACTGCTTCTGGGTGAAGTCCACCAGACCGGTAGCGGTCAGCAGACGAGCGCCCATGTAAGTACCGAAGATGCCGAACTGAGCGGCAGCGCCCAGCAGCAGGCTCTTGGGGTTGGAGATCAGGGGTGCGAAGTCGGTCATGGTGCCGATGCCCAGGAAGATCAGCGGCGGGTAGATGCCCAGCTTAACGCCCATGTAGAGCATATCGGCCAGACCACCGTTGTTCAGGATCTCCACCCACATGGGGTGTTCCAGACCGTCACCGACGAAATATTGCATGTGGATAACGCCGCTTCCGGGCAGGTTTGCCAGGATCATGCCGAATGCCATGGGCAGCAGGATCAGCGGCTCAAACTCTTTGACGATGGCCAGGTACAGCAAAAAGCAGCCCACGCAGATCATAACTGCGTACAGGTAGCCGCCCGGCTCGCCAAACTTCGCAAAGCCGGAGCTTTGGAAAATACCGACCAGAGTATCAATAAACTGTGTCATGCTCTTCCTCCTCTGTTAAAACGGTGCGGTGGTGTCGTTTACACCCGCATTGCCCCAGCCGTTCTTGCTGCGGCGCACAGCCTTGAGGGTGTACTTGCCGTTGCCCATTGCATGGATTGCTGCCATAATGGCGGCGATCACATCACCGGGAATGCCCTCTTCCACCTGAGGAGCGGGAGCAGCTGCGGCCTGCTGCACGGGTGCAGCGGGCTGTGCAGCGGGAGCCTTGGCGGCTTCCTTGGCAGCCTTCTTCTTTGCGTTCATCGAATCGAAGATCTTGCCTTCCAGCGTGATAATCGCCATCAGCAGGATAAGGATCAAGAACACCAGTACGATGCCGGTAATGGTAACGACCACGTCAAAACCTAAATCCATGGTTTTCCTCCTGTTTCTTGTATACTGCGTCCGATACAAGATCGTCAGCAGAAAATCAATTTGGGTACATTATACCTTATTTTCCAATTTATTTCAACAAAAATAGATATTTTTTCTTTTTGGCGCTTTTGTTCAGATTCATGGATAAATGGTGCAGCTTTGATTATCTGCGGCCAATGCGGGGCGTTGCATCCAAAAAGCCGGTTTCCAGCTTGTCGTTCAGGCCAAGCTCATGGCAGTGCCCAGTGCCACACAGTTGACGGGATCGGGCGAAACCGTCACCTCCACCTTCAGCTCTTCGCTCAGGTATTCGGTAAGGCCGTGCAGCTGTGCACCGCCGCCGGTCAGCATGACACCATTGCGGAAGATATCGCCTGCCAGTTCCGGAGGGGTCTTTTCCAGCACCTGATGGGCTGCGGTGCCGATCTGCTCGCTGAGCATCATGACCGGGTCGTACAGGTCGTCAGTGGAAACATTCACACGCACCGGCAGGCCGGTGAGCAGGCTGCGGCCCTTGATCTCCATGGTCTCGTGGAAATCAGTCTTCTGGGGGCAGCAGGCCACGTTCTTTTTCAGCTCTTCGGCGGTGCGCTGGCCAATGGCAACGCTGTACTTGTTGCGTACGAACTTGAGGATCTCTTCGTCGTAGTGGTTGCCGGCCACGCGCACGCTGGTGGCCTTGACCTTGCCGCCCAGAGAAAGCACTGCAATATCGGTGGTGCCGCCGCCGATATCAATGATCATGCGGCCCTCCGGCTGGGTGATGTCGATGCCGGAGCCAAGGGCAGCGGCAATGGGTTCGTCGATCAGGTACACCTGACGGGCGCCAGCGGCCACCACAGCCTCCACCACGGCATCGCTTTCAATGCCGGTAATGGCGGCGGGCACACAGACGGCCACGCGGGGCTTGACCATGTGGGAGCTGTACACCTGCTTGACAAAACGGCAGATCAGCTCACGGGTCATGGTGTGGTCGCTGATCACACCGTCCTTCAGCGGGAAGATGGCAGAAATATAGTTCGGGGTGCGGCCCACCATAGCAAGGGCCTTATCGCCTGCTTCCAGCACGGTCTTCTTGCGGGTATCCATTGCCACAACGCTGGGCTGGTTGAGCACAACGCCCTTGCCCTCCTGCGCAATGATAATGGTAGTGGTACCAAGATCGATACCGATATCGTTCTGTGCCATAAGTTCTTTTTTCCTTTCTCTGGTTCCTCTATCGAAACAACGGCCTGTTGATGCAGGCCGGAAATCATACCAGTCTACAGTATAGCATAGTTGCTGCAAAATGTATACCGGTTTTGACGCAATGCAGTATTGTCACCGTTCACTCCGTCCCGCCTGCGCTCGCCAGACCACCAGCGTGAGAAGTCCTCGCACTTCCCGTCGGGCTTTTCTGTCGATTTTAGTCGCAGCCTACACTTTAGACATGGCTTCGCGCATCTTGCCGGAGCGAACGGTGCCGATGCCATCAGGACAGCAGATAGTTTCTCCAGCGAATGACCGGGAAGTGGGGCCCCGATACGAAGTATTGGGGCGGAACCGTGGGTTCCGGGCTGTTCGCGGAGAAAGCTATCTGCTGGCCTGCCCTATTCTGCTTCCGTTTGTTCCGGCGCAGCTCTGCCTGCAAAAGATAGGCAAGGCCGCTGTAGCGCAGGTTCTGGCGGACGTTGCCCATCATGCGGTTCACAACGTCCCTGCGGCCCGCCACGATGCACAACTTCCGTGCACGGGTAACGCCGGTGTAGAACAGGTTGCGGTAGCACAGCCGCGGCGGAACCTGCGCCACCGGCAGGATCACCGCCGGGAACTCGCTGCCCTGACTTTTGTGTACCGTGATGGCATAGGCGATCTCCAGCTCGTTAAGGTTCTCTGCCGGGTAGACCAGCCGCTTGTCATCCATGCGCACCACCATGGAGCGATCCCGCGTGTTGATGCTCTCCACAATGCCGATGTCGCCATTGTAGCACCCACGCCCTGCTCCCCGCCAATGCGGTTCCAGATGATCTCGTAATTATTGCGCACCTGCATCACCTTATCGCCCACGCGGAACACCCGGGCGGCGCTTTGCAACTGGGGCTTGCCCGTCTGTTCCGGGTTCAGCAGGTTCTGCAGTTCCACATTCAGTGCCTGTGTGCCGGTAGGGCCAAGCTTGGTGGGGCACAGCACCTGAATGTCCCGGATCGGATCGAAGCCGTAGCTGCGCGGCAGGCGGGTGGTGACCAGATCACACACCAACCGCTGGGCCGCATCGCCATCCGATTCCAAAAAGAAGAAGTCGTCGGTCTTACCGCCCTTCTGCAGCGGTTCACCTGAGATGATGTGGTGGGCGTTCTCCACGATCAGGCTGCGCTTTGCCTGCCGGAAGATCTCGTTCAGGCACACGGTGGGTACCAGCCCGGAGCGGATGATCTCGCCCAGAATATTGCCGGGGCCGACGCTGGGCAGCTGGTCGGCATCACCTACCATGATAATGCGGCAGCTGTAGCGCAGCGCTGCGATCAGGGCCTGAAACAGCTTCACATCCACCATGCTCATTTCGTCCAGAATGACCACATCGCACTTGAGCAGGTTCTTGTCGTTGTGGATAAAGCTGACCACGCCGCCGGTGTAGTCCACCTCCAAAAGACGGTGGATGGTGCTGGCCTTGCGGCCGGTCAGCTCACTCAGCCGTTTAGCCGCGCGGCCGGTGGGCGCACACAGGGCCACCCGTTCCGCCTGATCTTCCAGCAGCTGCAGAATGGCGTTGACGGTGGTGGTCTTGCCGGTGCCGGGGCCGCCGGTGAGCACAAGGCAGTTCTCGGTCATGGCTTTGCGGATGGCTTCCTTCTGCAGGGGCGCATAGGCAAAGCCCTGCGTCAGTTCCAGAATTTGAATGTTTTTATCCAGCCCGTGGGCGGTATTCTTGCCCCGTTTTGTCAGCATGGCAAGCCGGGCGGCAATGTCCTCCTCGGCTTCCAGCAGGTCGGGCAGATAAATATACGGTGTGCCGTCAAACAGCTTCACCCGCAGTTCTTCGGTGCGGATGCACTCGTCCAGCGCAGCAGCCAGCTTTTCCGGCGGCTGATGGATAAAATTGGATGCCGTTTCCAGCAGCTGGGTGCGCGGCAGGCAGGTGTGGCCGTTGCCCGCGTTGTGGCGCAGGGTGCGCAGCAGGGCCGCTTCCAGCCGCTGGGCGCAGTCGCCTTCCATGTGGTAATACTGGGCAATGCTGTCCGCGTGGCGGAAATCCAGCTGCAGCGGTTCGCCGCAGAGCAGATAGGGATTTGCCGCAATGGCCTGCATGGCCCCTGGGCCGAAGGTGCGGAACACCTCCATCGCGCGGCGCGGGCTGATCTCGAACTGCGCCAGATAGGCGATCAGCTCCCGCATCCCAAACATCCGCTTGAACTCCTGCTGGATGCGATCGGCCTTGTCCGCCGAGATGCCGGGCACTGCGTGAGCCGGGCCGGGTCGTTGGCGATCACCTCAAGCCCTCGGCACCGAACAGGTCGATGATCTTATCCGCCGTCTTGGCCCCGATGTACGGCAGTGACCGGCTGGCAAGGAAGGCGTACACCGCTTCCAGATCCTTGGGCATGTCGGTCTCGCACTCCTGTGCGTGGAACTGGCGGCCATAGGTGGCGTGGTTCTCGTAGCGGCCGCGGCAGACCACGCTTTCGCCCGCGTGCAGTTCACCCACAATGCCGCACACCACTGTGACCACACCGCCGCCGGACACCTCGAACACCATATAGCCGTTGTCGGTGTTCTCGTAGATGATGTCCTCCACGGTGCCCTCGATCTGTTCCAGCTGCTGCTCTGCCATGCGCTCACCTCCTGCCAAATTACACAATCATAAGTAGTATAACGCTTTTGGCGGGATTTGTAAATCATCCGGGCAGACTGCAGTGCAGCCCTACCGTGGAGAAACACATGATACAGTGAGAAATATATAACTTACTTATGTTTCTTTTTGCCAGTGTATCAGGTTGATACACTGGCCTGCCCTGATACACTGACTCACTGTATCAATCAAGGGGCACTGTATCAGCTTGATACACTGTATTTTTCATCGCATCAGCGTCAATAATCCGTCACTGTATCAGATAACACTCCCACAGTAGCACCTGATAAAGTTCCCTGAAACCAAGGGCTACCCTACAGCCCAAACAGCAAAAAAGCTCCCCTTTGCAGGAGAGCTTGCGAACATTCTTTAAGCGTTTGCGGTGCGGGCATCGTGTTCCTTCTCGATGTCCTTTTCCTTCTGCAGGCGTTTGCGCACCACAAAATAGGCCGGAATGAGGAAGAAGCAGGCAAAGAACCATGCCACCGGGCTTGCGATGCAGGCCGCAAAGTAGCCCCACAGCGGCACGAACCAGAAGCCCACCATGGCGCGGGCGATCATCTCGGCCACACCGGCAAACATGGCAAGGCCGGAGAAGCCCAGACCCTGAATGGTGTAGCGGTAGATAATGAGCACCGCCAGCGGGATGTAGAATACGCTGTTCCAGAAGATGAAGCTCTGGGCGTTGGCCATGATGGCGGTCTCGCTGGCATCCAGGAACAGGCCGATGAGCAGCTTATCCGTCACGCGCAGGATGAGGAAGGACGCAATGCTGTACACGCAGCCGATGCCGAGGGCGGTGTACACACCCCGGTCCACACGGTCCAGGTCCTTTGCGCCCATATTCTGGCTGGCATAGGTGGTCATCGCTGTGCCGATACTCTCCAGCGGCACGCACAGGAACTGCGCCGCCTTGCCGCCGGCGGTCTGCGCGGCCACGATGTCGCTGCCCAGACCGTTCACCGCACCCTGCAGCACCACGCTGCCAATGGCCGTAATGCTGCACTGCAGGCCCATGGGAATGCCCATGCTGCACAGCTTTGCGCAGTGGGTCAGGCTGAAACAGCCCTCTTCCCTGCTCCAGCGCAGCTCTGGGTAGTGGCGCAGGATGTACAAAAGACTGCCCAGACCCGCCACAGCCTGACTGACCACAGTGGCAAATGCCGCACCGAATGCCCCCATATGGAACATGATGATGCACACCAGATCCAGCCCGATGTTCAAAAAGCTTGCCACCAGCAGGAAATACAGCGGGCGCTTGCTGTCGCCCAGTGCACGCATCAGGCGCTGGTCACATTATAAAGCAGAGTGAAGGGGATGCCTGCAAAATGGTGCGGATATAGATATCCGCAAGGTCGATGATGTTTTCCGGGGTGTTCGTCCACACCAGCACCGAGCGGGTCAGCGCCACAGTGACAATGGTCAGCACCACCGCAAAGAAGATGGACAGCCACACGGTATTGGCGGTGTAGCGGCGCATCTCCCTGTAGTCCTTTGCGCCGAAAGTCCACGAGATGGGGATGGAAAAACCGCAGGCGATGCCGTTCACAAAGCCCAGCACCAGATAGTTCAAACCGCCCACGCTGCCCACAGCGGCCAGCGCTTCCACGCCCACAAAGCGGCCCACGATGATGGTATCGGCCAGATTGTAGAACTGCTGGAACAGGCTGCCCAGCATCAGCGGCACCGCAAACGCAAGGATCAGCTTGAGCGGACTGCTTGGGTCATATCCTTTGTCATAGTATAAAATCCTCCTGCCACACTGGAACCGGCTTGATGTCGTGATTTTTGCCGTGAAAAACGCCCTGCCGGAAAGGGGCAGGACGTCGTGTACATTCATGAATGATATTATAGTGGAGTGACGCAGGATTTACAAGATTTGCATTGCATCAACATTTCCAAATTTTTGCCGCAAGAATTGGTGATTTTGCTTATTCCGAGTAATGCGCAAGGAACTGTTTGGTGCGCTCCTCCTGCGGGTGCTCAATGAGCTGCTTGGCGGGGCCTTCCTCCACCACCACGCCGCCATCCATGAACATGATGCGGTCGGCCACGTCACGGGCAAAGTGCATCTCGTGGGTGACGATGATCATGGTGGTCTTGCGGTCGCAAGGTCGCGCAGGACGCGCAGCACCTCGCCGGTCAGCTCCGGGTCGAGGGCCGAGGTCGGCTCGTCGAAGCAGAGAATGTCCGGGTGCAGAGCCAGTGCGCGGGCAATGGCCACGCGCTGCTGCTGACCGCCGGAAAGCTGGTGCGGGTAGTGGCCTGCCCGGGCAGAAAGGCCCATCTGGGCCAGAAGTTCCTGTGCCTGCTGTTCCAGCTCGGCATGGATGGCCTTTTTGTTCGCCTTGTAGTCCGGGCGCTCCTTCGCCAGCAGTTCACCCGCCAGCATTACGTTCTGCAGGGCGGTGTACTGCGGGAAGAGGTTGAAGTTCTGGAATACCAGACCAAAGTGCAGCCGCTTTTTGCGGATCTCGCTCTCGCGCTGGGTGGCGGGGTCGGCAGCGTCCCACATGGTCTCGCCGTTCACCTTGATGATGCCGGTGTCCGGCCGTTCCAGAAAGTTCAGGCAGCGCAGCAGGGTGGTCTTACCGGAGCCGGACGAGCCGATGATCGCCAGCGCTTCGCCCTGTTCCAGTGTGAGTGAGATATCCTTGAGTACTTTGGTATCGCCAAAGTTTTTGCCGATGCCGGAGGCTTCAAGCAGTGCCATGATCTAATTTCCTCCCTTTCATCAGCGGAAATAATCCAGTTTCTTTTCGGCCCAGCCAAACAGCAGGGTGAGTGCGCCCACGAACACCAGGAAGAAGATGGCAGTGGAGAACAGCGGCCAGATCAAGCCCTTTGCGCTGTACTCCTTGGCATCATGATGATCTCCTTGTTGGCAATGGTGTTTGCCAGCGAGGTATCCTTGACGAGGGTGATCACCTCATTGCCCATGGGGGCCAGAATGCGCTTGACCACCTGCAGCAGCGTCACCTTGAAGAAGATCTGGGTCTTGGTCATGCCCAGCACCTGACCGGCCTCGGTCTGGCCCTTGGGAACGGCTTCGATGCGCCGCGGTAGATCTCGGAGAAGTAGCAGGCGTAATTGATGGCAAAAGCCACCACCGCCGCCACCATGCGTCCGCCGGAGCCGGAGGGCCAAGGGTTATTCATGCCCAGCAGGCCGGGGCCAAGGTAGATCACGATGATCTGCAGCATCAGCGGCGTGCCGCGGATGACCCACACAAAGGTCTTTACCGCGCCGGAAAGCGGCTTACACCGGCTCATGGAGCCGAAAGCCACCACCAGACCCAGCGGCAGCGCAAACAGCAGGGTCAGAGCGAACAGCTCACAGTTGAGCAGAAACGCGCCGGAAAGGCGACTCAGAATCACAGACACAAGAACACACCCATCAATCCGTTTTTTGAACTCCTTCCGTCACCTTCGGTGACAGCTCCCTCAATGAGGGAGCCTCACGCATATCGGCAACAAAAAGCCTCCCTCACCGAGGGAGGTGGCATCGCGCAGCGATGCCGGAAGGAGTAATTACATTCTTATAGAACTCAGTCGCCAGAGCCAGATCGTACTTGTCGGCCAGAGCCTGCATGGTGCCGTCGGCCTTCAGCTCGTCAAAGGCGGCATCCACAGCTGCGGCGGTATCGCTGCCCTTGCGGAAGGCCACGCCGTACTCTTCAGCGTTCAGCTCGTCCACGATCTTCAGGCTTGCATAGTCGGTGCCCTCACCGATCATGGCGTTGGCCAGAGTCAGATCCAGCACAGCGGCATCAGCAGTGCCTGCGGCAACTTCCATCAGGCAGTCGGTCTGCACACTCTTGGAGACGTAATCGGCCTGTGCAAGGTTCTCGTCGCCCTCAATGGCGGCTTCACCGGCAGAACCAGCCTCGGCAACCACGGTCTTGCCCACCAGATCCGCAGTGGAGCTGTAGTCGGTGCCGTCCTTCACGACCACGACCTGTGCGTTCTTGGCGTAGGCCTTGGTGGTGGCGGCGTTGGCCATGATGTCATCGGTCAGGGTCATACCGTTCCAGATGCAGTCGATGCTCTTGGCATCCAGCTCCACCACCTTGGTATCCCAGTTGATCTCCACGAACTCCGGCTCGACTCCCAGCTTTTCGCACACGGCAGTTGCCAGCTCGGTATCAAAACCGGTAAAGTTGCCGTCGCATCGGTGTAGTTCATCGGCTCATAGACGGTGTAGCCAATGACCATCTTGCCCTTTTCCTTGATGTAGTCCAGATCGCTGGCTGCGGTCTCGGAGGCGGCTGCGCTCCCGGATGCAGAGGCAGAAGATGCCACGGTGGAAGTGGATGCGGCACCGCCGCAGGCGGCAAGGCTCAGTGCCATGGCACCAGCCAGAAAAGCAGAGACAAGACGTTTCATAAAAGGCTCCTCCCTTTTTTGTTTCCCAAATGTGTTCCCTCTCGGTTTAGCATTTTATCATGCTAAAGTGTTAAACTGTGACTATAGAATAGCGCGTTTGCAGCCATTTGGCAAGAGGAAATGCAAAAGTTAGTGCAGTTCGTCTTTTTCAAGGCTTTTCTGCGCCAATTCTTTGGTCTTGTTGCACAAAGAAAAGAGGAAAAGCTTTGCGCCTTTCCTCTTTTCTCCGCTTTACTCTTCCGCAAACGCCGCCAGCGCAGCCTTCTGCAGCTCCGTCACCGAGATGGTGCACAGTGCCGCAAGGTCGGCATCCGAACCATCGTCCGGGATGCCTGCGATCTCAGTACGGGTCTTGCCCTTCAGGTAATCGCACCAGCCCTCGCTGTGCTCGTACCATTCCTTGTCCAGACTGGATGCCCCGCGCATCCCGTAGCTGTCGCCCAGTTCCACCTTGGTTTTGACCATCTCCGGTGCCGACACCGTACCATCCGCGCCCACGGTAAGGGCAGGCTCTGCCACATCCGCCACTGCACCGGTCACACGGCCGTCAGCATCCAGCGTCAGGGCTGCCACTGTGATGTCCACCTGCGCGGTCACATCGTGGTCATCGTCGGCGGTCAGTTCCTTGGTGTCATTGCGCACTGACACGCCCAGCACAGCGCGGTCGCCGCGGGCCGAGCCGACTGCCTTTGCATTCTCGCAGGCGCGCACCACAGCATCCCGATAGCCGTCCACCGCAATGGTGCAGGTGGAGAGCAGGTCAGCATCCTTCGGCTTGCCGTCATCGTCGGTGGCAAGCTTCTTCACCTCATCCGGGGTTTTGCCGGTAAGATAATTGCCAAAGGCATCCGCCTGCTCTGCCCAGCCCTTTTTCAGCGAGGACACCGCCGCCAGCGGGTAATCATCGCCCTTCTGGCGCTTGGTGCGATTGTCGGTGGGCATCGTCACCTTGCCGGTGCTGTCCCCCGTGACCGAGATCTCCACCTCGTCCAGCATCACATCTGCCACCCTGCCCTCGGCATCCAGCAGAACGGCAGCTGCGATGGTATCGATCTTGCCCGCGCGTTCCTGATCAGACGCTTCGGTCAGGATGCCAAGGCCGGTGCGGTATGCAGCGTTCTGGCCCGCCTGCCCCGTCTGCGATGAACTGCCGCCCATGTTCGTGCTCATGCTGCCGGAGGAACCGGAATCGCTTCGACTGCAGGCGGTCAGGGCCAGAGCTGCCGCCAGCGTGCAGCCCAGGATCATGCGAGGTATCTTTTTCATTATAATAAAACGCTCCCTTTCCTGCCCCATCGTAAAGGGGCTTTTGGGCTAGTTTGCCCGGAAAGGGAGTTTTTTATCACATCAGGGGACTCAGCAGCCGCAGCACACTGTCCAGCACCGTGCCGGGCAGGCTGGTGCGGCATTCCGTCACCTGTATCTCGCGGCACTGCGGCAGCGTGGCCCGTACATCGTCCCGCAGAACCGCCACCTGACTGTTCTTTTGCAGCAGCACACCGCACTCAAAGTGCAGGAACAGGCTGCGGTAGTCCATGTTGATACTGCCCACTACGGCAGTTACATCGTCGCTTACCCAGCACTTGGCATGCAGAAAGCCGGGCGTATATTCGTAAATGCGTACACCTGCCCTCAAAAGCGGCAGATAGTACGACCGGCTCAGCCGGAACACCAGCTTTTTGTCCGGGATGCCCGGCAGCACCAGCCGGATGTCCACCCCGCGCTTGGCCGCGTTTTTCAGTGCGTCCAGCATTTCCTCGCCCACGGCAAGGTAGGGCGTATAGATATAAACATACCGCTGTGCCTGCGCAAGGATGTTCAGGTACACCGTCTCGGCCATCGGTTCCTCGTCCAGCGGGCTGTCCGCGTAGGGCTGCACGATGCCGTCCGATACCGGCGGCACCAGCGGCATGGGACGAAATGCATCATAATCCGTCTCGCTGGGGCGAAGGCGTTCCAGAAGTTGAGGAACATCACCGTAAAGTTCCACGCGGCATCGCCTTCCACACGCAGGGCTGCATCCTTCCAGTAGCCAAAGCGCTGCTCCGCATTGATATACTCATCTGCCAGATTCACGCCGCCGGTGTAGGCCACCGTACCGTCAATGACTACGATCTTGCGGTGGTCGCGGTGGTTCATCACCAGCGAGAGCAACGGCACCACCGGGTTGAACGGGATGCAGCGGATGTGCGCCCGCTCCATGCGCACGATGAAATCGGCGGGCAGACCCAGCAGACTGCCAAAATCATCGTAGATCAGGCGCACATCCACGCCCTGCGCAGCCTTGCGGCGCAGGATCTTTTCAATGCCGTTCCACATGCAGCCGTGGCTCACGATGAAAAATTCCAGAAAGATGCTCTTTTCAGCCTTTTCCAGATCGGCCAGCAGCTGCGGATACATGGCTTCGCCGCAGGCAAAATACTGCGTGTGAGTGTTCTGCCACGCCGGATAGGGGCCGTACTTTGCCACATATCGGCTCTGCCCCTGCTCACGGGCATCCAGACCTTCCAGCACACCCGGCTCCTGTACAAGGTCTTTTTTGTGGGCATCCTCCACCGCCTGCATTTTCAGGCGCAGACGCTTGGCCGGGCGTTGTTGCCAAAGGCCAGATACAGCGCACCGCCCAGCAGCGGCAGAATGCCGATCAGCGCGATCCAGCCCACCTTGTAGGCGCTGTTCTCATCCTTGCGCACAAGGTACAGGACGATGAGCAGGCTCAGTGCGTTGAGCAGGCCGTTCACCCACACGCGGCCCGTGCCGGTGGTGATGGCAAACGCCACCCAGCACAGCCACAGCAGCTGCAATGCCACCAACACCACCGTGATGGTGACGCGGTTCAGAATGCGGCTGAAAAAGCGCACGACCGGTGAACGAAAAAGCATGGGCCTGCCCTCCTTTCCCATTTATAATTATGTGTAAGTATAGCGCGGTTTTACAGCTTTTTCAAGTTTTGCGTTGTTCAAAAAAAAAGCAAGCCAGACCCGCAGGCCCGGCTTGCTTGCAATATCAAAAACTCTTTTACTCTGTTTTTCCGTCCTCATAGCCCACCATCAGGCCGCCCTGCTCAGCGTAGTAGCTGCACAGCCGCCGCACTCGGTCACATCCACCTGCGCCCCTGCAAACACCGCGTGGATCATCAGCTTCAGGCGCTTGGCAGCTTCCGGGTTATCACAGTGGGCAATGTGCACTTTGCCATCGGTAAAGCCGTGATCCTTCAATTCCAGCACGATGCGCTCCAGTGCACCGTGCTCGCCGCGGGTCTTGCACAGCACCTCCAGTTCGCCGCTCTCACTGGCCTGACCAATGACCCGGATGCCCAGCATCCGTGCCACGGCGGCAACAGCAGGCTTCACACGGCCATTGCGAGCCAGATTGGCCAGCGATTCCAACGAAAACAGCAGATGTGTGTGCTTGTGGTAAGCCAGGATCGCCTCGCAGATCTCGTCAAACTCCATCCCGATCCGGACGAGATCCCGCAGACGCTCTGCCAGCAGACGCAGCTCCGGCCCGGCGGACAGGCTGTCCAGAACAAAAACACGGGCCTCCGGGTGCGTTTCCTTGTATTCTTCCGCTGCCAGCAGTGCAGCATTGTAGCTGCCGGACAGTGTGCCCGTGATGGTGGCAACAAAGATCTGCTCCGCACCCTCATAAGCAGCCAGCCAGTCTGCCACATTGGGGCAGGAGGTGCTGGTCTTGCCCTTGTAAGTACGCAGAGATTGGGCCATGCCAACGGCATCCAGAGTGCCGTCATCCAGATATTCCTGTTCATCCGTGACGATCTTCAACGGCACACAGGCAAAATCCACGCCCGGCAGGGCATACAGGCTGGACGAAGAATCCACAACGATCTTGGTTTTCATAAAATGCACGCTCCAAATCTATTTTGTGATAGCAGGTCATTTTTTTATTTTCCGTGCCTTACACGCACTTCCGCCTGCATGGTTTTCGGTTCACTGCAGACATCATAGCAGTTTTTCAAAAACCTGTCAAGTGATTTTATACATTCTTTCAAAAGTTTTAAAAATCCGTTGACCAGAGAACCGATTTGCGCTATAATACCGCCAGAAAACCATTTTCTGTATCCCGCGCAGCCCTGCTGCACCAACCTTAGAAAACTGCTTACGATATGAAAACTGAAACCAAATGCCGCGTTGCGGCCTGCGCCGCCGGGTTTGCCCTGCCCCGGTACGCCGATCTCCCGCAGATGGGGCTTTATCTTGACCAGACCGTGCAGTACGTCAACAGCTATTTCCGCACCTTCTGCGGCGTGGAGCTCACCTCTTCCATGGTCAGCAACTACGTTAAAAAGGGCATTCTGTCCCACCCGGTGCGCAAGAAGTACGCCCGCGATCAGATCGCATCCCTGATGTACATTGCAGTCTCCAAAACGGTGCTCTCAATGGAAAACATCGATGCCCTGTTTAAAATGCAGCGGGCGCACTGTTCCGCCGGGGCAGCTTACGACTACTTCTGCGACGAGATGGAAAACTGCCTGCCGTTTGTATTCGGCTGCACCAGGGAGATCCGCGACCTTGCCGTGGATGCCGCAGATGAAAAGCTGCTTCTCCGCAGCACGATCCTTGCAGCGGCAAACAAAATGTACTTGGACTGCTGCTTCAACGCCCTGCGGCAGGAGGAAAATCTCTGGGATACCATTCTGCCTGATCTGGCGTAAGAACACAAAAAAGGCCGTGCCTCCATAAAAGGAAGCACGGCCTTTGCATTTTATACGTTCAAGATCAGGTATCCTGCAGCTCCCCGCGGCTTGCAGCCTTGAGGTATGCGAAGATGAAACCGTCCAGATCGCCGTCCATCACGCATCCACATTGCCGGTCTCGTAGTTGGTGCGGTGATCCTTGACCATGGTGTAAGGCATGAACACATAGCTGCGGATCTGGTGACCCCATGCGATCTCGTTCTGCACGCCCTTGATGTCGTCGATCTTATCCATGTGCTGCTGCTTTGCGATCTGATACAGCTTTGCCTTCAGCATTTCCATGGCGTAGTCACGGTTCTGGAACTGGCTGCGCTGGGTCTGGCAGCTGACCACGACGCCGGTGGGCTTGTGGATCAGACGCACAGCGGAAGAGGTCTTGTTGATGTGCTGGCCGCCGGCACCGGAGGAACGGTACACCTGCATCTCAATGTCCTCGGGGCGGATATCCACCTGAATGGTGTTATCCAGCTCGGGCATCACTTCCAGCGAAGCAAAGCTGGTCTGGCGGCGGGCGTTGGCGTCAAAGGGCGACACGCGCACCAGACGGTGCACACCGTTCTCGCTCTTGAGCAGGCCGTAGGCGTTGGCACCCTTCACCATCATGGAGGCGCTCTTCATGCCGGCTTCATCACCGTCCTGATAATCCAGAACCTCCACGGTCATGCCGTGGTTGGAAGCCCACTTGTTGTACATGCGGTACAGCATTTCGGCCCAGTCCTGTGCCTCGGTGCCGCCGGTACCGGCATGGAAGGTCAGGATGGCGTTGCTGTGGTCGTACTCACCGTTCAGCATGGTCATCAGCTGCAGCTCATCCACTGCCTTGCCCACAGCGTTCACAGACTCCTCTGCTTCGGGGATCATGGCGGGGTCGTATTCTTCATCCAGCATTTCCAGCATGGTCTCGGCATCATCGTACAGGCCCTGCAGCTTTTCAAAGCGGCTCAGCTTGCCCTTCAGGTCGCCCACTTCGTCAAAGACCTTCTTGCTCAGGTCTGCATCATCATAAAAGCCGGGGCGGCTCATGGTGTGCTCCAGCTCCTGCACGCGCTTGCGGGAGGCATCAATGGCAAGGGCTTCTTCCAAGTCCTTGACCGCCTTGCCGTAATCGGCAAGCTGCACCTTCAGTTCGTCAATCGTGATCATTCTCTAAATCCCTCTCGAAATGATAAATAAGATAAAGTCCTTTGTACTTGCCAAAAGACACAGTTTATACACAGATACTTCATTAGTATACCGAGAATCTATGCTAAAGTAAAGGGGTAAATGGATTATCCTGCTGGAATTTTGAAGATTTTCACCTTTTCTTTTCTCTTTCAGGGGAGTATAATACCAGTATGAACCATACAACAGGAGGAAATCATGCCGAAATATTATGGCTGTCCCTGTGAAGGCTGCGGCAGACCGCTGGCGCTGACCGATGATATCGTGGTCTGCCCGGACTGCGGCGCACCCTATCACCGCGAGTGCTACGAAAAGCTTGGCCGCTGCATCCACACCCCCGCCCATGGCGCGGGCTATGAATGGACGTTCCCGTACAAAGACGATGCTCTGCGCACCTGCCCCAGCTGCGGTGAGCGCACCCTGCGCACTGAAGAGCGCTGCCGCTGCTGCGGTGCCGTTCTTCCGCCGGAGAGCCAGTGCCCGGAGCCGCCCACCCAGAGCCAGCCCGGCACCGACGCAGACGGACGCTTTGATTACAACGACCTTTACCGCCAGTATCAGCAGACGGTGGAGGAGCCCACCCGCCGCAACGTGCAGGCGGCCTTTGGCAAAGAAGAGCTGATCGACGGCATCCCCTACAGCGACTGGAACGATTATATTGGCAAGGCCGCGCCCGTCTACCTGAACGATTACAGCCGGATGCAGCTGCAGCACACCAAAATTTCCATGTGCTTCTCGGCGCTGGTGTTCGGCCCGTTCTATTTCTTCTACCGCAAGGCGTGGAAGCCGGCCTTTGGTTTTCTGGCCGCAGAGCTGGTGGCGGCCCTGCCCACCCTGCTGAGCATGATGCAGGCCACCGGCAGTCCGCTCACTGCGGGCATCAGCAGCACTGCCATCGTCGTGCTTTCCCGCATTATGACGGTGTTCAGCTTTGCGCTGGTGATGCTGCGCACCTGTACGCCAAGTGGCTGTACCGCAAAAGCGCAGCCGAGCGCATCCGGCGCATCCGTGCCGAGTTCCCGGACGCTGCCCAGCGCCGTGCGGTCCTGTCTGCGCAGGGCGGCGTGAGCATCGCCGGTGTGATCGGTGCCTTTGTACTGCTGATGGTGCTGGGTGCCTGCGCTACCGTGCTGATGGGTCCGAATCTGGACGCTTTGGCCGGGATGCTCTGATCTGCAATGCCGCCTGCAAAGGCTGGCATTGCGGATTTCAAAATAGTAATAGGAGAATATGGATCATGATGAAGAAAGTCACCAAAGCCGTCATCCCTGCCGCCGGTCTTGGCACCCGCGTGCTGCCCGCCACCAAAGCCATGCCCAAGGGCATGCTGCCCATCGTGGACAAGCCCGCCATCCAGTATCTGGTGGAAGAAGCTGTGCGTTCCGGCATCACCGATATCCTCATCATTCTGGGCCGCAACCAGAGCATCATCGAGGATCACTTCGACCGTAGCCCTGAGCTGGAAGAAAAGCTGGCAAAGCCCGGCAAGGAAAAGGCTCTGGAAGAGTGCCTTGCATCGCCAACATGGCAAACATCCTCTTTGTGCGCCAGAAGCAAACGCTGGGTCTGGGCCATGCCGTGAACACCGCCAAGGCCTTCACCGGCGATGATCCTTCGTGGTGATCTATGGCGATGACGTGATCTGGGGCGAGGACCGGTCTGTGCTCAGCTGATCCGCGCCTACGAGGAGTTCGGCCGCCCGGCGGCAGGCGTTTCCGCAGTGCCATGGGAAGATGTGAGCCGGTACTGCAGCCTGAAGACCACCCCCATCCACGACAACTATTTCTTTGTGGACGACATGATCGAGAAGCCCAAGAAGGGACAGGAGTTCAGCAACTACTCCATTCTGGGACGCGTGCTGCTGACCCCGGAGATCTACGAGATCCTTGCCCACACCAAGCCCGGCGCAGGCGGCGAGATCCAGCTGACCGATGCCATGGCCGAGTATGCCCGCACCCGCGGCGGCATGACGGCCGTAGAGTTCACCGGCAAGCACTACGACATGGGCAACAAGCTCAAGGTGGTGGAAGCTCAGGTGGAGCTGGCCCTGCAGCATCCGGAGATCGGCGAAGAATTCCGCACTTACCTGAAGGAGTTCTGCAAGACACTGTAACTTATCCTGAAAATAAAAGATCCTCCGGCAGACCTGTCGGAGGATCTTTTTATTGTTTACCCATTTACCTGACTGGGGTGCTTCTGCGGCGGCATCTTGGTAAAGAGTGCCTTCAGCACCAGCGGCGTTGCCACACTGGACACCACGATCAGCAGGATCACAGCGGTAAAGTAGACCGAGTCCACCACGCCGACATCCAGGCCCTTCTGGGCCACGATCAGTGCCACCTCGCCGCGGGTCATCATGCCAACGCCGATCTTGAGGGAGTCGCCCCAGTTGAAGCGGCAGATCTTGGCCGCAAGGCCGCAGCCGATGATCTTGGTGATAAGTGCTACAATGACGAAGCAGACACAGAACAGGAAGATTTCCGGCGTCAGGCCGCTGATGTCGGTCTTCAAGCCGATGGATGCAAAGAAGATGGGTGCAAAAATGATATAATTGCTGATATCCACGCGGCGCTCCACGTAGGGGGCATCGTCCATGGTGCACAGAACGATACCGGCGATATAGGCACCGGTGATATCTGCAATGCCGAAGTATTCCTCGGCGATGTAGGCCATGGCAAAGCAGAACGCCATGCTCACGATGGTGATGCGCTGGGTGTGGGGATTGCGCTTGTCCAGCCATGTCATAGCAAAATGAGCCACAACGCCCACGCCCACGGCAGTGGCAAAGAACAGCACCGTATTGATGAGCACCTTGCCCAGACCCGTGCCGGTGCCGGAGCTGGCACCCAGCACGCAGGTCAGCACCACAATGCCGATGACATCATCAATGACGGCGGCACTGACGATGGTAGTGCCGAGAAAGCTCTTCAGGTGGCCCAGCTCCTGCAGGGTCGCCACCGTAATGGACACGCTGGTGGCCGTCATGATCGTGCCGATGAACAGGGCACGATAGAACTCAGGCTGCCCACGCAGAGAAGCCGTAGAACGCACTGTACAGCAGGGTGCCGCCCACCAGCGGAACGCTACGCCCACGCAGGCGACCAGGGTGGCGATGGGGCCGGCCTTGATCAGTTCCTTCAGATTGGTGCCAAGGCCCGTGGTGAACATCAGCATCACCACGCCGATCTCTGCAAAGGTGGAGATGGCATCACTGGTCTGCACCAGATTCAGCACACAGGGGCCGATGATCAAACCGGCAAGGATCTCACCCACACCTGCGGGGCCTTGCACTTGCGGGCCACCAGGCCAAAGAACTTTGCGCTGAGGATGATGATTGCCAGGTTACGGAAAACCGAATACACAAAGAATCCTTCCTTTACTATAAAATTCCCAGAACCATATATACATTCCTTTCGAAGACGGATAACAGAGAGCAGAGAGACGGCCGATCCCCGGCTGCCCTGCCGTTCATCCTCTGAAAGCCACTATATTATATTCCTCTTTCACAAAAAAATCAAAATATTTTTTATTATATCTTTTTTCGGAAAAAGCTTGACAGAATCCACACAGCTTGCTATAATAAATTGCTGTCTGAACAGACACGCCGCACACAAGGCGCGATGCCGCGTTTTGTGTGTACCCTTGGTCCTGTGATTGCAGGATCCTTAAGTCCAAAAGGAGGTGCTACAAAATGGCAAAGTACGAAACCATGCTGATTACCAGCGCCGCTCTCGACGAGGAGCTACCGCCGCTCTGGTTGGTAAGTTCAAGTCCCTGATCGAGGCTAACGGTACGATCGATTCCATCGACGAGTGGGGCAAGCGCCGTCTGGCCTACCCCATCAACGACGAGGAGGAAGGCGTTTACACTGTGATCGACTTCACCAGCGAGCCCAGCTTCCCTGCTGAGCTGGACCGTGTGTACAAGATCACTGAAGGTGTTATGCGCAGCCTGATCATTGCTCACGAGGAGTAATTCTTCTGTGACAGAAAGGGAGACCGTAAAATGTTGAATGTTGTTGCCATCATGGGCCGTCTTGTGGCGGATCCCGAACTGCGCACCACCCGCAGGGTACCAATGTGTGCAGCTTCCGCATTGCCTGTGACCGCAATTTTGCGCGTCAGGGTGAGCAGCGTCAGGCCGATTTCATCGATATCGTTGCATGGCGTCAGCAGGCCGAGTTTGTTAGCAAGTATTTCCAGAAGGGCAGTCTGATCGCTATTGAAGGCAGTCTTCAGACCCGCCAGTATCAGGATAAGAACGGCAACAACCGCACCGCTGTGGAAGTGGTAGCCAACAATATCAACTTTGCAGGCTCCAAAAACAGCAATGCAGGCGGCGGAGCAAATTATCAGAATCATTCTGCTCCCGCCTACCAGAACGCAGCGCCTGCCCGCCCGGCTGCTGTGGAGGCAGCTCCCAGCTACTCTGCCGGCAATGCAGACGACTTCGCCGTCATCGACGACAGCGACGACCTGCCGTTCTGACACGAAACGGTCAATCCGTTAAAAATCCAATAGGAGGTAATAAGCAATGGCTTTTGAAAGAACCGAAGGCTCTCGCCCCGCACGCCCCATGCGTCGCGGCCGCAAGAAGGTTTGCAGCTTCTGTGTCGATCGTATCGACACCATCGATTACAAGGACGTGCCCCGTCTGCGTAAGTACGTCTCTGAGCGTGCAAAGATCATTCCCCGCCGTGTGACCGGCACCTGCGCTTATCATCAGCGCGCACTGACCATCGCCATCAAGCGTGCTCGTCACGTTGCTCTGATGCCCTACGTCAGTGACTAATCTTTAAAGAATCAACTCAATCAAAATAATCAGCAATCAGCAAAGCGCTCTCACCGATGACAAGGTGGGAGCGCTTTTTTGTCTTTTCCCTCCGGCCCGGATGTGCTATACTGAGCTCAGGAGGCGTTTTATTCTTTTTGAGGAGGTTTTTGTCATGAAAAAACGGTATCTTAGACTTGCGGCGCTGACGGCCGGTGTGCTACTGGCCGCACAGACCGGTCTTTCCGCTGCTGCGCTTTCTACCTTTGATGCAGCATACTACGCTGCACAGTATCCGGATGTTGCGGCCGTATGCGGCAATGACGAGGGTGCACTGCTGCGTCATTATCTGGATCACGGCATTGACGAAGGCCGCAAACCTTCTGCGGACGGCATTGCCGGTGATGACGAGCTTTCTTTGACCGAAGCGCAGTTTTCTTCCGTCTGGTCGCCGGTGGCCATCAACAAGCTGGCCCACTACAAGTCTCTCAAGCGCAAATGCACCGATGAGGAGTTTGCGCAGGCATATCAGGAAGCGCTGAAAGTGGTCACACCGCTGGCGCTCATGAGCCGGGAAGACCAGCTTTACGGCATTGCCTCTGCCTGCGTGCGGTGGTGGATGATGGCTCCATGGCTTACTCTATGGAAGCCAACCATTACAACGACCCCTACGGTTATTTTGTACTGCGCACAGCATCCTGTGCCGGGTGTGCCCGGGCCACCGCTCTGTGTCTGGACATTCTGGGCATCCCATATGAGCATGTGAACGAGAACCAGTACAGCCACCAGTGGTGCCGCGTGCCCATGGAGGACGGCAGCTACTGGATCTGTGATGCGTTTGGCCTGTACTGCGGCCCGGAACCCGAACCCTATCAGCACCCGTATTTTTGAAAAAGCGGATAAACCATTTCTAAACCATGCAATGCCCGGCAGGCTGTGTTATCTGCCGGGCATTGTTTTTTCCTTTCTCCTTTTATAAAACCACTGCTCTATGTCGAAAAGTTACAAATCGGTACGGTTTTACCGGTTGTTTCTGCTTTGTACCGGGAATTTGCGGAACTGTCGGCATATTTTGATTTGTACGCAATTCAATCTGCACAAAAGCAGCTCAGAATGCTATGCAATTTTCACGAAAACACTTTTTGGTTATTGATTTTTTATACAAATTATGCCATACTATAGTCACTGAAAACGTTCCCGACAACGTTCCCGAATCTATTACCGAAAGTGAGGTACTCCGACAAAATGCCGAATCTGACCATTAAGGACATTGCCCGGATCAGCGGCTGCTCGGTAAGCACCATTTCTCGTGTCATCAACGACCGGCCCGATGTCCGGCCCGAGACCAAGGAGCATGTACTCAAGGTAATGCGGGAGGCCGGGTTCGTGCCCAACACCAATGCACGGCAGCTGAAGATCCAGCAGTCCCGCAGTCTGGTGTTCGTGGTCAAAGGCACCCGCAATCTCTTCTTCTCGGACTTCTTAGTCCAGCTGCAGCGGGCCGCCACCCTGTATGGCTACAATGGCATCGTTTCCTATTTGGATGAAAACGCCAACGAGATCGATGCCGCCGAAAAGATCCTGCGGGAGATCAAGCCCAAAGGTATGATCTTTCTGGGCGGCAGCGTAGCCAACTTCAAAAAAGGCTTTGCCAACATCACAGTCCCCTCGGTGCTGACCACACTGGTCTCCGACGAGCTGGACTTTCCCAATCTTTCCATGGTGGGCGTGGATGACCGCGCTGCAGCCTACACTGCTGTGGACTACCTCATCCAGCAAGGGCATCGTAAGATCGCAGTGCTGGGTGGTCCGGTCACCAGTTATCCCAGCGTGATGCGCCGCGAGGGTGCACAGCAGGCGATGCAGGACGCAGGCATCCTGTTCAGCGACAAGCTGTACGGCCTGTCCAACTACGATTTTGAGTCTGCCTATCACGCCGTGAACAGCCTGCTGGCCCGCCGGGCCGACTTCACCGCCCTGTTCGCCATGAGCGATGTGATTGCCTTAGGTGCCATCGCGCGCTGGTGAGCGCCGGGCTGCGGGTGCCGGAAGATGTCTCGGTGATCGGCTTTGACGGCATCACGATGTCCCGTTACTGTGTGCCTGTTCTGACTACCGTTGTGCAGCCCAGTGAACAGATCTCGCTGCAGAGCATTGAGTTGCTGGTGCGGCAGATCGAGCACGGTGCACCGGCCCAGACCATCACCTTGCAGCCGGAGTTGCAGCAGGGCGAAAGCGTAAGGGCGATTTAAATTTTGTTTTCCCTCCGTCAGGGGACGGAGATTTTGAAATAGTTTATTTTTAATAAGAAGGAGAACTTATTATGAAGAAAATGATCACTCGTCGTAACTTCCTGAAGGCCGCTGGCGTTTCCGCCGCTGCTCTGGGTCTGGCTGCCTGCGGCGGCTCCTCCAGCAGCACCGCTTCCTCTGCTGCCGGTTCTACCGCTGCTTCCAGCACCGCTGCAAAGGCAGACGGCAAGGTCTACTACCTGAACTTCAAGCCCGAGCAGGATCAGGATTGGCAGGATCTGGCCGCTGAGTACACCAAGGAGACCGGCGTGCCTGTGACCGTTGTCACCGCCGCTTCTGGCCAGTACGAGACCACCCTGATGAGCGAGATGGAGAAGAGCGAGGCTCCCACCCTGTTCCAGGTGAACGGCCCTGTTGGTCTGGCAAACTGGAAGGATTACTGCTACGATCTGTCCGGCAGCCAGCTGTACGGTGAGCTGACCAGCGACTCTTTCGCACTGAAGGATGGCGACGCTGTGGCTGCCATCGCCTACGTCCTCGAGACCTACGGCATCATCTACAACAAGGAACTGCTGACCGCCGCTGGCTATACCCAGGACGACATCAAGGGTTTTGCCGATCTGAAGAAGGTCGCTGACGATATTCAGGCACGCAAGGCTGAGCTGGGCGTGGACGGTGCTTTCACTTCTGCCGGCATGGACAGTTCTTCTGACTGGCGCTTCAAGACCCATCTGGCAAACCTGCCCATCTACTACGAGTACAAGGCAGACGGCATCAGCTCTACCGACGCCATCAAGGGCACCTATCTGGACAACTACAAGCAGATCTGGGATCTGTACATCACCGATTCCACCTGTGACCCCACCCTGCTGGCTTCCAAGACCGGCAACGACGCTGTGGCTGAGTTTGTGGGCAAGAAGGCTGTGTTCTACCAGAACGGCACTTGGGCTTACAATGACGTGAAGGATCTGGCGACGACAACCTGGGTATGCTGCCCATCTACATCGGCGTGGATGGCGAGGAGAATCAGGGCCTGTGCACCGGTTCCGAGAACTTCTGGTGCGTGAACAACAACTCTTCTGATGCCGATATTCAGGCTACTCTGGACTTCCTGTACTGGTGCGTCACCTCTGAGGCCGGCACCAGCGCGATGGCTGACAAGATGGGCTTCGTCATCCCCTTCAAGAAGGCTAAGGACTCCACCAACCCCCTGATCACCATTGCAAACCAGTATGTGGCCGACGGCAAGACCAGTGTGGACTGGTGCTTCTCCACCATGCCTTCCGAGGAGTGGAAGAACGGCGTGGGCAGCGCTCTGACTGCATACGCAGCAGGCACCGGCAAGTGGGACGATGTTGTGACCGCCTTCGTCGATGGCTGGGCTAAGGAATACAAGCTGGCAAACGGCTAAGCTCCTGATCGGTCTATAAAAAAGAACTGAACAGGGAGGCGGGCGAAGAAGTTCGCCCCGCCTCCCCTTTTTTGTTAACCACTCCGCATATAGGAGGTACATCATGCAAAAAGCCATCAGCAAATATTGGCCGGTGTTCGTGCTGCCCACGCTGCTCGCGTTCATCATCGGCTTTATCTGGCCCTTTATCTGGGGCATTTACCTTTCGTTCCAGCGGTTCACTACTGTTAGCAAGACCACCTTTGTGGGCATCCAGAACTACATCAACGTATTTCAGGATTCCACCTTCCTGCACGCCTTCGGCTTTACCGCAGCGTTCACTGTAGTATCCACCGTGCTCATCAACGTCTGCGCCTTTGCCATTGCGCTGGTGCTCACCCGCGGCATCCGCGGCACCAACATCTTCCGTACCGTCTACTTCATGCCCAACCTGATCGGCGGCATCCTGCTGGGCTACATCTGGCAGATCCTGCTCAACGGTGTGCTGGCCAACCTGCAGAAACCTCTGCTGGCGCTGGATGCCAAGGCCGGTTTTGTCGGTCTGGTCATCCTGATGTGCTGGCAGCAGATCGGCTACATGATGATCATTTACGTTGCCGGCCTGCAGAGCGTGCCCGGCGACCTGATCGAAGCCGCCAAGATCGACGGTGCCAACGACCGCGAGATCCTGTTCAAGATCAAAATTCCCATGGTCATGCCCAGCGTGACCATCTGCACCTTCCTGACCCTGACCAACAGCTTCAAACTGTTCGACCAGAACGTTGCCCTGACCGCAGGCGAACCCGCCAACGCCAGTGAAATGCTGGCCCTGAACATCTACAACACCTTCTATGGCCGTTCCGGTGCCCAGTGGAAGGGCATTGGTCAGGCGAAGGCTGTGGTGTTCTTCCTGATCGTCGTGGTCATTTCTCTGATCCAGCTCCACTTTACCCGTTCCAAGGAGGTGCAGCAGTAATGCCTAAACAGAAAAAAATGTGGGATAACATCCTCACCGTCATCATGACGCTGCTGAGTCTGCTGTGGATCTACCCCATCGTGCTGATCCTGCTGAACAGCTTGAAGGTCGAGGGCAGCTTTACCACCTCCACCGTGTTCAAGCTGCCCACCGCCGAGACCTTTGCGGGCCTGAGCAACTACGTTTACGGTGTCACCAAGATGGGCTTCCTTTCCAGCCTTGGCTACAGCCTTGTCATCACCGTTACCAGTGTGGCGCTGATCCTGCTGTGCTGCTCCATGACCGGTTGGTACCTCACCCGCGTGAACAATAAGCTGAGCAAGTTCATGAACCTGCTGATCGTGTTCTCCATGGTCGTGCCCTTCCAGATGGTCATGTTCACCCTGTCCAAGACCGCTGACCAGCTCAAGCTGAACACCCCGTGGGACATCTGCATCATCTATCTGGCTTCGGTGCCGGTCTGGCCGTGTTCATGTTCACCGGCTTCATGAAGAGCGTGCCCATGGAAATTGAGGAAGCGGCCATGATCGACGGCTGCAACCCCATTCAGATCTTCTTCAAGGTCGTATTCCCCATCCTCAAGCCCACCATGATCTCCACCGCCATCCTCGAGACCATGTGGGTGTGGAATGACTACCTGCTGCCCACTCTGGTGCTGGACATCAAGAAATACCGCACTATTCCCATGGCCATCCAGTACTTCCGCGGCGGCTACGGCCGTGTGGAGCTGGCTCCCATGATGGCCTGCATCATCATTGCCATCATCCCCATCATCATCCTGTACATCACCTGCCAGAAGTACATCATCGAGGGCGTGGTTGCAGGTGCCGTGAAGGGCTAAGGAGGTGCGCACACTATGCGTGCAAGCGGCATTCTGATGCCCGTTTTCAGTCTGCCGGGGCCTTTTGGCATCGGTACGCTGGGAAAAGAGGCCTTTGCATTCGTGGATTTTCTGGCCGATGCAAAGCAGACCTACTGGCAGATCCTGCCCATCGGCCCCACCGGCTACGGCGACAGCCCTTACCAGAGCTTCTCCGCCTTTGCCGGAAATCCCTATTTTATCGATTACCGCCTGCTGGTTGCGGACGATTTGCTGACCGCCGATGAGATCCCCGCTGAAAAGCCGGTCGGTTCTGTCGACTACGGTGCCCTTTACAACGAGCGGCCTGTTATCCTGAAAAAGGCTGCTGACCGTCTGCTGGCAGCTCCCTCCCCCGCTTACAAAGCCTTCTGCAAAGAGCAGGCTTTCTGGCTGGAGGATTACGCCTGTTCATGGCTGTGAAAACTGCACAGGGTCAGGCCGGCCTTGCTGACTGGCCGGATGCACTGCGCTGCCGCCAGCCGGAAGCCATTGCTGCCGCAAAACAGCGTCTCGCCGGTGCGGTGGATTACTACAAGGCGGTGCAATTCTTCTTCTACACCCAGTGGAACGCCCTGAAGGCTTACGCCAACGGCAAGGGCGTCCGTCTGGTGGGCGATATTCCCATCTATGTCAGCCCGGATTCCAGCGATCTGTGGACCCACCCGGAGCTGTTCCAGACCGACGGAGAAATGCATCTGACCCAGGTGGCCGGATGCCCGCCGGACGCCTTTGCAGCAGACGGCCAGCTGTGGGGCAACCCCCTGTATGACTGGCCCACGCACAAAGCCACCGGCTTTGCGTGGTGGAAGCAGCGCATGAAGCACGCCACCTCCATTTACGATGTGGTGCGCATCGACCACTTCCGCGGCTTCGAGAGCTATTACTCCATTCCCGCCGGGAACAAAACGGCGACGGGCGGCCACTGGGAAAAAGGCCCTGACCGCGATTTTATCAACGCCATGCACGAAAACCTTGGCGAGGGCGGCATCATTGCCGAGGATCTTGCTACCTGACCCCGGAGGTCAAGGCCATGCTTTCTGCCAGCGGCTATCCGGGCATGAAGATCATGCAGTTTGCCTTTGACAGCCGGGAATCCGGCAATTACCTGCCCCACACCTACCACCGCAACAGCGTGGTGTACACCGGCACCCACGACAATGTGACCGCCGAAGGCTGGCGTACCAACGCCAGTGCCGAGGATGTGGCCTATGCCTGCCGCTACCTGCGCTGCCAGCCGGAAGAGCTGACCGAGGCCATGATCTGTGCCTGCCTTGCCAGTGTATCGGATACCGCTGTGATCCCTCTGGCGGACTGGCTGCATCTGGGCAGTGAGGCCCGCATCAACACTCCCAGCACCCAAGGCTCCAACTGGCAGTGGCGGCTCGCCTGTCCCCTGCCAGAAGCACTGGCCGGGCACATTGCGCAGCTGACTGTGCTCTACGAACGGGCACAGTAATTCCCCGATCATTTTCTCCCCATAAAAGCGTCTGCACCCGGAATCTGCAGGCGCTTTTGCTTTTTCTACAGAACATTTTTTCAGGACCAGATTATGGACATATTGCGCATTTTTGGCCTGATATCCGTGATTTTACCGTCTTTCTGTAACAGTTTATTCACAAATGTATCATGATTTTGCGCATCTCTGCTCTTGTTATTTGGACACAGTTATGTTACAATTCAGATAGTATTATTGTCTGCCTTTGTGCAGATTCCACTACGGAAAGGAGTTCTTCCACCATGGATCATCCCAATCAGAATACCATGCTTTTACCGGCTTCCTATGCCGTTATCTCCGAAGAGGAAATGACCTATCTGGATGGCGGTCAGTCCATCTACTTGGCTCAGCCTTTAATCACGATATTTATTTCAACACCGATCAGTTTGCTACATTCTGCCAGAATGCAGCGATCAACCTGTTCGTGCTGATGACCAACTATTCCTTCCGGTACATCGCAGGCCGTGTGCAGTCCGGTCTGTCGAATGGTCTGAGCCTGTCCGGCACCTTCTATCACACCTGGGATAAGATGAACACCTGGAGCCGTATCGCTTCTGTGGGCGTTGCCGGTCTGGCCGGTGTCTATGTCTATTCGCAGGTCATGAACGTCATTCGTACCGTTACAAGCATCTACGATCAGATCGTGAACCCCATGCCGAGCTTTGATGCCGCTCAGGCCGAGGAAACCGCTGCCGCCTGAGTTTGACCCCATTCCCGGAACGATCTTGTCAGAAAGGAGCTTTCTCCATGAAAAACCTTCAGATGCCGCATTCATACATTTCTGTTTCCGAAGAAGAGCTGCGCAGTATTTCCGGCGGCGGGCCGCTGGGCGATGCGCTGGATCTTTTCTTCAGCAATCTGCGTCTGGACGATCTTTTCTTTAGCGGCGGATTGATCTCACTTTCTTTCACCTTTGTGCCCATGCTGCTGTTCAATGTGGTAAAGACAGGCTTCAACTTCGTGGTGAGCGCCTACGATACCATCGCAGACCTGTTCCATTTTTCCCACGAGGAGCGGGACATGGTGCAGTATATCTCGGATCAGCAGCGCCGGGAAGAAGAGAAAGAGCAGGCTCAGTCCGCTCCCGGCCCGAAACCGGTTTTCTGAACTTCCCCAGCAGTATAAAGCATAGCAAAAAACGCATCTGCAAAATCTTGCAGATGCGTTTTTGTTTTCAGATCACTTTCACTGCCCCCTGCTCCCGCAGACGCAGAATGTAGCAGCTGCCCTTGCCGAATACCCGCTCGATCTCGCTGTGATAGCGTTCCAGCAGCTCTGGGGAACATACGCCTGAATGGTGCCTGCAAAGCCGCCGCCCTGCATCCGCCAGGCTCCCGTGCTGCCCTGCAGGATACTCTGGCTCAGCGCCAGTGCCACCGAAAGCCCCTGATGCCGCACATCGGTGCTGCAGTAGACATTCTGGCATAGCGCAAAGGATGCGCGTCCACTTTCCAGCACCAGCGCTGCAAAGGCAGCAAACTGCCCGGCCTGCAGCGCGTCCCTCTGGGCAAGGGTGCGAGCGTTCTCTTCAAAATAGTGGATGGCGCGCAGCACCGCGCGGTCGCCGCAGGCTTTGCGCAGCGCAGGCAGTGCTGCCCAGAATGCGCTCTCCGTCACCTGTCCCAGCACCTTTTTGCCAAGGAACGCTGCGATCTGCTCCATCTCCTGCCGGATGGCTGCAAACTCACCGGTCAATTCGCTGTGGCTGCCGCGCGTATCGGTAACGCACAGCTCATGCCCGGCGGCAGCAGGCCGTCGACGTGGATCTTTTCCAGAACCGGCTGCTGGGGATCTGCAAAATCCGCAAAGATAATACCGCCCACTGCGCTGGTCAGCTGATCCAGCAGGCCGCTGGGCTTGCCAAAATAGGTATTCTCCGCATACTGACAGATCTTTGCCAGCTCCGCCGGGGCCAGACCGCAGCCATATTCTCCGTTCCAGATGGCAGCCATGCCCATTTCAAAGGCAGCAGAACTGGAAAGGCCGCTGCCGCGCAGCACATCACTGGCCGTGTATGCATCAAAGCCGCCCACCGCTTTGCCTGCCGCGCGGAAGCCCTCGGCAATGCCGCGGATCAGGCTGGCCGAGTGGGTGCTCTCCCCTTCCTGCGGCCCCTCCACGGTCAGGTCGATCACATCCAGCTTGTTGAACCCGCGGGATTTGACCCGCACGTAGCCGTCTGTATTGTGCGCAGCCACGGCCACAAGATCCAGCGTGACAGCCGCCGCAAGGCATAACCGTGCTGGTGGTCGGTGTGGTTGCCGCCCAGCTCTGCGCGGCCCGGTGCCGAATAAACCTGCACCTGCCTGCCCGGCCCAAAGTACAGCTCAAACTGTTCCAGCGCAGCACAGTAGCGTGCCCGCTGCCGACAGATTTCCTGCGCCGCATCGCCATACAGTGCCCGGAGCTTATCGTCCCATTTGCCCGCCGCGATCTCATTTCGGAGCTGCGCACTGTTTGCCATAACGATTCCTCCCTCAATATGCTGCTTTGGGATAGATGGGTATGTTACGTCTATTGTAATGCATCCAACCGCTTTTTTCAATTTCCAAACGCTGAAAAAACGCGAATTTTGGCACCCAGTTCAAAGAATAAGATGTACTTTTGTTGAATTTGCGGGCAGATGTGTGGTATACTATACCAAAGATCGGGCACAAAGCTGCCCGCAACGTGACAGAGCGGAGGAAACGCGGCTATGGCAGATGTATATAAGCAATCCTTCAAACAAAATTATACCAATAATATTGAGCTTTCCATCTTCAATTGCGGCATCGAACGCTGTGCTCCGGGCCAAACATGGGGGCCGGGTATCCGCGACCATTACCTGATCCATCTGGTACTTTCCGGCAAGGGCGTATTCGAGGTGGGCGGGCGCACCTGGGAAGTGAGCCAGGGTCAGCTGTTTTTTGCCCGGCCAAGCCAGCTGATCCGGTATACTGCCGATGAGCAGCAGCCTTGGGAGTACAGCTGGGTAGCTTCAACGGTGCGTGTGCCCACAAACTGGCCGCACAGCTCCCCTTCACCGACGACTCGCCGGTGCATCACACCCACGACCCGATGGGATGCGTGCCGCTCTGGCCAACATTTATTCCTCCCGCGGGCTGCAGCCGCAGGATGAAGCCGCCATGGTGGGCTACCTTTATCTCTTCATCGCTTCTCTGATGAAGGAGACCAGCGCTGGCAAACCGCACACGGCTTCCTCTTCCAGCCAGTATGTGCTCAACGCCATCAAGTACATCCAGTTCAATTATTCACACGATATTTCCATTGATGATGTGGCAAAAAGCGTAGGTGTCTCCCGCAGTCACCTGTACCGCGTGTTCATGCTGAACGTAGCAAAAGCCCCATCGATTATCTTACCGAATACCGCATCAACGAAGCCTGCAAGCTGCTGCGCGCAGGCAACCTTTCCATTGCCGAGGTCGCGGTGTCGGTAGGCTTCTTTGACCAGTTCTATTTCTCGCGGGTATTCAAGCGCGCCAAGGGCGTGCCGCCCAGCAAGTATTTTGCGGCGCAGGCTGATGCTCCCGCCGACGGCCCTGACCACCAGTAAAGGAGACCCTTCATGCCCTTACAGAAAAATCAAGTTCTCACCCTGCGCGTAGAGCGTCTTTCCAGCGATGGCAGCGGCGTAGCACACAGCCCAGACGGTGAGGCCGTGTTTATTCCCGGTGCCGCCCCCGGCGACGAAGCCCGGGTGCGCATCGTTAAGGACTGCAAGCGCTACGCCTTCGGTATTCTGGACGAGGTGCTCACTCCTTCGCCGGACCGTATCCCGGTGGATTGTTCCGTGGCAGGCCCCTGCGGCGGCTGCAGCCTGCGGCATCTGGACTATGCTGCCGAGCTGCGCGCCAAGCAGGAGAATGTTGCAGATGCCTTTGCCCGCATCGGAGGATTGGATGTGCCTGTTCTGCCCATTGTGGGTTCGCCGGAAGTGAACCGCTACCGCAATAAGGTGCAGTTCCCGGTGGGCGTGGACAAAAGCGGCAAGCCCTGTATCGGCTTCTACGCCGGGCGCACCCATCGTATCGTCCCCTGCCCGGACTGCCGCCTGCAGCCCGGTGTGCTGAATGAGATCGGCAACGCATTGTGCGCTTTTTTTGCAGAAAAGGGCATCCAGCCGTACAGCGAGGAGACCGGCAGGGGCCTTGTGCGTCATATCTTTCTGCGGCGCGGCGCTCACAGTGGCCAGATCATGGTCTGCCTTGTCTGCACCCGTGCCAGGCTGCCCTACGCTGAAGAGCTTTGCACCCGGCTGAAAGCTCAATTTGCAGAGATCACCACGATCCTGCTGAACGTAAATGCTAAAAACACCAACGTGATCCTTGGCACCGAGACCCACACCCTGTATGGGCAGGGGTATATTGAGGACACCCTGTGCGGCGTTCCGGTGCAGCTTGGCCCGCTTTCCTTCTATCAGGTCAATACCCTTGCTGCCGAGCAGCTTTACGGCATTGCCGCCCAGTATGCTCAGCTTACCCCGGACGACCTGCTGCTGGACCTCTACTGCGGCATGGGCACCATTGGTCTTTCCATGGCAGCGCACTGCCGTGAGCTGATCGGTGTGGAGATCGTACCGGAAGCCATTGAAAGTGCCAAGGCTAACGCTGCCCGCATGGGTGCAGATGTGGCCGCAAAGAGCCGATTTTTCTGCGCAGATGCTGGTCAGGCCGCCACTCGCCTTGCCGCTGAGGGCCTTCACCCGGACATCGTAATGCTGGACCCTCCCCGCAAGCTGCGACGAAGCCACCCTTTCCGCTGTCGTGCGCATGTCTCCCCGCCGGGTGGTCTACGTCAGCTGCAACCCCGCCACCGCCGCAAGAGATGCTGCATGGCTGGAACAAAATGGATATCACGCAGAGAAGGTGCAGCCGGTGGATCTGTTTCCAAGAACACGGCATTGCGAGTGTGTGCTGAGCCTTTCCAAGGTGTGAGGTTTGAAAAAATGGCTATTCCAAAATATAATGAACTTTACTCGCTGTTCCTCTTTGCAATTCAGGACGGTGCCCCACATTCTTCAAAAGATGTAAAGAAAATCATCTCTCAAAAACTCCAGTTAACCGCCTTGCTCTTGAATTGGTAAACATACATAAAAAGCGCCCGTCCCGGTTTTTTCCGGGACAGGCGCTTTGCATTTTAACCTTGTAATTTATCAGGACAGAATCATGCGGTCATTTGCAAACTCGCCGCCGCTGGCGATCTGGAACTTTGCCAGCAGGTCAGAGACGTGCAGGTTCTTCTTTTCCTCACCGGAAACATCATAGATGATATGGCCTTCGTACATCATGATCAGGCGGTTGCCATACTTAATGGCATCCTTCATGTTGTGGGTGATCATCATGGTGGTGAGATGGTTTTCCTCCACGATTTTGGCCGAGAGGGTCAGCACCTTGAGCGCGGTCTTGGGGTCCAGCGCAGCGGTGTGCTCGTCCAGCAGCAGGAGCTTGGGCTTGTTCATGGTAGCCATCAGCAGGGTCAGTGCCTGACGCTGGCCGCCGGAAAGCAGGCCCACACGGGCCGTCAGGCGGTCTTCCAAACCCAGATCCAGCGTCTTGAGCAGTTCACGGTACTGCTCGCGCTCTGCCTTGGTAATGCCAATGCGCAGGGTGCGGGGCTTGCCGCGGCGTGCAGCCAGGGCAAGGTTCTCTTCGATCTGCATGGTGGCAGCAGTGCCGGTCATGGGGTCCTGAAACACGCGGCCGATGTAAGCGGCACGCTGATGCTCGCTCAGGCGGGTCACATCCACACCGTCAATAATGATCTTGCCTTCGTCCACCGGCCACACACCGGCAACTGCGTTCAGCATGGTGGATTTGCCTGCACCGTTGCCGCCGATCACGGTAACGAAATCGCCCTCGTTCAGCTTCAGGTTCAGGCCGTTCAGGCAGTTTTCTGGTTGACCGTGCCAGCGTTAAAGGTCTTGGAAACATTCTGAATCTCAAGCATTTTTTGCATCCTCCTTTGCCTTCTTCACCGGCTTCGAGAAGTACTTGCCCTTCCAGTACGGCACGGCAAGGAAAACAGCCACCACAGAAGCGCTCAGCAGCTTGAGCAGGTTGGCATCGAAACCCAGAGTCAGCACCAGCTGAATGACAATGTAGTAGATGATGGCACCCAGAGAGACAGAAACCATCTTGAGTGCAAAGTTATGGAAGATGCGGCTGAACAGAGCCTCGCCAATGATGACAGCAGCCAGACCAATGACGATCGCGCCACGGCCCATGCCGACATCTGCAAAGCCCTGATACTGGCTCAGCAGAGCGCCAGACAGCGCCACCAGACCGTTGGACACAGCCAGACCCAGCACGATATTGAAGTTGGTATTGATGCCCTGCGCACGGGACATAGCGGGGTTAGAGCCGGTGGCACGGATGGCACAGCCCAGCTCGGTGCCGAAGAACCAGTACAGAATGCCGATCAGCACCGCTGTGACAATGATGATCATAACGATAGGGTTGTGGAGAGCGAACTCCTTGACCCAGCGCAGGGAGATCAGCAGGTTGTACTTGTCCACGTTGATGGCCTGATTGGCCTTGCCCATGATTTTGAGGTTAATGGAATACAGCGAAAGCTGGGTCAGGATGCCGGCAAGGATGGCCGGAATGCCCATAAATGTGTGCAGGACACCGGTGACGAAGCCGGACAGCAGGCCTGCCAGCAGCGCCATGAGCAGGGAGACCCAGACGTTCTGGCCGGACAGCAGGCACATGACGCACACTGCACCGCCGGTGCCAAAGGAGCCGTCCACGGTCAGATCGGCCACATCCAGAATACGGTAGGTCAGGTACACGCCAATGGCCATGATACCCCAGATAAGGCCCTGTGCACAGCACCCGGCAAAGCGCCCGGCAGGTTTGCCAGTCTTGCAATGATTTCCAAAACAATTCCTCCTAAACGTTACACTTTTTTACTTCCCGTTTGATACGGGAAAGCGGAGAAGAGCACTTTTTACCCTTCTCCGCTGATTTTCTGTTTGGTTTCCCGGAGTATTTTAGCCCTCGATCTCCTCGTAGCCGTCGGGAACGGTCAGGCCCAGATCGTCGCAGATAGTCTTGTTGTACTTCTTGGTCACATCGGTGTACTCGATGGGCATGGTGGAGATATCAGCCTCACCGTTCAGGATCTTCACTGCCATCTCACCAGTGGTGTAGCCCAGATCGTAGTAGCTGATGGAAAGGGTAGCCACGCCGCAGCCGGCGCAGATGCCTCTTCGCCAGCGAACACGGGCTTCTTGGCCGGGCGGCAGATGCCGTCCACAATGCCGGTGTTTGCAGCAACAGTGTTATCGGTGGGCACATACAGTGCGTCGTTCTCGTCGGCAGCCTTCTGGCAGACAGAGGACAGGTCGTTGGAATCAGAGAAAGCGTACTGGGTAACGGTGACACCCTTTTCCTCCAGATACTTCTGGACCTCATCCACCTGATACTGGCTGTTTGCCTCAGCAGAGCAGTACAGCAGGCCAACCTTCTTGGCCTCCGGCATCCACTCCACGATCATCTCAGCCTGCTGATCCAGCGGGGCCAAATCAGAGGTGCCGGAAATGTTGCCACCCACGGTGCCGTCGAAATCGGTCAGGCCCAGAGCCACACCGTACTCGGTAACAGAGGTGCCCAGCACCGGAATGCTGTCGGTAGCAGACTGTGCAGCCTGCAGAGCGGGCGTAGCATTGGCCATGATCAGATCCACACCAGAGGAAACGAAGCCGTTGGTGATGGTAGCGCAGGTAGCGGAATCGCCCTGTGCATTCTGGAAATCGAAGGTGACGTTCTCGCCGAAGGAAGCAGTCAGAGCATCCTCAAAGCCCTGCGTAGCGGCATCCAGAGCGGCATGCTGCACCAACTGGCAGATGCCGATCGTGAACTTCTGGCCATCGGCTGCAGCAGAAGCAGCAGCGAGGATGCAGGCGCAGCGGAAGAAGCAGCTGCAGAAGATGCAGAAGAACCGCCGCAGGCAGTCAGGGCAGCAGCTGCGCCGCAGGCAGCGGCAGCAGCCAGAAACGAACGACGAGTGATTTTACGCATAATGTTTATCTCCTCTATCTCTTTGCGTGTGCGGTCTACAGGTACCGCACCGGAAAGCTATGTTTTGTATGCAAGGCTCGTACAGTCTCGCTTTACACTCGTGAAGTATATCACACATTTCACGGTAAAACAACTCACTTTTGCCCTAAAACGGCCTTTATTATCGATTGTATCAAATATATCGATCGATTATTTTGATGTATTATTCCGTTTTTTCTGATATTCTGCCAGTTTTGCAAATTCAGCATCCAGCCAGTGCAGGTTTTTCTCCAGCTGCGGCAAGAACGGTGCGGCATAGTTGTAGCCAAAATACAGCGCCTGCCAGAGCTTGTCCTGCATCCGGCGCACCAGCACCGGGCTGAGCTGCGCACCCAGCTGTTCCACCGTGTCTTCCAGTGTCATGCAGGTCTGCGCCCAGCGCACATCGGTCTGTTCCCGGGCCGGGACATCGTAACGAGCAAGATAGTCCTCCACCCTTGCCTCGATCACCTGCCCGCCGCAGCCGGTGGGCTGCAGAAAATAGCTCACCTGTCCTTTCCTGCTGATCTCCTGCGCCAGCGGGTACAGAGCACACACCAGCGGTTCGGCATCGTGGATGGCGCAGTGGTCTCCCGTAAGGAAGGGGCAGTTGTTCCGGTTCTCCTTCACCGGGGCCAGCCGCAGCACCGGCAAATGGCTCACCGTGCCAATGCTGGCCCGACAATATCCCCGCGCCACAATCTGCGGCGGCAGGCGCAGCCTGGCTGCAATGCGCCACAGGTCAAAGCCTGAAAGTACAATGTCCTCTCTGCCACGGCAGCAGTCGCCGCAGCCATTGCACGCAAAGCTGAAATGTGCATCCCGCGCAGCAGGGGCATTGCCTCGGTACGGGTGAAATCGATCTGGCCGCACAGGTCGATATGGTGGTCACGCATGGATGATCTTCCTTCTTCCTGAATGATATTGATTTTTATTGTATCACATTGCCGTCAAAAGCAAAAGGGAGCGTTTCCGCTCCCCTTGCGCTATCCTGTCATTGATACTTCTTTGCCGGGATGACGATTGCGCCAAACAGCGATGCAATGTATCCGATAAGCACTGCACGCCACACCTGCCATCCGGTGGCCTGTTCAAACACGACCGCCGCTGCCGTGCAGAGCGGTGTCAGGAGCATACTTACCACGCACCACACCCGCATTGCTTTGAGCACATGGAGCCAGTTGCGGTTGTTGTAGTACACACCCGGAATATGCATGTGGAACGCGCCCTGTGCAAAATTGCAGACATGGTTTTCGTCATAATAGCGCGGCAATGTTTCCGGCATCCAGAACAAGGTGTATGCCCCATATACGATGCCGAAGATCACGTTTATAATCAGCAGCATCATTGCGCCCTCGGTCCCGGCCAGCCCCACGGCCCAGACAGCTGCGGTCTCTACAAGGCCAAGCACCACGCTGACCCCATACAGCGGCAGAAACTTCTGCGTGCGGGCCTGGCGGCGTTCCGTCGGTTCTGCCGAAAAATCAGTGCCTTGCGGATCAGTTCCTCTGTTTCCTCGCGGGTAAAGCGCTGCTCCTCCTCCACGCGGCAGCCTGTAACAGCTCGGCTACGGTCACATTCAGCTGTTCGGCCAGCGGCACCAGCAGGGAGATATCCGGCACGCTCAAGCCGCGCTCCCATTTGCTGACGGCTTTATCCGAAACATACAGGCAGGCGGCAAGCTCCTTCTGGGTCATGCCCTTCTCCCTGCGCAGCTGTGCCAGAAAACTCCCAAAAGCGATCTTGTTCAGTTCGTACATCGTTTTGTCCTCCTTGTGAGCCAGCAGTTCTGTTTGTGGCTCCATTGTACTGGACCGGACATTCCCGCACAACCGACTGGCGGTAGAATTGGCGCAAAACAGTCATTTTTTCTTTTCCAGTCTGCGGTACACCTGCACAGCATCCATGATGTTGGTCTGCTCCGTCGCGTGGTTTCCGGGTGCCCCCAGCGTGACCAGAATGTACTCCTTTTCGTTCACCACGCAAGGCTGGCAAGGCACAGACCGGCCGCAATAAAGTACATCGGGCTTCTGGAATCGCCCAGCCCGCGGAAGATTGATGCCATGATATTATACGCCGTGATGCATGGAACGCCGATAAAGCAGATGATCAGGTAGGTACGAGTGCCCGCCACGGCCTGCTCCGGTGTGGAGACAATGCGTACGATCGGGTCCACAAGCCCTACCAGCACAGCTGCCAGTACCACAGATCCTGCCATAAACAGCGTGACTGTGTTGCCAATGAGCCGCGCCGCACGAAGTTTGTTCTCTGCGCCCACGGCCCGGCCAATAGTGACCGTTGCTCCCATGGCAAGGCCCACGATCATCACAGTGATCATATGCATCACCTGACTGCCAATGGACACCGCCGTTGTGCTGGCCACACCTTCAAACTGCCCGATGATGAACAGATCCGCCATGCCGTACAGCGTCTGCAAAAAGTACGAAAGCAGATAGGGCAGTGAAAAAAACAAAATGCTTTTCAACACACTGCCGCTGGTCAGATTTTTTTCCATAATGTTTTCTGCCCGGCTTCCCTCTTCTCTGCCGAATGTACAGAGCTTACACTGCCAGACCGGGCAGCTCCTTTCCGTTATAGATAGTAAACCCTACAACGACTGAAGAGTCAAGGTTTTATTACAATAAAGCGGCCCGGTCGTGCCAAAAGGTCAGCACAGCCGAGCCACCATGAATTTATTTAAGGTTTTGGTTTGTTCAATAGATAAGGCACAAACACATCATAAAATTTTTCGCTTCACTCTGCATGAAATTGTGCCCTTCTCTTCCAGTCTGTTTCATCTTCAATGCTCACATCATTTTCAAAGCATACCTACCTTTCTGTTTTCTCCTAAAACGGTTTCAAGACAAAAGAAAAACGCCTCAGAATTTCTTCTGAAGCGTTTTTTAGTTTAAGTCGCGACTACCTATTTTCACGCGCCGTTTCCAGCGAACTATCTTCGGCACAAGTGAGCTTAACTTCTGTGTTCGGAATGGGAACAGGTGGAACCTCACCGTCATCGACACCGACCGATCTGACTGAACCAGTATAACATGTTTGTTGTACTTTGTCCAGTGTTTCTTAGAAGGACGTGCCTTCAAAACTGAATAATCACTGCTTACATTTTTTCGTTGACTCTCAGAGTCTCAAGCGAATTGTGGTCAAGCCCTCGACCTATTAGTACACGCTTGCTGAATGGATCGC